>WNGQ01001105.1_pt1 | contig 28077 bp, 23 predicted proteins | sample 5407661 | NCBI WGS metagenome assembly WNGQ01 (sample SAMN13153382, study PRJNA577476) | soil metagenome | isolation source: 60 cm soil or saprolite under Garry oak tree replicate 2 | place: USA:California | collected 2016-06-15 | reverse complement strand
ATGCAGCGCGTTGGAGCAGGTAAGCGCGTGCAGCGACAGGATGCCGGGGCGGCGCGTCAAAAGTTCCCCGGCAGCAGAGAACAGCCCGTCCCAAATTGACTGCGGCGCGACTCCTCGGTTGAGCAATTCAACCACCTTGCCGGACGCTTCATCCGGAGAGGCGCGCCGCAGCGTTTGCAACAGTTCCGTGTTGGCGGCGGTGCTCGGTGTTCCATCCTGCCAGCCCGGTTGGATTTTCGCGACCGCGGCTTGGTTGTGACGCCACGGGCGGTCGGCGGGCAAATCGTCGCGGACCGGGTTGTCACCCTCGCGGTCGAGCAAGCCATAAGCCAGAGAACGCAGCACCGGCTCGGCGTGTTGCCAGCCGATGGCCTGCAAGGTGCGCCAACTGTTGGCGACATAAATGGCCTTGTGGCCTATCTCGCGGAAGTCGCGCGCGCCGTAGCGGCAGAAAATCTCGAACACTTCATGCGCGCCAGCCGTCCGAGCCAGGCCGGCGACCGCCACATCTGCCGCCGCCTCATCCCAATTGTCCATTGCGTCCATGAACGCCTGTTTGGCCTTGTGGGAGGCGGGCACCTTGGACTCATTAACCGGGGCCATGGTCCAATCGCCTTCGCGCTCGTCCTGCGCCTGGGCATATTTGAAGTGGTCCAGCGCCCAGAAGATGGGCAGCCAGCGGTCTGAGTCCGGCGAGGAGATGCTGGCCAGGTGAGCGGAGTTGACGACCAGGACGGCGTGAAACTTGAAGCCGACTGGCCGCGGCTGGATGTTGCGCACGCCCGCAAGCAGCAGGGCGGCCAGCAATTCGCGATAATTCAACCCGCGATGAATCCGCAACGCGATTTCCTCCAGGAGCCGTTCGCGCGGGGTTTCTTCAAGCAGGCGCACCAGCGGTCCGATCTCCGGGCGCAATTGAACGACTTTGGGGTCGAGCCTCGACTCCTCAGCCGAGACGCGCGGCAACCGCGATAGGAAGGACAAGTCACCCAGGCCAAGCAAGGCGCTGGTGGTCGCCGCTGTTTTCAGGAACCGTCGGCGTGTCGGCAAATAAATCATGGGTTTTGGAACTCAACTGAAGTATTGCCCAACAAAGCCATCACCGCAAGTGGGCGGATACAGAAAAGCGTAATTCTCATTATGGCCGGTTCGATCCGCGCTGGGTGAGGGCACACGGCCATACGCGTTAACCTAATTCTCAACGAAGGGGCGACATGCAAAGACGGCTAAATGACAGAATTATGGCGGGACAGAATCATTGATATGAGGCCTGCGGAAGACCTTATATCCCCGCGTGCAGGGGCCTGCTCCCTGGTTGCATCGGATCTATGATTCTGTCCTGCCATGATTCTGTTGGTAGCTCTTTTAGACAGCGTGGTGAACTCAACGACATGTCGGTTCAGATTAATCCACTGAACAGCCTTCAATCGCGTGTGATGCAGGAAGCGCTGCAGATGATCCCTCATCGCCCCAGCGCTCCTCGGTTTCGATTGCGAATTGTGGAGTTTGGGTTGTAATTCTTGGGGCAGAATCTATTCTACGCGGATATGGATCATCAGGCCCGCGTCTATGACAGCGTTTTTGAGATGCTGCCCTGCGAGGACAATCCCACGCCGCTGGTGCGGATAAACCGGCTGAACAAGGCCCCGCATTTCACCCTTTATGCCAAGCTGGAATGGGTCAGCCCGTTTGGCTCGGTCAAAGACCGGGCCGCCTGGGCGATGCTGCGCGACCTCGAAGAGCGGGGAGAAGTCGGCGGGCAACGCGGCATCGTCGAGCCGACCTCCGGCAACACCGGCATCAGCCTGGCGGCGATGGCGCGGGCGCGCGGCTACCACATGCGCGCGGTGGTGCCCAACAAAGTGCCGCTGGAAAAGAAAATCTTGCTGAAAATTGCGGGCGCTGACTTGGACGTGATCTCGGACGACCTCTGCCCCGCGCCTGGCCTGGGGGACGGCTCGATCAACCTGGCCAAGACGCACGCCAAAGCCTCCAGCCACAAGTACGCCATGCCCAACCAATACGAGAACGAGAAAAATGTCGAAGCCCATTTCCGGACAACGGGGCCGGAAATCTGGCGGCAAACTAAAGGCCAGGTTACACACCTGTTCGTCTCGTTGGGCACCTGCGGCACCGCCAGCGGCACGAGTAAATTTCTCCGCAGCCGCAACCCGGAGGTGAAAGTCGTGGCCGTCCAACCGACCGAAGGCCACGACGTGCCCGGCCTGCGGAATGTGTCGCAGTTGGGTGTTTCCAAATTGTTTGACTCCTCGCTCATTGACGACATTCTGGAAGTGGATTTTCGGCTGGCCTACACCCGGGCGCTGGACCTTTGTCAAAGCGAGGGGCTGTTGGCTGGGCCGAGTTCAGGCCTGATCCTGGAGGGCGCGCAGGAAATAATTATGCGTGACAACAAAGGGTTCGGTGTGATGATTTTTCCCGATAGCATTTTCAAGTACACCTCCAATATGATGAAACATATTCCTGGCCTGGCAGCCGGCACGACCGTCTGAGTTGAGGGATTGGCAACTGAGCGCGCGCGACCGAATCGTTACATCGTTGCATGGTTACATGAGTTACAACATGAGTTGAGCAGACAACTGGGGTCCCCAGAAAGGAACATCGTATGGCAAAATATGCAAATCTCGAAGTGCTGGTCGAAACCGATTGGGTCAAAGCCAACCTCGGCAAGGCCGGCAGCAAACTCGTAGAAATCGACGTGGATACCAAGGCCTACGACGCCGGACATATCCCGGGGGCGGTGGGTTTCAACTGGCAAACTCAACTACAGGACCAGGTGCGCCGGGATATTATCAGCAAGGATGCGTTCGAGAAACTCATCGGCGGCGCAGGTATCTCGCCTGGGGACAGCGTTATCCTTTACGGCGACAATAACAATTGGTTCGCCGCTTACGGATTTTGGTTGTTCAAAATCTACGGCCACAAAGAAGTCCGGCTTATGAATGGTGGCCGGGTGAAATGGTTGAACGAGAAGGACAAACCGCTTACCGCCGAAGCGCCGCAAGTGCGACCCGTCACCTACAAGGTGACCGATATCCATCTGGAGTTGCGCGCGATGCTGCCACAGGTCTTCGAAGCGCAAAAGGGCGGGAAGTGGAACCTGGTGGACGTGCGCAGCCCGGATGAGTTTACCGGCAAAGTTATTGCCCCGCCGGGCATGACTGAAACCGCTCAACGCGGGGGGCACATCCCGGGCGCCAAAAGTATTCCGTGGAGCACCGCGGTGAATCCCGACGGTACTTTCAAATCACCCGACGAACTGGAGCAAATCTATATCCAACAAAAGGGCGTCGATCCGACGAAGGACACCATCGCCTATTGCCGCATTGGGGAGCGCTCGAGCCACACCTGGTTCGTGCTGAAGTACTTGCTGGGGCTGAATAACGTCAAAAACTACGACGGCAGTTGGACTGAGTACGGCAACATCGTCGCAGCGCCGATTGAAAAAGGCTAACGGTTTAGGCAGCCACACGGACTGACCCGCCATAGCCTGGCCACCCGACGTCAGTCGGCGCTGATCTGACTTCCGGTGCACCATTGTGCCGATTGATGCCACCCGCAAGTTCAACTGTTGCGAAAAAACCTGAGGCGCAAGGCATTCTCCTCATTTCACCGCTGCTGCCTTGGCGGGTGCAGCGACGGTGATAATGGGTTTTTCAACGATAGGCCTTTCGACGCCGTGCAGCGCCGAGACGGTGACAATGTCCACCAACAGTTTCTGAATGTTGAACTCGGATGCAACGAACGATTGCCGCAACCGGTCCATCACGTCGGCGCCATAAGCGCGGACGGGCTGTTTGACAACATGATGAAACAGTTGCTCGATGAATCCATTTTGGGCGTGGTCGCTGGTAAGGGCGAACTGGGCGACATCGCGCGCGCCCGCCAACCGTACGTTTTCGCCTTCATCAGTCAGGTAGTCACTGACGGGGTCTATAGGCCGGTCGTTGTCCTGCGTGCGAAAGCGACCGACTGCATCGTAGGACTCCAGACTGAAGCCGAGCGGGTTGATAACGGAGTGACAAGCCTGGCAAGCTTGGGGACGGGTCATTTGGGCCACCTTCTCGCGCATCGTCAAGTTCGGCGCAAAATCGGCATCTTTGAAGGTCATAGCCATCGGTGGCGGCCTGAGGGCGCGGCCCACGATGTTCCGGGTCAGGAACACACCGCGGTGGATGGGCGAGGTGAGCTTGGGATACGAAAACGCCGAGAGCAGATAGGGGTGGGTCAACACGCCTGAGCGTGGCTCGGCCTCGAGGCTCACCTTGGTGAAATCATCCGTCAGGTTGGTGCTTATGCCATAAAATTGTGCCAGGCGGTTGTTTACGAACAGGTAGTCTGCCAGCAACAGTGTGCAGTAGTCCGATGAGCCATTCCAAACGGCATCTTCAAGAAACAGGTTCAGCGACGTGCGCAAGTCCGCGATAATCTCAGGAGAGAATCCCGGAAATAGTTTGTCGTCTTTGGAGAGGGGCTCCACGCGGTCCATCTGGAGCCAGTGATGCAGAAAGGCCTGCATTTTTGCGTGGGCGCGCGGGTCTGCGAGCATGCGGCGCGCCTGCTGGTCCACCTGTTCGGGCGTGTGCAGGCTCCCTTGAGCGGCGGCCTTCGACAACTCCTCATCCGCGAGCGAATCCCAGAGACCGAACGAAAGACGCTCTGCCACCTCGAAGGCATCAGGAACTCGGGGGGACCGTCCCCCTGCCCCGCTCTCCAATCCGAGATAGAGGAAACGCGGCGACTTCAAGGTCAGCAACACCACCCGTTTGACGACGTCTTCGAGCTTCGCTGCTTTCTTGAATTGGTTCAGGATGAAGACGCGCTTCTGTTCTTCGGTTAGTAGCCGTCGCAACGCCGTGGCCGCGAACTCAGCGCAAAAGGCCTGCACCCTGACTACTCGGTTGGTATCAGCCACCGTTGATTCAACAGCGCGGCGCCGGCGGCTCGTGCCTGCGTTGTTCTTGGCCAGATCGGCTCCTGACGCGGCTGGGGTGCCACTGGTTGTATCCGTTAGTTTCGTGATTTGGCGCTGGGCCTCAGCCGGTTTGCTGTGCGAGAGAGTGTCGAGTTTCCTGACGATGTGATTGGCCACTTCGATCGCCGCCTGCGTCGTTGCCTCATCCCAGGCTTTTGAGACCGCCACGCCGCGCTCGTAACCCACGCTGCTGTCGTCGGGCGGAAATGGCGTGGTGAGCACCAGAGTCGGCGTCGTGTGGCCAGGCGACAGGTTACGGGCCGGCAGCGGCTGCTGGGTGCCGTGCGGCGGCTTCCACTGCAGCAAAATCGATGCGCTCTTGTCCTTGAACTTGAAATAATTCAGGCGCAGAGGATAGGCCCGTCCGCCGAGCAAACGAAGAGCCGCCTTGTGCTCGCTGAGCTGGCCGGAGGCCACCCAGGCATCAATGAGCGGCTCGTCGTCGTCGTTGACCCACAACCGGACGCCATTAGGCGTTTTAAGGATGAACTCGTAATCACCCGTTTCTTCCGCAATGAGCGAGCCGCGCCATTCAATCGCGAATTCGTTGGTGCCATGTTCTTTGTCCGGGCTGCCATCGCCAAAATCGAAGTCCACTTGCCGGTCCACTCGATCGAAGGCCTTTTTTTCGGCATTGAAGTGGCTGGAATTGTAGTAGCTGGCCCGCAAGCCGCGCTCTGCCGCCGGCAACGGGTTGTCGATTCCGGTGAAATGTTTGATAAGATCGGCAATGGTGGTGAGGTACTGGCGATTTGTCAGCCGCACCAACTCCACGCGCGCGGGGTTTTTGCGCGCCTGCGCTTCGCGCGAATAGAAGGCGTCGTAAATATAGCGCGCCACCGCGGTGGCGTCTTCGCCCACGCATTTGCCCGGGTTGTCATCGGGCATGGCACGCTCGATGTAACGCGTCAGCTTGTCCAGTGGCCGGTCGCCGCGCAGCGGCTCGTCGTGCTTGCCTTTGACGCCTTCGCCGCTGCGGCCATGGCATTTGGCGCACTGCTGGAGGAAAATTTCGCGTCCAGCCAAATGCCGTTCAGTCCCGCCAAGCTGCCCCGGGCACGTGGCGAGCAGGAGCAGCGCCAGCGGCGCGAACCTTCGAGATGTTCGAAGGAGATTCACCGACTTGATGCTGGTCTGTGCGCAACCGCCCGCCATATCTCGATGCCGGAACCGCAGTTCCAGGCTGGCAGGATTATACCCGGAGATGCCCTGGTTATTCAAGCGGAGTTGTGGGTTGAACACATGCTGAGTCGAAGCGAAGGATAGTCATCGGCTTGTCGGCGTGGAGGTTCGTGATCCGTCTGCGGCCGCAGCAAGCCTCCTCCATACGTTCGGATGCCCGAGAAAACACAGGCTGGCGGCTAACGCCGACGTGAAGTAAGCTGCGCGCTGCGAATGAAAGACGCATACATCAACGCCAAAGAACGTTGGGCCCGCAAGATGGCCGGCAAGGAACCGACGGCCACCCGTTCGGCCGAGCGTCTCCCTCCCGGCCAGAGGCAGGTCAATAACTTTCCCGTGCTCGACCTCGGTATTCGGCCTGAAATCCAAGCTGGCCAATGGGAGTTGAAAATCCATGGCCTGGTGGAGAACCCCGTAACTTTGAATTGGCAACAATTCCTGGCCCTCCCGCAGTTCAAGAACATCAGTGACTTTCATTGCGTGACCACTTGGAGCCAATTCGACATGGAATGGGAGGGGGTCGCGTTCTTTACCATCGCCGACCTGGTGAAGCCAAGGTCCGAGGCCAGGCACGTGTTGTTCGTGAGCTACGACGGCTATTCGACAAACAACTCGCTCGAAGTCTGCCTGGATGACGACGTTTTAATTGCGCACAAGTGGAATGGCAAACCGCTGACCGTCGAGCACGGCGGACCGGCGCGCGTCACTATTCCGAAACGCTACGCCTGGAAAGGGGCCAAGTTCATCCGGGAAATCACTTTCCTCGACCACGACGTTCTCGGCTTCTGGGAGGTGCGGGGTTATTCGAACACAGCGGATCCATGGACGGAAGATCGCTTTGCCAAAGGCAGGCAGCTTCCATAGTCCCGCGAAGCCGCGCGCAGCCGGGACCGAACGGGGGCAGAATCGGGGTCGTGATCGGCTCCCTGGTTTCTTTCGATTATGACCACGACGAGGAGCGAAGAGACACGAAAACGATTCCTTTGACGCGCCTCTCGTCGGCAGATTTCACAAAACAGCAGCCGGCAGAACGCTCATCCCGTGGGTTGGACCCGGATTTCCGCTTCCAACAAGCCAAGCTGTTCCAAAGCCTGGGCTTTGAGCTTACCTTCCATTTCCCGCTCGATCCAGTTGCGAAGAACATCCAACCGCTCAGCCGGAGGTTGTCCGGACTTTTGTTGCAATAAGGCCAGGAGCAAGCTGAGCTTGTCCAACCGCGCTTCGGTCCTGGCTGGATGCGACTGTGCCCAACCAACGAGGCAGTCGAGCAATTGGGCGCCCGGCGCCAACTGGAAAAGAACGTCCTTCCCGATCTCACGCCGCCACTGAGCAGAATCGCGGGAATGATCTGGCCGCTGACTACGCCGATTCAGCCACTTGTACAGAACACGCTGCCACTGAGCAAAATCGCGAGCAAGATCTCGCTCAGGCAGGATGCTGTCGCGCAGTCTGATCAGTGGATGCTGGTCTTGAAGCGTTAACAAGTCGTCGATCTGCGCCGCTGCGCCCATCATTTGGGCAGGCCCGGACGATGAGGACTCGCCCAGAGTCATCCCAGCCGCTCCGCCGCGGAAAGACAATTTGCCGGCGCCCACGGCGCGAGCCGCGAACAAGGTGGTTCTCATGTCCGCAGGGTTAAAAGCCGGTTGATAGACTTCGCGGTCTGGGCTGCTCACCAAGACCTTTTCCGCCTCGTCCCAGGCGACAAACGCTGCGCCTTCACACACCAGATTGTGTTCTTTGGCCATGGCGATGGCATCCTTGCTTTGGCCTTTGGCCAGGAGGAATTCCGTGCGGCGCTTGGCCCAGAGCAGGGGCAACCCGATGGCCGAGGTCTCGACCAAATCGAAGTGATAGGTTTTGGTTGTGCCTTCGGGCAGTTTGCCCTCCAGTGTCAGCGAGTTGTTGGAGAGAGGCGAGACGCATTGTTCTGCCTTTAGGGGCAACGACAGGATCTCGCCGGCATGAAGGTCCGGCAGTTCTTGCCCGGCCAATTCCCACCCACCCTGCACGCGAATGGAAGTCAATACCGGCCGGCGCAGTCGGTCGCCCAACCGCGCGACTGCCCCAACAATGTCGTCGGTGGGTGAGAGCAGGCAAGAGCTGCCATGATGCTGCGCAGCCAGCTTTTGTAGAAAGCCGTCATTGATGGCAACATCAATCCCAAAAACGTGCATCCGCAGGTTTGTATGCCGGGCCAGCCGGTGCAGAATTGGCCGTTCGTTGCCGACCTGGCCATCAGTAATCAACACCAGCGATGCCGGGCGGTCGGTCGAGTAGGCCGCGATTTTTCCCAGAACATGTTCCAGCGCGGGCAAGAGCTCCGTGCCGCCCGTTGTGCCAAGGGTTTCCAGGGTTTTCACGGCGGGGTCGGATAAGATGTCGGCTGCCGCGAGCGGTTTTTCGGCCAGGTCCCGCGACTGACTCTCAAAGAAAGTTGCCCAAACACGGTCGTCGGGGCCCAAGGTTTTCAGGAATTGGCGGAAAGCTTCAACCGCCTTTTGCCACTTCAAGCCCGCCATGCTGCCGGAGCGATCGATCAAGAAATAGAGATCCTGCGCGTAAGCGTCCGAGGCTTCGACCTGCTGCGGCGCGCGAAACCGGATTAAAGCAAAGGTCCCTCGCCGGGTGTGCGCGACCCAGCCCATGGGTTTGACTTCCACCGGCTGCGCTTCGGCCCAACGCAAGATGAAATCTGAGTCGGGCATAGCCGCGCGGTCAGCGATGCTGACCCTGGAGGAGCTTTTGCCCGGTTTGACCAGCACCGGATGGCTGGGCGAGGAGATGTCCTTCACATCGCCCAGCGGATGCTCCACTATTCCTTCCACCGAGAGATAGGCGGCGTCGGGATGCAACCGATCCATGCGCGGTGGTGAAATCCGCGAGGCGTCCGGCACCTGATCGGTGTCATCCACCGCGCCGCGTCCTTTGGGCGCGCGGAGCAACGGCGCGCCGGGGATGTAACGAACGCCGGGACAGAACGGGATGTTGAACGAACTCCAATCCCCCAGGCGGCTCAGCGTTTGGAAATAGGCAAAGCGAACAACGACGACATCGCCAGGCTGGACGTTGCCCAGGCAAAGCGTGAACAGGTTGTCGCGTTCCATTTCGACCAGCGCCGTGCGATGGCCGGCCGCCTTCTTTTCGGCCGCCAGTTCCCGCGCGCGCTCCCGCTCTTCGACTTTCGCCCGAATGACCCGGCCATTTACGCGCATCTCGCAGCGATACACCGCCGCGCTGGCCGGCAGGGGAAAGGTGTAGAGACAGTCCAGAGGTTGAGCGCTGTTCTGTTGAAAGATTTGGTCGGTTTCAACGCTCACCACGTCGCCACAAACGTGAAAGGCACACTCGACACCTTTGAGCGGCAGAGCGATTTTCGTTTGCTCCAACCACGCGATCAAACCAAACGTAGCGCGTTCATCAGGAGAAGGTTTCAGAGTTCTTTTTCTCATCGGGTGTTCCCTTTCTTGCCCCTCCACCTCCGGTTTGTCTCTCTGTCCCCACGCGAGGGGGAAAGGGCCGGGGTGATGGGCGTTTTGTTCGTTTGTTTCGGGTCCAGAATGGCCAGTAACCGTTTGCGCAACTCTGCCGCGAGAGCCCGCCCACGGCGTGAGATTACCATAAACTCCTGGTTCAGCGGTGTCACGCCCCAAGACTCATTCGCAGAGGGATGAAACACGGCGACAGGTATTTTTTCGATTTCCGCCAGACCCTGTAGTTCGATGCGCTTGAGGTCTTCGAGCGACCGGCCAAAGAGCAATTCCCGGATACGATTGAGAGGCAACCCCTGCGCCTGCAGCAGCCGGATGGCCGCGAGCTGCAATCGGTGCTTCTCGCCGAAACCCAGCCCGTCCCCAAGCAAAGGCGGATCGAGCAAACCGAGCAATCGGTAATAGCGGATGCTGCGCACGGTGATTCGTGCGCCGGTCTGGCCGCTGGCGGGTTCCACGCGGTGTTGCGCACACCAATGGTTGACCGTTTCGGCCAACTGTTCGGCAGAGAACATTTGATTCATGGGCCACTTTAACAGTAAACAGTGTTACTGTCAAGAGCGAATTTTTGGCACTGGGAATCTGCACTTGATCCAACCCTGCAGTGTCATTTCCCCGTGAGGCAACAGGGTCGGCGCCCGTTGCTTAACACCTGGCCATCAGCACCGGTGCCGTCCCCCTACACCGATTCCGCCAGGATTTTATCCGCCCGGCCCTAAGTTGCCAAGGTTCCAAGCTGTTCCGTTCTGGCGGTAGATTCTTTTGAGTCAGCCTGGAATCCAGCTCATTGAGCTGAAGAATTGAATACGACCTCAATGAGTCTTTTTTCCGAGCAGCGCTATGAGACCATCTCCAAAGGTGCCGCGCCAATTGAAATAATCATGGCCCCCGTTGTATGCGCGGTAAATTACTTGATAACCCTTGGCTTCGAGCACGTCTCGAAGTCGGTGGTGATCGAAGACCTGGGCTTGGAACTCGAATCGCCCGGTCTCGATGAAGAAGCGCAAGGGCAGCCGGCGGCTGGAGACAAACTGGCGAGTCAGCCATCCTCGCTCCTGGAGGTAGTCTGGTGTCGAATCGCGCTGCCCTGGAGCATACCAAAATGAGCCAGACTGGGAGAGGACGTTGCCGAAGACCTTCGGGTAACGAAATGCACAGAAGGCCGCGGTTAGTCCGCCGGCGCTGGATCCCGCCACAACAGCGCAATGCGGATCCGAGCTGATGTTGTAGTTTTTCCGAGCCCAGGGCATCAGTTCGTTAGCAACGAACTCGGCGAATGGATCGTAGCAGTGAAGGTCGCGTTGGCGAGCCTCCTGGGTGGAATTGGGTATCCCAATGGCAACTGTAGGTGGAATCTGAGCTTGTGCGATCAGGTTATCCAGAATCACGGGTAGCGGCATAAGTTCCTGGTAGGCTTGTCCGTCGAACACGATGAGGATGTTGCAAAGCTTGCCACCAGGAGAGTAATTGGACGGCGTATAGACCCCTATCTTCCGTTGCTCCTTTAGGTATTTACTTTGAATTGTGGAGCCTGTGATCTTTCCTTGCGGCACACCAGGCAGCGGCCGTATCCATGCCTGCGGCGGAGCGCCTGGCAATTCCACAAAGGACCGGCCATCAAATAATCGATTGTTTAATGGGTCTGGAATGACGACTTGGTCGGCACCCGACGCCTGGCGTGGCAAGCCAGGCCGATGAACAAACAATCACGGCGCTTCGCCGAAACCAAGGGCGGGTGCCGGTTCGCTGGAGCGCCCTCGTTAAGCCGCAATGATTTGCGCTATACGCGCAAACTCGAAGCGTTGGTGGACCAGCTGAGCCGGCTCATGACGCTCCGCGATGTGGCGGAGTTGACGACGCTCGGGTGGGATACGGTCAAAGAGATCGCCAAGCGGCGGCTGCGGCGAGATTATGGACGCATCGACCTGAAAGGAGTGCGGGACCTGTGCATCAATGAGATTTATGTGGGCAAGCGCAGAGGTTACTACACGCTGGTTCTGAACCTGGAGAGCGGCCGAATCCTGTGGGTCAGCCCAGGGCGCGGCAAGGCCGGTTTACAGGGCTTTTGGCGACGTTTGCGCCGGAGCCGAGCGCGGATTCGGGCGGTGGCCATGGATATGAGCGGGGCCTATTATGCGGCCGTGACGGAGGCGTTGCCGGACGCTGCGGTGGTTTTTGACCGGTTCCATCTCGTGCAATTGATGAACCAGCGGCTCGATGACTTGCGCCGGGAACTGGTGCGCGAGGCGGAGGGACCGCTGAAATTGGTGATCAAAGGGACGCGCTATTTGTTGCTGACGCGGGCGGACAACTTGGCCGCCGATCAACTCCCCAAGCTGGAGCGGGCGCTGGAACTCAACGAACCGCTCTCGCAAGGCTGGTATCTGAAAGAAGAACTGGGCTTGCTCTGGGAACAGGAATCATACGCGGCGATGAATCACTTCCTCACTCAATGGTGCGAGCAGGCCCGCCAGACCGGCGTTCGGCAGTTGCAACAGATGGCCAAGACGCTCCAGTTGCACCGGCAAAGCATCTTGAATTGGTGGAAACACCCGATCAATAATGGGCGCATGGAAGGTACCAATAACAAAATCAAGACGCTCAACCGCCAGGCTTACGGCTATCGGGATGAGGACTTCTTTATCCTAAAGCTCCTAGGACTTCATGAATCCAGGTACAAACTTACCGGATGAACCGAGCCTCCTCACGTCGGCTCCTACAATTTTAAGACACGTTCTCAGCGCTTCGATGGGCTCCAGCCACGAAGCTTTGCGCGCGGGAGGTAAAGCAGCGGTCTTAGTTGGAGGGGGGATTCTTGCAACTATTTCAGGTCGTGCTGTCCGCATTGCGAAGCAACCGCTGAACGCTCGGTCCAGTATCAGCCAAGATTAGCGAAGATTAGCGGTTCATTCAGTTTGCAGCCTCTTCTGCTGATCTACAACCGCTAACCTGCGCCAATAAACGCTAATACTCCGTTTTCGCGTCCTCCACTTTTTCCAAAAATAAGCTTGCCAAACGTTGACTTTGTGATACAAAGTATGGCATGGAATCTAATTGGGCCACCGAGCACTTGCAGGTGATTCGCACGTTGATGGAGCGTTCTGCCGTTTATCGGCGAACGCTGGCGCCGATCATGACCTTCAATGGCGCGGCAGGAACCGCCGCCGCTGTCCTGGGCTGGGTTTTGGGCGTCGACTCTCCCCGCGCCTTCATCCTGTACTGGGCTGGCGTCGGCGTGCTGGCGTTGGCTGGTTCTTTGCTGCTGGTGCGCCGGCAGGCGCTCAAGGAATCCGAGCCGTTCTGGTCGCCTCCGACTCGCCGCGTCACGCAGGCTTTGCTGCCGCCGTTGGCGGCGGGGTTCATCCTCAGCGCCTTGGCGCTGATGAACGTTGATTCGGCCCCGGACAACCTGGGGCGCGTGCTCGGCATGCTCTGGCTGCCACTGGGCTGGGTGGTGCTTTACGGTTGCGCCTTTCATGCCGCCGGTTTCTTCATGCCGCGCGGGATGAAAGTCTTCGGGTGGGCCTTCATCATTGGCGGCTGCGGCTTGTTCGCCATGGGAATCCCCGACTGGGCACCCCGTGGGGCTTACGCCCACGGCATCATGGGATTCTTCTTCGGCGTGCTCCATTTGGCCTATGGCGTTTATCTTTATTTTACTGAGCAGCGAAAGAATGTGGCGTGAACCCGGAACCATTTCTCCAGATCGATCGCGTCATCCACGAGAAAGGGCGGCTGGCCATCATGTCCATGCTGGCGGCCTCGCCGGAGTTGTCATTTACCGAGTTACGCGACACGCTGAGCATGACCGATGGCAATCTGACGACGCACATCCGCACGCTTCAGGAGGCCGGTTACGTCTCGGTCACAAAATCCTATCAAAATAATCGTCCGCTGACCACCTGCTCGGTGACTGCCGCCGGCAAGAAAGCCTTCGCCAATTACATCAATCTGCTGGAGGCGATCATCCAGCAGAACAAACCCAAATAAAATGAAGATAAATTTTGAACGAATCGCCGTCGGCGCGGTCTGTCGCTTTGTGTCACAAAGTATGTGTCCAGCACCAGACCGAAGCGCAGATCTTGATCTGCGAGGTGCGCGGCGGCCCGGGGCATCAGGGAGGTCGCGCGCCCCAGCCGACCGCAAGTCGGCGATACAGCAGGTTGGAGAAAATCTGCGCGTCGCCAAACGGAGGCGTAACAAAATATGAGAGTCATTCGAGCAGAACATCTGGGCATGTGCTTCGGCGTGCGGGACGCCATTGCTATGGCTTTGAAGCTATCCCAACAGCAGCCGCTTACGGTCCTGGGCGACTTGGTGCACAACGAAACCGTGCTGGCTGAACTGCGTGGCCGGGGTATCAGAATCGCCGGCCAGGTTGGCAGCGTGCAGACACAGGCGGTTTTGATCACTGCGCATGGGGCGTCGGAGAAAACTATGAACACGGTGCGCGGTCTCGGTTTTGAGGTGACCGAAGCCACCTGCCCGCTGGTGCGCGTGGCGCATCAGGCCGTCGCCAGATTGGTGGGCGAAGGCTACCACCCGCTGATTATCGGCAAGCGGGACCACGTCGAAGTGCGCGGCCTGACTGAAGACTTGCAAGAGTTCGATGTCGTGCTGTCCGAGGAGGACATCCTGGCGCTCAAGGAGCGCCCGCGTTTTGGCGTGGCGGCGCAAACCACCCAACCAATAGAGAAAGTGCGGCGGCTGGTTGAACGGATTCGCCGGCGCTTCCCCAATTCCGAAGTGCGCTTCCTGGACACCGTTTGCCAGCCGACCAAGCAAAGGCAGAACGCTGCCATCGAACTCGCTCAGCAGGCAGAGGTGGTGGTGGTGATCGGCGGAGCACACAGCAACAACACCCATGAGTTGGTCAGAACTTGCAGCCGTTATTGCTCGCGCGTGCATCACGTTCAAACCGCGCGCGACTTGCGCCCGGAATGGTTTGCCGGCGCCCAAACAGTCGGCATCACGGCGGGAACCTCGACTCCGGATGCGGTCATCGGCGAAGTAGAGCGCTGGCTGGTGCGATACACACCCCTTACTCCAGCCGCTCCGCCACGACAGGCGCAAAGCGAGGCGAGCACGACGGTGCTACAGAGCGGCGGGTCGGAACAGAAGGGACTTGAGCAGAGTGAAGAGGCCGTAACAACAAGCAATGGACTATATGAATAAAGCCTGGTTCAAACGATTCGGTTGGCTCTATTGTCCGATTTCGTGGCAAGGCGCCGCCGTGGTGGGCATGGCCCTGGCTTTTTGTATTCAAGTTTTCGTTGCCATTGACCGGCACTCACATTCAGCAAGCGATACTCTCTACGGTGTCTTCCCTTATTTTGCCTGCTGCTTTCTGCTGCTCAATTGGGTGGCATCGAATACCAACCCGCACAGTGCAAGCTGACATCTCCTGGCGGCTTGGCCCGATCTATGACGACCAACTTGAATAACGGCGCGCGCTGGCTGATCGTGGCTCTCTTCGCCAGCGCTATGGCGTGGGTCGAATCCGCCGTTGTCTTTTACTTGCGCACGATGGTGGATCGCATCGAACCCTATCAACCCAACCCGTTGCCAATTGCCACCGGCCTCGGCTTTGCGGAACTGGTGCGCGAAGCGGCAACGCTGGTCATGCTCCTGACCGTTGGGACACTTGCTGGCCGGACGTGGCGCAGCCGCTTTGGATATGCCGCCGTCGCGTTTGGCGTGTGGGACATTTTTTATTATGTGTTTCTGAAGGTCATGTGCGGATGGCCGCATTCGCTGTTGGATTGGGACATCCTCTTCTTGCTTCCGATGCCGTGGTGGGGCCCCGTGCTGGCGCCCGTTTCGATTGCGTTGCTGCTGGTCCTGTGGGGAACGCTCGTGAGCACCTGGGAAAGTCATCGGCTTGAATACTCTTCTGACTGGAAAGTGTGGCTCCTCAATTTGTTCGGGATCAGCCTCGCTCTGTATCTGTTTATGGCCGATAACCTCTGTGTGGCCAATCGCGGTGTGAACGCATGGCGAGACGTGCTGCCGGTGCGGTTCAATTGGCTGTTGTTCTCTCTTGCGCTGGTGTTGATGGCCGCGCCAGTGGCGCAGGCGCTCTGGCGACTCCGCGGCCTGAAATTTCCGGCCAGTTCCGCGAACCGGCTCGATGACCTGAACCAGGACCGTCAACGTTCATCAAATCGAGCTAGGGTCTAATGAAGCCGGAAACCACAACGACCGAGGATCTTCGGCACTTCAGCGCGCTCCTGGGCGGCGAACCGGAATTGCTCTGCGCCTGGGTCGAAGGCTCCGGTTTCCGAAGGCTGGGCCTCTGCAGCGGTGTGATTTTGGCCGGGGCCGGCCTGTACGGAGCAGCTATGGGCTATTGGCGGGCGCCATTACAGGCGCTTTTCGTGGCGGTGAAATTCCCGCTCATCATCTTCCTCACAACCATCGGAAACGCGATGCTCAACGCCACGCTCGCGCCCCTCCTCGGCGCCAACATCAGCTTTCGTCAGTCCTTTTTTGCGATTTTTCTGAGTTTCGCCATCGCCTCCGCCATTTTGGCTTCATTCAGTCCATTGGCAGCATTCATGATTTGGAATGTGCCCCTGATGTCGCCAAACCTCCAAACGTCCGGCGCCACCTACAGCCTTATCCAACTGACGCACGTGGTAGCCATCGCCTTTGCGGGCGTTGTTGCAAACTTTCGTTTGGCCCAGATGCTGCGCCGGCTTAGTGGCAGCGTGGCGGCGGCGCGTCGCGTCCTGGTGGCGTGGCTGGCGGGCAACCTGTTCCTAGGCAGCCAACTTTCCTGGATTTTTCGCCCGTTCATCGGCTCGCCAGATCTGGAAGTCGAATTCCTGCGCCAGACCGCCTTCCAAGGAAATTTTTACGAAACCGTCTTCCGCTCGATGCTGCGGCTTCTAAATTCCGATTAACTACTACCACTCAAATTGATATAATTGATATGAACAACATGAATCCAACCCCGCCGTCGATCCCGCCGAGAATACCGGCAGCGCTCCCCACCACGCCGGGGTTTCAGCCGCTGGGTGAAAATCCCGAAGAGCGCCAAGCCATCCCCAATTTCGTTGCCGCTGTCGAAACCATCTTGCGCCAGCCGCGGCGTGTGCTCTATCAACTTCGCCAGCCAACTTCGGGCCGGCTCATCCTCGGGATGCTGTTTGTCACCATCGTGTGCAGCTTTCTTTACGGCATGGTGGTCGGCACCTTTTCCATGGGCGTGCAACTTTGGGCGGCGCCTGTCAAGGTCACCTTGGGCTTGCTCTTCTCCGCTTTGATTTGCATGCCTAGTCTGTACATTTTTGCCTGCTTGAGCGGCTCGGAAGCGCGGCTGGCGGAAATCTGCGGGCTGGTGGTTGGCCTGCTGATGCTGATGACGATTCTGCTCATCGGCTTTGCGCCCGTGGCCTGGTTGTTCTCGCAATCCACCGAGTCGGTCGCCTGGATGGGGGCGCTGCACCTGGTGTTCTGGTTCATTTCAACCCTTTTCGGGCTGCGTTTTTTGGAAACCGGCTTTTCTCATTCCGAAGCCCGCTCCGCCGCGGGCCTGAACACGTGGATGGTGATTTTTATCCTCGTGGTAGTGCAAATGAGCACGGCGTTGCGCCCCATCGTAGGCAAAGCGGACACGTTTCTGCCACAGGAGAAGAAATTCTTTCTGACCCATTGGGGCGACTCCTTGAGATCGTCTGCGCAGAGACAGCCGAGGCCCTCCCAATAAAACAACTCACCGCGCCTCTGAAGAGTTATTTTTTTCCTTAGATTGAGCAATGCCCCTCCGGAGAGAGGAAAGACGGACTTTTATGAAACTACTAAAACTGGCTTTTAGATGTGAAACTGCGATGCCTATGCTGACGTTGACGTTTGCCTCGGCCGTCAGTGTCGGCCTGGTGTTGGCGCGGATTATTTGGAGCGGCAATCTGCGCCTCGGCTTTCTGGTTTGGAATCTGTTTCTGGCCTGGCTGCCGCTTATTTTCGCGCTGCTGGCCTGCGAGAAATACCGGACTGGTTGCGGACGAAACTGGCGCTTCTTCGGCCTGACCGGCGCGTGGCTGCTCTTTTTCCCAAACGCTCCGTACATCTTCACCGACCTGATCCATCTGACGACGCGGTTCAATGCTCATTTCTGGGTGGACCTGGTCTTGATTCTTTCGTGCGCCGCTGACCGGGCTGGTGTCTGGATTCGTTTCGTTGTACCTGATGCAATCGGTCGTCACGAGGATGCTGGGGCGCGGTGCCAGTTGGGTTTTCATCGCGGCGGTCTCGGCTTTGAGCAGTTTCGGCATTTACCTGGGACGCTTTCTGCGCTTCAACAGTTGGGACGTTGTGTTCCAACCGGTGAAGATTTACCGCGGCCTGGGCAACTGGGCGGCTGATCCGCTGGCCAATTCCACCTCGTTCTTGTTTCCGGTCCTGTTCGCGACCTTTCTCTTTATCGCCTACGTGTTGCTTTATGGCCTGACCCACTTGCAACCGGCGTCGGCCATGGCGCTGCCGCCCGGGACTGCACAACCAGGCCAGGGGTGAAATCCAGGAGCATGAGGTCGCGCGGGAAAAGGATTCTGACTGATCTGGCTGCGCTGATGATTGGGTTGGTCATCTGGCTCCCGTGCCTTCATCTGTTCTTCGCCAAATCTAACTCTGAGTTGGTCCAGACCAAGGGTCTTTCACCTCGGGCGCGAGAACTTGCCGCCGAGCATCTCCAGCTCTGGACCGACCCGCATCTGCGCGACCGGGAGCTGCGAAGGATACGCGCCAGCAACGCCGAGTGGGATTTCATGGGCCGAAGCTTTCTGGTATCGCAGGCATGACTCGACAACAAATCCTCCTCCGCCGCATCCAATTTCTGACCTGGCTTTTCATGCTTGGCCTTGTTTTGAGCGGGGCGACGGCGATTCCTTTGGCGAGCGAAGTGGATTTCCTTGTAAAATTCACCGACGCGCAGCGCTTGGTAGCTCAAGCCTCTGTCGCAGCCGAGGCACCTGCTTGGGCGTTTTGGCTGACCAGAGTCCAGGCCGCCCTTAGTGAAGTCACCGTCACCTGTCCATTCCTCTTTTACGGAACCGATTGGCTGGCGTTCGGACATTTCGTGATTGCATTGGCCTTCATTGGCGCGCTGCTCGATCCGATACGCAACTCCTGGCTGTTCACCTTCGGCATGATTGCCTGCGCGCTCGTTATCCCGTATGCGCTGGTCTTAGGTTGGGTTCGCAGAATTCCGTTTTGGTGGCGGTGCGTGGACTGTTCATTCGGCGTACTTGGACTGATCCCGCTTTATTTTTGCCAGAGATGGACGGGCGAGCTTGGCCGATCCTCTCCGCAGTTGCGAAGCAAAAGCGCCTGATTTCATTGGTTCCGCGCCAAGGAACAGATTGAGCGCGGCGCGGCGACCCGGCCAAGGTCTGGGAGGTGCGCTCCGATGGCAAGGGCAGCTCCACGCGGCGCGCGGCAGGCGCAAAAAGCCCTTTGCAGAGGGGCTGATTCTTGGGAGAATGAATCCAAATCACAGGGGTAGGAGTGCGCGTCCTTTACAACATCCTGTTTACGGTCTTTTTTGTGTTGTCCTCACCGTACTATTTTGCGCGGATGCGGCGGCGCGGTCACTGGCAGGACGGGTTCGGGCAGCGGTTCGGAAAATATGACTCCAAATTCAAGCAGGCGATTACAAATCGTCACGTGCTTTGGACCCACGCGGTCAGCGTGGGTGAGGTCAATGTATGCACCCAACTGATTCGGGCGCTGGAACCGCGCCTGCCCAATCTCAAGATCGTGGTGTCAACCACCACCACGACCGGGATGAAGGAGCTGCAAAGAAAGCTGCCAACCCGCATCAGCAAGATCTATTACCCCATTGACCGGCGCGCCTGTGTCGCCCGGGCCTTGGGCGCCGTCAGTCCCGAAGCCGTGGTGCTGGTGGAATCGGAAATCTGGCCGAACTTTCTCTGGCGCCTTCGGGACTTGGGCACGCCGCTGTTCCTGGTCAACGCGCGGTTGTCAGACCGCTCCTATCGCCGCTACAAGCGGTTTGGGTTTCTCTTCAGACGGCTGTTCGCTTCGTTCACAGGGGTAGGCGCACAGAATGAGCAGGACGCCGGCAAGCTTCTGGAATTGGGATGCCGGCCCGAGGCGATTCACATCGTCGGCAATCTAAAATTTGACGCGGCGGTATTGCACGAGCGGCATCCGCTCAATGTCCCGGCGATGCTCGGCCAACTGGGCGTGGCGCCCGGCGCCCCGGTGTTGTTGGGCGGCAGCACTCATGCGGGAGAGGAAGCGATGCTGGCGGAGCAATTCCTGCGGTTGCGTTCCAGGTTCCCGGACTTGTTTCTGGTGCTGGTCCCGCGCCATTTCGAGCGCAGCCGGGAGGTGGGCCGGGAGCTAAACGCGCGCGGAGTGAAGTTTGCCTACCGCAACGAAATCCTGACGCACACTCAGTATCAGCCGGGCGAAATCGAATGTCTGCTGGTTAACACGACGGGCGAATTGAACCATTTTTACGAACGCGCCTCGGTGATTTTCATCGGCAAGAGCCTCACCGCCCAAGGGGGACAGAACCCGATTGAACCGGGGGCGCTGGGGAAGGCGATGGTTTTTGGGCCGCACATGCAAAATTTCGCCGATGTCGTGCGCAGTTTTTTAACGCATGACGGGGCTGTGCAGGTGCGCGACGTTGCAGGGTTGGAAACCACGCTGGGGGAGTTGCTCGGGAACGCAGCTCGCCGTGAACAATTAGGGTGCAATGCGCTAAAAGTCGTGCGCGAAAATCTCGGAGCTATCGAGCGCACCGTGGATATGATTGTGCGGCATCTGGAAGGGGGGGAAATGTACGTGGCTCCCAGGCGGACGTAGCCCTTCAACGCGTGGCAGCGTGAAGGCGTCGAAGCGTTGCTCGCTCGCTTACGTTATGTTGCGTGATGTTGTTTAGGAGGTTACGGTTCATGGCTTGGTTGGGTTTTTGGCGAGTTGATCGAGTCTGTTCTGCCATTCGGCCGTTTGATCGGGCTTTCCCCATGCCTGGTAAAGCTTGACGATGTGGCCAACGGCCAGACGCCGTTCATGGGGGGACATTTCGACGTCGGCGGCAAAAAAACGCTCAGAACCAGGTAGCATCAGGGCCTCGGCTTCGGAATAGGCCTTGCGAGCCAACTGAATGGCGCCGAGCCAATTCGCCGCCTGGCCGGCCAGCTCGGGCCTGGCCTTGATCGAGGCATCCTTGCGGAAGATTGTCAGCGCCTCTTGCAGCCGCGGCTCGGCCTCGTCCAGCTTGCTCTCTTCCACCAGCGCCCGGCCCAGGTAGAGCAGCGTACGGCCGGTGCCAACGTCATCCTGGTTGGCCCTCGTGCTGAGTCGCGCATTGAGTGTTTCCTTTCCCAGCGCTTCCGCCTCAACCAGCCGTCCCTCTTCGGTGAGCGCACGGACGAGGACCCGCTGAATGAACAGGGTCAGGACGTTGTCCGGGCCGAGTCTCTTTCTGGCCCGAGGGAGGGCTTCCGCCAGCAGCTTGCCGGCCTCCACGGGGTCTCCTTGCAGCAGGCGCGTCATGGCCAGCTCCTTGACGCAAAGAAACCCGTCGTGTTTGTCCGCAAACCCGTTCCGTTGAAGACGTGTCAGAGCCTCCCGTACATAGGGCTCGGCCTCCGCATTGGCGCCGCGGAGCTGTAGCATCTCGCCCAAGTCCCCAAGCGAACTAATTGTGGCCGGATCATTAGGTCCCAGGACCCGTTCACGGATTTGGAGAATTTGGCGCGCGATTGGCTCGGCCTCCCTCCATTTGGCTTGTTCTGCCAAGGCCTCCTCATAGAGTTCCTGTGAGTTGAGCGTGTCGCGGTGCTCCGCGCCCAGCAGCCGCAGCCGACCCTGCCAGGCTTCATGGGCGAGCCTTTCGCTCTCTTCATCTTTTCTCTGGTCACTGAGCAACTTAGCCAGCTCATGTTTTGCGGCCAGGGTCTCCAGGTGTTCTGCCCCCAACGCGCTGCGGCACAGCTTGAGCGCGATCCTCAAATTCCGTTCCGCCTCACCGAGCGCCCCCAGCTTTTCGTAGGTTGTGCCAATGTCCAGGCGCAGAGTCGCTTCCAGTTCCGGTTGCTGGGCAATTTCAGCGTTCTGGTCCAGGTTGTGCGTCGCCACATCCAACACCTCCTCCATTGTGACTTTCTTTTCCCGCGCGGTTTGTTCAGGCGTGGCCTGAAACAGCAGGTCCTCGGTCAGGAACCGGTTGATGGCCCGGGCTTGCTTCTCGGAGGCTTGGGCTTGCAGGCGAAGACGCTCCTGGGCTTGTTCGGCCAGCAGAGTCAGGCGATAGGCGCGGCTTTTCTCAATGAACTGCCAGGTGGCAAGCCCCAGGCCGACAACGAGCGTTGCGGCCACGGCGCCGGCGGCGGCAAAGGCGAGTTTGTTCCGCCGCGCCAGCTTCTGGAAGCGGTACATCTTGCTCGGTGGTCGGGCCACGACCGGCTCGTCGCCCATGTAACGCTCCACGTCCCGCGCCAGGCCGTTGGCGGTCTCGTAACGGCGCGCGCGGTCTTTCTCCAGGGCCTTCATCACGATCCAATCCAGGTCGCCGCGCAGCAGATGAACCAGTTTCGGCGCGTCGGTGTGGCGATGTTTGGCGGTCGTCGTCAATTCGCCTTCGAGCATCGTGCCCAGGCGCGTCGAGGGACGGATCGGTTCTTTCTCGCGAATCGTGCGGCGCATCGCCTCCAGACCCGAGTTCACCAGCTCCTGCGCGTCAAAAGGCGTCTTGCCCGTCAGCAATTCATAGAGCAGCACGCCCAGGCTGTAGATGTCACTGCGCGTGTCAATGTCCAGACCGCTCAGTTTGGCTTGTTCCGGGCTCATGTAGGCCGGGGTGCCGATGAACTGTTCAAACGCCGTGAACAAGGTCTTATCCGTTAGCGGCTGGTCGGTGGTGGCCTTGGCGATGCCGAAATCAATGATCTTCGGCACGGGCACACCGTCGTGGTCGGCCACCAGGATGTTTGAGGGTTTGATGTCCCGGTGGATGACCCCCTTCTGATGGGCGTGCTGGATTGCCTGGCAGACCTGGATGAACAAGTCGAGGCGCTCCTCGGTAGAAAAATTATTTTGATCGCAATAGTCAGTGATCTTGATGCCGCGGACCAGTTCCATGACAAAATAAGGCCGGCCAGTTTCCGTTGCGCCCGCGTCGAAGACCTTGGCAATGTTCGGATGATCCATCAAGGCCAGGGCTTGGCGCTCCGCTTCGAAACGGGCGATGACCTGCCGGGTGTCCATACCCAGCTTGATGATCTTGAGCGCTACACGGCGGCGCACCGGCTCCGCTTGCTCGGCCATGTACACGACCCCACAGCCGCCTTCGCCAATTTGCTGAAGCAGCTTGTAGCGGCCAATACGGCCGCCAGCCTTTTCGGCGAGAGGGACGGAGAGGCGCACGGTCGGGCCTGGAGCCTCGGCCCCCATCGGGGACTCCTGCGCTGGGTGCGCTGGGCCTTCCAGGAAGGGGATTGCGTCTTCATGAACGCGCAGCAGGGCCTCGAGGTGCAGGCGCAGGGCGGGATCATCCGCACAAGCCGCAGCCAGATAGGCGGCACGTTGGCTGGCGGGCAACTCCAAGGCCGCGCTAAAGAGGGCTACTTCGCGATTGGGTGGGGGGTTCATGGGCTATTGAATACCATGAGGAAGCTCCAAGCTCCAAGCTCCAAGCTCCAGGGAAGCCTCAAATTCCAAGCTCCAAGAAATCCCACTCTCGCGAAGTTGGCCTCCGGTTGCAGCTTCAGGATTGGAGCTTCCCTGGAGCTTGGTGTTTGGTGCTTGGTGCTTAGTCATGGATTGTTCCTTTTGTTCACTGCCTTAACCGATAAAACTTCTGTACGCCGGTGATGGGATTGGTGACGGTGTTCTGGCCGGCGATGACGACCGGCGCGGGAGAATTGGTGCTCCAGACCGACGGTGAAAGCAGGTTCGTGGTGGATTGCAAAGTGAACCCGACGGCATTGGTCGGCCAGGCCAAAATGACGTTTGTCCCGGAAGGAATGATTGTCAGTTGCGCCGGGGACGAGAACCGATTCGTGGGATCAGTGCCGGCGAGCCATTCATGGTAGTTGTCCACACCATCGCCGTCCGGGTCGGCGGTATCGGTCGCGCCGTTGATAGGCAGGCCGTATTGCTGAAGCCAGGCGTAGGAAATCATCGAAACTGGCGATTGAAATTCATACGCGCCGATGTCCACCGTGCCGCCCGCGATGCGCGGATTCCCGTCGAGATCAGTTGCGTTCGTGACGTAAGAATTGTTCCCGGCATTGATGCATGGCGAGTTGGGTTGCAAGCGCAGATTCCCGGTGGCCAGGTCCACGAACAACGGGTCACCAAACCAGTTGTTACCCACCAGGCTCCCTGGAGAGCCGCAATCCTCGCAACCGAAATCACCAGTGTTCCTAAAACTGACGCAGTTGTTCAGCGCGCCCAAAGCCCCGCCTCCACTTGCCCAGTGGGTGAAGTGGTCGGCAACTGAGTTCGCGCTCAACGTGCAGTTATTCAGAAGGCAGCCGTATGCGCCGCCGCCTCTTACGGACAAACGAGTTTCGAGGTCGGGTGTCCCGCTCCTGCTGACGCTAGCCGAGTTGGCTTGCAACGTGCAGTTATTGAGTGTGCAGAAACCTGCGCCGCCGCCTAGTGCGCTGGCTTCGCCGTCGCGGGAACTGGTGGCGCTGACTGAGTTGCCCCTCAACATGCAGTTGTTCAGTGTGCAGGAATATGCCCCGCCGCCGAATGCGCCCGGGTTGGAGTAGCGGCCGCCCGAGCTGACGGCGCTAATTGAATTGTTGCTCAGCGTGCAATTGTTCAGGGTCCCGCCATACGCCCCGCCACCGTAAAAGGAGTTTTGGACACTGGCAACGACAGAAACCCGGTTGCCCGTGATGACACAGTTGGAAACCACGGCATCTGTCGATTCACACCACACCCCGCCGCCCTCGAAATGGCCACCGGTCAAGGTGAACCCTGACAGGGTGGCATTGTTGGCCAAGTACACGCAGCGACCCGAATACCCGTGAATGGTCGTGAACTGCGGGCCGTTAACGCTCCTAACGTTCAGCGGTTTGTCCACGCCCACCGGGCCATAAGTTCCATTGGTCACCACGATCTCTTCGCCGGCCACAGCGGCATCCACGGCGGCTTGGATGGACGCGGCGGCGGTGGTCCAGTTGGTGTAAGGCGGCGTGGCGTTGGTGCTGTTCACGTCCACGTAATGCACATCGGCCAGGGCGGTGGCGGCAGTTGCGAGGAGTAGCGCGACACTTGGCCCCAAGGCCCTTCGGAAATTCCAGAGTTGAATCCCAAAGGGATTTCGCCTCAAAGCCCAGGGTTGCGAGGAACGAGCTACCCTGGGCAAACCGGCGCGGATCGGCACAACCCCAACCGGGTTGCGGCTGAACCAGAGCAATGTGACGCAACCCCGTTGGGATTGAAAGCGACGTGGACGATCGACCCAGGGTAGCTCGTGCCTCGCAACCCTGGGCTTTATTACACAATCCCGTTGGGATTGAGGAAATGCAGCCCGCTGGTGGGCTGGAAGCCAGCCTGCCACCTTTCGGGAACGGGCGCACTCCGCTGCCTGCATCGAACTACGGCCTGCCGTCAACGATCGGGAATGGTTCAGGTTTCTCATAGTCGTTCTTTCCGTTTGTCGCCTTAACTGTTCATTTTCTCGGGTGGGCCGATTTGCCCACCCAGAGACAAGGCGAGATTTAGCCACCAAAGCGGCAAATTATTTTCAGAACCATTTTGGTTTTGACGTTCGCCACGCTTGCCTGTGGACAAGCCTCAAACCGCCTCCGCACTTGCGGAGAATCCATTGGCTTCTACCCCTTTACAGAGGAGAATCGGCGATACTATTTCAGAGAATCTTCTGATTTTCTGAATCTTCGCCGCTGGCATGGCATCATGTACTACCCTTTATCCGTGGAACCGTTACAGGAATTGCCGGCAAAAGTGGACCTGAGCCAGGAGACCAGCCCCGCCTTCTCGCAAATGAGAACGGCAGTGTGAGTTCAAAATGTTTCATTTTATCGCGGTGACATTTCCTCTTAGCGGGTGAGCCGTTTTGCCCCCACCCAGAGACAAGGCGAGATTTGGCCGGCAAAGCGGCAAAGTATTTTGAGAAATCTGCCCGGGAGTTGATTTCCCTGCATTCCCTGCATTTCTGAGCAGAAATCGACCGGAACAAGGCAAACGCAGAAGGCGGACAGAATCATGGCAGGACAGAATCATCAACGCGCATGTCCCTATTATGATTCTGTCGCACCATGATTCTGTCCGTTGTGGTTGCGGTTGGCCGCGCTGTGGGCCTTGTGTTCTTTGCGGTTCAGCAACCGCTGCCGGAGATAATTCCGGAAGCAGAAAGGGGCGGAAGACGGCTCCCGCCCCTTCTTGTTCGACCAGCTCGCATCCTTAGAAACCCTGCGGCGTGGCCAGCAATAGCACGCCACGAACGACCGTCCCATTAAGGACCGTCGCGGCGAACGCAACCTGATCGCGCTCATTCAGAGCGATTAGGCTGTTGGGAGAACCGATTATCGGCGCCGGTGGGCAGCAGATAAGCTCTCCCTGTTCGAGGCTGACAATCGTCCCGACGCCCGGAATCACCGTGCCAATGCCGGCCAGTCGGCGCAGTTGCCGTGTGGATTTGGAATACAAATAGACCGCTTCGTCACCGGTGTCGGTTGCAGCGTCGAAGGCGACATTACCCCGGTTGTTCAGGGCAACGTTTCCCGAAGCGACGTTTGCTCCGGTAATGAAGCTGAAGTTTCCGCCTCCCGGCGCTGGATTCCCCACGGCCGCCACCAGCGTTGTGCTGGCGCCGTCACTCAGGTACACGTTGCCAGTGCCGGCGCCGGCGGAATAGACCCCGCCGATCACTACCTCCCCGCGGTTATTGATCGCCCAGGCGTTGGCTCCGATGACGCTGGCGGGCTGTGGAATCAACGCGGTGGCGCCCGTTGAAAAGCTGCGGATGTAGCCCTGAAAATAATGCGGAATATTCAGGGTTTTGCCCGTGAACGTGATGTCGCCGGTGTCATTAATGCATGGGTTAATTGCCCGGATGAAGGTCCCGCCCTCAGGCGCCGGGTCGCCTGGACGCATGATGCTGGTGATACGTCCGGATTTATCCTGCAGGAACGCCCCGCGACCAAGGCCGGCAGGAGTGTTGGTGACGTACGAGGTAAAAACCAGCGCACCCTGGTTATTCAGGCTCACACCGAAGTCCACCCCGACAAATACGCCCCCGCTTGGGTCTGGCGTTACGTTGGGAATCACCACCGGGCTAAGTGTTTTGCTCACGCCCGACCAGCGGTAAACCCCGCCGTGGAGCGGCGTACTGAAATCGAAGGGTTCCAGCGAGAAACCAAAGGCCACATCGCCGTCGTCGTTCAACCCGACGTTGCCCAGTTCACCCACCGAGAATGTCCCTCCGCCAGGAGCGCTCTGTCCGTGGCGCACGATTGCTTGAACGGTTCCGCCGTCGGTCAGGAAGAGACCTTCTTCGAACTGCCCTTCGTGTCCCGGGACAGCGACGTCAGCTGTGAAGGCAAGCTCGCCGCGGTTGTTGAGCGCCGTGGGCTCGAAGTCGTTGGTGAACGCGCCTCCACCCGGAGCCGGGTCGCCAATAGTTGCGACGACCCTAAACGTATAGGCGGGGTCGGCAGCAAACGAGCTGCTTGGAGCCGCTGCGAGGCTGATGAGTCCGGCCAGTCCCAAAATAAGGACTGATCGCGTGGGCTTGGAGTGTTGCGCGGCGCCGATGCCGTGCCGATTTGTTGATAGGTTTTTCATTTGTTTTTCCTTTCTACTCAGGCGGGTTCCGCCTGACTGGTTTATTGGTATGTCGTTGTGACATTTCGTTTTAGCGGGTGGGCTGATTTGCCCACCCAGAGACAGGGCGAGATTTGGCCGGCAAAGCGGCAAATTATTTTAAGAAATCTACGGGGAGAGTGTTGGGGCCGCATTTCGGCGAGGTTCAGGATGCAATCCTTTCGTGATTAGGAATCCGCTACTCCAAGCGGCCAACGTTGCTGCCTCGGTCCGGAAAAAGCGTGCGAGGATCAGATTAGCGGCCGCGGACCGTGATCTCATGATAGAGCCACGTCCGGGCATGCGCCCAGTAATTCCTGGCGGTGCGCGGGGAGATGTTCAGCAGGCCGGCGGCTTCTTCGATGGTCCAGCCGACGAAATACCGCAGCTTGACCAATTCTGCCTCGAGCGGGTCTTGCGCGGCGAGCTTATCGAGCGCCTCATTAACCGCTAAAAGTTGATCGTCGGCGTCGGGGGAGGCGAGGTCCATCTGTTGAATATCCACCCTCACCTGGCCGCCGCCGTGACGCAGGGCGCGTTTGCTGCGAGCCCGGTCAATGAGGATGCGGCGCATCGCCTCTGCGGCTG
>WNGQ01001104.1_pt1 | contig 28084 bp, 22 predicted proteins | sample 5407661 | NCBI WGS metagenome assembly WNGQ01 (sample SAMN13153382, study PRJNA577476) | soil metagenome | isolation source: 60 cm soil or saprolite under Garry oak tree replicate 2 | place: USA:California | collected 2016-06-15 | reverse complement strand
AAAGCGGCGATTTAGATGAATACAAGTTTGTCGTTCAGCCAATGGTTGTTGGCAAGGGACGTTTATTAACTGACGGTTTGAACCGCGCAGCGCCCAAAAAGCAAATTCCTATCACTAACTAACTCACTCATGAGCGTTTATTCCGAAGCGAACGGAACGCCTAACCATGCGCTGCAGCGAACGGCTCCGGTCTGTCACGCCAGCTGCTTGCGCAGCCGTCGCGCCAGCCCTCCGCCGTCGCTGAGCTTGGGTCGTTAGGCCGGAATAGGACGCTATGAAACGCACGTGGACGATCATCGGGGTGCATGATGTGCCGCGCAGCTTCCAGTGGTACCAATCACTGTTCGGCCAGTCCTCGAGGGCTCCGGCGCACTCGGACTTTGGCCAGCTCCTCGACTCTGACGGAACTGTGTTGCTCTGCCTTCACGAATGGGCCGTCGAGAACCATCCGTCGTTGATGAATCCCGAGGATGGGACTCCGGGCAACGGGCTCCTATTGTTCTTTCGTGTCGATGATTACGGTGCAGCACTGCGCCGGGCACGCGCCCTCGTCCCGCAGCTCGCAGAAGAGCCTCACGTGAACCCCAACACTCGGACGAAAGAGTTTTCACTGCGTGATCCGGATGGATATTACGTCACGATCAGCGCGCTTTCTCGGACGGAGTTGCCCGCAGTCGCGAAACAGCGGCCTAACAAACGCCTGCAGCCGACGAAGGCGCACGCCGGCGTCCGCCAGTCGGCGGCCAAACGTCCGCGCCTTCGCGGCTGAAGCGCTGATCGTTAGGCGCTTACGCATGCAGCTCGTCCGTCCCGGTCCCGAACACCTTGCGAGTTACGTCGCCGCGCTCGAGCGCGGGTGGTCTGCCGACAACGAGCGCGGTGTCGAGGCCGCACGCGAAGAGCTCTCCCGCATTCATGCCGATGCAGCGGCGTTTCTCGCCAGCATGGAAGACCGCGAAGCTAAGGGTCCTCCCGTCACTCTCCCAGACGGTTCGACGGCCAAGCGCGTCCCGGGCTTCAGGCGCTGGCTCTGGGACGGCGAGTTCTGCGGAAGCATCGGGTTGCGGTGGCAGCCAGGTACTACGGCGCTCCCACCCCATTGTCTGGGGCATATCGGCTACGCGGTCGTGCCGTGGAAGCAGCGCCTCGGGTATGCAAAGTCAGCGCTACGCCTCATACTTCCGGAAGCCAAGGCCGTCGGCCTTCCGTACGTGGAAATCACCACTGATCCGGACAACATCGCGTCACAGCGCGTCATCGAAGCGAATGGAGGCATCTTGGTCGAGCACTTCATCAAGCCGCAGCAGTTCGGCTGCAAGCCTGGCCTGCGCTTTCGCATCACGTTCACATGACAGCGCCTAACCTCCATTCTAAACTCGGAGCAAGTCACATGAACGACATTCCAGTGCTAGGCATTCACGAGATTGCGTTCGAAGTCCAGGATCTTGAACGGTCGATCGCATTTTACCGCGATGTGCTCGGGTTGCCTTTGTTATCGCGCGGGCCGCAGCAAGCGTGGTTTCGACTAGGCGCTCAGCGGCTCGCGCTGTTCGCGCAAGAGCGCCCAGGTAGCGGACAGCACTTCGCTTTTCTCATCCCTCCGGAGCGCGCAGAGGATGCACGCCGTGCTCTGGTGGCCCACGGTTTCCCGGAAGAAACGATGCAGCAGGACGACGGCTTGTCCGTTTATGTGCGTGATCCCGATGGCAACAAGATTGAATTATATGGCAAGCGCGCAAAGACCTAACCAAGCGCTGCAGCCAACCCAGCAGTTTGTTGTAAGCTCTTGATGATGCGCAACCGAATTCACAAAGTACTGGGTGGTTTATGATGTTTTCTTCCGCGAAAACCTCCTTCGGGCTTCCCGTCCATGTCACGCCGCTTCCCGCGAGCTCCATCCTCCGTCTCGTTAGGCCGCCGGCGGAAATCCCATGAAACGGACATGGACGATCATCGGTGTGAGTGATGTGCCGCGGAGCTTCAAATGGTACCAGTCGCTCTTCGGCCAGCCCGAGACACAACCGGGCCATGCCTACTTTGGTCAGATCCTCGATTCGGATGGAACCGTTTTGCTCTGCCTTCACCAGTGGGGCGCGCACGAGCATCCGTCGTTGATGAGCCCGGACCGGGCGACACCTGGCAACGGGCTCCTCTTGTTCTTCCGCGTCGACGATTTCGATATGGCACTGAAAAGAGCACGCGCTCTCGTCACCCGGCTCGAAGAGGACCCTCACGTGAACCCGAATACTCGAACAGAGGAGTTCTCGCTGCGGGATCCGGACGGATACTACGTCACGATTAGTTCGCTCACTTCGCCCAAGTCGAATGAGACCTAATCAGGCGATGCAACAAACCGCGAACCGTCCCTATGCCTAGCTAACTCTGTTATGCGAAAGTCACTTGTTCGCGCGGTCACTGGTTTTGTGTCTCGTTAGACGGTTAAAGCTTGCCTCCTCACCTTCGCAGACAACAGACTCCTACCAGAAAATGAAGATACCAACATTATTCGCCGCTTGGACTGCTCTGGTGATCATGGCCTGCCTCTTGAATCCAAAGGCCAAGATCCTGACTTCAAGTCACCGGGAACGGGGGAAAAGGCCGCGGTGGACCAGGCCAATACCCGCCTCGACGCGGTCTATAAACGTCTGATGGGCAAACTGGATGCGGATGGACAGAAGGCTTTGAAAGAAGCTGAACGCTCATGGATCAAGTGGCGTGACGACGAAGCCATGTTGATCGCGCGCGTCGGCGGCGCAATTGGGTGGCAGCGGTATGCTGGTGGATTTTGCGAACGCACAGCTCAAGTTAATCAACCAGCGAATCGAAGCCCTGAGCGAATACTTAAAGCAATCTGCTGGCAACTAATGCGTGAACACAGCAACGCCTAACCAGGCGATGCAGCGAACCCGCGTGAGGCGTAATCATGCGCAAGCTTATCTGCAGTGGCAGCCCGAAATCGATATGATATGGGCGTGGATTTGATCGTTCTTCAACAGCTGGCTGTCTCTTTCGGTCTCGGATTGCTGCTAGGTCTCCAGCGGGAACGCGTCGAATCATCGATTGGTGGCATTCGCACTTTTCCGTTGATCGCGATTTTCGGAACGATTTGCGCGCTGCTTGGAAAGACTTTCGGCGGCTGGATGGTCGCGGCCGGTTTGCTCGCGCTCGTGGCGATGGTGGTCTACTCGAATTTCGCCAAGATGAAATCGGGCGACATCGATCCGGGAATGACGACGGAAGTTGCAGCTTCTGCTCTATGGACTGGGCGCTTACGTGGTCATTGGCAGCATGGTTGTGACAGTTGTGGTCGGTGGAGCAATGGCCGTGCTCTTGCAGTTCAAAAAGCCGTTGCACGCCTTAGCTGGCGCGATTGGCGAGCGCGACATGCGAGCGATCATGCAGTTCGTTCTGCTGTCACTGGTGATTCTGCCGGTGCTGCCGCACCAGGATCTCGGGCCATATGGCGTTTGGAATCCATTCCAAATATGGCTCATGGTTGTGCTCATCGTTGGCATCAGCCTCACTGGCTATATCGGTTACAAGTGCCTTGGCGCCCGAAGGGGTACTTTATTGGCCGGCGTTCTCGGAGGCCTTATTTCCAGCACGGCGACGACGGTGAGCTATGCGCGCCGCACCGTGGAGAACATAAAGCTCGTGAATCCGGCTACGGTTGTCATCGTGATTGCATCATGCATTTCGCTGGGACGCGTCCTGGTCGAAATGGCGGCCGTGGCTCCGGTCGCTTTCGCTTCAATGGCGCCGCCTGTTGCCGCCATCCTGGCTGTCACCATCATCATTGCGGCCGCGATGTTTCTATGGCAGCCGTCGGGCGATGCGCAGATGCCCGAGCAAAAAAATCCAGTCGAATTGAAACCGGCGTTCATCTTTGCCGCGATTTACGCTGTGGTCCTGCTCGCGGTCGCCGTCGCCAAGGAGCATTTCGGCTCTGCCGGTTTTTACTCGGTAGCCATCGTTTCCGGACTAACCGACATGGACGCGATTACGCTTTCGTCGGCTCGTTTGGTTGAAAGTGGTCGCACCGATCCCTCCACGGCTGGCACGCCATCCTGATCGCGGCGATGTCGAACTTAGTGTTTAAGTTCGGGACTGTCAGCTTGCTTGGCCACCGCTTATTGACCCTGCGCATCGGCGCGGTCTTCGGCTTGATTCTTATTTGTGGCGGTGTGGCCCTGTGGCTCTGGCCTGCTTGAACCGCGGTTTAGTGATTGCTTCGGACTCAGGGCCTTGAATGTTGTAACATCCTCGCGCAGAAATAGACGTGACCGGCGGCAGCGCCGGTTCGAATGACGATACCTCTCGCGCAGATGATGCTCGTCAAGGCGATTAGCTCTGCGCGCAGATCGGCGCGATAACCTTCGGGCAGGCTATCTAGGTTTCAGCAGTTTGTTGCAACCACATGAACCAGGTGCACCTTAGTCTTCAAAGTCGCGCGAAGTTCAGCTACGTCTCGTTAGAAAGCGAACGCGAAAGCACACAAAGATGAGAATCCGGATATCTGTTTGTTTTACTGTGGCAGCTATCTTTTTATTGAGTACAGCCGCAATAGCTGCCCAGCCTGTAAATCGAATCACTATCCTTTATGATGCTTTTGGGAAGTCCTCCCCGCTGAAGAAGGATTGGGGATTCTCTGCGTTCATCGAGTATAACGGTAAGCGTATCCTTTTCGACGCCGGTAACAACGCCGATACCTTCGGTCAGAATGTCAAAGCATTGGGTATTGATCTCAAGAAATTAGACTTCGCTGTTATTTCGCATCGACATGGAGATCATACGAGCGGCCTGAACTATCTGTTGAGTGTCAATCCGAGTGTAAGAATCTACGCGCTAAAGGAAGGGTTTGGAGTGTTCGGCGCGGTGTTGCCGGGAACCTTCTATCGCAAGGATGAGTCGCTACCTGTTTACATGCGTTATTATGATGGGCAGGCGCCCGAGAAGATGACATTCGGCACGCCCTGGCCAAACGCCAACTTTGTTTGGGTTGATAACTTAACTGAAGTTGTGCCAGGAATCTTTTTGATTTCGACAGTCTCGCAGACACCGGGCACCCTGGAACTTCGCGAACTCTCGCTAGCGATTAAGTCGCCCAAGGGTGTGGTCTTGGGAGTCGGATGCTCACATCCGGGAATTGAGAAGATACTGGAAGCATCAATGGCGGTGGACAAGCATGTTCATCTAATCTTCGGGGGGTCCATTTGGTAACAACTCCAGACCCGGAGATTACACGTATTGCAGCTGCATTGCACGATCAGTGGAAAGTAGATGGGATGGCTCCAGGACATTGTACCGGAGAGCCAGCTTTTGCGGCTTTTCGCAAAGCGTTCGGTGACCAGTATCTCTACGCTGGGTTGGGAAGTGTTATAGAACTTCCGTAAACGTTCAATATAAAGGTAGGCTTTGTGGAAAGCCGTGAGAGCATCGCGGAAACCAACAAGCTAGCCACGTCCGCCGTGCCGCCCCGTCAATCCGGAAGTCTTCCCCGCAAAACAGTCAGCGAATACGGCGGCAGATCGTAAAATGAAGATGTTTGTTGCGTGAAGCGCACTGGCGGGAGGCTTCGCATGGGATGGCCATTTGGGCCGTCATCTTGCCATAGATACTGATCGCGCGAGAACTGGATTATATCCACGCTGCCAGCGAAGTTTATCTGCCGCCGCACACCGGAGAAGTTGAACTGCACGCTAAGTCGTGCGGTGCGGTTGGGATCTTTGTTAATCGCTAGCAGGGCCCATTGCTTATCTGTCCGTCGCGCTGCATAGACGCTAACAACAGGTGATAACATCGGTTTCACCGGTTTTATGGTTACAGGAAATATGCCGTATGTACCATTTGTTGGTTGCATCCATTCTTTTGTGAGGAGCTGTGCGGCATGGTAACCTGCTAACCGATTCAACTCTTCACTGTTTGGACTCAACTGAAGCATCACGAGATTGCCCCAGGAACATTTCAGCTCGTCCTGGAGATAATTTGGTTCGTATCCATATAGGTACGGTTTGGAGCCGCCGAGTGTGAGAAATGTTCCCACTGTGTCTGCAGTGAAGAGCGCGCCTTCGATATCCACTTCATGACGTCCTGCAAAAACGGAATAGCCGTATTCTGTCATCAGCCATGGAATTGCCGTAGGAACTCCATCCCTTCGCAAGCTGGTAATCATCTCACTCAAACGCTTTGACGTTTCCAACAACTGCGGCGCCGCGTCGGCGCAGATGTTGTCGAATGGATAGAACTCGAACGAGAAAAAATCGAAGGGTACGCTTGCGGTTCCAACATATTTTAGAAATCGATTCATCCAGGAGCGATTGCCCGCCGCGTCGGGCCATGTGAGAAGTTGATCGTCGAAATTTTGCAGGCTTGGTCCTCCGAGTTTCAAACGCGGATTCAACGGAGCAAGCCGACGAGCAACCCCGGTGTAAAGCGCGGCGTAATCCTCTGGTGACGCCCATTGTCCATCAGGTTCTTCGCCTAGTTCGATTCCTTCGAGCGGATATTGTCGTTTCAACAAATAGGTGATTTCGGCAACGGCGTTTTCCGGCGTGTCGTACAAAACACCGACTGGGACAAGGACGGGCAAGCCGTTCGTGAGCGCGCTGCTCAAGATGAAATCAAGTCCCGGTTGCTCGATTTTGTAATCAATGTCCTCAGCTCGATGCCACGGGTCAGTTGATGACACATAGATCACTGTCTGCTGATGATGATCAGCCGCATGACGGACGTAATCTTGAAAACGATTGTGACTATCAACACTCCCGAGCTCAATCTCGCGAATCGCGAATCCGAGCCGATCGCGAATGTCATTTGAGGTTTGCGGACTTGTTTGCGAACTCCGGCTCATTGCGACCCGCACGAAGCGAGCCGGAAGGTGTTTTGTGCAGAGCCGAACAGATTCGTCACCACCCGCTCCGCGGTTCGCCGCACCGTTTGGAAAAGGGCGCCACGCATTTTTCCGATCGGCGTGCAAATGCATCGGATCGTCTCCACTCCAGTACTCCACTCTATATTGCTGGGCGTACGGCGCGCCCCAATGAATCCGAATGGAGTTCACTGGTTTGGCTGCGCCGAGATCGATTACCACCCATTGCGGATGGGCATCACTGAGCTCACTGGTGAAGTGGGAATCGAGATATGGATTGCTTTTCCAAAACGATTTTTCGTCGCCGTCAGCGATGCCGGAGTAACCATCATCGTTCGCCTGGTCGATCGTGTTTCCGCGTCGCGGCAGACGGTAACCATAAGAAAGGTTAATCGGCTCGGCGAGTGAATCGTCCGAGATCCAGTATCCACACTGATGGACTGGATCGCTCCATGTGCCGCGCGGGTTCCAATGCCAAACTTCGCCGGCGAGTTCAGTCCGCAGTCGATATGTCAGTGGCCCGAATCCGGCTGATCGCATCTCGGCGATGTTCTTGTCCGTGAACATCCGAGCGCATTCGCCTTGCTCGTGACCGTCAACGCCCGCGCCTAATGCCTGAGTTGGCACACACTGGTTTACTGGACGATTGGCAAGAACAATGGCGGAGACAGCAAGAGGCTTCTCATCGGCATCTGCCTCTGTTGCTGTTGCCAGTTGGGTCAAATGGGCCGCGGTAAGAGAAAGCGATGCGAGAACGCATCGCACTCCAAAAGTCCGCCAGTCGGACGGACTCGTCCCGCCGTACGGCGGGCGAGCTTTCGTGAAACGAGATTGATGGCTCGATGAATTTCGCACGGAGTGCTTTTCGGAGTGCGATGCGTCCTCGCATCGCTTTTCGTTGCTACCGCTGCGGTTTCTCCAATTGCTTCCTGACCTGGTCCTTCTCGTGGCGAACGTCCTTTAGGTGACTTTGGAGGAGTGGCAGCTGCGATGCTTGTGGATTCGGGCGGTGAAGCAACGTTTTATTGTTTTTACCGCCCCAGTATGTAGGTCCCGGTTGCTTGGCCTCGCCAATACGGAGGAGCAAACCATCTTCTTGTCGCTGAAGCTCATCGTAGCGGGCTTGGAGCGCGCGAAGCTCGTTCTGTCGACTTGCTTGTTGTGCCCGAGATTGATTTTCCTTTTGCGACGCCTCGGCTTTCTGTCGCGACGTTTCTTCCTGCTGTTTTCGGACTTGATCGAATCCTGCACCTTGCTGCGCTGAGTATTCGCCAGCTTTCTGGGGATCATAGCCAAAGCGCTCCTGAACGTCCTTAGGAAGTTCGGTGAAATAAACTTTGGAGACGCCAGCCTTACTAGTCAGCACGATGCCGTCAGGTTCGACTCGGCTCACGGTGGCGTTCTTGTATTCTTTTCCAGCAAGTGTTTTAAAGTCGTCTGAGAAGGCGACTGACACGAACGGAAGGATCAAAAAAGTGAGAAGTTTTGTCTGCATTCGTTGCTTCGACCATCGGGATTCTGCTCTCAAGTATGGTTTTCCAGTCAAGAAAAATTGCCAGATTCATGCGCACACGCCGACTAAACGGCTGTAGTGCCAGGCATGTCGCCTACTAAACCTCACCATGATCGCAGCCGGCACAGCTCCCTCTACAGTTCTTGTCTTCGAACCGGGCCCCGTACTGGACACTCCATTTTTTGCTGAGAACTTTCGAACTCGGATGCGCATATTTTTTGCAGTGATCGTTGTAGTAGTTGCATCGAGCTTGGCGCTAATCGGATGCCGTCGAGGCGTAGCGGTTGCGCCAGTCGATCCGAACGGCCCGGTCGAGGTGGCGATTCCTGAACATGGCGCATACACCGGGGCGTTCATGGATTTTGGCGACGCGGAGGACGATGTCACTCTCGAGACGATCGAGGATTTTGAGCAAATGGTGGGTAAACATCAGGCCATCATCGCGTCGTCCAGTTACTGGGGAGAACAAAATTTTCCCGCGGACAATCTCAATGTCATCTGGCGGCACGGTTCGCTGCCGCTTGTGTTTTGGTCGCCGTGGGACAGGCCTTATGAGGAAGACCACGGACCGGACAAGTTCGGTTTGACCGAGATTCTTGCCGGCAAATGGGACGCGTACATCGACAAATGGGGCGATGCCGCGCGGAGTTTTGGTCACCCAATGATTGTTGTATTCGGCGTCGAAATGAATGGCACCTGGTTTCCGTGGTCGGGCGCGTACTACGGCGGCCCGGAATGGGATAAAGAGCAGAACAACTGGAAAGGCCCGGAAACATTTCGCAAGGCGTACCGTTACGTGGTGGACCGCGTCCGGGCGCGCGGCGCTTCAAATATCAAATGGATGTTTCACACGAACAATTATCCCTATCCGTACGAAACCTGGAACTGCGCGCCGGCTTATTATCCCGGGTCCGATTACGTCGATTGGCTGGGTCTGAGCGTTTACGGCCAACAATATAAGGACGAACCAAACCCGGACATTCCTTCATTGGTGAACTGGCCCTACGAGGAAATGTCCCGGCTCGATCCGCATAAACCGATCATGATCGCCGAATGGGCGACCGGCGAATTCCCGCACTCGGCAGAGGGTGGTGGAGTCGGCAAAGCCGAGTGGATCAGACAGGGACTCAACCTGTTTCCCACGCGTTTTCCTCGCATCAAGGCCGCAGTTTACTGGCACGAGCGCTGGCAAAACGCCGACGGATCTTATAGCAACCTGCGCGCGAACTCTTCGGTAGAGTCGCTTCGGGCTTATCGCGAAGGTGTCGCGAACCCCGATTGGCTGGGCGATTTGATTCTTCGAGCGCTGCCAAAAAGATAATTGCGACATTCCCGGCGTACGCGTGTGTTTTCGACGCGTGCAAAAGGGCAAATGGCAGCTGTAGCCGGGCTATGACGGCCCCGGCTACAAGTATCATGCCAGGCCTTTCACGGAGCATTGAGGACCACCTTCGTTGTAGGTCCGCTCACCCAAAACTGGGCGCTCACCTTATGGATCTGCGCGGCTTGTTCTTTGAGTTGCGCCGCTAATACTTCCATTCCTTTCTGTTGTTGTGCGACCGTGGCTTCTAGGTCGTGCACTTTCTTATGCTCTTTGAGGAACTCGTTGAGTAACATCGCGTTCACCGCATCGTAGCGCACGGTATAAGCTTTTCCGTCAGCGTCGCGCACGACCAGATCGGGATTCGCCTTTTCCACCTCCTCGGACACGAGACCAAATTGCGCGGTCCGCGTCGGATCAATCTCCTTCTTGTAACGGAAGCTAACCGGTTTCAGCGCCAGGATCGCTTCGCTCGCTTGGTCCATCGGCTTGATCTCCTCCTTGAACCGCTTCGAGGACACCCTGACGCCAAGCTGTCCGGACGAACTCACGAGAACAGCACTTCCGGTTACCGCGGCCCCAGAAATCCCAGCGATGAAAGTGGCTGTATGCGCCGGCATCGGATGACTCTCAAAGGGCGGATTGCCCACTGTGACTATGGTAGCCGTCTGTGTGCCTAGACGGATCGTATTCGATTCCGTACCGATCGGAACAGGCCCGGCGTTACCGATATAGATGTTGTTAGTGCCGTCGTCGCTCAGATTCCAGCCCGAAAAAAAGCCGAGTCCGGTATTTTGGTCGCCCTGGGTGCGGCCCAAAGCGTGTCGCCCGAGCGCGGTATTGAAGTTCACGCTCTCGCCTTGAGCGAGACTGAGGTTCCCGACTGCTGTATTCATTTCTCCACTTGTAAGACTTTCGAGCACCGCGGCACCAACGGCGACATTTCTGGTGCCAACTGTGTTACTCAAAAGCGCCTGAGAACCAACCGCCGTGTTGCCGCCGATGGTAGTGCCGTTATAAAGCGCCTGAAAGCCGAGGGCGGTGTTGTCCACTCCGGTTGTAAGGCCAAAGAGTGCGTCCTCGCCCTCAGCGGTGTTTCGATTAGCATAGCCGCCATCCGGTGGCGGGACAACTGCTTGCGCATTTTGCAAAACCGCAAAGCAGGCGAACGCGAACAGCGCGAACGTGGGATAAATAATATTTGTTGTTGTTTTCATGGGTTCAATTTCCTTTCATCAATTTTTTGGCCTTTGGTGGCTTCCAACCGTGCCGCCTACGTCCTGCACTCGCGGGGCTCCGGCGCGCCAAGGGGAGGCCACTTCCGGCCTTTACCTTTTCCTTCGGAAAATTTTGGCCGGCATTGCAGAAAATTTTGAGAACACTTGGAAACTGCGGTAATAGGCGAGCAACATTTTGGGGGACGCAGCGTCTTCCAAAAGGTCTGCGCGGATTCTTAAACCGCTGCGTCACGGGCGAAAGCATAATGGTTGCCATGCAGTTGCCGGAAAGGGCCCGTAAATGGCGCTAGACTAGATCGCGTCCAGCGCGCTCAGCCGCTGCGCATCTGCTCGCAATTGCCGTGGCCGGCAGTGATGAGGCATTTGCCCATCAAGATCGAGAAGCTTCGGGATGATGCGGACGATGCTTGCTAGCCGGGTCTTTTTTGGCAGGCAAGACCCCCATCGGGTAATCCACTAGCCTCTGTTTCCCTCCGCTCAAGGCGCGACCAAGTTCCAGCCGGTCGGAAGAGTCGGACCGTAAGCGCCAGCAAGGAAAATATTATTGTTGAGATACCAGATCGCTGTCTGGCGAGTACTCGGATTGTAAAGCAAGTAGTCCGGCTTGCCGTCCCCGTTGAAATCGGCACTTCCTTGCAGCTGGTACCCGCTCGCAATCGTCGGTCCATATACGCCTCGGAGAAACGTAACCCCAGACAAATACCAGATGGCTGACTGGCGTGTGCTGGCGTTGAAGAGTAAGTAGTCACGTTTTCCATCGCCGTTGAAATCTGCGACACCCGCTAAGCTCCAGCCAGCCGGAAGCGTCGGACCATAGGCGCCGCTGACAAGCACGTTGTTGTTCATGTACCAAATCGCCGTTTGGTGCGTGCTCGCGTTGTAAAGCACATAATCCGGCTTGCCGTTCGCGTTGAAATCGCCAGTCGCAACCAGTTGCCAGCCGCTGGAGAGAGTTGGGCCATAGGCGCCGCTGACAAGCGTGCCCCCGGACAAATACCAGATTGCCGTGTGACGCGTACTGGGGTTAAACAGTGCGTAATCAGGGTTGCCATCACCATTGAAATCCGCGACATCGGTTACATTCCACTCAGCCGGCAGGGTCGGCCCATACGCGCCGCCAAGAAAAACGTTGTTGTTCATGTACCACACCGCCGTCTGGCGCGTACCTCCGTAGTAGAGCACGTAGTCGGGCTTGCCATCGTCGTTCAGGTCCGTGGCTGGCAGAAGCGTAGAGAAGTCATTTAGATAGGAAATCCCTGCAATATCCACATAATCTCCTGTGCCGCCGCTCTGAATAGGATCCAAGCGTAATTTAGAAATAAGCCCAGACCACGCTGCGTTTGCGCCGACGTTGAACGAGTATATCCGCCATCTGCCATCAGGTATCACTGATATCGTTTGCGAGCGTGTCTCTGAGAAATCACCGCTATTGTTGGTCTCCCAGAAAAGCTGCGCGAAAGGCCCTGCTGGCGGTGAGCTCATTACGTAACGAGCAGCAAAGTAGATCCTCGGACAGGCGGAGGCGGCAAAGGCAGTGTACGGCCCCGTGAGAATTGGATCTGGGCCATTTAGATTCTCGCGCAAGAACCCAGAAGGCGGGCCGGCGTCGCCGTAATTTGCCCACCAATGTTGTCGGCTCCTGCCAAAATAATAGTCGGGCCGGTGATCACTGTGGTGTGTGTAAACCCAGTTCCGAATCCCGGTAAGTGTCCCGACAATTAAATTAAAGTCGTACTCATAGACAATATTGTAATCCAGCACCTCGAGATGCACAGGTGCAATGTACGCCGTGTTGTTATCCGCCGATCCGCCCATGCAAGGATTGCCTGCGTTTAAATAGCCTCCCCCCGTGTTTATTGCATCCGGATTGTGAACACCTATGCCGAAATTACTGCCGTCTACAAACGCGCTCCAGTTCTCGGTCGCGCGCCACTGTACCGGAGGCCATGTTGAAGGTTGTTGTGTGAGCGCGCCACCGGTGAATGGGGCGGTACCGGTGTAGGTAAAAATATGGCAGAGGGTTCCTACGCCGTAGGCGGCAGGCAATTCTTGGCCGTACCAGGGGTACTGCGTATGATCGCTGCGGTTGTTGGTGAGTTTGCAGTGGACCCGTACGGCAGGGCCTTCGAGATGTGTCCATTGCTCCATTATGCAATCTGCAGGCCAATTTTGGAGAGCCCACTGCTTGGGTCTCGTTTTGATATAGATAACGCCGTTCGCGTTGGAGTACGCTAAGACTTGCGAAGGATAGTCATATGAGTCTCCAGCTTGGACTGGATTCCATGGAAATGGACTCCAGTTTGGATTCTGGATTGCGCCTGGCGGAACAAAGTTAGCAGGGCCGCTGTAATAGCTCTGCTGTACCTGGCGTCCGTGGTCGTAATCGTTGATGAGATTTGTCGTAGATCCAGATTGCGATAGGTAAGTGATGGCCCCACCGTACGATGTATCCACGCCTACTTTAATTACGCCGTTATCGAGGGTAATGAGTGAAGCCAGCACCGAGTTACCGAAGATTGCGAATGCTCCAAACGCAGCACAGACAAATTTCGTTATTGATTTCATGGTCCTTCCTTTCATCATGCCTATCCCGAACTTTCAGGTCGATGAGCTGTTTCATACTTCGATTTTTCATATCTAGCGTTCCTTCCTTCCTTGGTTCTGGCCTTCCGTGGTCCTGAAGTTAATTACCTCTCACCTTTCATATCTCACTTGCCTTCGAAACCACTTCCGACCCTTTACTGTTTCCTTCGAAAATTTTGGCCGGCATTGCAAAAACGTTTTGAAATCCACAGAATTCTTCTGACCGCGGATGACGCGGATGTCACGGATCCGGGAACGCCGCGGAGATTGCCAGCCCGTTTACTCAACCTGAAATCGACGGAGGTCGCCGTTAAAGATCACTCACGGTCGACCAAGCTCCAGCCGGCTGGAAGGGTAGGACCGTAAGCGCCGCTGACGAAGATGTTGTTGTTCAGATACCAGATCGCGGTTCGACGGGTGCCGCTGTTAAAGAGCACATAGTCCGGGTAGCCATTGCCGTTGAAGTCGGCCGTCGTCATCAACTCCCAGCCACTGGGAAGAGTCGGCCCATAAGCGGCTCTGAGGAATGTTGGTCCCGATAAATACCAGATCGCCGTTTGGCGCGTACTGGGATTGAACAGGGCATAATCGGGGTGGCCATCACGATTAAAGTCCGCCACACTCAGCACGCTCCAGCCAACCGGAAGAGTCGGGCCAAAAACGCCGCTGACAAACGCGTTGTTATTCATGAACCAGACTGCCGTCTGGCGCGTGCTCGCGTTGTACAGCACATAGTCGGGCTTGGAATCGCCGTTAAGATCGCCCGTCGCTACCAACTCCCAGCCACTGGGAAGAGTCGGCCCGTAAGCGCTTCTGAGGAATGTTGGTCCCGATAAATACCAGATCGCCGTTCGATCCGTAACAGGGTTAAACAAGGCATAATCTGGATGGGTGTCGCGATTAAAATCCGCCACCCCCCGTAGTCCCCAGCCGGCCGGAAGAGTCGGGCCGTACGCGCCGCTGATGAAAACGTTGTTGTTTAAATACCAGATCGCTGTTTGACTGGTGGTCGCTTTCCAAAGTACATAGTCTGGGTGGCCGTCGTTGTTAAAATCAGTCGGTTGCGGAGGACCAGCCGCCGGTAGGATTTTGAGCGTGAAGTTCTGGTTCGCTCCGGCTCCCCAGGTCCATACATAGGTGCCCGGTGTTACGCCTAAGGTTGCTAAAGTCGCGTTATTGTAGGTCGCGCTGTCCGATAGAGCAGTACCAGAGACATAGCCCGTTGGAACAAAGAGAAAAGTTCCGAATATTGTGGTGGTTATCCCGACCATGTCGCCGCTGCCACTGCTGGCAGATGTGAAGGGACCGCTCCCGAAACCCCTCGGTCCCCTGAGCGGAAGGTAACGGTTTACGCTGGAAGAAGTCCGCCCCGTGAAAATCCACGCGCTACCCTCGGACTGGCAGAAACATGGCTGTATCTGGGGATTTCGAGAAAACGATCCAGAAAAAGTCAGTCCAGTCCGGTCAATGGCTCCGCTTCCGGTCGCGACGACATTGGGCCCGACTTGCTGCAGGGTCACGGTGTAACCGGCTTGGGCTGGCCGGACGGATGGTAGCCACGCGAGTACGATTGCCAGTGTGGTCGCCAGAGTGGGTTTGAAGAATTCGAGTGATTTCATCCTTGTTCCTTTGGTTGATTTGCTTTTTCTCGCAGCGTCGGTCCAAGTGCACGGACAACGATTCGCTGGCTCTGGTTGATCGTAAAACCTGCGATCGCGACATTGTCCTCCGTGAGGACACCTAACCGCGTGGATACGTTTATTAAGTCGTCATCGAGAAAAATAATTGCGCCGGGAGCGATGAGTGGCCCCAATACCAAGAGTAGCGCCGACAAGACAGTCCAAGGGATTATTGTCGATTTAAGATGCGATGTTGTTTTTATTTCTTTATTTCCTTTCATTATTTTTTTGTTATGGCCTTCAATGCCCGAAAGTCGATCACTTCTCACTCCTCACTCGGCTTCTAGGCTTACTTCCGGCCTTTACCCTTTCCTTCGGAAAAATTTGGGCGGCATTGCAGAAAATTTTGGGGACGGGAAGTTTTTTACCGCGGATTACACCGATGGAGCGGATTGAAGAAGAACCAGAAAGACACGAATTACACGAATTGTCACAAATTTCAGAACGCCGGAGTGAATTCCTGTAAATTCGTGAAATTTGTGTCTACTTCTCTTCGCAGAGTTTTTGAAAAGCGGGATCGGCGCGCAACGGGTCCCAGACCAGATCGAGCCTTAAAATGCCAGCGTTTCAGAATCTTTTCTTTAGCTGGACGTACCAAAACCGGCCTTTGATCGTGGCAAGCGACTCATCGTAGCCGTTCTCAAAGCTGCCGGCGGCGAACGGCGGATCTTCGTCGAGCACGTTCTGTATCCCAAGGGAAATGGTAGTGTTATTCAACCACGCGCGCCATCCACAGGAGTTATACTCAGCCGTGGAGAGACCGGCACCGCGTTTTTCTGCTTGCTGTCCTTCACCTTTACGTTCTTACCGCCATCCTTGGCGAAACCATGCACGATCCTCGGTTTGAAGCGTTGCTGCGAAAATTTTGAATCTCGCAGGCGTTACCGGGCTACGGCTGCTTATTCGAGCCGACCGTTGAAATCCACCCCGCCAGGGAACGGCAAATGAGAAGTCTGGGAACCCGGTGAAGTCGATCAGCCCGTCCAGATAGAAGGTGTCGGTCGTGCGCAGAGTTGATAGCCGACCAATTTGGTTAAAGCAGTAAGTTTTCCTAGAAACCTCTATAAGGAACTGGAAGCCAAGGTTCCGGAATTCTTTTGGTGCTTTACTACGACTTACACCTGACGGGCAAAGGGATCGGAGTGTTTGCGTTTGCGAAGCTTTTCAAACAAAAGAGCCGCCACGCATGAAGCGTGACGGCTGATTGTGAACTCCACTTTTGCTTGGCCGACCTAAGGGGCAAACAGAATCTGTCCGCTATAGGTGCCCGCGCCGGAGAAATTGCATCCTGGCTCGGGGGCGCCTACGTCACCCTCAAGCGTTTCCTCCACGTACACACCGGCTAGAGCGCCGGTCCCCTGTCTTGCCACGCCGCGCAGAACTTCGTGGCCGGTCACAGCGTTGCCTATGCCTTCATAAGTGAAGTGCAACGTGCCGGTGCCCGGCCTGCCGGTAATCGAACCGGTCAAGACTAAGCTGCCGTCTTTTGTTATGGAACCGTCGCGATGAACTACATCCAGCTCGGTGCCTGCGAAAGATCCGGTGAAAGTGCCAGTACTCGTTCCTGAAATGTTGAACATGATAATCAAGTTTTCACCGACTTGGCGAGGAGGAGCAGCGTAATTGAAGCAGGGAAAAAACTCTCCCTCTGCAGGGAGTGGAGGTCCGCTAGCTTCAGCGCTCGGAAACGCCAATGGCACGCCGATAATTGCGAGCGCACAAACAATTGTGCGCAGATGTGATAGGAAACGATTTTGTTTCATCTGTTTATTTTCTTTCATTATTTTTTTGTTATGGCCTTCAGTGCCCGAAAGTCGATCACTTCTCACTCCTGACTCGGCTTCTAGGCTTACTTCCGGCCTTTACCTTTCCTTCGGAAAATCTTGGCCGGCATTGCAGAAAAATTTTAACAATTTTGCAGGCGACCACGGATGACGCGGATAACGCGGATTGATGAAGAAGCAGAGAGACACGAATTACACCAATTGTCACAAATTTCAGAAGGCTTGAGTCACTTCGTACGAATTCGTGAATGGAGCTGAAGGGACCAGCGACATAGAAGGTAAAGCCGCTGACGGATAGCGGGGAAGCGAGCGAGTTTCACATTCCTGTCTCGAGCGTTGTGGAATTTTTCGCGTCTTTCGTGAGCGGAAGAAAAGCGGCGCACTGCGGGACAAGGCAGTGCCGCAATCCAAGATATCCGTGTTATCCGTTCAACCTGTCACGCCGAAGCTTCGGCGAAGGCAGATCCGTGGTTCAGAGCTACTTTTTCTCGCAGAGCTTTTGGAAAGCAGGATCGGAGCGCAACGGGTCCCAGAGCGGATCAAGCCTTAATGCCAGCGTTTCAGAATCTCTTCTTCACTTGGACGTACCAAAACCGGCCTTTGATGGTGGCAAGCGACTCATCGTAGCCGTTCTCAGAGCTGCCGGCGGCGAACGGCGGATCTTCATCGAGCACGTTCTGTATCCCAAGGGAAATAGAGGTGTTATTCAACCACGCGCGCCATCCACAGGGGTTATACTCAGCCGTGGAGACCGGCACGACGTTTTTCTCCTTGCTGTCCTTCACCTTTACCTTCTTACCACCATCCTTGGCGAAACCAGGCACTGGCGCCGACGCAGGCGGCGGCAGATTGAAGGTGTAAGATGCGATTAGGTCAAGCGTAGTCCAAGCAGCGATTTTCCGCGCGCGGAAGGGATACGCCGAGGGATTATTAGGACCGCCTGTCCTTGGCATATTAAACTTGGGCGATCCTGTCAGAGCGACATTGTCGTCCTCGTATTGGCCAATCCAGTTAAGCACTGCGCCGGCATCGAGACCTTGCATCCACGTGTCACGCGGCCCGTCGAAGTACAAACTGAAATCGGCTCGATTCCATGGGAATCCGTTGCCGACGATAAACAAACCCGCGAGACCAAATCGTTTCGAGTTAGCCAGAAGCTGAAGCTCGATCCGGGAGAGCCATGTGCCGTTGAGCGTGAATGTCAGCCGACCATAGTCTCGCGGCCAAAAATCGACGACTCCAGAATATAGGTCGCTTCGTAGTCGAGACCTTCGAGAACGGCGCCAGTAAAGTTGGCGTTAGGATTGATTACCAAGGTAACCGGACCAACCATGCCTGGAATGCTGCTGGGCGCACGAAACACCAACGGCCCGTTCTGCACAGCAGGTGGCTTAGGCGGGGGGTTATGTTCAATAAAGAATTGCGCGCCGAGGAAGTCAAATATGACTGATCGCAGATGAATGTGCCACCAGTCCGCGCTCACAGTAAGGCCTTTGAGCCATTTCGGGCTGTAAACGATCCCGTAAGACCATTCATAGGCGACTTCCGGTTGCAGGAATGGATTTCCCGAATTGCGTTCCTCGACCTGGTACACGGTCGGCGTTGAAAACGGATCGGCCACCAGTGGAAAGTCCTGCGTGCCCGCAGGCGTCATTTCGAATAGTTATGGCGCACGGAACGCTTCGGTATAGCTGCCACGTAGAGTAAGGGCGCCGATATACTTGGGGTCAAGCGGCTGCCAGCGAACAGAGACCTTCGGCTTCTGCGCGTTATACTGGGAGCTGGTCGAAGGCTGGAAAGGACTTAGGACAGTAGAAGTGTTCTGGCTGTACCATTCCTCCCGCTCGGCAAAGTCAACCTCCAAGCTGTAAACCCCGGGGAAGTTCCACGTAGGGCTGGTGAATGGAACCCGCACTTCCTCGTAGATTGACCAGACGTCCCGGTTCGCTCGGAACCCCTGCCCATCTGTCGACCCAATCGATTGAAACGTTTGATTAAGCGGGTCACGATCGCGTGTCATTCTCTCTCCGCGGTACTCACCGCCGATCGCAAATGAAACCGGCCCTGCTGGAAGGTTAAACAAGTCCCCGTTAATAGTTATGTAACCTAAGGGTAACTCAAACTCACCGGTATTTTGCAGGGTAACATAGACTCTGCTTCTGGCCGCCTTGCTGTTGCGACCAAGAATGCCAAGGAACGGATTAAACGCCGTTGCCGGGTCCGTATCTAAAAGCGCCTGCCGCAGCCCAGGCTGGCTCACGTCGCCTATCGACAAATTCTGCCCCTCATTCCGGGAATAACGGAAACCGGTTTCCCAGTTGCAGGTCTTGAAATAATCGCCGAATTCTCCCATCTCACCCTTGAGCCCAACGTCAAAGAGAGTATCCCAGTAAGTGAACTTTTCACCGTTAGGCCCTGTGTCGTTAATAGCACGAAACCGAACCCCAGTAGTTACGGGAAGACCGCTTCCGTCAGGAAAGAAATTTGCAATAGTCGCATCCGCGACGGTGAACGGATTAAACGGATTCTGGATTGGCACGCTGATGCCGAATAGTTGACTAAAGGGTATGTTAGTGCCTGGTTGCTTAAATGGGTCGGCCGCAAACGACAAAGCCTCCCCCGACCCATCGAAATACGTGCGGACATATTTGAAATCAGCAAATATCGTCAGGTATCTGTCACACAGATCGCGCGTGAAGGAACCGTAAAAGGCTTGGCGATCAGCCGGCGCGAGATCTGCGGTTACAGCCGCGAAGTTATAGAAGAAGTAATCGCCACCGCCCTTGTAATCAGTGCCGGTCTGTGGACGGAATTGTCTTGCATGGGGGCCAATGATACCGGGGGCGCCTGGATATGCATTGGGATTAACGGCAAAAGGGCTTTTATAAAATGGAGAAGTTGCCACGTTCGGAGCTGAGTGCGGCGGCGGCGAGTTCGGACTGAAAAACAATTTCGGTATTAAGCGGAAACCTGGAAAATCTCCGATGTACCCAGGTTCATCCCTGCTGCGAGCCTCGAATCCGCCAAATGGAATAAAGAAGGCGTTGGCAGAAAGATCGCGGTCCCGGCTAAAGAGGCCGCCAGTGACCTCCCAGAAATCGGCAATCACTACGATGTCAGTCTTGTCATCTCCAGTACCGGCTTTCAACCATGCCTCCCACTCGCCCATGTCGTTGGATGCTCCCAGGTTTGTGTTCCCATAGCTGCCCCCGATCTCCAGGCCGCGAAATTTGTGGATCAAAAAGAAGTTGATAACGCCACCAACCGCATCGGAGCCATACACAGCTGAGGCGCCATCCTTCAGGATGTCGATATGATCGATCATCGGGAAGGGAATGAGGTTAATGTCCGCGCCTTCGCTAGAGCCGGCGCCGCCTAACGAACCATAGGCGACACGTTTTCCATCTATGAGGACTAGTGTCTCCCTGGGCAACAGACCGCGCAAGTTGATCTGCACAGTACCGTCGCCAGTCGCCATGTTCAGGTTGGCGGTGCTACCCGCCTCCTGCGGCAGAAATGTTTGCAGGTCTGTTGCGTTGCGGATGCCTAACTTCTCAATGTCAGCCGGCCGGTACGTGTCCACTGGATTCGGCCCAATCTCTTGCGCCGTCGGAATGTTCGAGCCAGTGACGATGACACGTTCCACTTCGGCAACGCCAGCAGGTGAAGGCGTTGTTACTTGAGCCAGTGCGACCGAGGGAAGAAACAAGCGCATTGCCACTATGCTCCATCCGGCCCGCCAGATGAATGGTCGCTTGATGACAAGCTCCTCTCGTAAACACTTCTAGTTTAGCCCGGTGAAAAACTTGCGCACGTTCACGGCTGTTTTTCCTCGCAAAGTCTTTGGAAAGCGGGATCGCCGCGCAACGGATCCCAGAGCGGATCGAGCCCAAGAAGGGCCGGTGTAACAGGTGCTGGGCTGTAAATGTAACCATCTGGCGTTTTTAACAGTCGCGCGAGAGTCGAGATCGCGTGTCTATTCTCGCCGAAGACCGTCTGAATTACCGCCGCGTACACGTCGTCGCCGAGCCCGAACTTAGCTTTAGTAATCGGATCAAGCACTACAGGCGTCATTATCGCACGTTCCACCTCTCTTAGGACCGAGTCTCGCTCCCAGAGCACGGCATCAGCCAGAGCTAATTGTGCCTCAAAAAAAGGTGGTGGCTCTTTGCAGAGCGGCTCCAAGGTGTTGCGCGCTTGTTCAGCGGTAACCTTTGCCCCGGCCATGTCGCCGACAAAGCGTTGGGCGAAAGCTAGATAAAGCAGGTAGGCACTTTTAAGGCATTCAAAGTCAGCCGGAAGTTGAGCACGACGAGCTTCGAGCAATCGGATGGCCTCGGCGTGATTTCGTTCAAGTCTTAGTTGGTGGAGTTTGATTTGGAAGGCATTCCCGGAAGTAGTCCGCTCGGTTACATCAATCAACAATTTAGCGGATTCTTGTAGGTTACCTTCGGCCTGATACATGCTGGCCTTTAACGCCATCAGCTCCGGATCGTCTGGGATAACGTCCAGCGCACGATCGTAGAGCTTTATCGCGAGGTGAAATTGTCGAAGCCTCGCGTAAGTCAATGCCGCGTCATCAAGTAACACTATGTTACGCGGGTCAAGGGCGAGGGCTTGTTCAAAGTAGGCAATGCTTTCATCCAAGTCTCCACCCTCGCGCCCGGCGATTAAGCCGAGGGCATGTGGTACCTCGCTGTTGCCTGGTAACAGTTTGCTGAGCTCTTTGAATGTTGTTTTGGCGAGCCCGTAGTCACGCAGCACCCAGTATTGATAATAACCCAAGGCAAGCAGGGTTTCAGGAGAGTTCGGCGCCAGTTTCTGCGCGTTCTCCAACGCACGTTTCGGTGCGTCACGCAACCGAGCGGCTAGAGCAGAGTCCCCTTCGTTAAAGTAGAGGTGAGCATTCATGCGAGAAAGCTGCGCCCAGGCGATTGCAAAATTCGGGTCAAGCTGCACCGCCCGCTCACACGAGCTGATGGCTTCCGATTCGAGATCGGAATTGTAGTAGGAAGGGCGGGTGCGTGCGTCAAGTGCTAGCCCGCGCAGATAGGCATCGTAAGCCTCTGGATTGTTTGTTGGTCTTGCCGCTAACGCCTGTTCCTCGCGACCGGTGAGCTTCGCTTGCAATGACTCTGTTATTCGTCTGGCGATCTCGCTCTCAACCCCAAAGATGTTATTCAATTTCCGATCGTAGGTATCTGCCCAGAGATGGGAATCGGTTTGTGCGTTAATCAGTTGCACATTGACCCGCACCTGATCGGCCGCTTTTTGCACGCTACCCTCAAGAATGTTTGTTACGCCAAGCTGCTTCGCGATCGCAGAGAGATTGGCAGGCTTGCTCTGATATTGCTGCGTCGAAGTGCGCGAAATGACTTTTAAGTCTGCGATCTTAGCTAGCTGCGTCAGGATCTCTTCCTGAATGCCGCCGGCCAGGTAGGCGTTATCTGGATCGCGGCTCAGGTTTTCGAACGGAAGCACGGCGACGCTTTTCTCCAGCGTCGGATTCAAAGGCGGATTTTGAGTTCGCAAAACCAAGAATGCAGACGCGCCGAGAATCAGGATAGCCGCGGCGGCGAGAGCGACACGCTTGCGTCGGACGCCGCTTACCTCGTCGACGCAACGTTGCAATTGCGCTGCCAACTCGCGTGTCCCGGGGCGCGCCGCAGGTTCAATTGCCAGGATGGATTTGAGCAGCGACCTGAGCCGATAGGGAACATGCGCTGCTTTCAATTGTTCAATAGGCAGCGCATCCGATTGTTGGGCGCGATGAATTTCCTCCACACTGCGGCCGGCGAAAGGTGTTTTGCCGGTGAGCGCGAACCAAAGCGTGGCGCCTAACGAGTAGATGTCGGAGCGCACGTCGAGCGCGCTGTCTTCAAATTGTTCCGGGCTGGCGAATGCTGGTGTTCCCACGAAGCCATGATGGGTGACATGGGTGGGATCAGCGGGCGTGTTGAGAGCTTTGGCCAAGCCTAAGTCGATGATCTTGGCGGTAGGCCCGGGGCGTTGCTGTGCACGGACGGCCCGGCGGTCCGTCCCTACCACTTCGTCCGCATCGACGAGCATCAAATTTGCCGGCTTCAGATCGCGATGGATCACGCCGCGTTTTTCAGCTGCGATTAGTGCGGCGGTCACTTGCTGTGCGATGCCAATCGTCGTGCGCACATCCAGCGGTCCCGCGCGGCGCACGCGTTCCTCGAGCGTCTCGCCCTCGATCAACTCCATCGCGTAAAAGAGATGGCCTGTCTCTTCGCGGATTCCGAACTGAAACACAGTGGCGATGTTTTCGTGTCGCAGCGTCGCAGCTGCGCGCGCTTCGCGCAGAAAACGTTCGCGCGGTTCGTGGCTCGGCTCGGTCCCGGCGATCCGGACGATTTTCAGTGCGACCTTGCGCTGGAGCGTGGTATCTGTGGCGCGATAGGTGGTGCCCATCGCGCCGTGCCCAAGTTCGTAAAGACTTCCGTCCTCATGCCGATCGATCTCGTAAACGCCGAGATGCTGAGCGCCCTCGAAAACTTCGACGGTCGAATCCTCGGCCACTTCGTCTTCGTCGTCGATCTCAACGCGCAACAGGCAAACCATGCAGCCCCGTCCGCCTCCGGATGTTTCCTCCAGCACGCGACCGCACGCCGGACAAGTCGAAATTTCTAAAGCAGCGGGTTGCATTTGTTAGGGCTTAAAGACTCGAATTCCACGAATGATCACGAATTTTATAAAGGTTGACTTAGTTCGTGTGAGTTCGTGAAATTTGTGTCTGCTCATTTTTTCTTAAGCCGCGGCCAAGGCGCGACACAAATACCGCAGTTCCTCAGCCACATCCCCGGGATCAATGACCGTGCCGCGGACTTCTTCACGGAGAATCGCCCGATAACGTGCGCGCAATCGCGCGACATCGCTGCGCAGAGTAGCAACTGGCCGATGTGATCGCCGCGAGATTTTCTCGTACGGGATCGCCGATTCTTCCGGCATCGTAAGATACGGCATCAAGCAGCCAAGCAACTCGGACTTGCCAGCCAGTGCGCATTCTTGTGCGAGACGACCCAGCGCCTGCCGCAAAAGAGACCTCGCCCATTCGGAGTCATAAACTTCATTCGCCTGCCACTTCGGTGCGCGCGCGATTTGCTTCTCTGCTTCGGCGATTGCTTTTTCGTCCAGTTTCTCCAAGACCATTCCGCCGCCGCGTTTCAAGGCGTGCCCGCGATCGCGTGTATCCGCGACGAAATGTTTCAGCGCACCGAGAAGGAAGGAGCGAAACCGTCCTTTCCCCCGATCAGCGCGTGCGTAGGCGCGGGTCTCGATCAAGTCGGCGAAAAAACCTTGGGTCAGATCCTGCGCATCGTCCGATCCTTGTCCGTGTTTGCGCAGGAAAGCGTACACCGGCCGCCAATAAATTTCGCACAATTTCGAGAGGGCACAGAGTGCGTGTGCGGAAGCCGTCTCTGAATTGCCAGCCTCGAGGACTATCGTCCAACGAGTCGAACTAAATGAGTCATCGCGACCGTCCGTGTCACGACGCGGCGATACCGGCGCTGTTTTCACGGCGCTAGCGAGAATAATACAAAGCGCGTTGTTGTGGCAAGGCTCTTTCGCGCTTCGCGTGGGCGCTCAGTAGGGAAGCGTTGCTGTCCTCGACGATCACCGGGACCGCTCTAAGCCATTTGGAGTGCGTTTCGCGCTGGGAAGAGTTCGCGGCGAGGTGTCGCGAACGTTCTCCGCTTCCCGCCAAAACTTTTTCCCGTTGACTGCGGTAGGCGCGAAGATTACCGCATCATCGGCGAACACAGAGATGGACGCCTCGCGAAATTCTTATTCGCCGGCAAGTTTAGCATAGGCCTTTTCGACAGCGATGAGTGAATCAACGGCTTTTTCGAGATCGACGCGTTCGGCGTGTGCTACGGCATCACTCAGCAATGCGATTAACGAGAAAAATTTCGATCGCATAGACAAATTCATTGGTTGGCGGCGTCTTGGGAATAAAGACCGTGAAAAGGTCATGGACAACATTGCCAGCCATGAGAATTGGAAGAGTTGCTTTTCTGAAATCGGTCCCGGCTTGCTGCTTTTTGCCCGGCAATGGACGCGATCGGCAGCCGATGCCGAAGACATTGTCCAGGAAGCTTTCGTCAAGTTTTGGCGGCGAAACCACCAGATTAACAATCGCGCGCTGCTTTACGCCACGGTGCGTTCCATTGCTCTCGATTTCATCCGTCGCGACAAACGCCGCGCTCGACGCGAAGCCACTGTTTTTGCCGAGGCCGATCCAACGGTCGAGCCGCAGTTTGAATGGGAAGATGAGGGGCAATCGGCGCTCGCTGCGGCAGTCAGCTGTTTGCCACAGGACCAACGCGAGGTGCTCGTCTTGAAGATCTGGAACGAACTGACGTTTAGCGAGATCGCCGGTGCACTAGGCATTTCTCAGAATACCGCGGCGTCGCGATATCGATATGCCCTGGCCCACCTGAAGAAGAGCCTGCAACCCCAATGAACGATTTCTCCGAGCTTGAGAATGACCTGAAAGCATTGCGCCCAGCGCGGCCGTCGCCCGTACTTTTTGAGCGAATCGAGGAAGCGATGACCGAGAATTGTGGAGCGTCCGTCGCGGCGGACGCCGGATGGAGCTGGCAGCGTTTCACAGAAACTCCCTTCAGGTTTGGTATCGGCCTCGCGGCAGCAGCTGCAGCGGTCGTTCTGTTAATCGCGCGGATCAACACCGATCAAACGCGAGACGAAGACACAGAAATCGCGCAACGTTCGCCTTCGTCTCAAACAAAAGCGGTCCTGCCTTCCTTTTCTGGCAGGAGCGGCGTTGACGGATCGACCTTGTCCAACAAATTCGTTCCCTCTGGCGCGACGCAGGTCGTTTACAACGCTCGCGACGAGGGCTTGCAATTTGCTAACGGCTCGAAGCAACCGTTGCGGCGCCTTCGTTATCAAACACAGGAGACGTGGCAATGGCGTAATCCTTCCACTGGCGCATCGCTTCGCGTCTCTTACCCCAGCGAGGAAGTCGTCCTCATTCCGGTTTCCGGCCAATGATTTAACAAAACAAGACCATGAAAATTAAACTCATCACTATCATCACAACCGTTGCCTTCTTGCCGATCGCAGGATTTACGCAAACACCACCCGCACCGCCGCAGCCACCTGGTCAGCCGCATCCCCCACCGCCGGGTGGCCATGAAAAGGCGCCCAAAGTTCCGGTGGTATTTCTCGGTGTAGAAACATCGCAGGTGCCAACTGTGGTTAGCGAGCAACTGGGCCTGTCCAAAGGGCTCGGATTAGTCGTAGAGTACGTCGTGCCTGATAGCCCTGCAGCGGTTGCGGGCGTTCAACAGAACGATATTCTCAAAATGCTCAACGACCAGATTCTGATCGAACCGAGCCAATTGCGGAAGCTCCTGCAGACTTTCTCTGACGGCACGGACGTGACGCTCACGATTTTGCGCAAGGGCCAGGAGCAGAAGGTCACCGTCAAGCTCTCAAAGAAAGAAAGACCGCAGCGCCATTCCTCGTCGCCTGGAGATAAACACGAATCGCACTGGGATTTTGATGACACAGGTGATCTCGGCGAACAGATGCAAGGTTTGAAAGAACAGTTGCAAGAGCAACTCGGGGCACAACGGGGCATGATCCGTGGAGCAGTGATGAAAGCTCATGAGGCGGCAAGACAAGCACGGGAAGACGCCCGCCGCGCCGCGCGGGAAATTCGCATTCTGAGCAAAGACAACGGCACACTGAAGGCTACAAGGATCGACCTCGGCCAGGCGCAAATCGTTTTTTCGGACGATAAAGGCGAGATGAAGCTGGAAAATGTGGATGAAAAAAAAATACTCACCGCAAAAGATCCGCAGGGAAAACTGCTCTTTAGCGGACCGGTCGAGACCAAAGAGGATCGAGATAAAATGCCCGCCGATATTCGTGAGCGTTATGAAAAGTTGCAGCAAAATGACTTACCCGCAGTCGGGCCTGAAACAGATGCCGATGAAGAGGATGAGGACGATGAGGATGCAGCGCAATCTACCGACACGGTTTACGCGCCGCAGTACCTTCGATGGTACGTCATCTGAAGTGCAGCAAGGGACCTCAAGATCGAAAGCTTGAAGCACACAAGCTAAACGTTGACGATCTTGAGGCTGAGGAGCAACTCCGTCGAGCGCCTTAACCTGGCCTAGCCAGCCGCTCGGCGGAGTTTTCCTTTGGTTTCATGATCTTCATAGCGGCCTTCTGTAGAGGCAGCCGTGCCGGCTGCAAAACCTCTTAAGCAAACGACACGCCTGCGGTTACAGTCACAGGTTCGCACTTCGCCATTTTTCTTGCGGCAACAAATCCACGCGCCTATAACGAGAGCGCGTAATGATGCGGGTCTTTTTGCTCACAGCGGTTATTGCGTTTTCGTCTCCGCTGCATGCGCAAACGTCGTCGCCTTCTGCTTCGCCGACTCTGGAGCAGCGCGTTGCCGACTTGGAAGCTTACGTGAATAATTCGGCGCGCGGCGCTGATTCGGCGAACGCGCCACTAGTATCAAACATTTCCGGTCCCGGGCCTGCCAGCAACGCCTGGATGATGACCTGTGCGGCACTGGTGCTTTTTATGACATTGCCGGGACTCGCGCTTTTTTACGGCGGCCTTGTCCGCGCGAAGAACGTTCTTTCCGTGCTGGCGCAATGTCTTGGCATTGCGGGCCTGGTGACCATCCTTTGGTGGATGATCGGTTATTCTCTCGTTTTCTCCCACGGGTCGCCGTTCATCGGAGGATTGAAGTTTGCGTTTCTGCGCGGTGTCGATGGACGACCGAACAGTGATTATTCGTATTGGGTATCGCAGAATGTCTTCGCGATGTATCAACTGATGTTCGCGATCATCACACCGGCGCTAATCATTGGGGCGGTCGCTGAGCGGATGAAATTCGCGGCCGTGCTTGTCTTCGTAGGGGTCTGGATGTTTGTCGTTTATTTTCCAATCGCGCACATGGTGTGGGGAATCGATGGCTGGATGAATGGAGTTTGGAACCCTTCCGCAAGAATCACCGCCATTGATTTTGCCGGGGGAACAGTCGCTCGCATGAGCTCGGGGTGGTCGGCGCTCGTTTTGTGTA
>WNGQ01002073.1_pt1 | contig 28096 bp, 25 predicted proteins | sample 5407661 | NCBI WGS metagenome assembly WNGQ01 (sample SAMN13153382, study PRJNA577476) | soil metagenome | isolation source: 60 cm soil or saprolite under Garry oak tree replicate 2 | place: USA:California | collected 2016-06-15 | reverse complement strand
CACGCTGCCGATCAAGCTGTGGCCCGGGATGAAGATCGGCCAGCTCTGCCTGTTCCGGACCAGCTCGCCCGCCGAGCATCCGTACGGCTCGCCGGTCTACGGCTCGCGCTACCAGGATCAGCGCGGGCCCACCCCGTCGAGGTCGTTCCTGAACTTCTACCGAACGAACGTCTGAACTGCGCGTTCGCACGCGCCACGGCAAACTGCGTTACCGGTGGGTAGGACTGGGCAGTAATTTAATTTGAGCAGCCCAGGACGAGGACGGCCAGCATGACCGAGCAGACCAGGCACCACGTCAGCGAGCGGCACGCGCGGCAGGTCGCGGAGGCGGCCAGGGAGTCCGCCTGGCTGCAGCCGAGCTTCGGCAAGCAGCTCTTCCTCGGCGATTTCCAGCTCGGCCTGATCCACCCGCAGCCGCCGCCGGACGAGGACCTGGCCCGGCGCGGCGAGGAGTTCTGCGCCCGGCTGCGCGAGTTCTGCGAGACCTCCGTCAGCGGCGAGGTCATCGAGCGGGACGCGAAGATCCCGGACGAGGTGATCAAGGGCCTCGCTGACCTTGGCGCGTTCGGTATCAAGATCTCGCCCGAGTACGGCGGCCTCGGCCTCAGCTACCTCTACTACAACCGCGCGCTGATGATCGCCGGGTCGGTCTCCCCCGCAATCGCCGCGCTGCTTTCCGCGCATCAGTCCATCGATCAGTCCATCGGGGTGCCGCAGCCGCTCGCGCTGTTCGGCACGGACGAGCAGAAGCAGCGCTACCTGCCCAGGTGCGCCCGCGGCGAGATCAGCGCGTTCCTGCTCACCGAGCCCGATGTCGGCTCCGACCCGGCCCGCCTCAGCACCACGGCAGAGCCGTCCGCGGACGGATCCGAGTACGTGCTCAACGGCGTCAAGCTGTGGACCACCAACGGAGTCATCGCTGACCTCCTGGTGGTCATGGCAAGGGTGCCGGAGAGTGCGGGTCACCCCGGCGGCATCACCGCGTTCGTGGTCGAGGGGAGCGCCGACGGCGTCACCGTCGAACAGCGCAACAGGTTCATGGGCCTGCGCGGCCTGGAGAACGGCGTGACCAGGTTCTACCAGGTCCGGGTGCCGGCCGACTGCCGGATCGGGGACGAGGGCAAGGGCCTGAAGATCGCACTTACCACCCTGAACACCGGCCGCCTGTCGCTGCCGGCCAGCTGCGCGGCGGGCGGCAAGCTGGCTGTCAAGTTCGCCAGGGAGTGGTCGGCCGAGCGGGTGCAGTGGGGGCGGCCGGTCGGCGAGCACGAGGCGGTCGCCAAGATGATCTCGTTCATCGCCGCGACAACCTACGCGATCGAGGCGGTCGTCGAGCTCTCCAGCAAGCTCGCCGACGGCCACCGGCAGGACATCAGGATCGAGGCGGCGCTCGCCAAGCTGTACTGCTCCGAGATGGGCTGGCAGGTCGCGGACGCGCTCGTGCAGATCCGCGGCGGGCGCGGCTACGAGACCGCGGCGTCCATGGCAGCGCGCGGCGAGCGGGGCGTCCCGGCCGAGCAGATGCTGCGCGACATGCGGATCAACCGGATCTTCGAGGGATCCTCGGAGATCATGCGGCTGTTCATCGCGCGCGAGGCTGTGGACGCGCACCTGGCGGCGGCCGGGGAGCTGATCGAGCCCGGCCTGCCGGCCGCGCGCAAGGCCCGTGCGGCCGCGAAGGCCGGCGGCTTCTACGCAAAATGGCTGCCCACCCTGGTCACCGGCAAGGGGCAGCAGCCGGGGGCGTACGGCGAGTTCGGCCCGCTGGCCGGGCACCTGCGGTACGTGGAGCGGGCGAGCAGGAAGCTGGCCCGCGTCACGTTCTACGGCATGGCCCGCTGGCAGGGCAAGCTGGAACGCAAGCAGGGCTTCCTCGGCCGGATCGTCGACATCGGCGCCGAGCTGTTCGCGATGAGCGCCGCCTGCACCCGCGCCCAGCTGGACGCGGCCGACGCGGCGGGCACCGAGCGCGGCAAGACGGGATTCGAGCTGGCGGACGCGTTCTGCACGCAGGCCCGGCTGCGCTGCGACGAGCTGTTCAGCCTGCTCTGGGCCAACACTGACGCCGCCGATGTCGCAGTCTCCCGGCGCGTCCTGGCCGGTCGCTACACCTGGCTGGAGGACGGCATCATCGACCCGTCCACGCCGGGCCCGTGGGTAGCGGCGGCCGAGCCAGGGCCGTCGAAGCACGACAATGTCCACCGGCAGGTGGGGTGACCGGCAGTGCCGGCCCGGCAGAAACCCCATATATTACGCAGCCCTCGCGTCCGGCTCGCCTGCCGGACTCGCGGGTCCGCCCGCAGGCCGGCCGCCAGCGGCTGCGCCGCAGCCCCCACCGCTGACCCGCCTGCCGGGCTGCTCCGCCCGCGGGGCCGGCCGCCAGCGGCTGCGCCGCAGCCCCGCCGCTGACCCGCCTGCCGGGCTGCTCCGCCCGCGGGGCCGGCCGCCAGCGGCTGCGCCGCAGCCCCGCCGCTGACCGGCCTGCCGGCCGGGCTGGTCTGGCCGCGGGCCGCCCGCCAGGGGCTGCGCCGCAGACTCCCCTGAAGGCTAGGCTGATCCGCCCGCGGGCCGGTCCCCCGGCGGCTAGAGGCGCTCGATGATGGTGGCGTTGGCCTGGCCGCCGCCCTCGCACATGGTCTGCAGGCCATACCTGCCGCCGGTGCGCTCAAGCTCGTGCAGCAGCTTCGTCATCAGGATCGCGCCAGTTGCGCCGAGCGGGTGCCCGAGCGCGATCGCGCCGCCGTTCGGGTTGGTCTTCTCCAGGGACGCGCCGGTGTCCGCGGACCAGGCGATCAGCACCGGCGCGAACGCCTCGTTGACCTCGAACACGTCTATATCACCGATATCCAGCCCGCCCCTGGCCAGCGCCTGCTCGGTGGCCGGGATCGGCCCGGTGAGCATGAACACCGGGTCGGAGCCGATCACCGTCAGCGCGTGGACGCGTGCCCGCGGGGTTAGGCCGTGCCGCTTGACCGCGTCCGGCGAGGCGATCATCAGCGCAGCCGCGCCGTCCGAGATCTGCGACGCGGTCGCCGCGGTCAGCTCCCAGCCCTCCCGCAGCGGCGCCAGCGCCGCCATCTTCTCCAGCGACGTGTCCCGGCGCGGGCCTTCGTCTGTCGTCACGCCGCCGACCGGGGTGATCTCCCTGGCGAACCTGCCCTCGTCGATTGCGCGGAACGCCCGCTGGTGGCTCTGCAGCGAGTACTCCTCAAGCTGCAGTCGCTTGATCCCCCACTTCTCGCAGACCAGCTGGGCGCCGCGGAATTGGGAGATCTCCTGGTCGCCGTACCGGTCCTTCCAGCCCTGCCCGAACGGCAGCGGCATACCCTTCTCCAGCGGCAGCGTGACGGTCGTGCCCATCGGCACCATGCTCATGCTCTCGACGCCGGCCGCAACCACGAGATCCTGCGTCCCGGACAGGACGGCCTGCGCGGCGAAGTGGACCGCCTGCTGGGACGAGCCGCATTGCCGGTCGATGGTTACGCCCGGCACGTTCTCCGGCAGGCCCGCCGACAGCCAGGCGTTGCGCGCGATGTCAATCGACTGCGGGCCGATCTGCGAGACGCAGCCCATGATGACGTCCTCGACCGCGGCGGGATCCGCCCCGGTCCGCGCGACAAGCTCGGTCAGCACGTGTGCGGCCATGTCCACGGGGTGCACGCCAGCCAGGCCGCCGTTCCGCCTGCCGACGGGGGTGCGCACCGCCCCGACGATGAATGCCTCCGCCACCATGCCCTCCATCGGCCGGCCGGGCCAGCTCGTGATCTCTCTGGCCGGTTGGAAATCGCCCGGTCACTCCGAGATTACCCCGGTGTTCGGCCGGCGCCGTAGGGGCGATCACCGGATGCCCGTCAACACGTGACCTCGGCGCCCGCTGATTGGCCCACCCCTTGATTCTGGCCATCATCATTGCTCTTCGACCCCGGCCACAGCCCTGCACCCCTCGGCCCCACCCTGCTTCCCGATTCCGGCCCGCAGCCCTGCACCCCGCCTCTGGCCCCGGCCCTGCACCCCAGGCCCGGCCCACAGCCCTGCTCCCCGATTCCGGCCTTCATCCCTGCTCACCGCGACTACTATCCGTGATGTCGAGCCGCAAATCGCGCACGGTGAGTGCTCGCTCGCCGTCCGGGCGGTTCATACATGGGGACTCTTTCTTGATCGCGGAAGTTTCGGGCACTGTGACCCCATGATCTTCCGCGATCAAGGAACGAGCGGGGCGGGCGCGGGGGCGCTGGGGGCGCGGGCGCTGCTCGCAGGCGTAGCACGGGGGGACACGAGAACATGGCCAAGAGCATTGGAGCAGGTCCGGGGCTGGTGAGCATCGGGGAACTCGCCAGGGACGCCGGCGTGAGCAGTCGCACCATCAGGTACTACGAGGAACTCGGGATCATCCCCGAGCCGCGCCGCTCGGCCGGCGGTACCCGCAAGTACCCGCGCGAGTACCGCGGCTATGTCGAGACCGCGCTCGCGCTGAAGGACCTCGGCTTCCGGCTGGACGAGATCAAGCCGCTGGCCCGGCTAGCGCTCGGCCGGCCGGCCAGCGCCGGGCAGCGGGATGCTGCTGAGCGGCTGGTACGGGATCGAATCGAGGCGCTGGGCCAGCAGATGACGGTGCTGCGCAGGCTGCAGGACTCCGTACGGCGCCCGGATGCCGGGGGGGCCGATGAGATTCTCCAGTGGCGCGAGCAGGTGACTGCGTCAGCTTCGCCGGATCCCGCATCCTGACCTGACCCGCGACCACCGCCCGACCCCCGCGACCACCGCCCGGGCCTATGCTCGAAGGGAGAAGACCCCCGGAGGCAGTGATGACGACAGGGCTGATTCTGCTGGCGTTCCTGGCCTTCCTTGTCGCGTTCTTCCTGACCAGGATGCGGCGCAGGCTCGGGCTTGGGGTAACCGGCCGGACCTGGGCCGTCATCATCGCGGCTTTCGTGATCATCGTGCTTGGCCTGTGGGCGTCGTCGCAGCACTGATCCCGCGGCCGCCGGCGGCAACGCGCCCTGTCAGCAGCCGGCGATGCCGCCGCTGAGCGGGACCTCGAACCAGACGGCCTTACCGTCATGGGTGGGCCGTGATCCCCACCGGGCCGCCAGCTGATCTACCAGGTAAAGCCCCCGCCCACCTTCGTCGGTCTCCGCTGCGCTGCGAATCCGGGGCAGCCGGAGATCGGCATCGAAGACCTCGACCCAGATCGAGGCCGTGCCGCGACGGAGCCTGAGCGTGAACTCCTTCCCAGTGGCACCGGCACGGCCGACGGTGAACGGCGGATCGGGCCAGTCGGCAAGCATTTCGTCTTCGGCCCAGTCAGGGACGCCGCCGCCGGCCAGGCCCGCCGCAGTGCTCCCGGCCGGGCCGACGGACAGATCCTGAGCCGAGCCGGACGCCCCCGCCACGAACTCGTTCCGCGGGCTCGGCGAGATCGCCGCGTGCAGTACCACGTTCGTGACCACCTCGGATACCAGCAGGCAGGCCAGGTCCACCTGCTCAAGCTCCATGCCCCAGCGGGCGAACGTGTCGCCCGCCAGCCGCCGCGCTTCGGACACCCGGATCGGCTCCGCCGGGAAGTTGCCCTCCCAGGAGGCGAGGTCCGTGGCCGATGTGCGGACCACCACGATGGCCATGTCGTCGTCGATGTCTCCGGGAACGGCCTGCTCGGCCGCCTGCGCGATGTCCTCGACGCTGCCGAGCGCCACCGACTGCACGGCCTGGCGCAGCATCTGCAGCGCCTCCGTTTCGGTGTAGTGGCCAGTGCCGTCGGCGCGCTGGCGCCGGTCGGTCAGGCCGTCGGTGTAGAAGACGAGCGTCGAGCCGGGCGCGAGAAGCCGGGTTTCCTCCCGGTAGGTCGGAACGCCCGCGATGCCCGGCCCGCGCACCCCGAGCAGCACTCCCTTGTGCTCAATCTCCATCTGGCTGACGTTCAGGCCGGTGACGAGCAGCGGCACTTCATGGCCCGCATTGGCGAACGACAGGCTGCGGGACCATGCGTCGTAAACCAGGTACGTGCAGCTCACGATCGGCGGATCGGCGGCCGGGAGCCCGCGCGCAGTCACCTGCGACGGGCCCAGCGTCCGGCACCAGTCGTCCAGCCTGCGGAGTATCTCGGCCGGCGGCTTGTCGTCCTGGGCGAAGGCGCGCAGCGCCGCCCGCAGCTGGCCCATGATCGCCGCGGCGCGCGCTCCCCGCCCTTCCACATCGCCGATCACGATTCCCACCCGCCCGGCCGACAGCGAGATGATGTCGTACCAATCGCCGCCCACCTGGGTCTGGATTCCCTGGCCGTGCGTCTCCAGCGGCTTGGCTGGCACGTACTTGTAGGCGACATCGAGGCCGTCTACGGCCGGCGGATTCTGCGGTAGCAGGCTGGTCTGGAACGCAAGGGCGGTCCGGCGCTCCTCCTCGAACAGCATCGCGTTGTCAATCGCGATCGCCACCCTGCTGGCGATGGCGCTGAGGAAGTCACGGTCATCGGCCTCGTAGTACGGCTCCTCCCGCTCCGTCAGCGTCGACAACGCCAGGCTCATCACGCCGAGCAACTCCCCGCGGGCGATAAGCGGCGCCGCGATGACCGACCTGACCCCGACGTCATTGCAGGTCTGCAGGCTCTCCGGGCTCGGCGCCGGGTAATGCTCTGTCGCCATGTCCGTCACGATGACCGTCTCCATGCGCGTCATCGCCTGCTGGCAGAAATGGCCCTCCGGGTACTTGATCTGCTCGCCCGCCATCGCCCATGTGCCCGGCTCCGGCATCCATCCACTGGCATGCAGTTGCGCCCGGCGCACCAGCTTCTCGCCCTGGAACAGGTCGATCAGGCAGTGATCGGCGAACTGGGGCACCAGCGTCTCGGCCACCTGCCGCAAGGTCGTGCCGAACTCAAGGGACCCGGCCAGCCGCTCCCCGATGCGCTCGAGCAGGCCGATCTGCTCCCGCTCCCGCATGCTGCCGCGCCTGGTCACCTCCCGCGCCATGATCACGATGCCGGTGACCTCGCCGCCCTCTGGGCGCAGCGGCACTGCCTGCGCACGGACGAAGGCGCGGGAGCCGTCAGTGCGCAGGATTGCGAAGGCGCCCTCCCACGCCCGGCCGCGCAGGACCTGGCCCGCCAGGTCGTTGGCCTTTTGCAGGTCGCCCTCCTCGAATCCCAGCGAAAGGAGCGACCGACCGACGAGATGGCCCGGATCGTCAGGAAATCCGAACAGCCTTACCGCAAAGGAATTCGCGTACTGAAGATTGCCCAGCCGGTCGGTGACGACAACGCCCGCCTCGGCCTGGTCGAGGACCGCGTCACCGCCAAGCCGCGCCGCGATATCGCCAACCACGGCGTCACCCGGGCGCCTCACCGAACTGCCGCCGGACCACGGGTGCCATAGCTGGCGCGTCTGTCGCCGCAATTGTCACGACCTCGTAACGAACACGTGCACGGCGACATCGCGGGGTAGTTCCGCCGCAGCACTGCTGACCCTGCCCTCACTTGTCACCCGTACGCCACCGTCGCAAGCCGAGAGCGTTACCTCGCGTCCCGGCTGTATCCCTATATCCTTTAGTTTAAGCATCAAATCCTGATTACTTTGGACTTGCTCGCTTATTCGGCGAATCACCACCCTCTCCGCGCGCGCTGATGCGATCTTGGTCATGGCCGCCGCATCCTCAAGGCCGGCCGCTATTGCCCGCTTGCTGGCATCGGCGGGTACCCCGAGTTCGTCGAGCCCGGGAATGATGTTTCCGTGCGGGCAGTGGACGGGATACTCAAGCAACTCGGCCAGCCGGCGCTCCACGTTGTCGGAAATCACGTGCTCCCACCTGCAAGCCTCGATGTGAACCTCTTCCCAGGGCAGCCCGATGACCTCGACTAGCAGGCACTCGGCCAGCCGGTGCTTGCGCATAACGCCGACCGCGAGCCCGCGGCCCTTGCTGGTCAGCGACAGCTGCCGGTCCCCTGCTACCCGGACCAGCCCGTCGCGCTCCATCCGCGCGACCGTCTGGCTCACCGTCGGGCCGCTCTGCGACAGCCGCTCGGCAATACGGGCACGCAACGGGATGATGCCTTCCTCTTCTAGCTCGAAGATCGTCCGAAGGTACATCTCCGTCGTGTCGATCAGCCCGTGCGCTGTCAAGGGGCCCTCCCTTCAGCACCGATGCTATGCCCGAGCGCCCCGGTGGCGAACCGGGGAGAATCAGCCCGGCGCGGGCAAGCGCGATATGCGCTTGCCGGCCCGCCGGAAGGCTCCTGGGCAGCGGGATTACGCGAGCCAGCGGGGCGCAGCCATCAAGGCGCCAGGCGCTCGACCACCCACTGACCGCCGTGGCGCCGGTAGCGGAACCTGTCGTGCAGGCGGTTCGCCCGCCCCTGCCAGAACTCAACAGTCACCGGGACCACCCGGTACCCGCCCCAGAAGTCCGGCATGGGCACCGGTGTGCCCTCCGGCCACTGGTCCGCCAGTCGCTCGTAGCACTCGTCTAGCTCGTCCCTGGAACCCAGCACGGACGATTGCCTGCTGGCCCACGCGCCGAGCTGTGACCCGCGCGGCCGGCTGCGGAAGTAGGGCTCACTCTGCCTAGTGGACAGCGCGGTGACCGTCCCCTCGATGATCACTTGGCGGTGCATCGCGTGCCACGGGAAGAGCAGGCAGGCCCGCGGGACGGCGGCCAGGTCCGTGGCCTTCCTGGAAGAGCGGTTGGTATAGAAGGTGAAGCCGCCGGAATCGTAGCTCTTCAGTAGCACCGTCCGGGCCCGCGGCCAGCCCTCGCCGGAAATCGTCGCCAGCACCATGGCAGTCGGCTCCGGCAGCGGGACCGCCGACGCGTCCGCCAGCCACCGGGAGAACTGGGTGACCGGGTCGGCGGCCAGCATGGTCTCGTCAAGCCAGGCCCCGGGCTGGCTCGCCCCGGGCCGGACGGTCTCGTTAAGGCCGGCCCCGGGCCGGCTCGCCCCGGGCCGGACGGTCTCGTTAAGGCCGGCCCCGGGCCGGCTCGCCCCGGGCCGGACGGTCTCGTTAAGGCCGGCCCCGGGCCGGCTGGCATCGGGCTGGCCGGTCGCCGGGCTGGCTAGATCATCAGCGTGCCGCATGCCAACCAAGGGTAGTGATCATACCTGACTGGCCCGCAGCGCCTTGCCGTCTGGGCTGGTCAGCCTGGCCAGTGCAGGGCCGACCCGGGCACGGTTAGCGTATTGCGCCCCGCGCGCGGTTGAATGGACCGGCTGACCATCCCCAGGCCCTCCCGGCCGCCGGGCCGACCGCTGATCTGGCGGCAGGCCGGGCCACCGGCCAGCCATTGACAATGAAGACGGAGGAACGGCAGATGTCCGACTTCACGCCCGGACTCGAGGGTGTCGTCGCGTTCGAGACGGAAATCGCCGAACCCGACAAAGAGGGCGGCTCGCTCCGCTACCGCGGCGTTGACATCGAGGAACTCGTGGCGCATGTGCCCTACGGGCACGTCTGGGGGCTGCTGGTGGACAACGCCTTCGCGCCCGGGCTGCCGCCAGCCGAGCCGTACCCGATCCCGGTCCACTCCGGCGATATCCGGGTGGACGTGCAGAGCGCGCTCGCGATGCTGGCGCCCGCCTGGGGGATGCGCCAGCTATTGGACATCAGCGACGAGCAGGCCCGCGAGGACCTGGCCCGTGCCTCGGTGATGGCGCTGTCGTTCGTCGCGCAGTCGGCCCGCGGACCAGGGCTGCCGATGGTCCCGCAGCGGCAGGTGGACGCGGCCAAGACGATCACTGAGCGGTTCATGATCCGCTGGCGCGGCGAGCCCGACCCGCGTCATGTTAAGGCCATCGACGCGTACTGGACCTCGGCCGCCGAGCACGGCCTGAATGCGTCCACGTTCACCGCGCGGGTGATCGCCTCTACCGGGGCCGACGTAGCCGCCGCGTTGTCCGGCGCGGTCGGCGCGATGTCCGGCCCGCTGCACGGCGGGGCGCCTGCGCGGGTGCTGCACATGATCGAGGAAGTCGAGAAGACCGGCGACGCCGCCACGTATGTTAAGCAGGCGCTGGACAACGGCGAGCGGCTGATGGGCTTCGGCCATCGCGTGTACCGGGCAGAGGACCCCCGCGCCCGGGTGCTGCGCAGGACGGCCAAGGAACTGGGGGCGCCCAGGTACGAGGTAGCCGCCGCGCTGGAAACCTCCGCGCTAGCCGAGCTGCATGCCCGGCGGCCGGACCGGGTGCTCGCCACCAACGTCGAGTTCTGGGCGGCTATCATGCTGGACTTCGCCGAGGTGCCCTCGCACATGTTCACCTCGATGTTCAGCTGCGCGCGCACGGCAGGCTGGGCGGCGCACATCCTGGAGCAGAAGCGCACCGGGCGGCTTGTCCGGCCGAGCGCGCGCTATGTCGGCCCGAAGAGCCGCTCGGTCCGGGATGTTCCCGGCGCCGCCGACGTGCTGGACAAGGATGTCTGAGCAGCGGCCCGGTGACGCGGGCCCGGCAATTGGCGGATCGGCCCGGCCCGGCATCAGCATCCCGGCGAGTCTGCGGCCGGCCGACGGCAGGTTCGGCTCCGGCCCGTCCAAGGTCCGGCCCGAGCAGCTGACCGCGCTGGCCGGCCCCGGTGCCGCCCTGCTGGGCACGTCGCACCGCCAGGCTCCGGTCCGCTCGCTGGTGCAGCGGATCCGGACCGGACTCGCCGACTACTTTTCCCTCCCCGATGGCTACGAGGTCGTGCTGGGGAACGGCGGTACCACGGCTTTCTGGGAGATCGCGGCGTTCGGCCTGGCCGATCACCGGTCGCAGCACCTGGTGTTCGGCGAGTTCTCCTCGAAGTTCGCGAAGGTGGCCGCTGCCGCGCCGTGGCTGGATCCGCCGGTAGTGATCGAGTCCGCGCCGGGATCGCATCCGCAGGCGCGCGCCGAGGCCGGGGTGGATGCCTACGCGTTGACCCATAACGAGACATCGACCGGCGTGGCCATGCCGGTGCGCCGGGTTGAGGGCGCGGATCCCGGCGCACTGCTGCTGGTGGACGCGACGAGCGGGGCGGGCGGGCTGCCGGTCCTGGCCGACGACTTCGACGTGTACTACTTCGCGCCGCAGAAGTGCTTCGGGGCTGACGGCGGCCTGTGGATCGCGCTGATGTCGCCGGCGGCGCTGGCCAGGGCGGAACACATCGCGGCCGGCGGCCGGTACATCCCGGAGTTCTTCTCGCTGCCGACGGCGATCAGCAACTCGCGGCTGCAGCAGACCTACAACACCCCGTCGGTCGCCAGCCTCGTGCTGCTGGCCGACCAGGTGCACTGGCTGCTGCGCAAGGGCGGCCTGGCGTGGGCAACCGCCCGGACGGCCGACTCGTCGACCCGGCTGTATGAGTGGGCGGAGAAGGCGCCCTACGCGACGCCGTTCGTGACCAGCCCGCAGCAGCGCTCCCCGGTGGTGGGGACGATCGATTTCGACGACACGGTCGACGCGGCGGCGCTAGCCGCGGTGCTGCGGGCGAACGGGATCCTCGACACCGAGCCGTACCGCAAGCTCGGCCGCAACCAGCTGCGCATCGGCATGTTCCCGGCCGTGGATCCGGCGGATGTACAGGCACTGACCGCCTGCATCGAATACGTCATCGAGCGCCTGTAGGAACCGCCGCATGCGGCCTGGGCCGGCTGTTGGCGTAACGGGTGATGGTTGTGATGCGGGTGGGGTTACTGTTCGCTTGAGGGGGGCGTTCCGCCTGATGGATGTCGGTCCTCGGCACAAACCCCATGCTGCAGGCCGACGGGCTGCTTCGGGTCTACGCGCGGGCGCGCAGTGGCCAGGTGCCGATTACCTCATACCTCGGACGGGCGCCGAGATAGCTGCGGATCAGGCGGATCTCATCGGCCTGCCAAGGCGTCCCGGCGTACCCAGAAAGCGAGTCAACCAGCGGCCGCAGGTCGGCAGGCACCCGGCGATGAGCAAGTGTCAAGTGCGGCTGAAAGCGCCTGCCTTCATCCGGCGGCGGCGCTCCAGCCCGGCGGCATCCTGCCGCTGCGGAACTCGCCAGGGCGGCCAGTACCCGGCGGTCCCCGCCGATTCTCGCATAGAGCACCCGGGCACTGGCCGGCCTGGCGAAGGCTCCCGCGCCGGCCACGGACAACGTCAGCGGAGCATGCCGGTGCGCGGCGCGCTCCAGCCGCGGCCCGAGCCGTCCGGCGGCAGTCTCATCTACCTCGCCGAGGAATGCGAGCGTTATGTGCCACCTGCTGCGGTCGCTCCACCGCAGCTGCGGCCAGGCGTCCTGCAACGGCGCCGTCGCCGCAGCCAGCTCGTCCAGCGCGGCCGCGGGGGGCTCGATCGCGACGAACAGCCTCATGAGGTCATTGGTAGCCGGCCGCGCCATCCGCCGTCAGCCGCCCGGCCGACGGTGCGGGCCGGTCAGCTGACCATTCGCGCCAGCTGAGCTGGGCGCAGGTACGACCGCGGGCGAACTCCGCGGGTCCGGCTGAGCATCGCCGCGATAACCACCACGGCCACGGCCGAGATCATGCCACCCGCGATCATGCTCATCCTGGGCCCGAGCACCTCGCCGATCCAGCCGGCCAGCGGAGCTCCGGCGGGGGCGCCGCCAAGGAAGACAAGCATGTACAGGCCCATCACGCGACCTCGCATCTCAGCGGTTGTGCCGAGCTGCGTCGCGGAGTTGGCGGCAGTGGTGAAGCTGAGTAGCGTCAGGCCGGTCGGCACGAGCAGCGCGAGGAATGACCAGAAGTCCGGCATCATCCCGCCCGCGATCTCGAGCACGCTGAACGCGAATGACATCACTAGCAACAGCGGCATACCCGGGCGACCGCGGCGGGCGGCGAGTAGCGCGCCGCACAGCGCGCCCAGGGCGAATACGGCGGAGGCCAGGCCGAACGCCCCGGCTCCGGTGTGGAACACCTGGCGGGACATCAGCGCGTTGGTCACCTGGAAATTCATGCCGAATGTGGCCACGAAGAAGACCAGCACCATCGTCATCCACAGATTGGGGCGTGCCCGCACGTACCGCACGGCTTCCCGGAGCTGGCCCTTGGCCCTGGGCACTCGCTCTGCCGGATGCAGCTCCGACGGCCGCATCAGCTTCAGGCTGATCAGGACGGCGGCATACGATGCGGCGTTGACCAGGAAGGCCGCTGGCGTCCCGACCGCGGCGATGACGAGCCCCGCGATGGCAGGGCCTGCGATCCTGGCGAGGTTGAACACGGCGCTGTTGAGCGCGATGGCGTTTGGCATGCCGGCCCGGCCGACCATCTCGACGGCAAAGGACTGCCTGGTCGGATTGTCCACGACGGTGACCACGCCGAGGGCGAAGGCAAGAGCGTAGACCTGCCAGATCCGCACCACCCCGGTAATCGCCAGGATGCCGAGGACCAGGGCTAGCCCGCCCATCGCTGCCTGTGTCGCCATCAGGATCCTGCGCTTCGGGTACCGATCGGCGACCATCCCGCCCCACATGCTGAGCAGCATCGGCAGGAACTGAAGGCCGGTGGTGATGCCGAGGGCTGTGCCGCTGCCATGCGTGAGCTGGAGCACGAGCCAGTCCTGCGCGACGCGCTGCATCCAGCTGCCGGTGTTGGAGATGACCTGCCCGGTCGCGAAGAGCCGGTAGTTACGCGTATGCAAGGAGGTGAACATGCGGTGACCGGATGCAGTCGGCTCACGATCACGAGCGGCCGGAGCCGGCTGAGCAGCGGGAACCAGCTGACTTGCGGAGACCGGATGAGCAGCCGCAGCCTGCTGAGCAGCCGGAGCCTGCTGAGCAACTGGAGCCTGCTGAGCAGCCGGAGCCTGCTGAGCAGCCGCAGCCTGCTGAGCGGCGGGAACCAGCTGACCTGCGGGAACCAGCTGACCTGCGGAGACCGGATGAGCAGCCGGGACTGACCGAGCGGGGACTGACCTGACCGTCAGGACTGGCTGAGCTTCTCCAGAATCGGGGCGGCTGCCCGGAGCGTGGCTCTCTCCTGTGGGCTCAGCTCCTTCAGCCGCATGGCCAGCCAGGCTTCCCTGCGCCGGCGTGCCTGGTACACCAGGTCCCTGCCTTCGGCGGTCACCGTGAGCACGACCTGGCGCTTGTCCGTGGGATGCGGCATCCGCACCACGAGCTTGCGCGCCTCCAGCGCTGCGATAACCCTTGTCATGGAGGGCGGCTGCACCTTTTCGTGCTCGGCCAGCTCGCCCGGGCTCATCGTCGCGTGCCGCTCCAGTGCCGCCAGCGCGGCCAGTTGGGTGTCGGACAGGGCGTGCTCGATTGATCCCTGCGCTATCCGCTCGACGCGCAGCCGGCGGGCCAGCCTGCTCACTGAAATCCGGAGTGCCGTGGCGAGGCCGGCGTCCGTCCTGCTCTGCGCTGCAGTCGTCATTTTCTTTAGCCTGAGTCATTACTTTTGCTAACCGTATACGGGCATCACGCATTCCGTCAAACAGCTAGCGGAGGGAACGGGCGGGACCCCCGGCCGATGCCGAACCGGAGGGCTCTAAGTACAGCATGGAAGGCGTCCTCGCGTGGCATCGGCTGGGCATGGCTGCCCGGAAGTGATGCCCAGCGCGGGTGTCCCAGCGCAGCATCACCACTAGCCTGGAAGCCGTGACCCGCCCGACCCGGCCAGCCCCGCCGCCGCTGGAGGCCAATGACCAGCTAGTGACCGGCGTCATCGCCGTGGGCTGGGCGGTCGCGCTGGTCGCGCTGCTCATCGCGCGCGGTAGCATCCCGGCGGCCGATCGCTGGTGGATCTGGACCTGCGCGACGGGCTTCGGCGTAGGAGTCTTCGGATTCTGCTACGTGCCGGTGCTTAAGCGATCTCGTGCGCGCGCCGCGCAGCGCCGGGCCAGCCGGACGGACGGCTAAGACGTGGCCAGCGGCCACGGCGGCCAGGCAAGATAGTCAGCGGCCAGCCGAAGCGTGCGCGGAGCGGAACGGCTGGATCAGCCGCAACTGGATCAGCCGCAGCCCAGTGCGGCTCAGCCGTGATCCAGTGACTCGAAGACTGTCTCGGTCATCGAGATGCCAGGCGCGTCGAAGAGGTCATAGCCAAGCTCGTCTACCACCGGGGCGATGGCGGCGAACGGGCCGGCCGGCGTGGCAGCCTCTGAGTGCGCGCCGCAGCCGTGGTCCAGCGACACGACCTTGCCGTCGTCCGGCGCGTACTCGTTCGCGCAGACGCCGAAGACCCGACCGAGCGGGCTGCCAAGCCGTACTAGGAAACCACAGGTCGCGCACGGTGCAGGCGCGGCATGCGCAAGCGGTGTCCGCGGCCCGTGCTCGCTGGCGTACCAGCGCACGGCCGTCGCGTCCCGCCCGATCGCAGAAAGCACGCGGGCTCGGGCCGGCGCCGGGCCGACGTCCTGGCGTCCGGCCGCGCCACCAGTCGCCGCAGTACCGGCAGCGGTGGCTGTTTCCGCGCCGCCGGGCTCCGCGCCCCCTGCATCGGTCAGATTCATCGCGGCCAGCAGGTCCTGTCCGGCTGCCCAGTCCGCACTGTCATCCCAGTCCAGGACCCCGTCGTCGCCCTCAAGCACGACGGCGGGCACCAGCCGCTCGTCATCCTGCCCGGCCGGCAGCAGGTCGCCAACGCCCACATCGCCCGGGCGGACCCGGTCACGCCACGGGACCCAGTCCGGTGCGAGCAGGGAATCCGGGCCTGGCAAGAGCACGCTCTCACTGACCGTAACCAGCTTGGCCCGTGATGCCCGGGCGACCGTGACCGCCCAGCGCCACCCGGTGTAAGCCGGGTCAAGACAGTCGAACAGGTGCGTGACGACACGGTCCGCATCGACCTCCACGCCGCGATACGACCCGACCTGGCCGGTCCCCGCCATCTCCTGTGCTGCGGCGCGGGCCAGGTCAACGGCCTGGGCGCATGCCTCGTCGGGCTCCCTGGTGCGGGTGCGGGTAGGGCTCACGATCAGTGATTGTTCCTTATCGGCCGGCGTGCGTGCATCCATAACCCGGGACTGCGGGCAACCCGCCTGCCGCACAGGGTCGTCGCAGTCCTTGGAAAGAAGAATACTTGGGCTATGCGAGAGACCGGCACCACCGCGCGAGCCAGGCGGGCTACCCGCTCGGTGGTATCCGCCTCGCAGACAGCCGCTCGCGCTGGCGCCTCCGCCGCGGGCGGCGCGAGCCGGGCCATGCACCGGCTCACCCGCGCGTCCGGCGCCGGGCGTACCGGGCTCGCGAATCTCATCGAGCTTACGGCGGCGAGCAGCCTCGGCGACGCGTTCGTCGCGGTGGCGCTGGCGGGCACCTTGTTCTTCAGCGCCTCGGTCGACCAGGCCCGCACCCGGGTAGCGCTGGCGCTGCTGATCACCATGGCGCCGTTCGCCGTGCTCGCCCCGTTTATCGGCCCGATGCTGGACAAGGTGCAGCAGGGAAGGCGGTTCATCCTGGCGGGCACGCTGCTCGCTCGCGGGCTGCTCTGCTGGGGAATGGCCGGGGCCGTGCAGCACAACGACGCGGTCACCTTGCTGCCCGCTGCCTTCGGGGTCCTCGTGCTGCAGAAGGCCTTCGGCGTCACCCGGAGCGCGATCGCGCCCCGGTTGCTGCCGGCGGAGATCACGCTGGTCACGGCCAACGCCCGGTCCGCGCTTGCCTCGCTGATCGCATCTACCCTCGGGGCCGGCGCAGCGGCAGGCATTGATGTCATCTTCGGCGGCGGCCAGAGCGGCGCCACCTGGGTGCTGCGCATCGGCACCGCGGTCTACCTGGCGGCGATGGTGCTCGGCCTCCGGCTGCCGGACGGCGTCGACTCGCCGCGGCTGGCTGGCGACGCGGCGAACAGCGCGGCCGGCCACGGGCCATACGCGGCTGCCTCTTACGGACATGGATCATTTGCCGCCGCCACCCCTGACGGGCACGGGCCAGCCGCGCACGGCCGGCCGGGCACCAGGCCGCTGCCGCAGCCGAAGCATCAGCGGTGGCGGTTCCCCCACCTCGGGCCGATCGTCAGCGAGGCGATGGGCGCCAATGCTGCGCTGCGCGCATTTTCCGGTTTCATGATCTTCTTTCTCGCCTTCCTGCTCCGGACCGTGCATTTCGGCAGCGTGCCGGACAAGGTGGCGCTTGGCGAGATGATCGGGGCTGCCGCGCTCGGCGGGTTTCTCGGCACGGCCATCGGGGCCGGCCTCAAGTCGCGCGCACCGCAGGTCATCGTCTTCGGCATGCTCGCCCTGACCACGGTTGTCACCGCCACCAGCGCCGTGCTATTCGGGCTATGGGCCGCACTCGCAGTAGCGCTCATGGCCGCGCTCGGCCAGGCACTGGTGAAGCTCGCACTCGACTCGATCGTGCAACGGGAGATCGGCGAGGAGATCCGTTCGTCCACGTTCGCAGCCTCCGAGACGCTGCATCAGCTGTCCTGGGTAGCCGGCGGCCTGGCCGGATTGCTGATGTCGCTGACCAACAGCGGCGTGGCCGGGCTCTCGGTCGCCTCGAGCGCCCTGGCGCTGGCCCTGGTCGTGCTGCTGCTCCGCAGGCGGCGCCGGATCCTGGGCAACCGGCAACTGGCCCAGCCACAGGCGTCCTGAGTTCTGCCGCGGGCGCAACCGGGCGGGCCCGGCAGCGGTTCAAGTCGGGTTCGTGCTGCGCTGCGCCGACCCGGCGGCCTCGGCTCAGGCTCGGGCAGCCCGCTCGGTTCGCGCGGGCTGCTCAGGCCTGAGCTACCGCAGGCCGGCTGGCAGCGTCACGCGGATGTTCCGGCTGGCCCGCTGATATGCCCGCAGCCTGGGTCATGCCTCGATGTCGGAGGCGACGGCACGCAGCACTGCCGCGATCTTCTTTGCATCGCGGCTGTCCGGATGCCTACCACGCCGGTAGGTGTTCGATATCCCGTCCAGCAGCTTGATCAGGTCCTCGACGAGGATGATCATCTCGTCTGGGTCCTTCTGGCTGACCTTGGCCACCGTTGGCGGCGGATCGAGGGTGCGTACCTGGAGCGCCTGCGTTCCCCGGCGGCCTTCGGCTACGCCGAATTCGACCCGCTGGCCTGCCCGGAGCACGGTACCGCTGCCCTCCAGGGCAGAGGAGTGCACAAAAACCTCACCACCGTCATCACGGGTGAGGAAGCCGAAACCCTTGTCGGCGTCATACCACTTGACCTTGCCAGTGGGCACGGGCGAAGACCTTACGCGAGGAGGGACCTGGTTACGTCGATGATGCGTCGGGCCAAGGCTATCCGGTCTGGCCGCCAACCGGGGCGTCGCGGCACGGCACGACGTGGCCGGCACGGCACGGCGAGGGCGGCACAACACGGCGAGGCCAGCACGACACGGCGAGGCCAGCACGGCACGGCGAGGCCAGCACGGCACGGCCAGCACGGCACGGCCGGCACGGCACGGCCGGCACGGCACGGCCAGCACGGCGAGGCGCGGCCGGCACGGGGCTCCGTCAGAGATAATTGCGGCGCCAGGGGGGCGCGGCTGCACGCTGACCGCGGTGAACCCGCCACGCCAGGTATGCAGCGCCAATGACTGCCCCGGCCCGGATTAAGTATCCGCCGATCATCAGGGCCGCATGCACATAGTCGCCAGCCGACAAGTGCCGTGCCCCCATGGCGAGGCCCGCGCTTCCGACGATCGTCACGATCGCCGGGACCGCGAGCCCGATCCATTTGTCTTTGATGTCCCACAGCCGGGATAGCAGGGCCACAACCGCGCCCACCAGCCAGACCGGCGGGAAGATCAGGCCACCCAGGCCTAGCAGGACGATCGCGGTTGCTTCCAGCGGATGCTGGCGGGCGAGGGTGGAGGCCCGTATCAGGATCGCGCTGAGGCCGGACCTGACCCGGTCCGTCCTGCCGGACCGCGAGGCGGCGGCCGCCGGGGGCGGCGGGCCACCGGCTGGCTGATCGGCAGGGACCGGCACGGGCCCGGATTGCTGGCCAGTTTCGGGGTGCGGCTCCGGGCCAGCCTCAGGACCGGGCATCGGGCCGGGCTCCCGGCCGCGCTTCAGGCCGGATTCCTGGCCGCGCCATGGGCCGGGGGCCGGCTTCGAGTGGAAGACCGGTTCCTGGCCGCGCGGCGGCGCTGGCCGGTACTTCTGTTTCGGCCGGTATACCTGCTCCGGCTGGTTTCCCTGTTCCGACCGGTATTTCTGCTCCGGTCGGCGGGCCGGGCCGGGTCCGGACGACGAGCCGGGGCGGAACACCGGGTCCGGGCGGAATATCGGCTCAGGTCGGGCCGCAGGCACGGCGCCGCCGACCGGCGCAGAGCCGGACGACGGCACAGAGCCGGACGACGGCACGGCGCCAGACGACGGCACGGCGCCAGACGACGGCACGGCGCCAGACGACGGCACGGCGCCGGACGACGGCACAGCGCCAGACGACGGCACAGCGCCAGAGGAAGGCACGGCGCCAGCCGCCGGATCCGGGCGGAACGCCGACTCAGGGCCAGACGTCCGCTCCGGCGGGGAACCCGCAGGCCCGGCGTGCCCGTGCCCGGCCGGGAGGGCAGGCGGCACGGCCGGCTTGCGTTCCGCGGCGGACGCCGACCCTTCGGCGGGCTCGCGCACTGGGTAGAACTTCGGCCTGCCGGTAGGCACCTGATGCGGGGACGGTACGGGCTGCGGGACGAATGCCAGCGCCTTACCGGACTGGTCGGTCGCCCCCGGCTGGCCAGCCGGCCTCGGCCCGAGGCCGGCCGACTGCTCCTGCCAGGCAGCCCTGCCCCGCTTCACCGGCTGCAGTACCGGGCTATCCCTGCCCTGCGGCCCGCGAGGGCGGAAGGCCTCCTTATCAGTCAGGATCGCCGCAGGACGTCTCCGCGCTATGACGGAGCGGCGCTGGATCACCTGCTCTGCGGTTGGTTCCCATTCCGTGCCTGAGTCAGTGCCCGGCTCGGCTGGCCCGCGCGGCTCGGCCGGGCTGGCCGACTCGGCCTGGTCGGCACGCTTGCCGCGCCGCCTGCCAGGGCGCCGGGGCATACCGGGCAACCGCAGCAGCCTGCCGCCGCCGCCGGCGTCGGCGGCCCTGGCCGCGGCACCTGTCGCCCCGCGCCTGGTGCCCGGCACACCGTCCGGTGATCCAGCGTCCGGTGATCCCGCGTCCGGTGATCCCGCGTCCGGTGATCCCGCGTCCGGTGATCCAGCGTCCGGTGATCCCGCGTCCGGTGATCCCGCGTCCGGTGATCCCGCGTCCGGTGATCCCGCGTCCGGTGATCCCGCGTCCGGTGATCCCGCGTCCGGTGATCCCGCGTCCGCGTCCATCGGATCCGTGGCGGCGGTGCCCGGCTCAGGCCGGTGCCGGCCCGGCCCGGGCCGCGCCGCCGCCAGCCGGGCATGCTCGAGGTCAACCAATGCCTCGGGCCCGCCTAGTGCGGCCAGCGCGCTGCTGACGACGGCCTGACTGGCCACGCCGTGGACAGCGCACTGTCGCTCGATCGACTCACGCAGCCGCGCGAGAAACGCCCTCAGCTCATCAGGGCCCATGCTGCGCCGCGCCGCCACCGCCACCCGGTTCAGGTAATCCCGGATGAGCTGTTCGGTCGAGGGGTCCATGCGCAGATAATCCCTCTTATCCGGCATCTTGTGGAGATGGCACGCAAGAGAAAATACCGGCAGCGGACTGGGGAAAGACCAGAGGGGGCGGCCCGGATGTCCCGGTACCGCCCCCTCCGCCCTGATTTGACTGCTCACTTGGAGCAGCCCGACCAGAAAGGACTTTCGGCTAACTGCGCTCGCCAGTAATTACCTGGCGGAGCGCCGCTGGCTAGAAGTCCATGTCACCGCCGCCGCCCGGGACCGCAGGCGCGGGGTTCTTCTCCGGCTTCTCGGCGATCACTGCCTCGGTGGTGAGGAACAGTGCGGCGATGGACGCAGCGTTCTGCAGCGCAGAACGCGTCACCTTCGCCGGGTCGATGATGCCGGCCTTGAACATGTCGACGTACTCGCCATTTTCGGCATTGAGACCGTGACCGGAATCGAGCGTCCGCACCTTTTCGGTCACCACGCCGCCCTCAAGGCCGGCGTTGATCGCGATCTGCTTGAGCGGCTCATCCAGCGCCCGGCGGACGATGGCCGCGCCGGTTGCCTCGTCGCCCGACAGCTCGAGCTTCTTGAACGCGTTGGCGCCCGCCTGGAGCAGCGCCACGCCGCCACCGGCGACGACGCCCTCCTCGACAGCGGCCTTCGCATTGCGCACCGCGTCCTCGATGCGGTGCTTGCGCTCCTTCAGCTCGACCTCGGTTGCCGCGCCGGCCTTGATGACGGCGACGCCGCCAGCCAGCTTGGCGAGCCGCTCCTGCAGCTTCTCGCGGTCGTAGTCGGAGTCGGTGTTGTCGATCTCCGCGCGGATCTGGTTGACCCGGCCGGAGATCTGCTCGGCGTCGCCCGCGCCGTCCACGATCGTCGTCTCGTCCTTGGTGACGACGACCTTGCGGGCCTTGCCCAGCAGGTCGACATCGGCGCTCTCCAGCTTGAGGCCGACTTCCTCGCTGATGACCTGGCCACCGGTCAGGATGGCAATGTCACCGAGCATGGCCTTGCGGCGGTCACCGAACCCGGGCGCCTTCACCGCGACGGACTTGAACAGGCCGCGGATCTTGTTGACCACCAGGGTGGCCAGCGCCTCGCCCTCGACGTCCTCGGCGATGATGACGAGCGGCTTGCCCGACTGCACCACCTTGTCCAGAAGCGGGAGCAGGTCCTTGTTCGCCGACACCTTGGAGTTGACGATCAGGATGTAGGGATCGTCGAGGACGGCCTCCATCCGCTCTGGGTCGGTGGCGAAGTAGTGCGAGATGTAGCCCTTGTCGAAGCGCATGCCCTCGGTGAGCTCGAGCTCGAGGCCGAAGGTGTTGCTCTCCTCGACGGTGATGACGCCTTCCTTGCCGACCTTGTCCATCGCCTCGGCGATCATCTCGCCGATCGCGGTATCGCCGGCCGAGATGGAGGCAGTCGACGAGATCTGCTCCTTGGTCTCGACGTCCTTGGCGAGCTTGGACAGTTCCTCGCTCACCCGCTCGACGGCCGCCTCGATGCCCCGCTTCAGGGACATCGGGTTGGCGCCGGCGGCGACGTTGCGCAGGCCCTCACGGACCAGCGCCTGGGCGAGCACGGTCGCCGTCGTGGTGCCGTCGCCTGCGACGTCGTCTGTCTTCTTTGCGACTTCCTTAACCAGCTCCGCGCCGATCTTCTCCCACGGGTCCTCGAGCTCGATCTCCTTGGCGATGGACACGCCATCGTTGGTGATCGTGGGGGCTCCCCACTTCTTCTCGAGCACCACGTTCCGGCCCTTCGGGCCGAGGGTTACTTTCACTGCGTCGGCGAGCTGGTTCATGCCGCGCTCGAGGCCGCGCCTAGCTTCCTCGTTGAACGCGATCATCTTCGCTGCCATAGGCTCCAGTCCTCCCGGAACTTTGTGCCATGCGTGCCAATCGAGCCGACGCCCGCGACGGACGGCCGCACCGGCAGACAGTCCCTTCCCGCTGCCGGACCAGCCTCATCGCCCCGATCAGGCCACTGCGTTGTCACTCTCACCCCGAGAGTGCCAACGCCCTGTTTAGCACTCTCGGGGTGAGAGTGCAAACTGACTGGCAGCATCAGGCAGGACGGCGGTGCAGGAATCCGGGCCAGCGCGCGACACCCGGCTGCCACCGGAGGCACGGCTTGCTGACACCCGCGGCGCGGCCTGCTGACGCCCGTGGCGAGACCGCGGCTGACACCGCGGCGCGGCCTGCCGAAACCCGCGGCTCGGCCTGGCGGCTCGGCCTGGCCTGCCAACACCGCGGCGCGGCCTGCCGAAACCCGCGGCGCGGCCCGGCTGGCACTGGCGGCGGGGCCGGGCCAGCCGGGGCGCAGGACCGTTGCGCAACAGGCCGGGTGGCCCGGAGCCCTCGGCGGGCAGCGGGCCATCCGGCCTGTTCAGAGGCTAACTTTGGCCTGTGGCTTAGACTGTGCGGACCGAGATCGCCTGCGGCCCGCGGTCGCCCTGCTCGATATCGAACTCAACTCGCTGGCCTTCTTCAAGACTGCGGTAGCCATCCGCCTGAATGGCGGAGAAGTGGACGAAGACGTCCCTGCCACCGTCGACCGCGATGAAGCCGTAGCCCTTGTCCGCGTTGAACCATTTGACGGTGCCCTGAGCCATCACTCAACTCCCTAACTGTGCTCGGGCCTTCGGTCTCCGCCCTTGCAACCGCGGAGCCCGTCGATCGCGACACAGGCCAAACGTGCTGGGCAAGCCAGGCTTGCCCCCTTCGCAGTACCGGCAGCGACCGGACATGACTTTACCTCGTGCCGCACGGCCGGTGACCGGCTACTCCCCGAATTCGCCCGACTGAGCGAGGGCGTCGTGGCTCAGCCGCCAGCCACGGCCGGGATCACCGAGACCTGGGTTCCCGGCGGCACCGGGGTGTCGAGTCCCTGCGCGAGACGCACGTCCTCGTCACCGACGTACACGTTGACGAACCGGCGGATCTTCCCCGCGTCGTCCAGGATCCTGCCGCCGATGCCGGGAAAGTCGGCGTTCAGCCCGACGATCACCTCGCGCAGGGTGCCGGCCTGCGCGCTGACCTCAGCGGCTCCGCCGGTGTACGAGCGCAGGATGGTCGGGATTCGGACGGACACGCTCATGCCGCGCCTGCCGCTCTGGATCGGAGTGACTCAGATTCCTCGAAGGCCTGCAGGCTGGCCCGGATCGGCCTGACCGCGGGGGTGGCTGCGGCCACTGCGTCCAGCGTCTTCAGCCCGTCACCCGAGTTGATGATCACCGTCTCCGCGGCGGGGTCCAGCTGCCCGGCATCGAGCAGCTTGCGCAGCACCGCGAGGGTCACGCCGGCCGCGGTCTCCCCGAAGATGCCCTCGGTCACGGCGAGCAGCCGGATCGCATCGACGATCTGCTCGTCCGTCACGTCAGCGACCGCGCCGCCGGTACGGCGGACTACGTCTAGCACGTACGGTCCGTCCGCCGGGTTGCCGATCGCCAGCGACTTGGCGATCGTGGCCGGACGGACTGGCTGCACCACGTCCTGGCCGGCCCGGAATGCGGCAGCCACCGGCGCACAGCCCGTCGCCTGCGCGCCGAACACCCGGCAGCCCGGATCCTCCACCAGGCCGAGCGCGGTCAGCTCGCGGAACGCCTTGTCGATCTTGACGAGCTGGGCACCCGACGCGACCGGAACCACGACCTGCGACGGCAGCCGCCAGCCGAGCTGCTCGGCGATCTCATAGCCGATCGTCTTGGACCCCTCGGCATAGTACGGCCGCACGTTGACGTTGACGAATGCCCAGTCGTCGTGCTCATCAGCCAACCGCGTTGGCCAGGTTGCCGGTCGACGGGCAGGCCAGGACCTTGAAGCCCATCTCGACCGCTGCGGCGAGCGCGACCGCGACGACCCGGTCCTTGAACGAGTGGGTGGGGTTGCCGCGCTCGTCCTTAACCCAGAGCGCGCGCATCCCGAGCGCGCGGGCCAGGTTGTCGGCGCGCACCAGGCGGGTGCAGCCTGGCTCGGTATTCGGCATGTCCGCGATGTCGGCCGGAACCGGGAGCAGGCTCGCGTACCGCCAGATGGTCTGCGGTCCCGCCTCGATTCCTGCCCTGGTCAGCGGCGGCAGGTCGTATCCCACCTCCAGCGGCCCGAAGCACTCGGAGCAGGCGTGCTGCGCGCCGAGGTCATAGGTTTGCCCGCATTCGCGGCAGGCGAGTCCGCTGGCATAGCCGAACCGGGACGGGGCTGGAGTTGCTGTCGTGCGCACGGGCGAGGCCTTTCTCCTCATCTTTCCCAGCGGCCGACTGGCCGCGGGCCGGAGTTAGCACCTGTCACGGGAGGACCCCGCCGGAGAAGGGCGCGCCGGGCAGCGTGCCCGGTACCCGGGCATCGCTGCATGCGCAAGGCGCAGGCACGTCTCACCGTGATGGTTGCCGGGGCTTCACAGGGCCGATCCCTCCACCCCTCTGGATGAGCGGTATTCAGTTGTACGGGCTACTCTAACCCGGCATTCGCCCGCGTGTTCGGCCCCGGCCCTGCGGCCGTTCGCGCCCTGGCCCGATAATCTCGGCGGCTATGGGCGCAGGAGCAGCAGGCGGGCGGGTACTCATCGCCTCGAACCGGGGGCCGCTGTCCTTCAGCCAGGGTGACGACGGGCGGCTGACCACCCGGCGGGGCGGCGGCGGCATGGTTACCGGGCTGTCCACGGTGGCGGCCGATGCAGACGTGCTGTGGGTGTGCACCGCGCTCAGTGATGCGGACCGGGCAGCGGCCCGCGGTGCCCCCGGCGGCCGGCTGGGCCTGGACGGGACGCCGGGCGGTGCCGGGGTGCGGCTGCTCGACATCCCGGCGGAAACCTTCGACGCGGCCTACAACTCGGTGGCCAACTCCACCCTCTGGTTCATTCACCACCTGCTCTATGACACGCCGAACCGGCCGCAGTTCGGCGCGGGCTTCCGGCCGGACTGGGCAGCCTTCCGTGCCTACAACGCGGCGTTCGCCGAGGCGCTGGCAGCCGACGCCGGGCCGGCTGACGGCCCGTCCCCGGTCCGGGCAGTGGTGCAGGACTACCACCTCGCGCTGGTCCCGCGCATGCTCGCCGGCCTGCGCCCCGACGTACGGATCGCGCATTTCTCGCACACTCCGTGGGCGCCGCCCGAGTACTACCGGATACTCCCGGATCAGGTGGGGCGGGAGATACTGGAGGGAATACTCGGCGCAGATCACGCCGGGTTCCACAGCGGCCGCTGGGCGGACGCGTTCCTCGACTGCTGCGCCGAGATCCTGGGCGCCACGGTGGACCGGGCGGCCCGCCGGGTCAGCTACCACGGACACGTCACCAACGTCGCGGTGCATCCGCTCGGCGTGGACGCCGACGAGCTGACCGCCCGGGCGGCCGAGCCCGACGTGCAGGCCAGGCTTGACGCCCTGGCCAGGGCGACCGCCGGCACCAGGGTCATTGTCCGGGTCGACCGCACCGAGCTCTCCAAGAACATCGCCCGCGGCCTGGCCGCCTACCGCGAGCTGCTGATCGCGCACCCGGAATGGCGGGGCCGGGTGACGCACGTCGCCTTCGCCTACCCGTCCAGGTACGACCTGCCCGAGTACCGCGCGTACGCCGACGACATCCAGCGGCTGGCCGGCGAGATCATCGAGGAATTCGGCACCGCCGACTGGCAGCCGCTGATCCTCGAAGTGCTCGACGACTACGCCAGGTCGCTCGCCGCGTACCGGATCGCCGACGTCGTGCTTGTCAACCCGATCAGGGACGGCATGAACCTGGTCGCCAAGGAAGTCCCGATCCTGTCCGACGGCGGCTGCGCCGTCGTGCTTTCGCGGGAGGCGGGTGCCGCGGACGAGCTCGGCGGGCAGGCCCTGCTCGTCAATCCGTTCGACGTCACCGCTACCGCGGAAGCCCTGCACGAAGCGCTATCTATGCCAGATTCTGAACGGGCCCGCCGTTGTGCTGCCCTGGCCAAAGCTAGCGCCGCCATGCCGCCACAGCAATGGTTCGCCCAGCAGCTAGCCGCCCTCGAGCCTTAGCCGGCGCTGCCCGGGCGCTGCGCGGGGCCGGGCCGGCTGCGGCACGGGGCGACACGGGCCTGAGGTAGTGAATCCCGCGAGCGCGCACCAAGCAAGGTGAGCGACCACGCGATTCACTGCCACGGGCGCGCTCGCAACGTCAGCCGCGGCGAACCGACGCGAAGGCGTCGGCAAGCGAGCCGAGCAGTGCGACGACGCCGGCCGGGCCGTCCACCAGCAGGTCGGCCTGCTCGGCCAGCCCGGCAACCTCGGCGGAGCCGCTGCACACGGCGAGACCGGGCGTCCCTGCGGCTCGGAGCGAGCGGACGGCGCGGAAGGCCGGCAGGTCACCGAGGTCGTCCCCGCAGAAGAGAATGGCGCCGGGTCTGCGTTCCACCGCCAGGTTTTCCAGGGCTGACCCCTTGTCCGCACCGGGCGGCCGGAGCTCGAGCACGAACCGCCCGGGTTCCAGCACCAGGCCGGTCCGCTCGGCGAGGCTGGCCAGCGGGCCGCGCAGCAGGTCCAGCGTCTCGCCGGGCCGGGCGGCGTTGCGGGTGTGCACCGCCAGCGCGTCGCGCTTGTCCTCGGTCCTGGTGCCTGCTGGCGCGCCAGCCGCTGCCAGCACGCCGGGCAGCGCCCGCCGGGCGGCCGCGACTCCGGGCGCGGCGGGCGGCGTGGTCAGCGTGCCGGCCACCCAGCGTTCGCGGCCGTAATGACCGAGCACGATCAGGCCAGGCACCAGGTCAAGGCGGCCGTATTGCACTGCCTCCAGGGCCGGCCTGCCGGTGATGACGGCCAGCGTCCCGGTCAGCGGCGCCAGCCGGCGCAGGACGCTGACCGCTGCCGGGTGCGCCCGCGCCGCCTGCGGGTCGGCCACGATCGGGGCAAGCGTGCCGTCGAAGTCCAGCGCGATCAGCGCACGGCCGGGCTCCCGCAGCATCGCCCCGAGCGCGGCACGGCCGGCCGCGGTATGCGGGACCGGCAGCCCGGGCGGACTTGGCGACCCTGGCGGACCGCTCACCGGCTCCCGTCCTGGCGCGGCGAGCGGATCCGGTGGCGTCGGCTGCGCTGCCGCCGCAGCCGCGTGACCAGCGCCGGATCGAACGCGAGCGCCTCCGGCCGGTCGATCAGCTCGTTCAGCAACTGGTAATACCGGGTTACCGGCATGCCGAGTGCCTCCAGGATTTCCCGCTCCTTTGCTCCGGGCTGCCGCCACCAGCTGCGCTCGAAGGCAAGGATGCGCATCTCAAGATCAGCCAGCGCAGCCATCCGGCCTCCCCGCGCTTTCGTTTGCACTCCATGTTAGGCAGGCCCTATGCGCGGCGCCTCCGGCAACGTACGCTCACCCTTCGTGGCCAACTATGACTGCCTTACCTTCCTGACGGACTACGGCGTCGAGGACGGCTTCGTCGCGGCCTGCCACGGCGTCGCGGCCCGGCTCTCGCCGGCCATCCGCCTCATCGACATTACGCACCTCGTGCCGCCCGGTGACGTGCGGCGCGGCGCCGCCGTGCTCGCCCAGACCATTCCATACCTGCCGCCCGCTGTGCACGTCGCCGTGATAGATCCCGGGGTCGGCACCGCCCGCCGCGGCGTCGCCGTGCAGGCGGGCGACGGAATCCTGGTCGGGCCGGACAACGGGCTGTTGTCCTGGGCCGTTGCCGCCCAGGGCGGGGCGCAGCGCGCCTGCCAGCTCACCAACGG
>WNGQ01004356.1_pt1 | contig 28159 bp, 26 predicted proteins | sample 5407661 | NCBI WGS metagenome assembly WNGQ01 (sample SAMN13153382, study PRJNA577476) | soil metagenome | isolation source: 60 cm soil or saprolite under Garry oak tree replicate 2 | place: USA:California | collected 2016-06-15 | reverse complement strand
AAGACCACGGCCAGAACGATCCAGCGGCGGGGAAAGGCCGGCGCCTCCTCCGGCGCGCTCGCGGGCACCGGCTGCCGAGACGCCATCGCAGCGACATCATCGCGGGCGTTCATACGACCCCGGCTCCGCGGAGATGGCCCACGCCGATACGAGCCGCGGAGCGCACTGTGACGCAAGAGCGTCCGTGATCTCCCGCACGTGAATGCCTTGCCCGGAGCCGTCCGGCTCTTTGCGGATCGGGCCTGCATCCGCGGCCGGGTGCGCGCGGCCGGACAGGGATGCGGTCTCGCCGCTCTGCAGCTTCACCGAGTCATGGCTGGCCCAGATCCTCCGCCGGCGGCGTGGCACTCCGGTCCCTCTCCTCTCATGACCTGCAGTAACCTTCATTAGCGGTTTTCTACGTTACGCCACGATCATGTAACCGGTCAACCGGCAGGCGGAGGTGTCCGCGCTGCCGGCGGGGACGGGCCGCTGCTCTGTCCGGGCACGGGCAGCGCCGAAGCAGCATCCGATCCGGATCCCGGGCGGCCCGCGCGCTCGGCCGCCCGGCTGGGCGGGCCCGCCAGCCGCGGCGTGACCCAGCTGGCGTGTTCGCGTCACCGCGCGGCGCCCGCCCGGGATGCAGGGAGAAGCCGGCGCGGCCCGCGCGGTCGGCTGTGCCGGGCCCGTGGGCCCGCCGGCCGTTCAGCGGGGGGTGAGGAAGTGCCCGTCGGCTCGGATGAGTTCGCCGGTGATGCTGGTGTTGGCCCGTGAGCAGAGGAAGGCGATGAGGTTGGCGACCTCGGCGGCGCTGGTGGTGCGCCCGGTGGCGGCGGCAGCGGCCGCCTGCTGCAGGACTACCGGCGGGAGCTGCCGTTCGCCGGGGACGAACCCGGCCATGACGAGGTTGGTCAGGATGCCGGCCGCTGCCAGTTCCCGCGGCCGCGCAAGGGCAACCCGGACGACGAGATGCCGGCCGGCGATCGCATCGCCGTACCGCCTCGTCAAACAAGGTATCCGCCGAGCGACAATGTGGAGGTGACAGCAGACCAGGCGGCGATCAGGTCCGCTCTAGGTCGGTCCATTTGCCCACATACGGTGCCGAATAGGAAGCGAGCGCGGGCAGCACCTCGGCGACGCTGCCGACGTTCGGTATGAGCTGGAGGTTTTCCGGCCTCATGAGCCCGCAGTCGGCAGCCTTGCGAAGGAGTTCGTGGAGGTTCTTCCAGTAGCCCATGACGTCAACCGTTGCGATCGGTTTGTGATGCAATCCGGGCTGTCCCCAGGTAGCCATCTCAGTGAGCTCTTCCAGAGTGCCAAGGCCGCCGGGGAGCGCGACGAAGGCGTCCGCGGATCGAACATCTTCTGCTTACGCTGATGCATGGAGGTGACCTCAATGAGCCTGGTAAGCGCGAGGTGGGTGACCTCACGGCGGAACAGATGCCGGGGAATGATCCCTATGACATCGCCTCCTGCCGAAAGTGCGGCGTCGGCCAGCAGGCCCATGAGCCCTACTGCGCCGCCGCCGTAAACCACGGTGATGCCGTTGTGGGCCAGCAGTTCGCCGAGGGAGTTCGCGGCGTCGGCGAATTCGGAACCTGCCGGCTTGAAGAACCGCAGGCTCGTGATATGTCCATGCGCGACAGGGTAGGCCGACGGCCGGATAGGCACTGGACGCGCTGGCCATGCACCACGACGGCACCAAGTCATCGGGCACGGCGCGATGGCCGTCTGGCGTGGCGCCTACAGCTCGCCAGGCCGGCGATTCTGCGATCATGGATGCGCAGCTTGCCCGAAGCCGTCATCACCCCCGGTGATCACGGCGGCCAACCCGCCCCCGGCAGCAGCCCAAGGGGCCCGGGGGCCGGTCGATACCTCACTGTGACCATGCCGCCGGAACCGGTTTCAGGGCCGCCCTGGCGCCGCTTGGAGGACGTTGCGGATGCGGCCACATGTGAGGTGGAGCAGCGGTAGCGGGCATTGCGGCTGAAGGTCAAGGGCCTGTCGCTGCGGCAGATCGGTCGGTGGTGGGCTGTTCGCATCAGGGTGGCGCTGGTCGTGCGCCGTGCCTAGCGGCGGACGGTCCGCCGCGACGGGTGGGGACCCGGCCGGGGCGGCTGAGCCTGGCGGTAGACCGCCGCCGAGCCGAGCCGGCGGCAGTCCGCTGCGGGACGCCGCTTGCGCGGCGGGTGACGACCCCAGCTCATCGGTGGGCACGAGCTGCGGGCCGAGCAATCTGATCAGCGTGCGGATGTCCTCGCACTGGCGGCGGCCCCGACCGGTTCCTGCCCCACCGGAAGGACGCTGTGCCCCAACACCGCCCAGCCGAGGCTGAACTCGCGCGTCTGCTGCCCGCGCGCCACCCGCCATCCCGAAGAGCTGCTCGAACCGTCGCAGCCGGGGCGGTTCAGCTATGTTGATCGCGAACCAGTACTGCGAGGTGCGCAGCTGGGCCAGCGCGCCGTCCAAGGCAGCCCGCTGCTGGGTGGGGTCAGCCAGTGCCACCGAGCGTGAGCTGGCGCATGTGGAAGTCGATATGCTGCGCCGGGTAGTGATAGATATCGGCCAGGGTCATGAAGTCCCGGAAGAACGGGTCCCAGTGAACCGGGTCGTCCATGCCGAGCTGCAGGTTCCTGATGGGCAAGCTCACGCGCGGCCAGACGGCTAGGCATCACGCCGATCGCCTGGCCGCTTGACTCCCTGCCGTGAGGGCGCGGCTGCCCTGTCGACCGTGGCGAAGCTAGAAGCTCGTGCTCCTTGTAACCGCCGGGATGCGGGCGGGCGGGAGCGGCTGCGGCGGGTTGCCGCGTGACGGTAGGCGAGCGCGGCGGCTGTGACGGCGGCGGGGATCAGCAGCGTGACGCCGGCGAAGGGAAGGATGGCCAGGCACAGCACCGCCGCGACACCAGCTAGCAGGCGCGCGGGGCCGGTGAGGAGCCGCACGCCGGCGGCCATGCCGACGACGTAGACGATGATGACCAGCGAGTTGGGAACGGCTAGGAAGGCTTCGGCGCCCCAGCGGCGCAGGTAGGCCAGGAGCAAACCGCCGCCGGCGATGGCGCCGACGACAAGGATCGAGACAGCTGGGACGTCGCGGCGGGTTAGGCGCGACATCGGCGCTGGCAGCGCCCCGTCGCGGCCTAGGGCGTAGCCGAGGCGGGAGGTCGCGGCGACGAAGGCGTTGGCGGTGGCAAGGCTAATGATGGTCGCGGCGGCGGCGGCGACCGTCGTGGCGCTGACGCCAAGCGAGCCGGACAGCAAGCGGGCGACGGCCACCCGGTCGAGATCCGGGTGGCCGTAAGTGCCGGTGGCGACGACGGCGAACGCGACGCTGAGATAGATGACGGTGACCAGCACGGCAGCGAAAATTGTCGCCCGTGGCACGTCGCGGCGCGGGTCGCGGAACTCCGCAGACAGATGGGTGATCGCCTCCCAGCCGAAGAACGCGAAGAACAGCAGCACGGCGGTGCGCCCGACTGATGCCCAGCCTCCCGGGAGGACCGGGCTGAGCGCGGCGGCTTCGAGGCGCGGGATGGCCGCCACCGCCGCCGTCAGCAGCACCAGCGCGACCGCGCCGGACAGCACCAGCTGAAGCCGCCCGCTGATCCGCAGGCCGTAGAGATTCGCGCCCACGGCGAGAGCGAGGATCGCCCCGGCCAGGGCGAATGTCTGCACCGGACGCCAGCCGAGGGCGTAGGCGGCGTAATGGGCGCCGGTGAGAGCGACGAGGGCCTGGGCGACCGCAGCGGCCAGGAAGTAAAACCAGCCGACAACCGCCCCGGCTGCCGCGCCGAAGGCGCGCGCTGCGAACGCGGCCACGCCGCCGGCATCGGGGAACCGCGCCGCCAGCGCGGCGAAGGACAGCGCTATCGGGATGCCGAGCAGCCCGTCGAACCCCCAGGCGAGCAGCGAGCCCGGGCCAGCGTGGTCGGCGGCAATGCCGGGCAGGATAAGCACCCCGGCGCCGAGCACCGCCCCGGCGTAGAGGGCGACCGCCTGCGGCAAGGTGATGCTGCCCCGCAGCCTGGGCTGGGACGCGCTGCTGTCCTTCCGGACCGCCGCCTGGCCAGCACCGGCCGCCTCCGGGCCGACCCTGCGGACCCGGGATGGATCGAACCTGCCAGCCAGGGGCTGGCTGCCGGCCGCTGACCGGCCCGTGACCCAAGCCAGCATGCGCCGCGTCCAGCCGGTCATGGCTGCAGCCTAGACGTTGTTGCCGCGGCCCGCCTGACGTGGCGGTCCTCGTCGGCCGGCGGCCTGAGCCGCCGCGACGGTGTACAGCATTCCCGCCGGACCCATCTGGGACGTGACTGGTTCATACATATAAGGGACGCCACAGTGGGCAGCCAGGATTTCGCTTGGCGGACCATCCCTGCGCACGTGCGACGCACCCGCAGGCAGGCGTCCCAGGCGGCCTCGGCGTTGGTCATGTCGCGCGTTCGTCGTAGGGCCTGCCGGTGGCCAGGGCGTGCCAGATGATGACGGTGATCGCGTGGGCAACGACGGTGATCGCTTTCTTCTTGGCGATCGCTGCGGGAGCCGCCGCCTTTCCTGACGTGCCGGTGGTGGAGCGCCTGAGGTATCCGGGGTGGCGGACCGCGGCCCAGGCGGCTTCGACCAGGATGGCCTGGAGGTGCTGGTTTCCGTGGCGGCGGCCGGCGTGCCTTTCCCGGCGGGTTCGTGGTTCCCGGGAACGGCAGCTCCCGCCGGAAGTCCTGCAGCAGGCCACCGCCGCCGCCGCCACCGGGCGCACCAGCGCCGCCGAGGTCGCCAACCTCATCGCCTTCCTCTGCTCACAGGCCAGCACCAGCATCACCGGCGAGCTCATCCGAGCCGGCGGGCACTTCCTCACCCCCCGCTGAACGGCCGGCCGGGCACACCGGCCCGTGGGAGTCCTGCGAACCCGTGAAACACCGCAGGAGGAATATCGCGGCCCGGTTCCGGCGATGTGCCCTACATGACGCCACGCGAACTTACCCCCGATCAGCTGCTGTCAGCCACGCGGGCGGTCCGCAAGCGCCTGGACCTGACCCGGCCGGTCGAGCGGGAACTGCTCCAGGAGTGCCTTGATCTCGCCTTCCAGGCGCCCACCGGCGGCAATCTCCAAGGCTGGCACTTTGTCATAGTCACCGAGGCCGGCCGCAAGAAGGCTCTCAGCGAGCTGTACCGGAAGTCGAAGAACGAAAACGATCCGCCCTCCAGCCCGCCTGAGCACCGGCGGAGCATGGACTCCTCCGCCTACCTGGCCGAGCACCTGCACGAGGTGCCAGTGCTGGTCGTTCCGTGTATCGAAGGGCGCCCCGAGCAGGTGCCGTTCATGCAGCAGGCGGTGATGTGGGGATCAATCCTGCCGGCCACATGGAGCTTCATGCTCGCCGCGCGAGCCCGCGGCCTTGGCACAGCATGGACCAGCCTCCACCTGGCGTATGAGCGGGATGCAGCCGCCGTGCTCGGGATCCCGTACGAGCAAGTGATGCAGGTAGCGCTGATCCCCGTCGCCCACACCATCGGCACCGATTTCAAGCCCGGACCAAGGATCCCCAGAGATCAACGGGTCCACTGGGACAATTGGTAACAGCCATGGCGCCCTGCCTGCTCGGCGTGCCTGCCTCCGGCGGTTCGGGACGAGCGCGCCGGCCTCTAACTGGTTCGGGAGCGCACGCAGCGGCATGCTGGCCGGGGGCGTCATTCAGCCGGGTGCCAACCCGGGGCGATCATGGACGTCGTGGAGCAGGAGATCGAGGTGCCGCGCGGCTCCCTCCGGCCTGACAACCGACAGGCTGGTGTCCCGGCTCCGGAGCAGGTCGCCCGAGGCGCGCGCGGGCAGGCTCGCGCGAAGTCTGGGCGCGAGCGAGCGGCACCTCCTCCGGCGCTGCGAGGCTGCCGCCGGCTACGGGCCGAAGGCGCTCGCCCGGATCCTGAGGCTGCAGCGGTTCCCGGCGCACGCCCGGCAGGGCTGGTTGAGCCTCGCTGAGCTCGGAGCCGCCGCCGGGTACTCGGATCAGCCGCATCGCAGCCCGGGAGTGCCGGGCGCTCACCGCGTCGACGCCTTCGATCCCCCCGGTGGGGCGGAGCCGGGCGGCGGCTCGAGGGAGGCGGCTTCCCGCCAAGCCGTCCGATTCGTTCAAGACCCGGCGCCCGCGGTCTGGCAGACTTGCTCCATGAGGTATCTCTCCGAAGCAGAGCTTGGCCGTGCTGAGCAGTTCATATGGCTGAACGGGCGGCTGATCGACCGGCTGCGGTTCGCGCACCAGTTCCGGGGCGGCACCGCGGGCCGGGTAGCCGAGGCGCTCGGCGCCTACCAAAACCCCGACGGGGGCTTCGGCCACGGCATCGAGCCGGACCTTCGCGGCACAAGCAGCCAGCCCATGGGAACTCACTCTGCCGTGAGCATCCTTGACGAGGCGGGCGCGCTGAGCGAGTCACGGGCCGAGCGGATCTGCGGCTTCCTCGCGTCGATCACCGCGCCAGATGGCGGCGTGCCCTTCGTGCTTCCGAGCGCTCGCTCCGAGCCCCGGGCCCCCTGGTGGGAGACTCCCGACGACCCGCCCGGCTCGCTCCTGGCCACCGCAGCCCTCGCTGGCCTGCTTCACCGGGGAAACGTCCATCATTCTTGGCTCAAGGACGCGACCGACTTCTGCTGGGCGCGCATCGAGGGCCTGGAGGAGACGAACCCGTACGAAGCCGAGTTCGCCCTGACCTTCCTGGATCATGTGCCAGAGCGTGAACGCGCGGAGACGGCGTTCGAGCGGCTAGGCGCGCTGATAGTGGCGGGGGGACACGTAGCCCTAGACCCAGGAGCCCCCGGCGAGGTGCACTGGCCGACCGACTACGCACCGACACCCGGCTCCCTGGGTCGTCGGCTGTTCGACGAGCCTCTTATGGACACGCATCTGGACGCGCTCGCCGGCCGTCAGCAGCCCGACGGCGGCTGGACGGTCAACTGGCAGATCTGGACGCCGATTACCGGGCACGAATGGCGAGCCTGGGCGACGGTGCGGGCACTGATGACCTTGCGCGCGCACGGCCGGCTGGTTTTGGCCTCATGAAGGTCGGGATCAGGCTGCCCGCCTGGATACCGGGCACGCCGGGCGACGTGATCGTGCCCTGAGCGCGGCGCGCCGGGCAGCCCGGCTTCTCGCGTCCTGCCGCGAATCGATCGCATCGTTTACCGGTCCTTCGGTCCGCTCGCCGTGGCTGCCGGCGTGACCGAGCGGATCGGGCTGCTCACGAACGTGGTCCTCGCACCGGCCCGGGACCCGGTCCCTGCTCGCGAGGGAAGCCGCGGGCCTCGATGCGCTCTCGGGAGGCACGTTCACATACCCTCCCCCACCCATACCCGCAGGCCAGACACCAGATCCGGACTCCAGGTGAACTGAATTACGCGGAACCCAGATGATGCAGTGAACATGCGCCGTCGTCACCCACCGGCGTCCAGCTCGGCGATTCCAGTCCGGTTCAGCGGGTACCCCCGGCGATCTCGTTTGACGGAGTGCTCACCGGCCGCAGCGCAGCACTCCGGCTACGCAGACATCGGCAGCTCCCTTGCAGGCAGCTCAGGCTGGCGAACTGCGGCTCCGGCGGGCATTCTCCGGATGCGCGATGAGGCACCTTGCGTGATGTCGCCCTGGAACAGCTCAAGCTGTAACCTGTAAAGGGGAGAGGGGAGGTGTCGATGGGCGGCCGGGCGTACCCGTGGAGAATCGGCCGGCTGAACACCGGTCACTTGTTCATAGACTTCGCCAACAGCGCATGGTACGACGGCCGCGGCAACCTCGACGATCGCCTCGGTGACCCGTCGTGGCGCCAGGAGTTCCTCCGGGAGTGGGGGCTGGAGGAGTACGGGCCGGTAGATGAGGCTGCCCTGCAGGAACTGACCGGCTTGAGGTCGGCGATCCGCTCGGTCGTGGAGCGGCTGCGGGCAGGCCGGGCGGCTGCGGGCGGTGATCTGGAGGGGCTGAACCGTGTTCTGGCCGCCCACCCGGTGCGGTTCGAGGTATCGGCCGGCCGGGCCGGGCCCGAGCTGGACGCTGTTCCCGTTACCGGGCGCGGCCCGGATGTCATCGCGCTGCAGATCGCGCTGTCAGCAGCCTGGTATCTGACCGCGGGGGAACTCAGCCGGCTCAAGATGTGCGACAACCCGGGGTGCCGCTGGATCTTCCATGACGAGACGAAGAACCGCGGCCGCCGCTGGTGCGGCCCCTGCGGCAACGTCGACAAGGTGCGGCGGTTCCGGGAACGCCAGCGTCTCCGCCAGCAGCCCGGTGCCGACCCGGACGACACGGGGAAGGGCGGCAGCGCGAGCCAAACGGCCTGAGCAGCCGCTGTCTGCTGCGTGGCCTGCGTGACATCTGCATCCCGACGGCGGCCCATATGCGGCGCTTCCCTGGGCCAGGCCCCGGCGACACGATCGCCGTACCGCTCACCCCGCCGGGGAGCACCACCGCGCCTGCCAGGCGCTGGTAGGCCACCCGGCAACGGCACATCGGCGAAGATCCGCTTGCACCCGTCGCTCTCCCCGCAGCCTGAAGAGACGTGCTCCCCGGCCGGGATCCTTCGGCGCGCAGCGGCAGGGAGCCTCATTAACCGGGCCAGGAGCGTACTTCGAGCAGCCTGACCCGCCCGCCGAGGTCGACGGTGCCGCCGGGTCCGGGGCGGGTGTAGATCTCGGATCCTGCGCCGTGGCGTATGGTGAGGGGCCCGCCGAGTTTCGCCGTCAGGAGCATCGACGCAGAGCCGCAGGCCTCGTCCTCGTGGACGCCGAACCGCGGTGCGAACACGCGAGCCCGCGTGATACCCGCCTCGGCGTCGTCAAATGCCCACAACTGCACGGCGTCATGGCCGGGCGGGGCCTCTGTTGCCCTTTCGACGTCGGACGAAGAGCGTAGCCGCAGGTGCCGCCAGGGCGGACACCACTCTGCCCTGCCTCGGATCCACAGAAGGTCTCTTTCCGTCCACAGCGGGACATCTCCGGCAGGCGGGCGAAGAAGCCCGGTCCGGACGTGTTCGTGCCTCAGCAGCCAGCCAGTTCCGGTCAGCGCGTGGCCGGCGAAGGGAAGCTCGGTGGCCGGCGTGTAGAGCCGGATCTGGCCTTCGGCCGGGTTTTCCACGAAAACCGTTTCGCTGAATCCCAGGTCGGCGGCGATGGGCTGGCGGCATCTTTCCGGGATCTCGTGCCCGTCGAGGAAGACACCCAGCAGATTGCCGTGGCCGCCTGCCTTGTCGGTGAAAACGCGCACAACGTGCAGGAGGGTCATGGCGCCGCCACGCCAGAACCGGGTCTTGCGGGATTCGCGGCCGTTACGTGCTGCAGCCGGACACTGCCGCGCGCCACCAGCTTGCCGGCGCCCGGCTGCGCGATTCGCACGGCCCACAGCTGGCCAGTCCTGCCCTGGTGCACAGGTTCCGCGACCAGGCTCAGCCGTCCGCTCCGGTGCGGGCGCACGAAATCGGTCACGTTGCTGACGCCGACGGCGAGCTGTCCCCGTTCACGGGCCGTGAGATACGCGCCTGTGGTCGCCGCCGTCTCGATCGCGCTGGTGTAGACACCGCCGTGCACCAGCCCCCATGGCTGGTGATGCGCAGGGCCGGTATCCAGGTCTCCCGCGACACGGGCAGGGTCGAGCTCGGTGAAACGGAGGCCGAGCAGCCGCATGAACGCACTCGCGCCCTCCAGATCGGCATTATAGGCTGCGTCCTGGTGAGCGGGGCGGGCGTACGAGCCGGCCCCGGACAAGTGCAGCGACACGTAGGTCTCGTCACCGACGACCCAGCTGTCGTGGCCGGGCGGGATGGCGAAGAAGTCGCCAGGACCCAGGAGCCGTTCGGCTCCATCGGCCATCCGCACGGCCGCTTTCCCGCCGAGGACGAGCCCAACGTGGTCGACCTCACACAACGCCGTCCCCGCGACCGGGCCCACATGCTCGGACCACCGCCACCCGGGCTCGTACACGGCCCGGCCAAGCTCCTGGTTGCCAACACGGAACCGCTCGAACCGGCCGTGAGGGAATGTCCGCACCTCGTCAGGCCGATCGGAACCTACAACCTGGGGCGCGCCAGTCATGGATCGACCGGGTGCTCGGGCAGCATGACCCCGCCGCTTCGGACCGGCTTGCAGGCTCGAGGGAGGGCTGAGTGATTCCCGGACGAGAGGGAACTGAGAAGGTCCGCCGTCCCTGCATGGCGAACCTTCGCTCGCCAGTCATGTCGCCGCCGCGGCCACGCTCCTCGCATGCGCATCTCCTTGCTGTCGAGGACGTGCCGCTCCAGGCCCTCTCGCGTGACGCCGAGGTAACCTCCATTATTCCTTTTATACGTTACGACACAACTAGGAACCCGGTCAAACCCGGAGGCGGGGTGATGCCGGCAGCTACGGGTTCACTACTGAATCTGTCCGGACAAGAGCGGCGCCCGTGGCCGAGGCTCTCACGAGAGCGTCGCGCGGCCGGATGCCGCGTTGAAGGTGAGGCAGATCTGGGCTCGATTCGGATTCCGCCGAATCATGTGACGCGGCTGGCGTCTGCGGGTAGACGGTGATCACGGCGGTGATCTGGGCAGGCCAGATAGGCGCGGGGGAAGCCCGCTGGCCGGATCCCCGGGTGCTGGTCGTGAAGGTCGCGGAAGACCTCTGGTAGCCGGTACGCGCACAGCACTTCGGGGCGCTGACGATCACTGGTCCCGCGGGCTCATCCGGTCCGCAATCACGGTCGTGGCCTCGTTGGCCGGCTGCAGGATCTTGTCAGCGTAGTCGGGCAGCTGGCTGCCGGCCTCGATGAGCACGATGCGGCGGCCCAGCCGGTCGAAGAGCCGGACTCCGAGCTCGTCCTCAAGCGCCTTGATGTGGCTCGTGACCGCCGATTGCAAGTAGCCGAGCTGAGTGGCCGCCCGCGTGGAAGCTCGGGCCAGTGGCCACCGTGCGGAACGTGTTCAGGTGCCGGAATTCCGTAGCTGCTATCTCATCTGACGATCGCCGCCATCTCAGACGTCGCTGGACACGAATCGAGCCTGCCTGCAAGATGTCTGATCATGGTGGGTCGAGACGAGAAAGGCACCGAGATGAGCGGTGCGGCCGATTGGCGCCTGAGCAAGACCTATGACTTCGCCGGCGGAACCGTCGCCTACGAGGTGCTTGGGGACGGTTCTCCGGTGGTGCTGCTGCACGGGACACCGAGCTGGTCGTATTTGTGGCGCATCGTGGCCAGCGAGCTCGCTGGCCGGTTCACGGTCTACGTCTGCGACCTGGCCGGGTACGGGACCTCGGAGAAGCGCGAGGGCCAGGATGTCTCACTTGGTGCGCAGACCCGGATGCTCACCGAGCTCCTGGACGTCTGGCAGCTACCGGAGCCATGCATCGCCGGTCACGACTTCGGCGCGGCGATCACGCTGCGGCTGATGCTGCTCAAGGGACGGCGCTTTCGCCGGGTAGCGTTGTGCGACGCGGTCGCGATCGCGCCCTGGATCACCCCGTTCTCCCGGCATGTGCAACGCCACCTCGAAGCGTTTCAGACCGTGCCCGAGCACATCCACCGGCAGATGATCGCCACGCACCTGCGCACCGCGATCGCCCGCGACATGACCGACGCAGAACTCGAGCCCTACCTGCGGCCGTGGCTGGGTCCCCTCGGCCAGGCAGCCTACTACCGCCAGGTGGCGCAGTTCGACGAGCGCTACACCAGGGAGATCGAGCCGCGCTACGGGGAGATCAGCACCCCCACGCTCGTGCTCTGGGGCGAGCAGGACGGCTGGCTGGCCCCCGAGTCCGGCCGGCGGCTGGCCGGCGCGATCCCGGGAGCGCGCCTCGCGCCCATACCCAACGCGGGTCACTTCCTGCCCGAAGATCAGCCCGGACGCGTGGCCGAGGCGCTCGCCTCCTTCTTTGGCAGTAACTGAGCCGACACCCGCCGATCCGGTGGCGTCACGATCGCTGTGAGCCAGTGGGCGCTATCCAGCGCAGGTTGCTATTGCGCGCAGCCAACTGCCCTTGCGATCTGGGCACAACTGGGTGATCGGCGCGCTGGTCAAGCGCCCCTGGTCGCCTATGACCACCAGGCCTTACCTGCAACAATTTTCGGTCCAAGATACAGCCGGCTCGCCGCAGCACGACGCCCCGCAGCGGCACAACCAGCCACGATCCCGCATCATCCCGAGATACCCGGCCGGAGAACTCAAGGCAAACGTCAACATCCTAGGACACAAGCTCCGCTAGGACACAAGCTCCGCTAGGACACAAGCTCCGCTACGCTCCGTCCGGGACTTCGCCCGGAAGGAGTGGCCCCTTCGGGGCAGCACAACGTCGCGATCGGCCATAGGCGACCGCCGTCACCCGGGCGGCAGACATCATCCGCTGGCCGCGCCCTTTGGTCCCGGCTGGGGACGAGGCATCTGCGACGGCCACCGTCTTGATCCGCTCGCCGTATTCGCGCTGGTTGCAGCGCCGGGCGTGGGCACCCTATAGTCCGCGGCGGACCAGGCATCTGCGCCCGCTACCCGGCACTCCTTCCAGTCTGCACGGCGCCGACGCGCTTCATACCCACATCGACAACCTTTTGTCGATCGGAGAGATCCAAGCGTCTAGTGGCTCGCCAGCCGCGGCCCGCGCAACGAGGTGGAAAACGCGCGCAACATTCGTGGACGGCAGACGCGAAGCGCGGAACTGGACCGTGGAGGTCGTAGCTGTTCAGGTGCGTTGCGGACCATGGTGCAGGCGGGTTATTCGGCTGGATGCTCAGGTAGCAGCGGGCGCATGAAGCTCCGTTCGTAGCGGAGCACGCAGCCGCTCTGGTCCCTGATGCGGTCGGCTTCGATGAAGTCGGGGTCGGCGCCGAACAGGGCACGATACTGCTCGTAGGCGGCGAGGCTGGGGAAGCTGAACAGGGCGAGGGCCTTGTCGCTCGCGCTCTCGGCTGGCAGGAAGTAGCCATGGTGGGTGCCGCCATGGGAATTGACCAGGTCCATCCACCGGCGGCTGAAGCGTTCGAAGGCGTCGATCTTCGCAGGGTCGATTACATACTCGATGACGCAGGTGATCACGCCTTCAGGCTAGTCCGATCACTCATTGGCTATGAGCGAACGGCCGTCATCGCGGCGTGCAAGAGGCGAGCGGGCGAGGATCGCGGCAAGGCCCGCAGTTGCGGGATGCCGGTGGCGGGCGCGGGCGCGGTGGCTGATGGTGAGTGATTCGCGGCACGCCGGAGCGGGTGCTTGATCACCTAGCGGGAATGGTGATCATTGCATGATGTGCCCGATGCGTCCGGTGTGTCTGGTGAGGAGGAGCTGTCGGCCCTCCCGGCGGCGGAGCTGGCAGCGCGACTGTCTGAGGCGTACCGGCTGATCGGCGAGCTGACCGCGCGGAACGAGCGGCTGGCCAGGCGGATAGAGCAGCTGGAGCGGCAGGCAGGCAAGGACTCGGCCACGTCATCGCGCTACCGTCCTCTGACAGCCCGTACAAGAAGAAGGGCAGGGACCGGTCGCTGCGCGAGCGGGGGAAACGGCGGCCGGGAAAGCAGCCGGACCGTCCGGGGATGACGATGAACCTGGTGGATGAGCCGGATGAGACGATCGAGTGCCCGCCGGCCGTGTGCTGCGGGTGCGGCGCTGACCTGGCCGGGGCACCGGTGACGGCGCGGCGGCGCCACCAAGTCACTGACATCAAGCCGCGCCGAAGGTCACCGAGTACGTGGCGCAGGCGAAGGAGTGCGCCGGGTGCGGGACGGTCACCGCCGGGGAGCTGTCCGCGCACGTGCGGGCCCGCGCCAGCTACGGGGCGGAGACCTGCGCGCAAGCCGCGAACCTGGTCGGCGGCCACCACATCCCTGTCTCCCGGGCGACGCTGCTGCTATGCGAGCTGGCCGGCATCGCGGTGTCCACGGGATGGATGGCTGGTATCCGCGGGAGGGCCGCCGCCCTGGTGGAGGCGGGCGGGTTCATGGCCCGGGTACGGGAGCTGCTGAAGACCGCGCCGGCGGTGCATAAGGCATCGTCGTCCGCGACGGCTACGCCGGCTACCGGCACCTGACCAGCGCCCTGCACGCCTGGTGCGCAGTTCACCTGCTCCGCGACCTGAAGGGCCTCTACGACTTCGAGCCCGCCCAGCAGCAATGGGCATTCAAGATGGCCAGCCTGCTGATCGAGGCCCGCGACGCCGCGACGGCCTCCCGCGCAGCTGGCCAGTCCGCCCTGGACACCGCCGTTCTGGACGGCCTGGTCACCCGCTACCGGGCACTGGCCGCCGCCGGGCTGGCCGCTAACCTCTACCGGCGCACCGCCACCGCCAAGGATGCCCGCCGTATCGCCCGCCGGTTCCGCTCCTCCGAGGACCTGATCATGCGGTTCGCCACCCGCCCCGACCTGGACATCTTCTCCAACAACGAAGCAGAGCGGACGATCCGCCCAGTCAAGGTCCAGCAGCGCGGGTCCGGAGGCTCATGGCGAACCCTCCAAGGACTCGCCGAGTTCGCGCTCGTCCACTCCTACCTGTCCACCGCCGCGAAATGGGGCATCGCCAAACTCGACGCGCTCCGCGACCTCTTCGGTGGCCACGCCTGGCTTCCGCCCGGCCTCGAACCCGCCGGATAGCGCCAAACCCACCACGTCATACCGCCGACGCTTGCGCTTGCTGAATAGCTACGTGGAGTCGGGCCCGCTGGGCTGGCTGGTCGCAACAATGGTTCTGCTTGCAGCCGCTGTCGCTGTCATCCTGATCGTCCTGTACGCCGGCGGTAGCGGCGGCGGGGCGTCTACCAGCTGGCTGAGGAGGCACCCTAGCCTGCTGGCAGGGAAAGACCTCCGGCGGTGACACCGGCCGCAGGACGATCCTCCCCCTGTACCGCGAAGCGGTGCGCCGGTGGCGCTGTTCGAGCGTCCAAGTAGTCACAGCTGCCGCCGAACCGCTCTGCCCAAAGCGGCGGGCCATCGTTCTCCGTGGCCGACGGCCCTCAGGCCGAGACGGCCTCTCCCGGGCCCTGCGACGGAAATTCCGCGCCGCCGGATTCGCCCAGCGGGAGCCTCCTCGGCCGCTCGGAGAGCAGGAGAAACGGCGCGAACCTGGCGGCGTTCAGCACGCCGGGCTGACCCGGGGTGGCCTTCAGGGTGAGAGAGCAGGAGTGGATTGTTGCCCGATCTGACGAGGCCTGCGCCCAAACGGTACCGGCGCGCGCATCAGGACGTGCTGCGGGCAGTCGGTGGCGGACTCCAGACCCCGCATCGTCCTCGGGTCTCACGCGTGGGCACGGTAGACGAGGTCGTGTCTCGTCCAAGGAGCGCGGGCTCGATGATCGAGAGCCGGCGCGAATCGGCATCAACCTCTACCTCGACGCCCAGCGGGACAGTCACGAGGTTCTTGCCGTGCCCGAGAGGGTGGCCATAGATCGCGGGAACGCCCAGCGACGCGATGTGTCGTTCCAGCACGTCCTCGATCGAGAAGGTCTGCGGGACATCGGATCGGTCCTCACGCCAGTCGCAGTCCACGAGCTCACCGACGACCACTGCGATGACGCCCTCCAGGACCCCCGTTTGACGCAGATTCCGCAGCAGCGCATCCATCCTCCACGGCTGCTCGCCGATCTCCTCGAAGAACAGCACTTTGCCCCGAAGGTCGATTTGCCAGGGGGTGCCGACCGTGAGTGCGAGCACCCACAGCGCTCCGCCGACCATGACGCCATGGGCGACGCCCGAGCCGAGCGGGCGGATGTAGGGGTCATCGGGATTCACCGGCACATCGCCCAGCGGTTCTGTCCCCCGAAGGGCCCGGAGCAGACAGTCTTGGGTGAGTGCCGGAGTTCCGGGGGAGTTCACGTTAATGAGACCCGGGCCGTAAAAGGTGACCAACCCCGCCAGCTGATGCAACGCGATGTGAAGCGCCGTGATGTCCGACTTGCCGACGAAGGGCTTGGGGCATCCGCGGATCAGATCGAAGTTCAGGTAGTCGATGACTTCCGTCGAGCCATAACCACCCTGGAAGCACTGGATGGCGTCAACCTCGGGGTCTTCGAACATCGCCTCGAGGTCGCGAGCCCGGGTCTCCGGGTCGCCCGCGATGTATGCATCTCGTTCATGGATCGCGGGAGCCAGCTTTACGCGGTAACCCTTCTCCTCCCACCACTCGATCCCGCGCAGGATGGACGAGCGGTTGTGAAACGGCGAGGCCGGGGCGACGATGCCGACGGTGCCTCCGGCGGGAAGAGGCATCGCCTTTACCTGGCCTGGTGTCGGCAGTCTCAAGGTTTCGAGCTTCCCTCGAAGATGCGGAACATGGGATCCATCGCCGTGTCCGGATCCCATCGACATGGGCATATGCGAACTCCTTCAAGATATCTGTCCCAGGCCGGGCAATCGCTGCTGGAACTTCCGCGGAAACGATAACAAAATCGACGCGCGGAACGACGCGAGCAGTCCCGAACCGTAGCTCCGAGGATCCGACATCGGCGAACGAGACGCTACGACAGACCGCGACGCGACAAGCGCTGCGGGAACCGCCGCCGGAGCAGGGCGATTCCGCCGGCGTGCCGGGAGGACGCCCCCCGGCGACCGGGCAGCACACGGAACCGTAGGCTTCAAGGTGAGCGGGCCCAGCCCAAACCCTTGCACGACTAGCCATTGCTCAGTCATGCCGGAACACCCCAGGGAGATCGGAGCACCCTGTGGCGGGGAGCAGAATCGTCCGGCTCTTTGCGGATCCGGCCCGGCCTGCATCCGCGGCCGGGTGCGCGCGGCCGGACAGGGATGCCGTCTCGCCGCTCTGCAGCTTCACCGAGTCATGGCTGGCCCAGATCCTCCGCCGGCGGCGTGGCACTCCGGTCCCCCTCCTCCCATGACCTGCAGTAACCTTCATTAGCGGTTTTCTACGTTACGCCACGATCATGTAACCGGTCAACCAGCAGGCGGAGGTGTCCGCGCTGCCGGCGGGGACAGGCCGCTGCTCTGTCCGGGCACGGGCAGCGCCGAAGCAGCATCCGATCCGGATCCCGGGCGGCCCGCGCGCTCGGCCGCCCGGCTGGGCAGGCCCGCCAGCCGCGGCGTGATCCAGCTGGCGTGTTCGCGTCACCGCGCGGCGCCCGCCGGGGATGCAGGGGAAGCCGGCGCGGCCGGCGCGGTCGGCTGTGCTGGGCCCGGGTTTCGATCTGGCCTTTCCGCCAGCCGGCTTGCCTGGGATGGCGCCGGCACGCCGGTGATGACGGATGCGTGCGCTAGGTGATCTTGCCCGTAATGTCGTGTGTGCTCGTTGATCAAGGACCGCCCGGGGTGGCTGAAGCAGAACTCGTCGGAACCGCCGTCGAGTGAGGGCTTGCCAAACCGGCGCGGCGGTCGCCGAGATCGCTCCTGTCCGCGCGGTCAGCTCACCGATCAGCCGGCACGCCTCAGCCAGCCTTACCGCCAGCTCAGCGGCCGGCAGAGCGGACAGCTCCTCAGCGGAGGGCACACCAGGCACAGCGGGCACAACTGGCAATGATCACCATTCCGGCCAGCTGATCAACAACCCGCCCCGGCGCGTCGCCAGCCAGCCGCCGCCGGCACCACGCCCAGGCCAGCCGCCGGGCGCAAAGCACACTCGCGCACCAGCAAGCGATCAACCCACGTGAATAGCTACCTCGCCGGGAATCGAGGCTAACCGTCTTGCGGCAGGTCGGTGATCATCTGGATCACTTCGGTGCGGTCATAGCCCTGCTGCCGGGCGAACGCCAGCAGGTGCCGCGCCTGAGTTAGCACGGCGCCGTGCTGCGGCGTACCGGCCACCGTGATGCCGCGCCCGCGCCGGAACTCCAGCAGCCCCTCCTCGCGGAGCAGGTGCAGCGCCCGCAGCACGGTGTTCTTGTTCACGCCGAGCACCGCGGCCAGGTCCTTGGCCAGCGGCAGCCGTTCGCCAGGCCCTGCATCGCCGTCGGCGATCGCGCGGCGGATCTGCGCGGCGACCTGCTCGTGCAGCGGTGGTCCAGCGCTCCTGTCGATGTTGACGTCCAGCATGGTACTAGTGATAATAGCCCCATCGTGCTAATGCCAGCAAGGATGCCGGCCGGACCAGGCAGGTGAGATCGTTGACTATCGCTCCGGTCAACCCCAGCAGCGAGGCCGTGCAAGCCGAGGCAATCTTCACGGCGGCGCGCCGGCGTCGCCGCCGGATCCGGCTGACGATCGGCCTGATCGCCATGGTGCTCGCCGGAAGCGCTGCCGTGCTCCTCGCGAACTGGCCGCAGCACAGCGGCGCGCCAGGCCGGCCGGAAGCGTCAGCAGCGCTCCGGGCCGTCCAGCTGCCGGCGGCGCAGGTCGCCTGGGTGGACTACAACGGCAGGCTGCACATCGGCAGCCTGGTCACCGGGCATCAGCGCGTCGCGGCCGCAGCCAACTCCGATCCGGTTGTTCCGCTGATCGCGGCGGGTGACCATCTTTACTGGGTCAACACCGGAGGGACATACTGGCAGATCCAGTCGCTCGATCTCGCCACCGGCAAGCTCGCCAGCCTCGGCTTCGGCATGGCAGTATTTGCGTCCGCGGACGGCCGGCAGGTGTTCATCGCGCAGACCGGTGAGAGCCTGCTCGAGTTCCCCGCCACCGGAGGCCGGTCCCGCAGCCTCAGCCTGCCGGCTGGCTGGTTCGTGGCAGGGCTGGGCGATGACTTCACCTCGCCCGCCGCGGTGTCCGGCGGCGTCCTCGTGCAGGCCAGCGACTCCGCCAGCAGTTCCCGTCCGGCCAAGCTAGCGGTCTGGAACCCCGACAGCAGGCGGCTGACGCTGATCAGCAGCGGCGTCAGCACCAACGGCGGGCTGCTGGGTGCTGTCACCCCGGCTGGCGCGAACTACAGCCTGGTCGCCTGGCGGCAGGGCTCGTGCTACCCCAGCTCGTGCGCTCTCGAGATCACCAACACCGCCACGCGATTCACCAGGACCCTGCGAAGCCCGCTCGGCCACGGCTTCGCATACGGCGTTGCCTTCTCCCAGGACGGGGGCGAGCTCGCCGCCTTCGCGAACACCCTTGGTCTCAGCACCACCCCCGCGCCAGCCGAGCTGGCGATCATCAGCACCCGCACTGGCGCCGCGCGGCTGGTGCCGCGCGTGTCGCTCCTCATGGGCCAGGACATCGCGTGGGCCAGATGGCTGCCCGGGGGCAAGATGCTCCTGGTCGGCGGATTGACGTCCTCCGGCGTGGTTAACTCCGAGACGTTGTCGGTCCGGCCGTACTACTTCGTGCACGGTCGCGACCACTACATCGAGGACAGCCAGGACGTCAACTACTCCGCTGTTGTCATCAAGCGGTGAGCGGGCCCGGAGCCAAAGACGGGCCCGCCACGAGCCCAGCCCGTTTCCCTCTCTCGTCCCTTATAGCTAAGTAGTCGGCTAAACGCAAGAAGTCAGAACGCCGACGCCCTGCGAGCTTCGCGGGAAGATCTCCACCCTGCCGGGCCTGAACCGGTTCCTGCGCGTCACCCCCCGGCGGGCTGCTGCGCACCGACAAGGCCAGGACCAGGGCCGAGGAGAACCTCGGCGGCAAGTACCTGCTGCGCTGCCCGACCCCAAGCTCAGTGCCGAGGACGTCGCGCGGCTTCGATGCCCGCGCTGGCGTGTGATGGCGGCGGCGCGCCCGTCGCCCGGCTCGACCAGCGTGCGGCTCGCGGCTGGGACGTCTGCAGACGCTGCTTGACGGTCAGCTGATCGAACAGACCCTGACGAGGGCGTTCCGCGATGTGTTCTGGCGGCGCGGGCACAGTGGGCGGCTCAATAGCCGCCGGATACTGGGCTGGCGCTTAGCAGCCAGGTGGCGACCATGGGAAGGGCTTCATTGGTGCTGTCCCGTGCGGGCGGGATGAGAATGACGGGGATTCCCAGCTGAAGTGCTCCAGAATCGGTGACAGGATCGTCTCCGAGGAAGACGGCTTGTGATGGGGCGCAGCGAGCGAGGTCGAGTGCGTGCTGAAAGATTAGCTCGTCTGGTTTCTCGGCTCCTACTTCGAATGAGAGAGCGAACCCGTGGATTTGGCCGCGCAGGCCGGATCGCGTGAAGAGCGGGCGGATGTCCCATGGAACATTGCTGACGACGATGACGCGCAGTTTCCGTTGGTTTGCGGCGCGCAGGAGGTCTCGCGCGCCGTGTCTTGGGTGCCAGAAGTCGTCCGTGAACTGGAGGTCGTACAGCGACCTGGCCAGCGTCTTGTCTGTGACCAGCGATTCGAGGACTGGGAGCATGGATTGCCGGTGGGCGGCTGGTGACAGGTCACGTCCTGGATCCCGGACGTGATGAAACCGGCTGTCGAGAAGGGCGGCGAGTCCGAGGACATCATGGGCTGTCAGATCGGCCTGGACGCTCGCGGCTGCGGCTTTGGCCCATTGCTGGCCGCCGGGCGGCAGGAACAGGGTCCCCGCGAAGTCGACGAGCAGTGCCTGCTGCGCGGTACCGTTCGGCATCGATTTTAGGTCAGTGTCCAGGAGATTCAACGTTGCTGAGCCCTATCGTCACGATGGCCTGGAGCATGGTGACGAACGCTCGCTGGGCCTCCAGTGGTATCCCGTCGTCGCTGAGAGTCGGCCGCGCGGTGACGCCATCGAGCGCACCAGCGTCGACGCATGCGCGGAGTGCACGTTCGACCTCGTCAGCGCTGACGGCGAGATCGAGCTGGCCGCGCTGGTATGCGAGGCTGGCAGCGACGCCGTAGGCGCCCCAGTCGGAGACGGCTGCGACGACGAGATGATTGGTCGCGAGGACCGCTGCCGTCTTCCGGCCGGCGGGCATGATGCGTTCCACGGCTTCAGGGATCCGTCCGAAGCCAACCTCGTTTCCGCCGTCGCCGATGCCTGCGGTGAGGATTCCGCGGTCGGCGGCGGCCTGGAATAGGAACTGCGGATTTCCGTGAATCTCGTGGCAGGGGACGCCGGTGGAGCCGACGATGACGCCCTGCCGGTTAGGTGAGGTTTTCTCGATGGCGACGACGGCGAACGGCTGGTAGTGGTCGAGAAGGTCGTCCGCCTGCCGGGCGCATGCTTCGGCATCAAGCGGCATGGCTTCGAGCGTGACGTCATGGGCCTGACGGGCATCGCTGCGCCGGCGAGTGTTGAGGCCGAGGGCCCGCACGGCGGCAGCGATGGGCTGCCCGGCGTGCTCCTCGGCCAGTATCACCGGTGCCGCGGCCCAGGCCCAGTGGGCTGCCCGGGCGAGTACTGCGGCGCCGAGGATGCCGTCAACCTCCGCGCGAGGAAGAATCGGTGGCCCTCCGGCGCCGGTGACGAGGAGGACCGCCCCGCCGTCTCGGGCGGCGGCTGCCAGGGCCGCAGCCAGCCCGGCGGCAAGCGGTGCTCCCGCATCGGCCCGGGCCGCCTCATGCAGGCTGCGGACATAACCCCTGGGCAGGTTACCGCGTGCGGGCCGCATTTCCACGGTGCACAGGCGATCGATGTACTCGCCGATGACCTCATCCATGGTGGCCGTACCTGTGGCCAGCTCCGGGCCGGGTGACGGCCAGCGCGTCGATCCCGGCCAGCACGCCGGGCGGCAGCCTCGCTCCTCCCGTCGTCCTGGCCGGGTATGGGTGGCCGAATGTCTCTGGGCAGCAGCGGTTCAGCCCGGCGAAGTCACCGGGGTCGGCGAGGTTGACGCGGACAGATATGACATCGGCGACGCCGGCGCCGGCGGCGTGGACCGCTGTCCGCGGGTTGGAAAGGGCCTGACGGATCTGCTCCGCGGCGCTGGCCCCGAGATGTCCGGCGTGATCAGTGCCCGGCGGCCCGGCAAGCGCCGCCATGCTGTCGCGGCGCGCCCACTGGGAGTACGGCCCTGCCGGCGGCGGCAAGGCATCGTGGCTTGCCGGGCTATTCATCCGCGGCCCATCCATGCAATTCGCGCGTGAACGGCATGTTCCCGGCCAGCAGCCCGCCATCGACCCGCAGCACGATGCCGGTGATCCAGGCTGCCTGGCGGGAGCAGAGGAACACCGCAGCATGAGCAATGTCGTCGGGTTTGCCCACCCTGCCGAGCGGATACCACTTGCGCAGCCGCTCGAACACCTGCGGGTCGCGGGCCAGCCTTGTCTTCTGGTTCGGCGCGTAGGTGAGGATCGTTCCCGGCGCGATCGCGTTCGCCCGCACCCCATGCGGGCCGTACCGCACGGCAGTTGATCGGGTGAGGTTGACCAGGCCGGCCTTGGCTGCGCTGTATGCCTCATTGCCGAGTGCGATGAACGCATTCAGGGAGACGATGTTGAGAACAGACCCGTGTTGTCCGGCCTGCATGCCAGGCAGGACCGCGCGGGTGCACTGGAAGGGACCTGTCAGCGTGACTCCCAGGTCACGCTGCCAGTCGGCGGTGCTCATCGTGAGCATGTCGTCGACCGGATCTCCGGCCGCGTTGTTGACCAGAATCGAGATCACGCCAAGCTGAGCTGTCACCGCGTGTGCCATGCGGGTAACCGACACTTCGTCGGTGACATTCGTTTCGACCGCCAGAGCGTTGGTCCCGGATCGCTTGATCTCCTCGGCAACGCTTGCCGCCCCCTGGCCGTCGATGTCGGCGACAGCGACGTGCGCGCCTTCGCCGGCAAAGGCCAGGGCAATGGCCCGGCCGATTCCAGCGGCACCGCCGGTAACGACGGCGGTCTCGCCTTCCAGGCGCCCGGTGCGGAAAGGGCCCGGTCCGTGATCAGGCACCGTCACGCCTTCCCGCATCAAGGCTGGCTGCTGACGTCAGGGTTCCAGCGGTCTCTCCCGCCGAATCATCAGCCGCCGCGTGCAGCTCCCCGGCCACCGCGAGCGAGAGCCGCGAGTACCCAGGCAGCCTGCGCAGCGCAGCTGGCGCGACGGACCGGCGCAGCACGGCGACCAGGACCACGTACCCGCCCGCCGCAGCGACCCAGCCCCGCAGGAAGTGGCAGGTCGGCCCCGGGCTAGCAAGCTCAGCCATGATCGCCTAAGTTTGTAGATTTCCTGTCTTAATAACTGGAACTGTACGCGCGGCTGCGCCGCAGTGCAAGCCTCCTGACCCGGGAACTTCTGCCGACAGAATCGCTACCAGAGGCGGGGACGCCTCTGCACTTGGTTCGCCCGGCTAACTCGCCGGGCTCGGGGCTGCTACGGCAGGTCGTGCTTCGAAACCGCGTGGCCTGCGACATCCAGGGCGCTCCCTCCCGGGCAGCGCCGCTCAGGCTTGCTGACGGAAGTCCTCTCGCGGGCCACCCGGCACGCAGTGCACGACGTTTGTGCACTATCGGCCAAATAGAGGATCCCGGGTATATGCGCCCGCGGCGCCACTGCAGGCAGTCTCAGCTTCGGCTATGATGAGCTGCGTCCAGAATATGTCCGAACAGCGAAGATGCCGGATTGTGCACATTGTGTTCTTTCCCTCCGAGCGCGGCGGAGCCAGTGGCCATCGCTCACGCGGCCCCAAGGCCCGGTCCGCGATCCTAGATGACTGCCACCACAGGTGAGTGGGGTCTGCCCGCTTCGACGAGGGACACAGGCCCCAGGCGCAACGCGAGCCTGAGCGATGTACTGCGTCTCGTGCATGAGCGCGGGCCGGTCACACGTTCCCGGATTGCCGCCGAGCTGGGTCTCAGCCGCAGCGGGGTGCGCATGCTGATCACCGAACTCTGTGACTACGGCCTCGTCGCCGAGCGGCCGGGTGAGCCACCCGGGACGGCCGGACGCCCGTCCCTGATCGTGGAAGTGACGCAGTCGGCGGTTGCGAGTCTCGCCGTTCAGATCCGCAGTGACGTGCTCTACGCGGCGCAAGCCGGGCTGGGAGGCCGACTCGGCCCGATCGAGCAGGCCGGCCGGCAGCCGAGGCGATTCCGTCCCGCTGAGACAGTGCACGACATCGCAGGTCTCGTCGCGCCGATCCTGCATGAACTAACAGCCAGGCACGTCCGGCTGGCAGGGATCGGAATCGCCTTCGGCGGCCTGGTGCGCATGGACGACGGGTTCGTCTTCGCGTCACCCGCGCTGGGCTGGCGCGACGTCCCGCTCGCCTCGCTGATCGCGGCCCGCCTCGGGGTCCCCGGCCAGGTTCCGGTCTTCGTCGGCAACGACGGCGACCTTGGCGCGCTCGCCGAGCACCTGCTCAGCGCTAACGCTCAGCGCCGCACGTTCCTCTATGTGTCCGCCGACATCGGCGTCGGAGGAGGGATCGTCATCGACGGCCGCCCCCTGCTGCCCTCCCGGTCAAGCGCATCGGAAATAGGGCACATCGTGGTCAACCCAGATGGCATTACGTGCCGCTGCGGGAACCGCGGCTGCTGGGAGTCAGAAATCGGCGCCGACGCACTCTTGCGGCAGGCCAACCGCAAGCCCATCCCTCACCAGGCGGCCGCCGTTGACGAGCTCATCGCCGACGCGACCGGCGGCAATCCCGATGCACTGGACGCCATCCGCGGGCACGCCCGATGGGTCGGCATGGGGCTGGCGAGCCTGGCAAACATCCTCGCGCCCGATCTGATCAGTCTCGGTGGCCTGCTGGCCCGGCTCTTCCCACTCGAGTCAGAGGTCATACACACCGAGATAAGCCGCCGCGTCCAGCCGCCCTTGCAAGCCAATCTCGCCGTGCGAGCCAGCAAGCTGGGAAGCAACGCACCGCTGGCCGGAGCCGGCACGCTCGCACTGGAGCCCGTGCTCGCCAACCCTTCACTTCTCAAGTCATCTTGATCGCACCGGATAATGCCAGAACCCTCCGCAAGGCGGCATCGTCGTGACCGGGACTCTTCCTGCGTCCCCCGGCGCGCTCCCGTTCGAAATCCGCAACACCGCTGAACCTTCCGGGAACTGGCGGTCGTTCAGGAGCACCCAGCGGGAGGTGGCTGGCGCCGACCCGTGCCCGGACTCCGCGCGCAGACCAGCCTCCGAAACGCCGTTCCGTGCGCCAGTAGCCCGGAGTGATGACAAGTCGCGATTGGTTGGATCGGTCGGCGAAGGCCCCGACGTAACAGGGGTGGACACCGGCCTGGGCGAAGATCCCGCCGCTCCGAAGTGCCGGGCTGCGGCTGACCGGCGAGGGGTCGATGCTCGGCGAGCTGGTCAAGGCGGTGCCGGAGCGGGCGCTGGAGGCCGAGCTGACCGCGCACCTGGGATATGGCCTCCACTGTGCGGCGGCTGCTCAAACGGCTGAGGATCCCGCCCGCGGCGCGCCGCTCGCGGTCCACGTGGCGGCAGTTCCTGCGCACTCACTTGACACCACAAAAGGACTCGATATAAGCGGTTGATCGACCCTCGCGGAAGATCGTCCAGCGTGGCGCCGCCGGGTCGCGCGGATCTGGTCAGGTCCCGCGCTGCCAGCCGCTCGTCGAGTACGCGAGGCGAGCTTAGCTCGTCAGTGCCGGCCTCGACGTCGAGCGTGTTCGCGAACGCGCGGCTATTCCAGGCGACCGGGCGCCTGGCCGGCCGGCGCCTGCCTGCCCGTCCTGCGCTCCCGGGGCTGGCGCTACCACCATTCCAGCTCAGCTGGTTGCGGCGGGCGCGGGAGCGCCCTATTGTTGGGCTAACCATCTAACACAGTTTGATGGTTACGGTGAGCGAGCAGAGGCTGCCGTGAGCGAGTGGGTGATCACCGGGGTTCCGACGAGCGGTGCATCCCGAGCCTCGGCTGTCAACCTCCGGTTAGCGCTCGCGTCCTCTTATCGGGATTTCACCACATCATTTCTGCGGAAAGGGCATCTCAGTGCTGAAGCGATCCGTTACCCGTCGGCTGGCCGCCGCCATCGGCGCTGCCGGGCTCGTCACGACAATGGCTGTGACCTCTGCAGCGACCGCGCAGGCGGCGGTTCCCGACAAGTGGGGCTTCGCCTTCGTGGACACGCCCAGGGTCGCCGGGATACCCGATCTGCATCATCAGGCCGGGGCGTGGCCGGCCGGGCGGCACGCGCATGCCAGGCCGGGGGTTCGCGGCCAGGTGATCGTCCGGTTCCCGAACCTTGCCGCCAGGGCCGGGGTGGTGCACGTGACGGCGGTCAACAAGGGCCCGGTCGGCTGCCAGGCCCAGAAATGGCTGCCGAAAGGACCGGACGAGCTGGTCTACGTCCGCTGCTACAAGGCGAAAGGCTTTGGCAGCGGCCGGTTCGTCCCGGTGTTCTCCCGGTTCACCGCCTTGTTCACCACGAGCTCCAAGGGCTCGATCCCGGCCGGGGCGGGCTACGGCTACGTGCACTTCCAGCCCGGCCACGGCATCGTGGCCAAGTTCAACTCTTCCGGGCGGGCGATCACCGTGCGCCATCCGTTCGCAGGCCACTGGACGGTCACCATGGCCGGCCTCGGCAGCGACGTCCAGGCGGGCGGGGTGCAGGTGACGGCCGTCAACGGGTCCGTGCCGGTCCGGTGCCAGCTGCAAGACTGGACCTGGCGCCCAGCCGGACAGGTGTTCGACATCGAGTGCATCCTCGGCCACGCCTCCCCGTGGGATACCGGCTGGACGCTGAGCCACCAGCGCGAGACGTCGATCACCGGCGCCCGGCCGGATAAGTTCGCCTACACCTTCAACAACAAGACGCCGCAGCCCGGGCCGTACACGCCCGCTCCGGCCGGGATCAACTTCAACTCCCAGTCCGGCCTGAACACGATCACCGGCACCGAGCGCGGACTGCGGGCCGCCAGGCTCCCCCTGGTCGGCGCGCTGCCCGACATCGCGCTGGTGACGCCGTTCCGTCCCCTCCTGGGGTTCTGCAACCTGAACGGCCTGTGGGCGACACAGGTCCCTGACGTGAGCGCGCGCGTCGGCTGCTTCGATGCCCGGGGAGTTCCGGCGAACAGGGCGTGGCTGATCACCTATACCACGTCCTAGCCACCGGCCGGCTGGCTGGCCAGGAGAGCCTTAGCCAGGCTCAGACGTCGACCGCGCGCACCCGCGCGACCTGGCCAGCCAGCGTGGTCACGTCCGCGCTGCCGCCGCCCCCTCGGCTCCTGACAGCCCCGGGCAACCGGGGCCGGATCAAAGGAGAACCGCCTGCCGCTCACACACTGAAGGTGGGGTCAGATCAAAGGAGAACACCGGGGCCAGTTGAGGTTGACATAGCCACCGGATCCGTAGGAATGTCCCGGATGGGCGGAAGGCCAGCATCTGTGAGGATGGAGAGAATCGTCAGATCGATTCATTGTCGGCGAATCGTGGGCCATTGCTCGATCCGCGGGTAGCCAGAAGCGAGACGCGCGCTGTGCGTCTGGACCTAGGACAGTGGCATGGCCACATTTGATGAACGGCGGACTGGAAGAGGTGGACATGGAAGCTGGAGTCGCACCCGCTGGCTGGTTCTGACGGCGATGCTGATGGCGATTGCCGTTGCCGTTACTCTCACCGTCGTCTACACCCGCGGTGGTTCGGGTGGTGGCGGGTCCGCGCGCTCCGCGCGCGCCCCGGTAAGGGCGCCGGTAGCGATGATTTCGACGCCGAGCTGGGCCCTGGCTGCGTGCGCGACGGTCGCGGAGTTGCGGCGCCTTTGCCCGAGCATCGTGCCGCTGACACGCCAGCATGGGTGGACGATGATTCTCAGGGCACCGAGCCGCCGCTTCCCGGTCGCACTCTTGCAGCTCCAGTCCGGCATCGTTGCGAGTGGCTATCAGGAACGGGTGCACCGGCCGCCGATCCTCGGGAACACCGTTGTTCTCGGCGGCCAGTTCATGCGGCTCGAGGCAGCCGCTTTCCCGGCGCCAGGCGCGAGATCGGTCGTCGTCCGCAACGGGATGGCTAACGGCCTGCGCCGCGGCCCGGTCGCCCTCGGCCCGCGGACGTGGTCGGGGATCCAGGGTGAGCTCTCCCTGACCCCGAGCTTCTACTACGCTCTGGGGGAACTCAGCGATCTCGTCGCCTTCCGCTGGCGGGACGCGACCGGGGATCACGCCGTGGGCCTGAACGTGTGGGAACCGTTGACCGATTCGGTCGCGACACTTCGGGCGATCGTCTCGACGCTTAGACGGCTGTCGGGCGGGCAGAAGGCGCGGACGGTCGCCGTCGTTGACGGCGTCCCGATGACGACGACGCCGAGGTGGCTGCGTGACCTGTGCCGAGACCAGCCGATGCTGGCCGACGCCTGCCCCAGCCGAGTACCGGCGGCCCGGCCGACTTTTGTCGATGTCGATGTCGTGCCAACACCGGGAAGCGAGCGCCCGAAGTTGAGATCGCTGCTGGTCAGCGTCGGCTGGGGCGGCGAGGGCCCGAACCCGCGTCGGAATCGGCCACCACGTGTCGTCCACCTCGAGCTCACCGCCGGCCGCATCACGAGCGCCGGCCA
>WNGQ01001093.1_pt1 | contig 28202 bp, 26 predicted proteins | sample 5407661 | NCBI WGS metagenome assembly WNGQ01 (sample SAMN13153382, study PRJNA577476) | soil metagenome | isolation source: 60 cm soil or saprolite under Garry oak tree replicate 2 | place: USA:California | collected 2016-06-15 | reverse complement strand
AAAGGCTATGGAGCGAGGAGCGCCCGGAGACGCTCCCAGACGCCGAGGGGACCTCGCCAGCGGAAGACGCTGCCGCAATCCGCGCACCGTCCCCCGCCGTCGTCGTCGAACGCGACCCGCCGCGACGAACAGACGCCGCACATCCCCGCCACGGGTTTCGAAATGCCACGCCGCCGGCGTTCCTCGTCGACCTGACCCTCGAGATGACGGGCGGCTTCCTCCGCATTGCGGGCGAGGGTGAGCCCCGCGAGGTAGTCGCCCTTGCCGAGCACGTCCCGCGCCTGGCGCAGGAGCGTGCGCACCTCGGCCGCGCTCAGATCGTACGACTCCGCCTCTCTCAGGACCGGCTCGCTCGCCACGATGATCGCCTGCGCCTTCTCGACCTGCGACTGCCGAAGCTGAATCGCCCGTTCGATCTGCCGCTGCTGACCCTTCATAGCGAGGCGCTCCGCGCGTTTCAGGAGGTCCCCGGCCCGGCCGTGCTCCACCGCCGAGATCGCGGTCCGGGCTTGGTCCAAGAGGCCCTCGGCCTCCCGCACGTCGGCGCCGACGTTCCGCGCGAGTTCGATGTGGTCCGCGACCGCGGGGACCGACCCTTCGACCTCTTCAATCCGGCGGGTGCGCGCGTCGCCCGCCCTCCGGCCCGCCTCGACGAAGCTCTCTCGCGCCGACGCGAGCCGATGCCGATCGAGGAAATCGGCGCCCTGCTTCCAGGCGTCTTCGGCGAGGGCGACTGAGGCCCCCAGGTTCGCCGCCTCCCGGATCGCGTCCCGCGTCTGGGCGAGGAGCTCGCGCACCCGATCCGCCTCCTTCGCGTGGGCGTCGCCCGCGGCCCGGACGAGATCCCCGAGGAGGGCGTCGTCGCCCACGGAGCCCCGCACGAACGCCTCGCGCGACCGGTTCAGGACGGCCACCGCTTCGGCGGCGGCCGGGTCCGTCGGGTCGCACGGCTCCAAGAGCGCCTGCGCCGCCAGAATCGCGTAGGACCACGAGGTCCGGCGCAACGGCTCCGTCGTGCGCTCGGCGATCCGCGACGCCTCATGTGCCGCCGAGAGGGCCGCCTCGAACCGCCGCTCCTGAAAGCGCTTCCGTGCGGCCTCGAGGAGCGCTTCGACCCGCTCGACGTCCGGGCCGGTCTCCTTCCCGAACAGGAAGCCCGACTCTTTCTCGGGGATCGCCTCGAGCTCCGCCAGGATGTCCGACGAATCCTTCGATCCGGCGAGGGCCTCGACGAGCTCCGATTTCTTCTTCAGGCCCTGCAGGCTCACCTGATGCCGCTCCCCGAGTTCCCGGAGCTGGCGAGGCCGCAGGCGCTCGAGCCGGGATTCAATCCGGAGACGATCCGCCTCGGCGGCGACGCCGGCCGAATCCGGCAGCCCGAGCAGGGCGTGGATCATTTTCTCTCGTCCTCGGGAATCCGCGGCTTCGACGCCGTGGGCTTGCGCGAGCTCCAGGAGGACGTCGTCCGCGAGGGTTTCGAGGCTTTCTTGGAGCGAACGCGGAATGCGCGAGACCTCCGTCCGAATCAGAGCCGCCGCCGTGGAATAAACGTTGTGCCGCGGCGGGGTCACGCATCCGGCGGCCGGTATCGTCGAAGGACTTCGATGGCCCACTGCACTTTCCGGAACTCGCGCGGGTCTCCGCCGGAGTCCGGATGGAGACGCCTCGCGCGCTCCCTGTAGGCCTTCTCAATCGCCGTGCGGGCGGGCCAGCCGCGGCCGAACCGCGGCGGGTGGATTCGGACGCCGGCGAAACCGAGGATCCGAAAGGCGGCGTCGATCCCCTTCGTCTGCAGATAGAACTCGCGGAGATCCGAGAAGATCCCGCCGGACTCGTGGCCCCCCTCGATGCTGTACCGCTTGTGGTCGCGCGCGACCGCCGAGCCGGCCCGGTGATCGTGCCCGCATGCAAAACAGAAGTAGCGGTCCGCCACGCCCCGCGATATCGCGCTTCCCTCATGGGGTTTCGGATGCCGGAGGCAAAGGTTATGCGCGTCCGCCGCGTTCGTGCGGTCGTGTCGTTCCGCGCCGGGCCTTCCGTCTTCAAGGACCAAGGCAAACTGTCGTTCGACTACCTGCCCGACAAGATGGTCCATCGGGAGAAACAGACCCAGCGGATGTTCACTCTCCTCCGTCCGATCGTCGAGGCGGGGGCCTCGAGCAACGCGTTCCTCTACGGTCCCGTCGGCACGGGCAAGACGCACACGGCGAAGCGATTCTGCCTCGACTTCAAGAAATTCGCCTCGGAGTCGAATCGCGCGGTCGACTGGGACATCGTGAACTGCCGGCAGCGGATGGGGGACGACGCGGTCCTCCTCAAGCTGCTCCAGCACTTCGACGCCCACTTCCCGGAGCGGGGGTTCTCCATCGCCGAGAAGATGGAGACGCTCCGGCGGCACCTCGAGAAGCACCGACTCCATTTCGTCGTCATCCTCGACGAGGTCGACGCGCTCCTGAAGAAGAGCGGGGCGGACCTCATCTACTCGTTCGCTCGAATCGCGGAGGAGAGCACCGCCGCGAAGGGCAACATCTCGATGATCCTCATCTCCCAGCGACCCAACGCGCTCGAGTACATGGATGCGGCGGCCTTGAGCACGTTCCGCCGGTCAAACGTGGTCGATTTCCCGCGATACGATCGCGGAGAACTGCGTGACATCGTGATCGGTCGCGTGCAGCTCGCCCTGCATCCCGGGACCGTGGACCAAGACCTCATCGACTTGATCGCGGACATCGCATCCGAGTTCGGCGACGCGCGGTATGCGATCGAACTCCTCGAGAAGGCGGGCATGCTCGCGGACGAGGAGAGCGCCGAAGAAATCGCGCCCGAAAACGTCCGGGGGGCGAAGGCCCACGTCCATCCGACGGACGTCCAAGAGCGGCTGGGCCTGCTCGACGTCCCGAAGAAACTCGTCCTTCTCGCAATCGCGCGGAAGAGCCGCAAGAAGGCGTACATCACGATGGGCGACGCGGAGGAGGCGTACACGGTCGTGTGCGAGGAATACGATCAGAAGCCGAGGGCCCACACGCAGTTCTGGAAGTATGTTCGAGACTTGGACGCTCTCGGGCTGATCGACACGAAGCTGAGCGGGGAAGGCGTCGTCGGGAAGACCACGCTCATCTCCCTCCCGGAGATCCCGGCAAAAGTCCTCGCTGATAATCTGGAACGAAGTTTGAAGAGTCGATGAGGCCTATGGAGAAGCCGATGGGATGGGTGCAACCTCAGGACGGCGGCATGGGCCCGGTGGCTGAGTCGCTTCGCTCGGGCATGCCCATGGAACTCGAGAGAGGCTCTTGCTACCTCGTCAAAGAAAAGAAGCCCGAGCTGAGCTTCCGCTTGTTCGAACTCCTGCTCGGACAACGGACCCCGGGCCTCTGCATCACCCGCCAATATCCGGAGCGTGTTCGGCGGGAGCGCGGCCTCTCGGACGTCCGGGTCATCTGGCTCAGTCACACGCCGGGTGAGGACTTCCACAACCCGACCGCAATCGGCACGCTCGCGAAGGTGATCCAGAAGTTCATCGAGGACAACAACGGCGAGGGCGCCGTGCTCCTCGATGGCCTGGAGTACCTGATCATCAACAACGGGTTCCTGCAGACCCTCATGTTCGTCGAGCATGTCAACGAGTTCGTCATGCAGCACCGCGCGGTCATCATCCTCCCGGTGAGCCCGGAGACCTTGGAGGAGAAGGAGCTCGCGTTGCTGGAGCGCAACGTGAAGGTGCTCGAGTCGCCCGGCCTCAAGACGGATCTCGAGGCGCGCGAGGTCAGCCGCCTCCTCGACAACTATTGAGACGCGCTGCCCGACCCGAGCTGGCGTCCGACGATTTCGTCGACCGTCCCGATGAACTTGTCTTCCTTGCCTTTCGGGATCGTCGCGCCGGACGCGATGTTGTGCCCCCCGCCGTTCCCGCCGACCGATGCGGCGGCCTCTCGGAGGGCGACGGCGAGATCGACGCCCGATGCGATCCGCCCCCGCGTGGCGCGGGCGGACACCTTCGTCTGGCCGTCCAACACCGAGAGAGCGAGGACCGGTCGGGTCTGCTCGAAGAAGAACTGCATCCCCGTCCCCGCGACGGATCCGGAGAGGCTCGCATCGTCGCAGTAGAAGAACTGGATATGTTTCTTCGCGTAGAGCCCTTCGCGCTCGAGGCGTGTGAGGTATCCGAGCATCCGGGACATGTATTGGTCGAGGAGCCCCTCGGCCTTCGCCAGGGCCTCCCGATCTCCGAGGCACACCGCCATCCCGAGTCCTTCCTGACCGAGCCGGTCGCAGCTGTTCACGTACGCCTCGAGGTCTTGCGCGTAGATCTGATCCGGCTCGATCCAGTAGCGGTCCTCGACGATCGCGTCGAGCGCCTCGGGGGCGGCTCCCTGCTCCACGAGGTGTGCGGCGAGCACCGACGTCAACTTCCGCCGCGCCGCGGGCTCGAGCTGACGGAGGTTGATGTCGGGATCAAAGCCGGCCTTTTTCAGCAAAGCGGCAGATGCATCGGGACGTCCCGATAGCCCGCGGAAGTACGGACGGATCGATTGGGCGATCGCCTTTGCGAGGGGCAGGTCCCGGAGGGACAGCCGACGCTCGGGCACGACGATCTTGCGGTCCGCGGCCTCGGCGAAGAGTGCGCCGTTCACCCCGACGAACCCTCCCGCCGCCTGCATGTCCCCGATCGCCCCGGCCATGGCGATGCCGGCGAGGTCCCAATTCCGTTCATCGAGGACGAGTGTGAAGAGCCAAGTCGTGGTCGCACCGCACATCTCCCGTGCCCCGTCGACGCCGTCCAGATGCGGGTTCACGTGGACGACCGTATCGGAGTCGCGGACGGGCTTGTGATGGTCCAGCACGACGACGGGATAGGGCAGGCGCTCCAGGAGGCCGAGTTGGGCCGAGCCCATGTCGCTCACGACGAGGAGCTCGTTCGATTCGGCCTGGAGGCGGTCCGCGGAAGCGCGGTCGAGGGCGTGTGCCATCGACGCGTGGATCCGCTTCCCACGACGCATCAGGGCCCGCGCGAGGATCGACGCAGACGTCGTGCCGTCCGGGTCGTAGTGGCAGAACACGCGGATGCGTGAGGCCGCATCGACGAGGTCGACGGCCTTCCGCGCGCGATCGAGAAGACCTTGGGGCGCCAGGTCGTCCAGGCGCTTCGCCATCGATCACCTACTTCACTTGAAGTTCCGCCAACTTGAGGGAGTAATCCCAATCCGACGGCAGAACCCCGCGATCCTTGTAGTAGCGGGACAGCCGACGGATCTTCGACTCGATGAGTTGCAGTCCGCGCTTGTTGCTCAGGTCCTTGCCGTGCCCTTTCAGGTGGCTCTGCAAGCTCCCGGCGCGCTTGATCAGGCTCGCGAGATCCTGAGGCAGCGCGAACTTCGCGCCCTTCGACCGCAAGATTTCCAGGACGCTTCGTCCCGTGGCGAGGCGGACGCTCGGGACGCCGTACGCGTCGCGCAGCCGCACGCCAATCATCGCGGCGGACAAGCCCTCCTGGTGCAGGCGCAGGATCGTCTCCTCGATTTCGGCCTTTTCCATCCCGACCCACTCCGGATTCGCCTTCAGAAACGGGCGGGTCGAACCGCTCTTGCCTTTGCGGTGCGCATGGAGGCGGGCCATCGGTTTCCTCGGAGGCCGTCGCATACCGCGGGCACGTATTTAAGATTGAGCCCGCGGTCGCGCGACCGCCATCGCGCGGAACGTTTCGTCCGTCGCGGGCTCGAATCCCTTCTTCGTGTTCGTCGCCGCGAACGCTCCCGCCAGCTCGAAGCCGGATCGGCGGAGGAGGGTCCGCATTTCGTCGCGATCGTGTGTCTGGACGACGTGGACTTCGTCGAACCGATCCAAGACTCGGCCGTGGCGCAACACGAGAAAGCGGAACTCTATGGGGAGACGCCCCGTGCGCGGATCGAACCGGCTCACCTCCAGCCGGACGATCTCCAGGTCCGGGTCCCGCTTGTGCGTCCAAGACGGGTACGGGGAGGGTCGCGCGGCGGACCCTTGCCAAAACTCGAAGGCGAAGAGGCCCTCGGATGACAGATGCCGCCGCACGGAGCGCAAGCATCGCTCTATGTCCCGCGGCGTGAGGAGATATCCGAACGCGCCGAACATGCACACGGCCGCGTCGAAAGTCTTTCCGAGGTCGAACGAGCGCATGTCGCCTCGGACGAATCGGACCTGGATCCCCGCGGCGACCGACTTCTCTCGCGCCCGAACGAGCATCGCCGGGGACCGATCGACGCCCGTCACCTCGTACCCGCGCCGCGCGAGCGGGAGATCGTGATTGCCGGTCCCGCACCCGAGGTCCAGGATTGTCCGCGGTCTCCGTCGGAAACGCCGGAACACCTTCTCCAGGAAATCGACGTCTCCCTCGTAGTCCACGATCCCATCGTAGATTCGATCGTAGTAACGGGCGAAACGGCCGTACGAAGCGTGTGACGGCGGTGCCATTTGCGGCGTGAAGTCCCTTCGAAGTGATGATGCTATGGCTTCGTCACGACCACCGCGGCATGGTCCGTCTGGAACGGCGCGAGAGAGCGGACGTCCATCACCGAGAAGCCCGACGACATCAGCGCCTCCTTCGCCGCTGCGAACACGCGAGTCGGCGGGGCGGTCACATCGGCGGAGCGGGCCTTAACGATGAGGAAACCGGTGCCCCCGCGCTTCAGCATCCCCAGGTTCTTGAGGAAGATCGACTCCTGATCGCGCTGGGCGACGTCCTGATACACGACGTCGACGGTCCCGACCCTTCCCGCGTACGTTTGCGGTTTCGATGCGTCGCCGAGGACGGGCACGAGATTTGCGCGGCGCTCCGCCAGCGTCAACAGGTTCCGAAACGAACGGGACGACACCTCGACGGCCGTGATGAGTCCACGGGCACAGACGTCCGAGATGTGGCTCACGGTGGTACCGCTCCCGGCGCCGAGGTACAAGACGGAGGCTTGCTCTCCGAACGGCCATCGACGCCCGCCGCATTTCAGGTACGCGGCGAGCTTGCTCCGGTTCGCGTCCCAACGTCGGTACTCAACGGCGGCCTCGACTGGGAGACTCTCGCCGTACACGGAAACGCCGGGGACGAGGTTGCGCGTGAGGAGCCACGCTCCCTCCGTGTAGACGCCGTCCCATGTCGTCGGACGAATCGCCATCGTACCGGCCAAGGGAGGTGTTGTAATGAGGCTTCCGCGACGCGGCAAACGGACGCTCTTATGTCCCGCGTCGTTTGCGCGATTTCTTGGCGGGAGTCCGACGCGCCTTCGGTGACGTCCCCGGTCCGGTTTGGGTCTCGGGCGACGGCTCGGTCGCGGGCGGATTCTTCGCCGTCCCCGCGGCGAGACGCTTCCGTCCCGCGAGCGCCTCCGCGTCTTCCGGGCGCATCCGCAGCACCTGGGCATAGGCGCGCGTCGCGTCGGCGGTCCGGCGCGCCTCCTCGTGCGCCTTCCCGAGGTTCAACACGATCCGAGGTAGCTCGACCTGCCTCGCGGCCCGCTCGAGGGTCGTGACTCCGGAGCCCGCCCGGCCCGAGTGCACGAACGCGACGCCGAGGTTGTTCAGCGCTTCCGCCCGTCTGGGATCGAGTTCGAGGAATTCTCGGAGCACGCCGATCGCTTCGCGTGTTCGGCCCGCCAAGAGCAACGCAGCGCCTCGATTGATCCGTGCGCTCGCGTCCCGCGCATCCCGCCGAGCGGCGTCTTGGAACGCGCGCGCCGCGTCCTCCGGATGGCCGGCCCTCAGGAGCGCGATCCCCCACGCGCGGGCGAGGCTCGGGATCTCCGGGTGAGCTTCCATCGCCGCGAAGAGCACGCGGGTCGCCTCATCCACAAAACCCGCGCGAGCCAGGAATCCGGCCTTCGTCGCGAGCGCGCGCACGTCCCCCGGACGGGAGGCTAGGTATGCGTCGCACAGGCGCGCCGCGCCTTCGAAGTCGCCGTTGACGGCGAGCGCTTCGGCCCGATGCAGGTCCGCGGACGGATCGCCCATTTGAGCGGCTCGTCCGAACGCCTTGGAGGCTTCTGTGAACCGCCCCCGCGCGAGGGCCGCCTCGCCCAGCCCGACCCACGGAGCGGGTGCGTCCAATTGGATGGTGGACTCCCACAACCGCGCCGCGAGATCGGGGAATCCGAGTCGGGTGAGCAGGGGAGCGAGTTGCGCCGGTCCCGCACGCCAGCCTTCCGGACGGCTCCTGCGACGGACGTGATCGAGGACCCGCATCCGAACGACGGCGCTGCGACCTTTCGGATTCAGTCCGAGGGTCCCGCACATCCGCTGGAGCGAGGGCCAGTCGGCGTGCTCCACCTCCGCGAGGGAGGGCAGGCTCACGGCGTCACCTCTCGGCACCGAGTGGAGATCTCGCATTCCACACACCCCGGATCCCCGGGGAGGTGCGTCCCGAAGCATTCGTAGGCGCCGCGGTAGAAGTCCACCTTCTCCCGAAGCGCCTTCGCCTTCCGAAGTCCCGCACGCGCCTCCTTGAGGGAAGGATCCGAGGCGAGCGTCCGCTCGAACGCCTTCATCGCCAGGGTCGATTCGGAGAGACCCAGGTGCGCGAGGCCCTTGACGTACCACAGCCACGGGGCGTCGCGGATCCGCAGCGCGCGGTCGACCCAGAGGACCGTCTCGCCGTGCCGGCCCTGTCTCTGGCACAGGAGGACGCGGTTCGCGACCGCGTCGAAGAAATCGGGATCCAGTTGGAGCGCCTCGTCGATGCATCGCGTGGCCGCGGCTTCGTCGCCGAGGCGGAGCAACGCCGCACCCTTGTTGTTCCATGCGGCCACATGCTCCGGACGCCAGGCGAGGACCGTGTCGTAGCAAGCGATGGCGCCCGCGTAGTCTCCGAGTTCATGGAGCACCGCGCCCTTGTCGATCCACGCCTCGGTCGACCGCGGGTGGATCGCGACGATTCGATCGTACGCTTCGACCTCCTCCGGGAGGCGTCCGAGTCCGTGGAGCGCCGAAGCGAGGCCCATCCAGGATTCCTCGGATTCCCCGTTGATCTTCAGCGCCTGGGCGAACGATTCCAGCGCCCCTTCCAGGTCGTTCGCCCGCCGAAGCACCTGCCCGCGCAGAAGCCAGGCCGCATCGTACTCCGGTTTCAGGCGGAGGGCGATCCCAAGCTGACGCAAGGCGCCGTCGACGTCGCCCTGATCCGCCGCCCGGCGCGCCGCTCGCATCGCCGCCTCCAACGAGTCGACGCTGGGGAGGAAGCGCTCCTCGGCGGCGGGGGGGACCGTCACCCGTCCGCCTCCCGCTCCACGTGACGGAGGCATGTCGTCCGCCACTTGAGAGCGAGTTCATGATCGGGCTTGACGGCGAGGGCGCGGTCGTACGCCTCGAGGGCTTCCCGATACCGCTCGAGTTGCTGGAGGGCGACCCCCTTGCCCGTCCAGGCGTCGGGGTTGCGGGCCTCCTGCGCAATCGCCTGCTCGTATCGCAGCAACGCCATCTGCGGATCCCCGCCTTCGAGCGCGAGCTCCGCGAGCTGCAAGAGCACCTGCGTCTCCTCCTTCTCCGGTTCGATCGACTCGACAAACGCCTGGAAGTCGGGGGGAACGGACGCCCTCGGAGGCTCGGGTTCCGGCTCGTCCTCGATTTCCTCGAAGGCCTTCGCGAGGGACGGCAGGTCCATCATCGCGGCCGCAGGTTTCGCCTCGGGAGGGGCGGACACCCCAATCGCCTCCCGAGCGGCACGCACCGACGGATCCTCCGGACCGATCGTGGAAGCTCGGTCGAGCGCCGCCGTCGCGGCCTCCCGATCCCCGAGGGCCGCAAGGGTCCGGGCTTTGCCCGCCCACGCACCCACGTGGTCCGGCTCGAACGAGACGACCTTGTCGAAGCACTCGAGCGCCTCCTTCGCGCGGTCGTGGTCGAGCAAGATCCGGCCCTTCGCGAACCAGGGACCGGCGAGGTTCCAGCGGAGGGCGATCGCGCGATTGTAGTACTGGATCGCAGCGCCCCATCGGCCCTTGCGTTCCAAGAGCTCACCTTTGCGGAAGACGATCGGCGCGTTCTGCGGATTCTTGCCGAGGGCTCGCGTGAAGAGCGCCTCCGCGGCCTCCGTGTCGCCGAGATCCAGGAGGGAATCGCCGAGGCCGAGCGCCGCGCGCGCCTCGCCCGGATCCGCGTCGAGGACCGCCTGAAACAGGAGGACGGCTTCGTTCGGATGGCCGTCCCGTCGCAGCTGCTCCGCCCGGAGGGCGATGTCCCCTCCCTTCGAGGGATCAATCTTGAGCGCCTCGCGCAGAGCGTCCACGGCGTCCGCGAGCCGACCGCTTCCGAACAGGAGGTTTGCGCGCTCGAGCCAGGCCTGCCGGTTCTTCCGGTCGAGATTGATGACGCGCGCGTAACACTGCAACGCTTCCGCAGGCCGATTCAGGAGGACGAGCAGCTCTGCACGGTCGAACCACACGGCGATGTCCTGGGGGTGCGCTCGGGAGAGCCGGTCGTAGCAGGTGAGGGCGGCGGCGTAGTCGCCTTCCGCCTGGAACGCATGAGCCTCCTCGCGCAGCCGCGACGCTCGTTGCTCGTCCTCGACCTCCCCAGGGGCCAATTCGTAGCGGATCGCCCGGGCAAGTCCGGCGGAGACGCCTTTGCATTGCGTCAGCGCCATCCCATCGGCGCCGCGCAACGCGTCCATGTCGGGAAACGCGGTCGCGATGACGTCCGCCGCGGACTCGAACATGCCGGGGACCGTCCCGAGGAATCGGAGGACCTCTCGACGCGCCACGTCCTTCTCGAGCGCGACGAGTCGCTCCGTCGCCGCGCGAGCCTCCGCCTCGACCTGCTGCTCCTTCGAGGCCAGCTCCTTTTCGCGGCCGACCAGGAACTCTTCCTTCGCCCGGAGCTCCTCGGACCGGGAACGGACCCACGACTCGACGTCCGTGCGTTCCTTCTCGAGGACGCCCTTCATCGCCTCGATCTCGGCGAGGGCTTCGTCGTCGGCGGCGGCTTCCTCGGGCTCCGGCTCCGGTTCGGGTTCCGGCCCGGGGCCGGGAGGCTCCGGAAGCGGCAAGGGGGGTTCCGGACGCGGGACCGGGTCCGGCGGCGGAGGTTGTGGAGTGGGCGACGTATCGTCTTCCGGAGGCTCGGGCTCGACGTCCGGCGTTGCGGCTTCGGGCGCCGGCGCCAAGGGCGCGAACTCTTCCTCCTCGACTTCAGGGAGCGGTGGCGGCGGTGAAAGGCCTGCCGCGGCCTCGACGACTCTCGCCTCTACGGGCCCGGTGGGCTCGGTGCTCATCGGACGTTCCCCCTCGTCTTCGTCGTACGCCTCGGCGCGTTCGAGCACATCCGCGCGGAGCCGATACTCGGAGGCGAGGTGCGAGGGCATCCATCCGGACGAGGCCAGGTAGCGGCAGACCACCGCAAGAGCCGCGCGCTCCTCCGAACTCGTCGGCGGCTCCCGCCGCCCGGCTTGGAGGAAGGCATGGAGGACCTCCGCATCGCCGACGCTGAGCACGGGATGTGCGTCGGCATCGAGCCGAAGGAGGTGAACCAGACGGATCGCATCGGCGGAGGCCGTCTCGGATCGCGGCGTGTACCACTCGACCCGAGCCATATCCGCCGCGACGAGCGCGACCTCCCGGGGGTCCACGAGATCGATCAGCGATGGGCCGGGGAGGAGAGCGGGGTTCAGCCACAACGGACAATAGGCGACGAGGTAGTCGGTGCACGCGCCGCACAGGAAGTCACGACTCGAGGCGCCGCATCGAACGCAGCGCGAGGGGAGCACGCGCGCAAAAAGGAAGGAGGGTCATATAAAGTCTGGCGGGCGAATGACAACGCCCGGCAACCAAATGCCGGGGACACGCGAAAGGCGGTCGCATCCACCCGAGCCCGACCTGCAGCCCGCGCAGTACGGTTGTCATCAGCTGTTCGAGCGGGCGTGCTTAGGCGGCGCCGGGACCGCTTATCATCGCGCTCGACTGGGCGAGGCCACTATCGAGGGCGGAAGGAAGTTGTCTATAGGCCAGCCAAAGTAGGGCGGCGCTGAACGCCACGAGTGCACCGAAAGGCAAGTTGAGGTTCACCAGCGGGAAGCCGCCAAACATCAGAAGGCTGGAACTCGTTGGGCTGTAGAGCGCGGAATTTGAGATGCCGATGGCCATCTCCCCGGCGATGCCGACTCCCGCCAGCAAGACCGCCACAATGGCGAGGCGGCGCGAGCTCCCCGCGGAAAGCATGAATGGGAGCGAGGCGAGCGCGACCGCGAAGATCGCCGCGGCGACCGCGCAGACCCCTTGGAAGGTGACTACGATGAATTGGGCCCTCTCGAACGTGAACGCAACTGCGGATCCCGCATAGATAGCTGCGAGCAACCCGAGTGCGACGAGCCCGAGGAGACTGAGGGTCCAGAAGATAGAGAACGCTCGCCGAGAAGCCGGGTCAATCCAAGGCCACCTGAGTCTAAGTTCCTCCATGGCAGCGATGAATAGAATCGCAGCGGCGAGCCCGGCAAGGAGCCCGACGTAAAGGACGAGAGTGCCCGCGATGTTAACCAGTCCAGTTAGTGAATCGCCAGACCTTTGCAGGCCGACCGCGCTCGCATAGAGCCCTGCGGCGGCGGCATTTGCGGCCGCCGAGATCGCGTAGGTCAGGGCGCTCTGACCGAGCCGACGCCGTGTCAGTCCAGTCGCCGATACTTCGTTGGTTCGTGCAACTTGCAACTAGTGTTCACCGCCTCTCGAGTGCCGAAGTTGGGAACCTGTCCCCGGAAAGTCGCATCCAAGAATGCCACTTCCATTTTCTATTTGATGGACTGAACCAGAAACTCGCTTATCAACGCTTGCAGTCACCGGGGATGAGCCCACCCCACCCCCATGCGTCGAAGGCCAAACAGAAAAGATTCTGGGCGTTGCCGAGAAAGCTCGCGTCTCATGCATCGCTACCATCGTACCGGCGACAGCCGAACCTTCGATGAATGACGCGAATCGGCGCCGATTCTCAGACCGGCGAATGTAGGTCGGCCGACACCTTAATCGCCGGCGAGAGGCTTGAACGGACCGGTGCGACCGTGGAGCTTCGCATGCGGCGGGCCCGGGCGTCGGAGTACCCAATCCTCTGGGGCGCGACGCTGCAAACGGCGTGGGACGACCTCCCCGAGGACGAGCGGAAGCGCCTCGATCGCCGACGGTGGGAGGCTCACTTCCGCAAGAAGATCGAGCCGTACTTCGAAGGAAACCGGACCGAGAAGTACATGGCGGAAGGGGCGTCCGGAGAGTTCCTCGGATACCTGGTCCTCGGCGAGAGCGGCTTCCTCACGCCGGAGACGCACGCGTTCATCTACGACATCTGGGTCGTCCCGGAACATCGGGGCAAGGGGGTCGGGAAGTCGCTGGTCGAATGGGCCGGCGAATGGGCACGGAAGCGCGGTCATCGGAAGATCAAGCTCGAGGTCGCCGAGACGAACGCCCGGGCTCGTCATGTCTACGAGAGCCTCGGCTTCCGCGTCGAGCGCCGGTACATGGGGAGAATCCTCGAGTAGGGCGAGGGGGGTCGTTCCGCCGGGGTCGAACTGGGGGACAAAGGGTTATATAACGCGCCCATACTCGTAGGGGCGACAGGGCGAAACATGTTCAACGTCACCCTATCCGAAAACGCGGTGCACAAGCTCCGCGACCTGATTGGCCAGCACGGGACGTCCGATACCACATACCTTCGGATGTACGTGGCCGGCGGCGGATGCTCCGGCTTCCGATACGGAATGGCGCTCGACAACAAGCTCCATGAAGGCGACGAGGTCCTCGATGCGAACGGGATCAAGGTCGTCGCCGACCCGAATAGCGTGCAGTACCTCGACGGCTCCAGCGTCGACTACACGGAGAGCGTCGCGGGAAGCGGGTTCGTCGTGAGCAACCCGAACAACTGGTCCACGTGCGGTTGTGGCCAAAGCTTCAGCCCGAAAGGCGAAGGGGCGCCCGACGAGACCGACGCCCACCAGCACGCCCACGCGCACACGCACTGAGCCCGCGGCTACCGTTGTGATTTCTTCGGCATAGCGGAGCGGCTCGCCGGACCCAAGCTCTTTTGACCGGACTCGTGCGTCCCGGAACGATGGCGACGGGTCGAGCGTCCGAAGTGCGCGTTCCGGCAAAGCAGACCGTGACGATCGCGGGAATCGACGTCACGAACCGCACGGCGAACGCAATCACGGTGCGGAAGACATCGAAGGGCCTCGCCGTCACCAACTGCTGCCTCGAGGAGCAAGGCCTCTAGGCGTCGGATCCCGAGCGGGTGACGATGGCCCTGGGCATTCGGACCGTCGAGTGGTGGAGCGTCCGAAAGCGACTGGCAGACCTCGAGGTCCTCCGTGAAATCGTCACTCCGGGACCCGGAATCCGGCTCCTCGATCTCGGTGGCGGTGCGGGTGCCGCAACGGAGCGGTTCGCACGCGGTTGTGCGGAGATCGTGATCCTCGAGCCGGACGCGAAAAAAGTGGCGTACGGCCGTCGACGAAGGCCCGCCATCCAATTCCTCGAAGGCCGGGCACAGGCGATCCCGTACCCCGATGGATCGTTCGATCGCGTCACCGCGGTCGTCTCGTTCCATCACATGGAAAATCCCGAGCGGGTCCTCGCGGAGGTTCGCCGCGTCCTCCGGGAAGACGGCCGGTTCGTGCTGATGGAACTCCCGCCGTCCCATGCGCCCGGCGCCCTCTTCCACTGGTTCGCGGCCCGGCGCGGGGAGCACCTCTCGTTCTCCAACGCCGACGAACTTGCACAGAAACTCGAGGCGCACGGATTCCACGACGTCTCGAGTAAGCAGGGCAGCCGCGGATTTTTCGTCGCGGCAACTCGGTAACCGAGGCGGAACGGAGTCGACGAGCACTCCAACGCCCCGAAGCCTTTTCCGCCCGGAGACCATCCATGGCCGGGGGGAGACCATCACGAAGACGAAAGCGGCCCCTTCGTTCCCGAAGCTCGCCCGACAAATCTTGAGCGACTATCGAGCGTTCCACCCGACGCTCGCGGCCTCGTCCGGCCTGCACGCGTACGATGGCCGGTTGCCCGTCTACACGGCTCCGTCCGTGCGGCGTTTTGCACAGACGATGCGGAGACACCTCACCGCCCTCGATCGGTTCGCCGCGAGGGACGGCATCTCCTCGAACGCGAAGCTCGAGCTCGGCGTCCTCCGGGGGATGCTCCTGACCGAGCTTTCCGACATCGAGGATCGCCGACGGCCGTGGACCCTCCCGACCCACTCGCTGTATCGAATGAACATCGTGAATTACCTGTTGCGGAACTACGCGCCGTTCGACCGACGCATGCGGGCGGTCGCGAAGCTGCAGGCGGACGTCCCGCGATTTCTGAAGGACCTCCGCGCGACCCTAGATCGCCGCCTCGCCGACACGTTCTACGAAGTGGGCGAGATGGCCGCGCGGGGAATCCTCGATTCGTACTCGAGGGAGCTTCCCAAACACCTCGGGAATGCATCCCCCGACGTGCAGCGTCTTGTTCACCGGACGAACGACGTGGCGAAGTCGGAACTCGACCGGTTCGTGAAGGTCCTCGACGGAGAGTTCAAGCCCCGCATCAAGGCGGACTTCGCCCTCGGCCGGACGAAGTATGCGCGGATGATCTATGCGGAACACCTCGCGAAAATCCCGATCGAGCGCTTGCTCGAGGTGGGCCGCGCAGACTTGAAGGAGAACCGTATCCGACTCCAAGAGGTCGCGAAGCGAATCGATGCGTCGAAGACCCCTCCGGAGGTCCTCGAGGAAATCGAACGGGACCATCCGACCGCGGACTCGCTGATCGAGGACACGCGCCGGATGCTCGAGGAAATCCGACAGTACGTGGTGGACCGCGACATCATCGCCGTCCCGTCGGAGGAGCGGGCGCAGGCGATCGAGACGCCCCGCTTCTACCGCTTTGCAACGGCCGCGATGAACTCGCCGGGGAGTTTCGAGAAGGTCGCCAAAGAGGCCTTCTACTATGTCACTCCCGTCGAAGACGACTGGTCTCCGGAGAAACGAGAGGAGTGGCTGCGTCACCTGAACTACACGAGCTTGCGGAACATCTCGGTGCACGAGTGCTATCCGGGCCACTACGTCCACTTCCTCCACCGACGGCGAGTGAAATCGACGGTGCTGCGCTCGTACTATTCGTACGCGTTCACCGAGGGCTGGGCGCACTACTGCGAGGAGATGATGCCCGACCAGGGCTTCGGCGACCTCCGGCTGAGGCTCGCGCAACTCCAGGATGCGCTCCTGCGGGACTGCCGCTACATTTCGTCAATCATGATGCACACGGGCGGATGGTCGTGGGAAGACGCGACGCGGTTCTTCATGGAGAACGCGTACCTCGATCGACTGCCGGCGGAGCGGGAGGCGAAGCGCGGGACGTGGGATCCCGGCTACCTCAACTACACCCTGGGGAAGCTGATGATCAAGAAGCTCCGGGCAGACTGGTTCGCGAAGCACGAAGGTGCCGCGCTGCGTGAATTCCACGATTCTCTGCTTGCATTCGGCGCGCCCCCTCTTGGACTCGCGCGCGAACATCTCCTCGGGCCCGACGCGGGGCCCGCGCTATGACACACCCCACAGCCGGACGCAGGTTCGAGCAGCCGCATGTAAGTCACGGGTTGTTGCCTCGAGCAACCCGAAATGCTGCCGCCTCCCGGCAAAGCCCGGCGGCGAGATCCGCCACGAAGTCCCGCACGCGGTCCAGATCCGGGTTCTCCGCGGCGAACCGGACTATCGCGCTCCCAACGATAATCCCCTCGGCCCCCCAAGAGGCGAGGGCATGGACTTGGTCCCGCGTCGACACGCCGAATCCCACACCCAAAGGAAGGTTCGTGACCCGATGCAAGGAAGCAATCCGCTTCTCGATGTCCTCCGGAAGCGACGAGCGAGTGCCCGTCCTGCCGTGGCGAGCAACGACGTACAGGAAGCCTCGCGACGCACGGGCGATTGCCTCGGCGCGGTCCACTGGAGTCGCCGGGGTGACGAGCTGAACATGGTCCACGCCCGACCCGTCGAGGGCGTCCCGAAGCTCATCGGAGATCTGAGTGGAGAGATCCGGGATAATAACACCGTCGACTCCGGCCTCCACGGTACGCTCTGCGAACGCCTTCACGCCCCATGCGAGCACGGGGTTCAGGTACGTCATCACGACGAGAGGAATCTCAGTCCGCGTCCGGAGCGATGCAGCCAGGGACAGGACGTCGCCGGGGCGGGTGCCTCCCCGGAGGCCCCGTTGCCCGGCCTCCTGGATTTCTGGGCCGTCGGCGATCGGGTCGGAGAAGGGAATCCCCAGCTCGAGGATGTCCGCGCCGCCCGCTTCGCAGGCGAGGGCCAAGGCGTCCGTCCGCCTCAGGTCCGGATCGCCCGCCATAAGATACGTGATGAGTGCGGCCCGATGTTCCGTGTGGGCGCGTTCGAACGCCCGGACGATCCGAGTCACCGCGGGATCCCCTCAGCCATCGAGGAGCTCCCCCAACTTTCGAGCCGGATCCGGGGCGGTCATGATCGATGTCCCGACGAGGACCGCATCCGCACCCGCGGCGCGTAGGGCCTCGACTTGGTCTCGTCGCTCGATACCGCTCATCGCGATGACGGGGCGATCTTTCGCCCTGGACGAAAGGAGATCCGCGGTCGTTCGAAGGTCGACCTCCATCGTCGAGAGATCGCGATTGTTAATCCCGAAGATATCCGCGTCCGTCCGAATCGCTTCGTCCCACTCCCGCACCGTATGGACCTCGAGGATCACGTCGAGGTCTTCGTCATGGGCGGCGTCGATCAGATCCTGCGATGCTCCCTCGACGAGGCCGCGAGAAAAGAGCGTCTGGATGACGAGGACTGCGGACGCACCGGAGGATGCGGCGGCCTCGACCTGCCTCGGGTCCACCATGATGTCTTTCATCAGGACCGGGAGACCGTAGCCTGAGGCGCTTCGGACGAAATCGAGGCTGCCTCCGAAGAGTCTCGGCTCCGCGAGGATGGAAAGGCCCAGCGGCCGCGTCGCGACGATCCTCGCGAGGATGTCTTCGAAATCGGGCGTTTCCCGAGGGCGGTCCCGCGACGGGGAGGCAAACTTGATCTCCGCAATCACGTCGGCCGGCCGGTCCGAAGCCTGGAGGACCCCGAGGAACGATGGCGCTCGATCCGTCCGGTCGGCCACGCGATAGTAGCCCTCCCGCACGAGCCGATGCGCATTCGTCACGAGGCGACTAAGCTCGTCCATCGTCCTCGACCTTGGACAGGTCCCCGCCCGTGGCTTTCACGAACGTTCGCAGTAATTCGAGGGCTTTCCCGGAATCAAGCGCCTCCGAGGCGAGGGGGACCGCTTCCTCCAGGGAGGGAGCCTTGCCGCCCACGTAGATGCCGGCGGCCGCATTCGCGAGCAACATATCCCGCTTCGGCCCACGCTCCCCTCGGAGGAGCGCCAAAGCCACATCGGCCGCCGACTCGGGATCCGCTCCCTCCAGCGCCCGAGGCTCCACCCGCTCGAACCCGAGATCCTCCGGCTTGAGGATGTACTGCCGCGCCTCGCCGTCGAGGACCTCGCCGATGATCGTCGGGCAGCACGTGCAGATCTCGTCCATCCCGGCTTGTCCATGGACGACGAGGGCGTGCTCGATCCCCAACCGGGCGGCCACCTTCGACATGAGCGGGACAAGGTCCGGGCTGAACACGCCGAGAAGGTGCCCTTTTGCGCCAGCGGGGTTTGCCAGAGGCCCCAAGATGTTGAACACGGTTCGGAGGCCGAGTTCCTTCCGGGGCCCCATCGCCTGTTTCATCGCGGGGTGGAACTTCGGTGCGAACATGAAGCAGAAACCGTGGGTCTGAAGGATCCGCTCGACCTGCGGCGGCTCGAGATCGATGCGGGCCCCCAGGGACTCGAGGAGGTCAGCGCTCCCGCACCGGCTCGTGATTGCGCGATTCCCGTGCTTCGCGACGACGACGCCAGCCGCCGCGACGACAAACATCGCGATTGTAGAAACGTTGAACGTCGTAATGCGCGCGCCGCCGGTCCCGCAAAGGTCGACGATGCGTCCGTTGTCCGGAGGTCGGATCGCGGCGCAGCGCTCCCGCATCGCCGTCGCCATGCCGGCGATCTCGTCGGGCCCTTCGCCTTTCATCCGAAAGCCCATCAGGAACCCGCCGATCTGCGCCGGGGTCGCAAGCCCATCCATGATCTCTCCCATCGCACTGCGCGCTCCGGCGAAGCCGAGGGATCGGCCGTCGGCAAGGTCCGCAAGCGCGTCGCGAATCATCTCTTCGCCCGTTCCAAAAAGTTGCGCAGGATTGCGGGTCCGTCCGGGGTGAGAATCGACTCCGGATGGAATTGCACGCCCTCAATCGGGAATTCGCGGTGGCGGACGGCCATGATCTCGCCGTCGTCTGAGGTCGCGCTCACCTCGAGCCTGTCCGGCAACGAATCCCGGTCGATCGCGAGGGAGTGATACCGGCCCGCCACAATTGGATTCGGCAAGCCGTCGAAGATGGTGCGGCCATCGTGACGAACGACGCTCGTCTTCCCATGGAGGATCCGGGCCGCGTGGCCGACTCGGCCGCCGTACGCGGTCGCGATCCCCTGATGGCCGAGACACACGCCGAGCGTCGGGATCGTGCCGCTCACCTCCCGCAAGATGTCCCCGCACACGCCGAAGTCGCGTCCATTCATCGGGTGGCCGGGGCCCGGGGAGAGGATGATCGCATCCGGAGCGAGTTCCCGCACTTCCTTCACCCTGATCGCGTCGTTGCGATACACGATCGGGGTCGCGCCGAGTTCTCCAATCGACTGATACAGGTTGTATACGAACGAATCGTAGTTGTCGATGACGAGAACGTTCACGCGGCCGCCTCCCGGAGGGAGGCCCGCAGGCCCTCGAGCTTGTGCTCGGTCTCCATCCACTCCCTCGCCGGATCCGAATCGGCGACAATCCCCGCGCCCGCCTGCAGGTAGTACGTCGGCCCGTCCGCGAAGAGGGTCCGGATGGCGATTGCGGTATCGAGGTCTCCGTTCAGGGACAGGTAGCCAACGACGCCCGCATACGGCCCCCGCGCGGTCCCCTCGAGGCGATGGAGGATCTCCATCGCGCGCGGCTTCGGCGCGCCGGCGACCGTCCCGGCGGGGAACATCGCCGCGAACGCATCGAGCGCGTCCCTGCCTGGCGCGAGCTCCCCCTCGACGACGGACACGAGGTGCTGCACGTGACTGTACCGCTCGACGCCCATGTACTGCGGCAGCCGGATGGTCCCGAACCGACACACTTTTCCCAGGTCGTTCCGCGCAAGGTCCACGAGCATGTTGTGCTCCGCTCGCTCCTTCGGGTCAGCGATGAGTTCCGCTTTGAACCGATCCATCTCCGAGAGCGTCGTACCGAGGGGGCGAGTGCCCGCAATTGGGAACGTCGTCGCCGCGCGGTCCTCCACGCGGAGGAGCATCTCCGGGCTCGCGCCGATCACCCGGCGCACCCCGAAGTCGAGGTAGTACATGTAAGGACTCGGGCTCAGCGAACGCAGGGCCCCATAGAAGGCGAGAGGGTCGCCGGACATGCGGCCGTAGTCGCGCCGGGAGAGGACGACCTGGAACGCTTCCCCCTCGACGATCGTTTCCTTCGCGTTCGCGACCGAGTCCATGAACTGCTCCGGGGCAATCTGCGGCTTCGGACGATCTGCGTGGAGTTGCGGCTCGCCCTCGGCGGACTTCGGGAGGTCCTCGACCCGGGAGCGGCCGTGAGCGAAGTACGACGCGCGTCGACGGACATGGTCCACGATCACGCCGTCGAGGTACAGGCCGAACTCGAACTCGGGAAACGGCGAGTCCGCGTGGGTCGGCACGGAATCGAGGTTGCGGACGAATTCGTAAGACATGTAGCCGACGAGACCGCCGATGTACCGGCCCGGAACCCCCGGCGCCGCGTACTTGGAGAGGATCGAACGCAATGCAGCAATCGGCCGATCGGTCTTGATCGTCTCGCCGTTCGACCGAAGCACGCCCGCGCGGTAGGAGATAATCACGTCGGGGTCGAAGCCGACGTACGTGTGCTCCGCGAGCCGCGCGGGTCCGGATAGGCTTTCCAGGATGAAGGCGTGGGGATGTTCGTCCCGCGATGCGGCGAAGAGCGCGTACGGATCGATGTGCGAGTCCAAGGTGACCCGTTTCACGGCATCACCTCCTCGACCAGTCGTGGCGTGTGCTCAAACACGGCGTCCGCAATCCGGCGCGCCATCGCGACGGGATCCGCGGCTTGGAAGATCTGACGACCCACGCAGACGCCGGCAGCACCGGCACCGATCGTCGCGCGGAGGGTCTCGATAAAGGCGTCCTCCGAAGAGGCCCCCGGGCCGCCCGCCACGACGACGGGAGCGGGACACCCCCGGACGATTTCGCGGATCCCATGGGGATCTCCCGCGTAGTTCGTCTGAACGATGCTCGCGCCGAGCTCTGCTGCCGCCCGGGCGGCGTGTGCTGCCGCCGCACCGTCGGTGGACGGGGCACCCGACGTCGCCGGGGTGTAAGCCGAAAGCACGACCGGAACACCGAACGAGTTCGCGTCATCGACGATGCGTCCGGCATTCGCGATCATTCGGTCCTCCTCAGGATCGCCGAAGGAAATCTGGAGGGATATCGCGTCGGCTCCGAGGGACACCGCCCGCTCGACGGTCGACGAGAGGACCTTCGATCGCGGGCTCGCCCCCAAGAGCGTGCTCGCTGAAATATGGACGACGAGACCCGACGACGGCGGGACCTCGCCCGCGATGAATCGAACCATGCCGGGATTCGCAAGGATGCCGGAAAACGGAATCGCGCGAAGCGAACGCAGGAGGTCCGCGGGCCGCTCGATCCCCGGAAACGGTCCCGCGGGGAGGCCGTGATCCAAGGCGAGGAGGAAGATTCGGCCGCCCGCTCCCTCGAGCCGACGGCGTCGTCTACCGAGTCCGAGAACGCCCAAAGTTTCTCCCCATGTACGCCGTTTTATGGAGACTAACCCTAATATTTAGACATTATTGTATTTTATACATCCTTACAAATCCATCCAAGACTTTTCCTTCCGGTAGGCCGACCTCACCCCGAGGGCACGCTTCGTGGGGCCGCCGCGACCTCGGCGACCTCGGGCCGAGAACGTCGGGGGCCGAAGAACTCGCGATGAACCGCCTGCACGGCCCCCTCCAGGTCCTTGCTATCCACGGTGAACGTGTAGGCGACCATCGAAGCGCCCGCGGAGATGAGCTGGACATTGATTCCTCGTTCGGCGACGGCTCGGAAGACCCGGGCGGCGACGCCGTGCGCATACCCGATGCCTTCCCCGACGAAACTGATGAGGGAAGCATGGGGCAGCACTTCCAAGCGCTCCACGAAGCCGGCCGGCAAGCGGGTTAGGACCTTCTTCGCCCCGAAGACCGCATCCGCGTCGATCAGGAACGCGATGCAGGTTTGCGATGTCGCCGCACTGTAGACGTTGATGCCCGCGTCCGCCAGGGCCGTCGCCACCTGGGAGAGGAGACTCTCCTTCGGCCCGGCCCCCGTGCCAAAGACTTTCAGGGTCGTGAGGTCCCGCACGTAGGAGATGCTCTTGACGTCCCCGCTCCGGTCCACCGTGTCGGGTCCGATCCGCGTGCCAACCTCGTCGGGCTCGTAGATGTTCTTCAGGATAATCGACGCGCCGCACATCTCCGCGGGCCGTACCGACCGAGGGTGGAGGACCTTCGCGCCGAAGTACGAGAGCTCCGCGGCCTCGCCGTAGGAAAGGGCGGCGAGCGGGAACGCCTCGGGCACGATCTTCGGATCCGCGCTCATGAAGCCGCCGACGTCCTTCCAGATTTCGATCGCCGGCAGCTTGAGCGCATAGGCGACAACGGCCGCGCTATAGTCGGAGCCCCCGCGTCCGAACGTCGCGGTCTTCCCTTCTCGCGACAAGCCGAAAAATCCGGTGATAACACTCACGTGGCCGGCGTGTGCCTGCCTCTTGAGGAAGGGCGCGAGCCGCGCGCGGGTTTCGTCGAGGAGTGCGTTCGCGTTCCCGTAGTTGTCATCCGTGACGATGCCGACTACATCCGCTTCGTGGGCTCGGGCGTCGATCCTGTGTCCCAGGAGGTTCGCGGCGACGACCTGAGCGGCGAGCCGCTCGCCGAATGACAGGATGAAGTCCCGCGTGCGCGCGGTGATTTCCTCCGTGTACGCGACGCCGTACAGGAGGCGCTCGAGCTTCGTCACGAGGGCGTCGATCGTCTCGACGCTCGCGCTGGGGCTTCCCGGCGACCGCGGCAGGAGGCCTACGTGGAGCCGCCTCAGCTCCGCGATGAACAGGTCGATCTCCTTCTCCTCCCGCGGCTTCGCGAGGGTGCTAACGAGAGAATCTGTGACCCCGGCAATCGCGGACACGACGACGAACTTGCGGGAGGGGTCCGTTTGGACCGCCTTTGCGATGCGATCGTACATCTCTGCGTCGCTCACGCAGCTGCCGCCGAATTTCGCGACTTTCCACGCCTCAGCCAAGGTACCCTCTCCGATGCGCGAGCTCCGCATTCAGGACGCTGCCGCCGGCACCGCCGCGGAGGGTGTTGTGCGAGAGGACGAAGAATCGGAGATTGCGATCCGCCACGCGAATCCGGCCGACCGTCGCGGCCATCCCGCGTGCTCGCGTCGGCTCTCCGGCCCAGAGGTCCAGCAACGGCTGGGGCCGGTCCTTCTCCGTCCGGACAAGGACAGGCTCCCTCGGCGCCGTCGGCAGCTCGTATCGTTGCGGCTCGCCTCGGAACGCCGACAGGATCTTCGCCACGTCTTCGGGACTCGCGTCCCCCTCGAGCGGGATGGAGACCGCCTCAAGGTGGCCATCCCGCACGGCGACGCGAGCGCAGTTCGCCCACACGTCGATCGGGCTCGGCGCGATCCCGTCGGACCAGCCGCCGAGAATCTTCTTCGCCTCCTGCCGGATCTTCTCCTCCTCGTTCTCGATGAAAGGCAACACGTTCCCCGTGATGTCGAGCGACGATACGCCCGGGTATCCGGCCCCCGAAAGGGCCTGGTACGTGGCAACATGAACCTGCGAAAACTCAAATGCGCTCGCGAGCGGCTTGAGCACGAGCGCGAGTCCGGTGACGGAGCAATTCGGGTTCGTCACGAGCACGCCGCCTTCCTTGAACGAACGTTGGCGCTCGATGAGGGCGATGTGGTCTGGGTTGACCTCGGGCACCAGCAACGGCACGTCGGCCTCCATCCGGTGCGCCGACGCGTTCGAGAAGACTTTGATCCCGGCGCGCGCCGCGTCGACCTCGAGATCGACCGCGACATCGGACGGCAAGGCGCTGAACGCCGCAACGATCCCGGCACGGACGAGCCCCTTGACGTCGAGAGGCTCGATCTCCATCCCGGCGACGTCGGGGACGACGGGCGCATCCTCGAGCCGCCAGAATTCACCGAGACGTCTGCCGATCTTTCGTTCCGAGGAACATAGGGCCGCGATCTCGAAGTTCGGATGGTCTTGGAGCAGACTGACGAACCGCTGGCCGATCGTCCCGGTCGCCCCAAGGACGGCCACGGGGATCTTCGTCAGAGCGGCGTCCCTCCTGCGAAGTACGCGCGGGCCTCCTCGGTCAGCCGCAAGAATTCGGATCCGTCGGCGGCGGAAGTCGCCTTCCGCCAGTCCTCGAGGACGTCGCGGATCCGGCGTTGGATCGCCGGCGTGTGCGGATTCAACGCCTGGATGTCCCGCAGGAGCGCCGGCGGATCGGCGAGGAGTCCGGCGGCCGCGACGGAGAGGCGGGAGAACGTCGTGCCCGCGGGCCGCTTCAGGCCGGCGAGGTCGAAGGGGCTGTGGGCGACGCACCTCGCGAACGTCAGTAGGCAGAGATGGCTCAGCCCGAGGAGGAACGACATGAACTCGTCATGGTGGTCGAGCGAGACGTCCACGAAGGATGCGCCGCTCGGACGGAAGAGCTCCTTCGCCTCGAGGACCGCGACGGCGTTGCCGCAGTCGCTGAAGGTGATGTTGCCGCTCGAGAGGGGCCAGAGGTTCGGGCCGAACATAGGATGGACGCTCGCGACGCGCAAGCCCGCGCGTCCCATCGACCGGAGCGGTTCCTCGACCGGAGCCTTGAGGCTGGCGATGTCGAACACGAGCGCCTTCGGCTTCATCTCGGCGATCGCCCGGAGGGCGCCGGCCGAGACGGACATCGGGACGGACACGGCGACGACGTCGGCTTCGCGGACCGCACGCCGCAGATCCGGTTCGAACGGGAATCCCTCGACGGGGCCCGCGGGGTCGTTGACGACGACCTCGAACCCCCGCGAGTGGAAGTAGCGGCACAGCCACCGGCCCATCTGTCCCGCGCCGCCGACCACGAGGATCCGTTGGTGGCGCGACGCCGGCGTCCGGACGGCTTCCTGGCGGCGAATCGACTCGTCGATCAGGAGGCCCGCGAGGCCTTCCGCGAAGGTCGCACGGATGTCGCGGGCCGCGCACTCCGACAGGAAGCGGGTGTGCACGAGGTCCTCGGCTTCCTCGTCCCGGACCGGCTTCTGCAGGAGCTTCTTTTCCACGCCGACCTGCACCGCCAAATGGAGACGCTTCGCCACGAGGCCGACGATCTCCCTGTCGACATCCGCAATTTCCTCGCGCAACCGGGCAATTTCCGCTTCGCTCAGATGAATCCCCCCACGAGCATGAGATCGAGGACGGTCATCGCCGCCGCGTTCTCGACGACGGGCACGGCGCGAGGCACGATGCAAGGATCGTGGCGGCCCGTGACGACGACCTTCGTCGGCTGCATCGTCTCGAGGTCGACGGACCGCTGCGGCCTCGCGATCGACGCGGTGGGCTTGACGACGACGCGGAACGTGACCGGCATGCCGTCCGTGATCCCCCCGAGGATCCCGCCCGCATGGTTCGTAGCGGTGACCACGCGCCCCGCCTCGACGATGAACGGATCGTTGTGTTCGCTGCCGCGCATCGCCGCCGCCCGGAATCCGGCGCCGAACTCGACCCCCTTGACCGCGGGAATCGAGAACATCAGGTGCGCCAGACCTGACTCCACGGAGTCGAAGAAGGGCTCGCCCACGCCCGCGGGGAGGCCCGTGACCGCGGCCTCGATGACGCCGCCCACGCTGTCCCGGTCCTTCCGGGCGGCCTCGATCTCCGCGATCATGCGATCCGCCGCGTCGAGGTCCGCACACCGGACCGGCGTGCGCTCCACGTTCGCCTCGATCTCGGCGGGAGTCACGGCCCGGGCGACCACCCGGCCCACCTGCGCCGCATGCGCGTAGAACCCGATCTCCCGCTCCCTCAGGAGGCCGCGGGCGATCGCGCCGGCCACGACGAGCGGGGCGGTCATGCGTCCCGACAGCTGACCACCGCCGCGCAAGTCGCTCTTCCCGCCGTACTTCCGGAGGGCGGCGAAGTCTCCGTGCCCCGGCCGCGGCACCCGCGCGGTATCCGCGTACGACTTCGATTGCACGTCCTCGTTCCGGATGATTGCGACGATCGGTTCGCCGGTCGCCGCACCGCCGCGGACGCCTTCCGTGAACTCGACGCGGTCTTCCTCCTTCCGCTGGGACGTGAGGAGGCTCTGTCCGGGGCGGCGGCGGTCCAACTGGGACTGGACGAACTCCGCGTCCACCGGCGTCCCGGCGCGGAGGCCCTCGATCGTGCACCCGACGAACGGGCCGTGGCTCGTCCCGAAGATCGTCGTCCGGTAACGCACGCCGATCGTGTTCATCCGACCACCGCGTGCAGCGCGCCGAGGGACCGCAGGTCATCGAGGAACGTCGGGTATGAAACGCGGAAGCACCAGGGATCCGAGATGTCGACCGGGTCCTCCGCCGCGAGGCCCGCGACGGCGGCCGCCATGAGGACGCGGTGGTCTCCTCGAGCATCGACGAACGCCCCCCGGAGACGACTCGGGCCTCTCACCAGGCAGCCGTCCTCCGTCGCCTCCGCGGGCGCCCCAAGGGCACGGAGCATCGAGACGACCGCATCGATCCGGTCGCTCTCCTTCCATCGGAGATGCCTCCCGTTGATGAACCGCGATTCGCCCGCGGCTTGCGTCGCGAGCACCGCGAGGATGGGGAACAGGTCCGGCGTGTCGCCGACGTCGACGGTCTGTGCGACGAGATCCCCGCCGCGGGCCCGGACCCGATCCGCGTCGACTTCGATGCGGGCGCCGAAGGAACGCAGGATCTCCACGACGCGGCGATCCCCCCGGAGGCCATCGGGTTCCAGGCCGGAGACCGTGACGTCGCCTCCGGTCAGCGCCGCGGCGGCGAGCGGGAATGCTGCCGACGAGAAGTCGCCGGGCACGTCGACATCCATCGGCACGTATCTCTGCCCGCCGGCGACGCGGTAGGTCTCGCGGTCCGCGATTGACTCCACGCCGAATCGGCGCATCAGGCGGCGCGTCATCTCGATGTACGGCTCGGACCGGACCGGCGGTAGCACGCGGATCTCCGAGGGGTTCCGGGCGAGCGGACACGCGATGAGGAGGCTCGAGACGAACTGGGAGCTGACGTCGCCGGGAATCGTCGTAGATCCACCCCGGAGGACACCTCCGACGCGGATGGGTGGAGAACCTCCGCCGCCGAGAGACTCCGCACTTGCGCCGAGCGTTTGGAGCGCCTCGAGCAGGGGTCCGACCGGCCGCTTTCGAAGGCTCGCGTCCCCCGTCAGGGTCGTCGTGCCGTCGAGGAGGGAGGCGACGCCGGCGAGAAGCCGAAGCGTCGTCCCGGAGTTTCTCGCGTCGATCGGCTTCGCGGAGGCTTGGAGGGGCCCGCTGGACACACGGAGACCGTCGTCGCTCGTCGCGATGTCGACGCCGAACGCCGCCATGCCCGACGCCGTCGCATCCGTGTCCTCGGACCGCAGTGGGTATCGGATCCGACACGGTCCTCCGGACAACGCGGCCATGACGATCGCGCGGTGCGTAACGCTCTTCGATGGCGGGGCGCGGATCGTCCCGGAGACGGTTGAAGGAATCGCTCGGTACCTCACGCCACGACCTCCCGCGACTCGGTCGTGTTCAGCCCGACCACCCGGATTTCCGAATCCCCGTCGCCCATGGCGCGGCGGACCGCGTCGACATGGGCTGGTTTCGCCAGGGCGATGATCGCCGGTCCGGTCCCCGTGACCCCGGCGGCCACCGCGCCGGCGGCTCGCGCCCGGATGGCGGGCCCCTCGTCCACGCCGAGGAGCGGCGCGTACGCCGCACTGTTCGCCTCGATCGCGCGGAAGTATTCCCCGCCCAAGGCGAGACGAAACGCCTCCTCGACTTGGGGGCG
>WNGQ01002657.1_pt1 | contig 28218 bp, 21 predicted proteins | sample 5407661 | NCBI WGS metagenome assembly WNGQ01 (sample SAMN13153382, study PRJNA577476) | soil metagenome | isolation source: 60 cm soil or saprolite under Garry oak tree replicate 2 | place: USA:California | collected 2016-06-15 | reverse complement strand
CGCTGTGGATGCTTGGGCAGCGAGTATCTAAGCCTACCGATGGTTAGGACTACGCTTCCTGCCGGTGCAAGCTACGCATACGGATGCAAATCATCCATAGACGATGCTACTCTATTGAGTTAAAAAGATGTGAAGAATTAAAGCCTCAGAGGGTCTGGGGAATCGCAGCGATTTTTCATCTTAGAAAGGAAGTTTTTGGCTCAACAATCGAACACTAACCTATCCGAAATCATCGCTGAGAATTTCGGCGCCAATGCCACGTACGTCGAAACCCTGCTGGCACGCTGGCGCAGCGATCCTTCGCTGGTTGATGAATCCTGGCGCGCCTATTTTGAAGAACTGGCCGGAGCGAACGGTGACCCGGCTACGACCCCCAGTACAACTTCCGCGGTCGCACATCCAGGGACTATCGACGGTGACGGCGCTGCCGCGAGCTCGGCGGCGCCGGCGCCGGCGAAAGTTGCCGCTCGGAAACCGGAAACGGCTCCGGAACCGGCCGCGCGGCCCGACGCCACGCCGATTCGCGGCGCGGCTCTCAAGATTGTTGAAAACATGGAGGCAAGCCTCGCGGTTCCTACCGCGACTTCGCAGCGCAGGATTCCGGTAAAGCTCCTTGAAGAGAATCGCCGCATTATCAATCGACATCTCGCTGATCTTGATCACAGCAAGGCGTCGTTCACGCAACTGATTGCCTACGCTGTGCTGCGGGCTCTCGACGAGTTTCCACAGATGAATGACGGCTTCGATGTTATCGACGAGCAGCCGGTTCGTTTGAAGCGCGATTCGGTAAATCTGGGGGTTGCGATTGACCTTGAGAAGAAAGACGGCACGCGGTCACTGCTGGTTCCGAACATCAAGAACGCGAACGCGCTCCGTTTTCCGGAATTTCTGCAGACTTACAATGACATCGTGTCGCGCGCGCGCGCCGGTAAATTGCAGATTTCGGATTTTCAGGGGACGACGATCTCCCTAACCAATCCCGGCACGATTGGCACCGTTGCTTCGACCCCGCGTTTGATGGCCGGACAGTCCGTGATCATTGCCACGGGCGCGATTGAATATCCGGCTGAGTATCAATCTATCGCCCCGGCGATTCTGCCGCAACTGGGAATCAGCAAGGCGATCACAATTAGCAGCACGTACGATCATCGCATTATTCAGGGCGCTGAATCGGGCGCGTTTCTCGCGCGCGTTCACGAATTGCTGCTGGGAGAGGACAAGTTTTACGACACGATTTTTTCCGATCTTGGAATTCCGCACGCGCCTTTGCGCTGGAACGTGGATCGGAACCCGCTGTTTCTCGGCGCCGACCAGCAGCATGAGCAATCCATTCGCCAGGCCCGCGTCATGGAGCTGATCAATGCTTATCGAGTGCGCGGCCATCTGATCGCCGATATTGATCCGCTGCATGCGATGCCTCTGCTATATCACGCTGAGCTGGATATCGAGACTTATAACCTGACGATTTGGGATCTCGATCGGCTGTTTGTTACCGGTGGTCTGGCCGGGACAGAAACCGCGACCTTGCGCGAGATTCTCGACATTCTGCAACGCGCTTACTGTGGCAAGGTTGGCACTGAATACCGGCACATTCAAAGCAAAGAAGAAAAGCTGTGGCTGCGCGAGCAGATTCGACGAGAGTTCGTTCACCCCGAACCCATCGATCAAGAGGTCAGAAAGCGAATCCTTTGGAAATTGATCTCGGCTGAGCAATTCGAGCGCTTTTTGAATACAAAGTATTTGGGTCAAAAGCGATTTTCGATCGAAGGCTGTGAAACCATCATTCCCCTGCTCGACCAATTAATCGAGCGTGCCGGCGCGCTGGACATCGAAGATATCAAGCTCGGTATGGCCCACCGTGGCCGGCTGAATGTGCTGGCGAACGTAATCGGCCATTTTTGCGAGCGCATCTTCACTTCCTTTGAGGGCTCGATTCATCCGTTATTCCCCGCCGATGAAGGCGACGTCAAGTATCACCAGGGCGCGGAGGGTGAACGTGAGATTGCCGGCGGAAAGGTAGTCAAGATTAGGCTGTCGCCGAATCCAAGCCACCTCGAAGCGGTCGATCCGGTCGTCGAAGGAATGACGCGCGCGACTCAGGACGCCCTGATGGAAGCCGGCGAGCTGTCACGCGAAGACGCAATGAATCGGGCGCTGCCTATTTTGCTTCACGGGGACGCGGCCTTTGCGGGGCAGGGCATTGTGATGGAAACGCTGCAACTCGCGCAGCTTCGCGGTTACCGTACGGGCGGAACGATTCATATCATCATTAACAATCAGATCGGATTTACTACTTCTCCGGAAGCCGGCCGTTCTTCGATTTACTCGACGGACGTGGCGCGCATGACGCAGTCGCCGATCTTCCACATCAATGGCGACGATCCCGAAGCGGCTTTTCGCGCCATGCGAATCGCCCTCGACTATCGCCAAAGATACAAGAAGGACGTCGTCCTGGATGTGGTTGGATTTCGCCGCCTGGGACACAACGAAACCGACGAGCCGAGTTATACGCAACCGTTGATGTACAGCCGCGTTAGGGAACATCCGGGAGTCAGAACAGTTTACGCAAAACGACTGATCGATGAAGGCGCGATCGATGAAGCGGGCGTGAAACAATTAATCGAGGAACGCATCAGGCGTTACGAAGAGGCGCAGGCTCGCGCGAAAGAAGTTGCTCAAAAACAGAAGTCCCTCGAGACCCGGGAACAGTTCACTCCCGAAGCCGATGGCTCCGAGGTAATTGAGACATCGGTCGCCGCCGAAGTTATCATGCAAATTACGCAGCAGATTTCAGTGGTGCCCGAAGGCTTCAATCTGAATCCGAAGATGGTCACCCAACTAGCGCGACGAGCGAAGATGGGGGCCGGCGAGCTGTCTATGGACTGGGCCTTTGCCGAGGCGATCGCGTTCGGCTCGCTCGCTCTCGAGGACACGCGCGTGCGCTTGAGCGGCCAGGATTCGGGACGCGGTACGTTCAGTCAACGCCACGCAGTGCTCTACGACACGCAGACCGGGAAGGCATGGGCGCCTTTGGCGGACTTGAACTCCGGCACGACCGCGCATGGCCGTTTTGAAGTGTTCGACAGTTCACTTTCTGAAGCAGGCGTCCTCGGTTTTGAATACGGCTATTCGGTTATCGCGGACGATGCGCTGGTGATGTGGGAAGCGCAGTTCGGTGATTTCAACAACGTCGCGCAATCAATCATCGATCAGTATGTCGCCGCCAGCGAAGACAAGTGGAAACAGGCTTCGCGACTGACGATGCTGCTGCCGCATGGTTACGAGGGGCAAGGGCCGGAGCACTCGAGCGCCAGGCTCGAACGGTTTCTCCAGTTATGCGCGGCAAACAACATCTGCGTCTGCTACCCGAGTACGCCGGCTCAGTACTTTCACCTGCTGCGAAGGCAGATTCGCACGGGATTCGAGCGTCCGCTGATCATCATGACTCCAAAAAGCCTGCTGAGATTGCCCGCCGCCGGTTCATCGATTGATCAGCTAACCAGGGGTGGCTTCCAACCGCTGATTGATGACTCAGAAGTCGGCGATCCGAACAGCGTCGAACGAATTGTCTTATGCAGCGGAAAAGTCTTCTATGACCTGGCTGAGGCGCGCAGGAAGACACGCGGCGGAAAACCGACCGTGGCGGAGGGCGCAAAACCAAATGGCGGAAACCCGACCGTCAGGGAGGGTGCAAAACCGCGCGTCTCAATCATTCGCCTCGAACAGTTCTACCCGTTTCCTTTGACTGCCCTGAAGGCGGCGATCGAACGATATCTTAACGCGACCGAACTCGTTTGGTGTCAGGAGGAGCCCAGGAACATGGGGGCGTGGACATTCATGGAATCGCGTTTGGAAAACCTACTTCCGCGCTGCGAGCGCCCGCGCTACATCGGCCGTCTCCAATCACCCAGTCCCGCGACCGGAAGCTATGCGGTCCATATGCAGGAGCAGGAACGATTCATTGTTGAGGCGCTTACGATCGATAACGAATGATCATTTCTTCAGAACCAGGGCAATGATCGCAGAGAACACAGCGCCGAACAAAGCGAATCCGATCGACACGCCGGCGAATGCTTTGACATAACTGGTCTCGCCTTCCTGCTGCATGATCTTCGGCCCCACCACGGCCAGCAGCAAAACAAAATAAAGGCTGGTGAGCAAAGCGTAGGTTACGGCGATCGAAATACCGGTCTTGAAGCCGTCAACGAAAGTCAGTGAATCGCTGTTCGCAACCCGCCTTTCTTTAATTCCCATTAGCAGTCCACCAATCGCAGCGAAGTTGAATACCGCGACATCCGCTAACTGCGCAGATGGCCCTGCGAGGTGAAGGACGAAGTGTTTCAGCGCCACCCATGCGGCGATGATTACCGTCACCGCGATTCCATATTTCAGTGCGATTTTCATCTGTCGATGTCGCCGTCAGTTATTCTGCCGCTCAGGAAATCTTCCATTGGCGCTCCATATGTTCGCTCGAATAATCGCTGCTTGAATTCGTCCTCAGATAGATTTGTTGGCAAAGAAGCGATGACAATCGCTCGCGCCGCATCGAACATTGAAGCGCCCATCAGCATCCGCTCCGCGCCGGATCGCGCCATCATCATCTCGTGCAACTTTGTTTCAATCTCTCCCAGCGTATCGTTCATTTGGACACTTCTTTCAGAAGGTCATCCAAGCCGAGTTTTTCCGTCCATTCGCTTAGATATACGGCATCATAGCCCGATCTCAAAAGACTGCGGACATCCCGGAGCTGCAACTCAGACTGCGAATCCCTGGCCCAATATAGTTTTGAAATGATCAGATCTTCTTTGCTGACGATCCAAATCGTCATGTCATCTATCTTAACCTGGCGACGCCGATCGAATTCGAGGCGACGATATTCAGTGCTCTTTTTTATGATGAAATCCACTTTCATTATTTCGTGGTTGTGGATGAGATTAAATAGTGTTTCGCTTGCAATAGCACGCACCACCGCATTTCGAGGCACATAATAGTCGGGCTCAAACAGCGCTATTATCAGGTCTGCATCTTTTGGTTTAAGCGCAACGACAATATCGATATCCCGAGTCATTCGCGGCTCAGCATAATAAGTCAGCGCGAATGACCCGGTCAGCATATAGTCAATACCGGCCGTGGAAAGTTTGTTTGAAACGTCCCGAAGAACATCGAGCTCGATCTGCATGGGTCTAGAGTTGCTTATACACTTATTTGCGGTTTTCCCGCCAGTTTTTCACCCAAGTTTGACCGCAAACATCGGATAGAAAGCTTTTCCAGTCCCGGCTATTATCGCCTCATCAAATTCGCAAGAGGTGAAGTAAGATGATGCAAGCAACAATGACAATGCCCAGCGTAATGGACAATCCCGAGCTCTGGAACGCCGTTGTTTCGCGGGATGCTTCGTCCGGCGCGACGGCCAAAACGTGAACAGGTCAGTTTCTTTCAAATTCCCGAGGCGGCGGAACAGGCCGGATTTCGCGCGTGCCGGCGTTGTCATCCGCGCCGCGCTCGCGTAAGCGATCCGCGGATCGAGCTCGCGCGCCGAATCTGCCACGCGATTGACGAACATGACGAAGAACCGCAGACGCTGAAAACGCTCAGTTCGGAAACAGGCGTCAGCGCTCATCACCTGCAACGAACCTTCAAGGATGTCATGGGTATCACGCCGCGGCAGTACGCCGAAGCGCGCCGGTTGAAGCAATTCAAAATGAATGTGAAAAGCGGCGCTTCCATAACGGAGGCGCTGTATACCGCCGGTTACGGTTCGAGCAGAGGTCTTTATGAACAATCTTCGTCGCGATTGGGAATGACCCCCGCGACGTATGGCCGGGGAGGTAAAGGCGCGCGAATTATTTTTACGATTACCGGCTGTGCATTCGGGCGATTAATGGTCGCGGCTACAGAACGAGGTGTGTGCTCAGTTGCTTTGGGCAATTCAGATTCTGAGCTGATGGCGGCGCTGTTTGCGGAGTATCCGAGCGCTTCAATTGACTCGAAAGACACTCTTGTCAGTCCTGCGTTGAATCTTCACCTGAACAAGGTCCTGGAATATCTGGAGGGCAAAAGCCCGCGCATCGATCTGCCGCTGGATATCCGGGCGACCGCGTTTCAGTGGCGCGTATGGGACGAACTGCGGCGCATTCCTTTGGGCAGCACTCGTTCATACCTGGAGATCGCGAAAGCTATCGGCAAACCAAAAGCTGTGCGGGCGGTGGCGCGCGCATGCGCGACCAATCAGGCGGCGCTGGTAATTCCCTGTCACCGCGTGATTCGTGAAGACAGGAGTCTGGGCGGGTATCGCTGGGGTTTGGAGCGGAAGAAGAAATTGCTGGCTCTTGAAAACAGACGGTAATTATTTTCAAGCCTTGTGCTTTGTACTTCGTACTTTGTGCTTTGATATTTGTGTTTAGTTGAAACCGTGGGGAGGGGTGGCGAGCAACATCAGCGACACCTCAAAGTACAAAGCACAAAGTACAAAGCACCAAGCTCAGTTGACCGTTCCTATTTAATCCAAACCGTCTTGATGTTCACGAACTCGCGAATGCCAAAGTAACCCAATTCTCTTCCGTAGCCTGAGTGCTTCACGCCACCAAACGGCAATCGGGGGTCCGACGCCACCATGCTGTTGATAAAGACACAGCCCGCTTCGATCTCGTCAACAAACCGGTCGCGCTCTTTCGCATCTTTGGTCCAGGCGGCGGCACCGAGACCGAAAGTGGTCGCATTCGCCAACGCGATTGCTTCATCGATACTTCCGACCCGAAATAGGGAAGCAACGGGGCCAAAAATTTCGTCCGCGTAAGCGGGCGAGTCTTTCGGGATGTCTGCGAGCACAGTCGGTTCGTAGAAATTACCGCGCGCGAAGACTCCTGACAATTTCGCTCGCTGTCCGCCGGCCAGGATCTTAGCTCCGGCAGCAACGCTTACCTGCACCTGCTCTTCCAGATCGTTGAGAATCTGTTCCGTCGCAAGGGGGCCAATGTCCACCTGATCATCAAGCGGATCACCGACCCGCAAACTTTTAATGGCCGAGACGAATTGAGTTTCGAACTGTTCATAAATTTGCTCGTGCACGATAAATCGTTTCGCGGCGATGCATGATTGGCCGTTGTTAATCGTGCGCGCTTTGACGGCAGTCGTCACTGCCTCTTCAAAGTTGGCGGAGGGCATGACGATGAAAGGGTCGCTACCGCCCAGCTCCAGCACGGTCTTCTTTATTTGCTTTCCGGCAATGCTTGCCACGCTGCGACCCGCGGCTTCGCTGCCGGTTAACGTCGCCGCAGCTACTCGCGGATCTTCAAGGACTTTCCCGACTGCGTCCGATCCAATCAGTAAAGTTTGAAATGCGCCCTGAGCAAACCCCGCGCGGTGAAAAATATCTTCGATTGCCACGGCGCACTGCGGCACATTCGAAGCGTGTTTGAGTAAGCCCACATTTCCGGCCATCAAAGCAGGCGCCGCAAAGCGAAAGACCTGCCAGAAGGGAAAGTTCCAGGGCATGACTGCCAGCACGACGCCGAGAGGCTGGAAGTGAACGAAGCTTTTTGCGGCGGTCGTGCCGATAACTTCATCTGCCAAATATTGCTCGGCGTGCTCAGAATAGTAGCGGCAGACCCAGGCGCACTTTTCTGCCTCTTGTACCGCCGCCTTGATCGGCTTCCCCATCTCGAGGGTCATCATCTTCGCCAGGCTGTTCTTTTCATTCTCGAGAATCTCGGCAGCCCGCTGCATCATCGGCGCGCGCACGGCAAACGTCGTCCCCCGAGAGGCGCAAAATGTTTCGGCGGCGCGGTTCAGCTTCTCTTCCAGCTCGTTATCTTTCAGCGATTCAAAAGTTCTCAGAACTTCGCTGGTGGCAGGATTAACTGATGAAATTGGCATGTGAAAATTATAGAACTCCGATCAGGCATTCCGTACGAGGGCGGCATCGCCTGCAGGTGTTGACACATTCTTTTGTCGCTTTCGAAACACAATCAACCCGATTCCCGAGACGATGCAGGCGGCCCCGGCCAGCAGCCGCCAGTTCAAACTTTCGTGAAGCACGGCCACGCCCAGCAGGACCGCAACTACCGGAGTAACCAGAGCGATCAGCATCGTCTTGGTAACGTCCATGTGACGCACCAGCCAGTAATACAACGCAAACGCAATCACAGAGCCGACGACCACCAGATAGGCGAGCGAAAGGACAGCCATTGCGGTCCAATGAAAACGAAACGGATTGCCCTCAGTTATGATTCCTAATGCCAGCAATGGCGGAAAGCCACAAACCATCTGGCCGGCGGCAAGCACCAGGGGATCGATTTGTCGGCCGTAAGCCTTCACCAGCACGTTACTGTAGGACCCAAAGAGCGCGCTCAAGACAAGCGCGATACTGCCGAGCAGCGCCACCCGGCCCGCGATGGTTAATTGATGCGAAAAGATAATCGCAACGCCCAGCACGCCGAGTGACACTCCGATCACCTTAGGCACGGTCATCCGTTCGTGAGGCAGATAGAGATGCGCGATCACCAATCCAAACAAGGGAAAAGTCGATTGCAAAACGGCCGCGAGACCGGAAGAGATATATTGTTCTCCCCAGAACACCAGGCCGTAGTTAAGAGTGAATTGCAGGAAACCGACAAGTGCAATCAGCAACCAATCACGCTGCGAGCGAGGCCAGCGAACGCGCCGGGCGAAGATTAGCAAAGTCAAAATCAGCGATGCGAATACGAACCGGATTCCGGCAAACGACAGTGGCGGAAGATCGACAAGGCCAAGCTTAATGAAGAGCCAGGTGGATCCCCAAATACCGCAGAGGATCAACCACACGATGCGCGCTTTCATTTAGTCATTTGTACGTGAGGGAAACGGGATTGGTCAATGTGCCCCCGAGGGCGTGACCGTCTTTGAGACTTTGCGCCTTTGCGTGAAATATTCTCACGCCAAGACGCAAAGTCGCAAAGCAAAGCAAGTTACCTAAAACGCGGACTAATTACTTTCGTGGTGTTGCAGGTTCAGCTTGATGATCGAGAACGCTGCACCCTGCGGATCGCTTAAGACCGCAAAGCGACCGACGTTCGGGATGTCCGTTGGCGGAACATATTGCCGGCCACCCAGCGAGGTGGCCTTTTGGGCGATCCCATCGCAATCGTCAACGGCGATATAGATTCCCCAGTTTGGAGGTATCGGCCCCATCTGCGGTTGGATCTGCATTATCCCGCCGATGTGTTCTTCGCCATTGATGATTTCGGTGTAAGGCGTCGCACCGGTGTCAGTCTTCGTTTTCCAGCCAAAGAGTTTGGTATAGAAATCGATGGCCTTCGCAGTGTCGTTCGTCAAAAGCTCGTTCCAACAAAGCGAGTTCGTTTCGCCCTTGATGCCGACGCCCTGATGCTTCCTGGGCTGCCAGAGACAAAAGTTAGCGCCCGTCGGATCGGTAATCACCGCCATGCGTCCCACATCCATCACGTCGAATGGTTCCCCCATGACCGTGCCGCCCAAAGCTTTTGCTTTTGCCGCGGTTTCATCAGCGCTCGTGACGCGGATGTACGAGGCCCAGTGCGTCGGCACCTGCTTCATCGATTCGCCCTTTTGAAAAAGCGCGCCTACATGCTTCCCATTAAGTGAAAGCATGGTGTAAACCATGTCGGGACCCACAGGGCTGTCCTGCGCTTCCCAGCCAAAAAGTTCCGCATAGAACTTTTTTGCACCCGGTCCGTCGGTTGTCGCCAGTTCGATCCAGCAAAACGTTCCCGGCGCATGCTCCAGCTGTGTTTGTGTTGCAGTATCACTCATAGCTTCATCTCCCTTCCTTTTTGCCTGCGGGCTTCGGCCCGCATCCGTTAATTTGGGCAGGCGGTGGCCCACCTGTAAACGAAATTAAATCATTGCCATTCAGGGGAATTGAGACTCTAACAGCAGGGCCGGAAAAACTCTAGCCGTGAGGCCAAAACCTTTGTAAAAAGTTGTAAAGTCAGACGCCGGATTCTAAAGGCCGGATTCTAAAGCGGTAAGGGAGAAAGGTCAGAGCCAAAAACGAAATCGCGCTGCCCTCAACCGAAGCTGATAGCAGCGCAATCCCGGAATCTTATGAACCACCGAAGCGATTCGTAAGACGGCAGCCTGACTTCGTCAAGCCAAACTGCCAATTTGTATACCGACAGGCAATCGGCGGTCGATGCTTCCCGGTCAGCACGCGATCTGCTTCAGTTAATTTTACTTCCCTTGCGGGACGCAAAATCTGTTTCCACAAATCTCACGTTCCTTGCGGATCGTGGTGCCTCTAGGTAGTTTTTTTGGTGGCTGTCCTCCACCGCCGGTTACGTTCCCGGCAACGAGGCCCGGCTTTCGCCGAGCGACATGGCTCACCATAAGCGGGTCCTCTCTTATGGTTGCTACCCGTTTTTATCCGGGCGCTCCGGAAAACCTTCCGGTCTTCCCTAGCAGACCTTTCGGCCTCGACTAAGGGCGTCAATAGCAACTGCAAACCGCTCTGCCTTTGCTCTCTCCCAGAGCCTCACGACTCCGTTCGCCGTCCCTTCGCCGGTCTCGATGGCCGTAACCTTCGTGACGCTGAGTCTTATATCGAAAACAATTCTGCGGGTCAATTTTTTGCGTGTTTTATTTTTTGAAGAGTGATTTATTTTTCCGCCCTGGAATATTCGTGAACCTTTCTGCGGATTTCGCCAACTATTAACCAGCGGTTATTTAGTTAGATCTCGTTGTTCATTTGACGGGGCGCGCAGAGTCTGGGCAATCAGGGGCACAATCTTTCGTGGAACATCGATGGCCGCCTTAATATGGCGTTCGTTCGTAAAGTGGCCGGCTACGTAAACGCCCGGCACGTTGGTTTCGTGAGTTGCCGTGTCATAAACAGGAATTTCCGACACTCTGCCGCGTTCCGTCTTAACGCCGAGTTGTCGCAACAACAAAAGCTCGGCATCGCTGCCAATTAGCACAAACACCACATAATTTGGCACTGACAACGTTTCGCCTGTTTCGTCGACCACCCGGACCGCACCTGCCGTAATTTCTTCGATATGATCAAAAAGGATAACGCGCAGGCGCCCGTCGGTGATCTCGCGTTCGAGCGGTGTTCGTACCCAGTGCTTCATCGCGCCGGCTTTCGGGTCGCGATTCTCCCAATCCGATCTCCAGATGCACAAAGTGGTATGCGCCCCTTCTTCGGAAAGAAACAATGCTGCCTCTGCGGCGCTGTTGCCGCCGCCGATTACCATTGCGTCTTTGCGAACGTACGCATAGGGCTCGACGAAGCGATGGTGAACTTTGGGCAGATCCTCGCCCGGCACGTTCAAATACCTGGGATGATCCATGGCGCCGATGGCAAATAGCAGTCGTCTCGCGCGGTAGATCGAATTCGTTTCCTGTCCCAGCGCGTCTCGGCCTTTTGTGTGAACGACAAAATGCTCCGGCGCAGGATGTTCAATGCCGGTCACTTCTTCGCCGGCATTAATTCGCAGGCCATGATCCAGCACGAAATGGATGTAGTGTGATAGTAATTCCTCGCGCGTTGGTTTGCCCTGGACGGGTTTCAACGAACCTTCGCACATCTCTAATTCATTGGGCGTTGAAAACAGCGTACGTCCGACGGGGTACTGGCGAATCGTATTGGCAATGGTTCCTTTTTCGATTACCAGATAGTCAAGGCCTTCACGCGCCGCTGTATCGGCTGCGGACAATCCGGCGGGACCTCCACCAATGATTAGCAGATCGAGCAGTCCTTCATTCATCATGATTAAGTTCGCGAAAAGATCGCAATCAGATCTCTAACTCACCCCGGGCTACCACCACCGCGGTTCCACCAACTCGCACTTCTTCAATCTTGCCGGCCTTGCCTTTGACTTCCAGACCAATACGACTTGGACGATTCATAAAGTCGCCCTGCTCAATCACAAATCGGCAGACACCATCAACAGGCTCAACTCCAGCCGCGTCGTGATACACGAGATAACCGCCCAAAGGTCCGGCGGCACTGCCCGTCGCCGGATCTTCGCCGATATTCATCCCAACAAAAAACCGCGCATGGGCGCGCGCCTCGCCAATCTCAATCGTCTCTCGGGTGAACGCGTAACAACCGGTTGCCTTTGCGCGCTCGTAGACTTCGCTCAGGAGGGCCAGGTTAACCCGGCAATGCCCCAGGTCAGCGAGCGATCGCACGGGTACCAGCAGCATGCTGTTACCGGTTGAAACTGACTGAATCGGTAAATTCTCATCGAGATCTTCGCGGGCCAAACCTAAAGCGCGGGCAATCTCAGCTTGTTCCTGCCAGTCTTCAATCTCGTTGACTATTTCGAATTTGCCCTGGGTCATTACTACCTGGGAAGGGTCGCCGTCCTTGAATTCAATATCTACCGGCAGCACACCAATGCCGACCTCCTGCTTGATGTGCGCCCAACCCCTGCCGTTTTCGGGCAAGGGAACCATGCCTTCACGCGCCAGGCAATACCAGGTACCGACAACCGGGTGTCCCGCGAATGGTAGTTCCTGAGTAGGTGTGAAAATGCGTAACCGTCGCAATGCATTCTCGTCCTTTGGTGGCAATACAAAAACAGTTTCGGACAAATTCATCTCGCGGGCGATCTGTTGCATCCGTTCATCAGTTAATTCGCTGGTTTCCGGAAAGACAGCCAGCGGATTACCGCAAAACGGGCGATCGGTAAACACATCCAATTGAATGAATCGATGACTCATTTGTCGCTCCAATGTTTTTGATTGAGCCGCAATCATCGGGCACAACGACGCACGGGTCAAGCACGGATCAAGTCACGACAAGAGACATGTGATCGAAGGCGGCGACACTCGTTGAAAGTGCCAAGGTCCTAGTAATCATCTTAAGAAATTGTTTGACTTTTTTGGTTTAGACGAATATCTTGCGAACGCTTAACCGGCTGAACCCTCCCGAGCCTGTGGTTAATCTTCACATACTCGTTAGTTCAGCCATTTAAAAACCGCTGTCCAAACGAGCTTTAGAACATCGGTCTTCATCGCGGCTTTGGTTACAGACCTGGCTCACGTCTTAGGAGAGTCTCGATCATGAAAAAATCAGCATCGAATCCCGAGCCGGCACATCGTCCGATGGTCGGTTGGTATGACCCTGGCCAGTTGGCCCAGACCGCGGGCAAAGTAGCCGTCTCGACAATCTTCGGACGGCACGCCGACTATCGAATTACAGAGGCTCTGGTACCACCATCTAAGGACAAAGTTTTTGGCGACGAGGCCGGAGAACCTGCCGACGCTGACGGAATTTATGACTACACCGGGGTCGATACGATTTGGATCGACTACATCGCCGACACAGGTGACGGCTGGGACTCGACTTATTCGGTTGCCTACCACGCCAGCCAACCGGAACTTAAACTGCCCGGGATCGACCAACCAATTCCGCGTGGGGAGGTTCTCATCTTTGGTGGCGACGAGATCTATCCGACTGCGAGTCGCCAGGTCTACCGCGAGCGTCTCATCGGACCATTCGAGGCAGCGCTTCCGCGAACCGACCCCCCCAATCCGCATGTCTTCGCCATAGCCGGCAATCACGATTGGTACGATAGTTTGGTTTCGTTTACGCGACTGTTCTGTTCGCGGCGCTGGTTTGGCGGCTGGACAACGCGCCAAGACCGCAGCTACTTCGCGCTCAGGTTGCCGCACCGCTGGTGGCTAGTCGGTACTGATGTTCAGTTGGACCACGACGTCGACATTCCCCAGGTTAGGTACTTCAAGCGGGTCGTTCAGAAAATGGGTGATGGCGATCGGATCATTCTCTGCACGGCAGAGCCGCACTGGATCTACGCGAAGGTCTATGGGAAAGACGACAAGAATTATAGCGAGGACAATCTCGCGTTCCTCGAAAACAAGATCTTCTGCAACCAGCAGATTGCAGTTTACTTGTCGGGAGATCTTCATCATTACCGTCGCCACGCCACGGATGCCGGGCTTCAGAAAATCACCGCTGGCGGAGGCGGCGCTTTTCTGCATCCGACTCATGGCGAGGACGTCAAAGAACTTGCCGATGGTTATCAGCTAAAGAAGGCATTCCCGCCTGAGAATGTATCGAGAAGACTTACGTGGAAGAACCTCGGGTTCTTGTTTCTAAACCCGTGGTTTGGATGCGTCACGGCCTTGCTCTACATGCTCACCTGTTGGTCCGTGATGGCTAACCTCGGCACTTACCGCATCAACGACTGGTGGCTGGCGGTCAAGACCGCCATTGCCGCTTCCGTAGCTAATCCTACCGCAGTCTTTTGGATCTTCCTTGTGTGGGGCGGCTTTCTTCTGTTTACCGATACACATTCAAAGGCATATCGGATTGTCGCTGGAACACTCCACGGTTTCGCGCACGTGCTGAGTACATTTTTTATTGGCTGGTTTGCCTCTTATGTTGGCGTGACGTGGCTCGGGCTGCCATTCAGGGGAGTGCTACAACTGCTTTTGGCCGGACTGATCATCTTCGTCCTGGGATGGATCGTCGGATCAATCGTGATGGGCATTTATCTTCTCGTCTCATTGAATCTTTTCAAGCGCCATGCGAATGAGGCGTTCTCGGCGCTGGCGAGTCCCGACTGGAAGAACTTTCTGCGTATGAGAATAGATCCGGACGGCGGGTTGACGATTTTTCCAATTGGCATTCGCCGGGTTGCGCGCAAGTGGAAGGCCTCGAGTGGCATCGGCGGCGCTGTATTCGTGCCTGATGACGGAAGTGCAACGCCGCCAGAATTAATTGAGTCCCCGATTCGAATTTGACTCTCACCACAGTCTCTCAAGAAGAAAGCATGACCACCTTAATACCGGAGGGAAAATAAATGGATCACACAGTTGTAATCATCGGCACTGGATTCGGAGCTTGCATGACAGGTATTCCTCTGGCGCAAGCCTTTCAGGACCGCAAGAAAGGCGAAGACATCCTCATGCTCGAGCGCGGCACCTGGTGGACAACGCCTATTAGCACGGTACAAGACAAAGAGGTGCGAGCGGCCGACTTCCTCAAAGAACAAAAACAACCGGTGCAGTATTGGTCTTCAAACAACAGTTTTCGGGGCTTCCTGGATATCTTCAGCCGTTGCTTCCGTCGCACGAAAGACGAGAATATCTTTACTCGCTTATTCAAAAGCCTGCGCAACGAAGACGGCCTTTATGATTTCACCATCATGGGAACGCGCGGCTTTCTCGGTCTGTTCGGACGCAAGTCAGACGGAGTGACAGTGGTTCGGGCAAGCGGTGTTGGCGGTGGATCGCTCGTCTATTCGAACATTACCATCCAACCGCCTGACTTTGTTTTCAAAGATCGGCGCTGGCCCATAAGTTGGACTGACGCGGAACGCGAAGACTATTTCAACTTCGCACGACATGCCATTAGCTTCAGCGTAATGTCTGCACTCGCGGCCCGGAAGGCGAACAACCTTCCATTCAATGATCCCGACCGGAAGATGCCCCCTTCAAGTGTTAATTCAGGCTTAAGCAACATCGCGGCCCGCACGGCGCACCTGAATCCACACTGGACCGTGGTCCAGGATCCCAGTAATCCAGGCAACAAGCGCGGCGTGAAGCGGATTACTCCGGAAGCAGAGCGCCTAACCCTGGACAACAAGGACAAAGACAAGGATCCGAAGAATGACCTCTGGCTCGATCGCGCCCGCGTTTTCCAGACGGCTGTTAGTGGTCTAACGAAGGACTACGGACTTGTCGACCTCGCTATCAATGATCTGACGCCGGAAAACAGTCCGCTCGGCCTACCTGGCGAATTGTTTCCTTACAATCATCCTCAGGCTAAAGAGACCAACTATTGTGATCGGCAGGGTCGTTGCAACGTCGGCTGTTTACCGGGAGCGCGCCACACTCTCAATAAGCAATTGATGCTCGCAACGCTCGGCAAGCCTGACGGAACGGCACCCGCAATATTCACGAACCTTAAAATAAATCCATTGTGCGAGGTTGACGTGATTCGCGCGCTGCCTGATGGCGGTTACGAGATCCAGTACATCCAGCGTCATTACGATGATCCCTCCAGCTTCGACAAGAAGACCGTAACGGCTGATAAGGTGATTGTGTCAGCCGGATGTCTGGGAACGAATGAAATCATGCTGCGATCCAAAGAACGACAAACGCTGCCAAACCTGAGCGACAAAGTGGGAGTGGGCTTTTCCACTAACGGCGACTACCTGGCCTTTCTGGAAAAGACCAAAGCGCGCGCCAGTCTCATCCGAGGGCCGGTAACGACTTCATTTGCTCATTTCAATACCGTTCAAGGCACCGGACCAGACGGTAAAGACTCGCCAACCCCACCAAATACAGAATTGTTCCACACGCTCGAAGACCAGGGCATTCCTCCGGCGCTGGCCTCCGTGGCAGGCGAGGGTTTGCCGCTAATGCAAAAGCTGGTGGATGACGGCGCCGGCGGTGGCCTTCTGGTTCGAGCCGTCTGGCGTTATGCGATGAAACGCATACCACAGCTAATCAAAGAGATTTGGCGTGACAACCGTGAGCGCGCCGACTTCTTCAAGTCGGAAGAGGAGCGCATCCAGAACGTAATGTGCGTGGTGGCTATGGGCCGCGAATCTTCGCTCGGCGAGTTCCGGCTTGGCAAAAGCGGTGAGACACCCTTAAGAATCTCAAAACCTGGAGGCAAGAAATTCTGGGATGATCCTGTGTACGTCGCTATCGTCGAGTCACTTAAGCAGCTCGCAAAAAAGGTTCGACCTGACGGTACAACTTTTGAATTCTTTAACCCATTTCTGACCGCAACCGCGAAAGCCGGCGGCGCGGATTCCATTGCGGTTAGTCACCCGCTTGGTGGCTGTCGCATGGCAAAATCAGCGGCAGAAGGTGTCGTTGATGAGTTTGGACATGTCTTCGACAAAACCAAAACTGGCGCGCAACCGTTCTACGAAGGACTCTACATCGCTGACGCTTCGGTCATTCCTACGGCACTTGGCGTAAATCCATCGCTGACGATCTCAACACTGTCGCTGCGCATTGGGAAAAAGATAATTGACGAACTCTAAGCATAAACGGACTTTGAGTTGTTGAAAAATGTCGGTGAACCCCTACGAGCCGCTGTCGTCTTGGCGCGTGCGTAACCGTCTCCTCAGGGATCTTTGGGCTTTTGCCGGATCTGTCGTATGGCGATGGGTGGCACTAATGGGCGGTTTGATTATGACCGCCGTTTATCTATTTGAACGATGGAGCAAACATGAGATTTCGCCGTGGCTTTACTGGTCGTTGGCGGTTTTCTTTATTGTGGTCGCTTTTTTCTTAGCGTGGCGAGAGGAGCGACGGAAATGGGAACGTCTAGGCGGTATGGCACCTCTGGCTCGTACTCTGAAAGAGTTGGTTGAACCCTACCATGATCGAACACCAACACGTGCGAAGCGACTAGTGGAGGTCTATAAAGGCGAATGGTTGAAGGTTACTTGGCCAATTAAGATTGTGGAATCAAATAATCCCATCAACTGGTTCAGGGCTCGCAAGGTTTCTCTACATACGCCCCCGGACTATCCGGATGTTCTTCTTTATTTTTCCAGAAATAGGGGGGGACTTTTCGACGAACGCTTGGATACAGGCGATCACATAACGGTGTTTGGCCGAATTCTACGCATACACAAAGACCAGGTGATACTGACAGCATGTGACGTAGTTGACTTTGAGTTGGCAAAAAAGAAACAAGAAGGCGACCAGCCTCACTAAGAATCTCCGCGCGATTTGTCTTTTCAGCGCGATCCGACAAGGTCTTTCACGCGAGTTACGAGGGCTCGATATCTTTCTACGATCGTGTTGTCAATCAATTCGAATGGCGATGGAACAATGTCAGTTCCCCAATTGATAAGACGAAAATGACTTACCTCCCACACGCCTAACGAAGTCCAACTTTCGGATCGTTCGGCCAAAGTCGCGGACTGAACAGACACAACCCCATCATTACTTTGCTCGCGTTCACTGACAAGATCGTGAATGTGTCCCAAAAGACCGATTGGTCTTCCGAGAATTCGAGGCGGTTCGAATTGACCTGCGATTGAGAAGTAGCCGATGCCTGGAGAATCAAGCACGTCGAGGTTGAATTGCCGGCAGGCCCGCGTGGTCAGATCGGAAGCTGCTTTGATATCAATTCCCAGGTGTTCCACGAATTGATTCAGAGCCGGGTTCGTGTGCTCGCTGACAATGTCTGCTACTGGGGTGCCGTGGTGTGGCGTACCTATCGTGGTCAACGACAGTACCCGGTCCCCCATATCCAGCTTCGAAATCATCTGACGCGCGTCGAGTCCAGCTAAACTGTGAGCAACGATGTGGACCTTCTTATCAAAAACCTCGTTTTGACTTTGCAGGTATTCTTTCAAGTCCAGCGCGCGTTCAGCGATGCTACCCGCCGGATTCAGTTGAGGAGGGGTGGGCACCACGTGACCGTCCCTTCGCAGAGCATCAGGAATGAGCCGGAAATAATCTGCGATGTTCAAGCCACCCAGGGTCAACTGACTAAAACCAAAAATCCCATGGACCAGTACGATAGGTGCTGTTTGAGATTCGATCATGAGACACCTGTAAAAGCTCGCGCCCCTTTAACCTTGGCTTTACTCAATCCCAGAAAATGCGTCGGGTGAATTCGTTGACAAACTTCCGCTCCGGGTCGTGTTCCTGCGCCACTTCAAGGAACCTCACAAAGTGCTCTCCGTGTACCTTCTCCAGGTCATCTTTGTGTAATGAGTGACAAAACTTCCCGAGATGCGGGCGCGCCCCCACCTGTTTAATTAATTCTTCGGCGGCCGCATAGAACTTTTCGAACCCATGAGAATCGTCAAGGACCAAATCAATCCAGGTGGATCGACGCTCGCGCCCGGCGCCGATTAGCGTTCGATCATTGGAAGGAGTGAATCGCACCTCGAAAAGCGCGTAAGGCAGTCCTTGTGAGTACATGGCTTCATAGAGCCCGACAAAGCGACGGCACATATCAAAGGTTTCTTCGAATGGCACTGTAAACTCCAACTCCTGGTGCAGATGATAGATTGTTCTATTGAAGGCCTCGTTACTTTCCATGACAAGATCAGTTCCTTTTTTTATGCTGTGAGTTATGGAAGACAATTTGGGTAACCAACCAAGATACGCCATCAGATTTCCGGCCCACGCCGCCAGCAACGCGTCGACCGAAATGCCTACAAATTCATGAAAGGGGCCGAGAAAACTTTTCGGCTTTGTTGTGCGGTTCCAGGTACTTATCTGACATTTTTGGGTAAACGGAAACAGGTAAAGACTCAGGTGATCGTTCTCTTTCAACAACCGATCAAAATTGTTATCGACGGAAGATAGATCCGATATTTCGAATTTCTGCTCGACGTTGAAGCGTGGAACAGCTTGAATCACAACTTCTGTGATGATCCCGACTGCTCCTACTCCGCCGATAGCCGCTTTGAAAAGGTCATCTGAGGGCTGACACTCATGGACCACGCCCTTACCGTCAATCACCTTGAGACTCACGACTGCCTGGCTGACAAAACCCCAGTCCCAATTCTTTCCACTTGTCCCGTGCACGTCGGTCGACAGAATCCCGGCAATGCTCTGGGCGTCATGAGAAGGCAGCGCCTTGAAGGCGAGGCCGTCGTCCAGAAGGAACCGAACCACGTCACGTACTCGCGTTCCGCCTTTGAAAGCCATCTGCTGTTTTTCCAGATCCTTCCAAATAACGCCGCTGTATTTGTCCAGTGATACGAGAACGTCATCCACTACTACTCCATCATTGAAGGAATGCGCGGAGCCAAAGAACCTGACCTGGCGCGAGTTTCTGACGAGCTCAACGATTTCTTCCTCGGTGCTCGGCTGAACAAATCGTCGCGGCCGGTAACCAAATCGCCGGCCCCAGTTTTTGAAGAAACCTCCGCGAACTCTTCCCTCAAGCCAGAGATAATTTCCAAACGTCAGAGCGTAGATCACGATGTTCAGGGTGGTAGCAAGGCCTACATATAAGTATCCTCGATATTTCATCACTCTTTTCTACTCCACTTATAGAAACTTCAATTACCGAGAACGCGCCAACTGCGCCGGATTTTCCCAAAGGACCATCGGACAGATCAGCTGGCTTTTTTCTTTGGGTTTTTGCCGCTCAAATCAACTCTTTCCGGAGTTTCTCCGTGCGGGAACCTTCTTGTTAGAGCGGTTCTGGGAGACGCTGCGTGAAATTTTTCAGGCTGAGTTTTGCGAGTATGCCAGCGATTAAGCAGAGGCTCGTGAGAGTCAGCCGGATCAAGATTGCCGGAGCAACATAATCCCGGAATTTGTGAAAGTCAATGGAATTTTGCGCTCATGAACGTCTCGGGATCTTTGGCCTGCGCCCGTCCCAGAGGTTTTCAAGAACGCTTTCCAACTGTTGCAATCGGGAAGCTTTGAGGCATTAGCAAAAAACATCTTGACACGTGGTGGTTGTTAAAGTATAAGGCGGCGCATCACTCAGGGTTTATCGGCGCGCCGCGCGGCGTGCGTTCCTCTTAACCAACTGCGACTTCGCTTCCTCTTAATTCTTTTCACCGGTAGCGACGCCGCCTTTTCTCACGGAGAATCTCAGTTTTTCCAGGCAGGATCTCCGAGTCGAAAAGCACTAACTCAAGCTTCTTGCCAGTGGGGCTTGCCCGCCGCCTGGCAGTGCTTCACGAAGTCAGGAGAACATTATGTTCAATACTCAGATTCTTGATGTCGCTATCGGGATGATCTTCGTGTACTTGCTGCTTAGTCTGATGTGCTCGGCAGGAAATGAAGTCATTGAGTTGTGGCTAAAGAACCGTGCGGCGGATCTCGAGCGAGGACTGAGAGAGCTGCTTAATGACCCTCAGGGAAACGGTCTGGTAACCCAGATCTATTCGCACCACCTGGTAAGCGCACTGTTCGAGGGACAATACAATCGCGGGGTAGTGGGACTCGGCAATCGCCTCCTGGGTCGCGTAAACCTTCCTTCCTATATTCCCGCGCGCAATTTTGCTTTGGCGTTGATGGATGTGGTGCTGCCCGGACAAGCCGGCGCCGCAGCAGTGAAATCTGGTACCAGCGGCGCCGTCGCGCCGGCAAATGAGGGTGCCGTTCCCCCGGTTGTGGTTAATGTCTCACCGGCTCCCGGAATTGCTCCCGCTCCTCCGCCCGCGCCGGCACCTAATCCGCTGGATGCGCTTCGCAATACGCTGCAAAACCTGCCGAACGCTCAGGTGCGGCAAGCTTTGATAGCTCTGGTTGACGCTGCCGGAAATGATGTAACAAAGGCGCGACAGAACATCGAGGATTGGTACAACAGCTCGATGGACCGAGTTTCGGGGTGGTACAAGCGGCGTTCACAGATCATCGTTTTGATAATCGGCGTGCTCATTACCATCGCGGTTAATGCCGACTCGATTACTATTGCAAAAAGGCTTTCGTCCGACCGATCTTTGCGCGAATCCATGGTTGCCGCCGCCGATGCCTATGCCAAGGCAAATGCCGTAGCCAGTCCAACGCCAAGCCCGGCAAAGTCTCAGACGCCTGCGACGCCTTCCGTTCCAACGACTTCTCCCAAGCCGAGTGCTTTGAAACCTGTACCACCGTCTGCGACGCCAACGCCGGCTGGTACGCAATCGCCCGCTACGGCGGCAACGCAGACAGCTACGCCAGCGATGTCGCCTACGCCTAACCCGGCGGCTTCAGAGTCTGCCACGCCGCCGCCTGATTCATGTTCGGCAAAGGAGTGCGAAGGCAACGAAGACTCGCCGAGTTGCAAGCTGAAGAAGAGCCAATGTGCGATAGAAGCATTAGGTTTGCCAATTGGATGGGACACAGCTAATGACCCGAAATCCGTCTGGCCGGGATTGCATTTCTGGGAAGGCAGTTTTTGGGGCGATTGGTACTTGCAAATTCGAATGCATTTTCTGGGCTGGTTACTTACGGGCCTGGCGGTATCGCTTGGCGCCCCCTTCTGGTTCGACCTGCTGAACAAGTTCATCGTCGTTCGCTCGACCGTGAAACCTAAGGAGAAGAGTCCTGAGGAGAAGTCGAAGGATTGAGGGAGATGTAGGTGGCACCGAAGCCCTTTTTATGGAGTAGTGAATCTACGGAGAAGATCACGAAAGTCTGTCCGGGCTTTCGCGCTTAACTCTTTGCCAATCAAGAGGAGTGATGTCATGAAGCCAATTCCCCCCACCAAGAACGTTTTTCACGTGTGCCCCGGTGAAGAGATTACAATGGTCTTCACTCCTTTAGCCGGTGCTGATCCGAACATGATCACTATTTCGCTCGCGGATACCACCGGTCAGAACGGCCACGCGCTGCAGCCCGATCCAAATGTTCCAGACACCCCAACCTTCAGGTTCACGGTGTCCCAGCCGCTGGGCAGCACGGAAACAGTTGAATACCAGTGTGATTTTTCGGGCAATGTCACCAATAACACGAGATTTGAATTGGCTTTGTCGGGCTCACGAGGCGGAAACAATTTGCCGGGCCCGACTGTTTTTGCGGATGACCAAATAAAACTGATCGATCTCGCGTTCGATGTTCGCGCCGATTGCTGAGAACGATTCCACGCATTTCTTCGATGTGTATCGACTAAGAGGAGACTTGAAATGCCAAGATTACGTCGACAACTCACCGCGACGGCCCTGGTTTTTATCCTTTGCACTCTGGGATTGGCGCAGCAGGATCCGGTCGCTCAGTTAAAGCAACGGATCGCCGAAATGGAAGCCGTGGACCGCGATCCAACTACGCCGGCCGAAGTCAGAAAGATCAATCGTGACTTCCTGAGACAACGACGTCAGGAACTGTGGGCTGCTTTGAGAAAAGGAATTGCAGATTTACAAAAATATCAGTCGCGGGTTTCGCTTTCGCCTGCAGAAAAGGAAGTGATTGCCGCCACAATCGCGTCTAAAGAAGCTGACCTGGCCACTCTTGAAACCTTAATCGGTCAAATCAGCCTGCCGGCTGACAATACTCAAACCGCCAACGTCCGAGTCATGATCGCTCAACCAAAGACCGAACAGGCAGAGATTACTTCAAACGCCCCCGCGGAACGATCCGAAACAGGCCTGGCTGCTCATGGCGGGGCAGCACCCGCCGATTGCACCTATCCGGATGTTCCGGAGGTTATCAAGTCGGATGTCGACAAAGTCGCCAGCGATATTGTCGAGCGCAATGACGTTAGCAGGATCGGCAACATCAACCAAAGGGCCATTTTCTTTGCCGTGACTGACGCCCTCACAAGAAGTGAAGCTGTTAAGGTTAGCGCCCTGAAAGCCTACATCTACATTGGCCAGACAACTCGAACGGATAAACAGCTGGGCACCACAGCCGCTTCGGGTGGATCCACCAGCGCGATCGAAAAACCAGGCTGGTCCGATTTGCTTGGGTTTGCAATCGAGCATGGAGCGATTCAACAGCAAACAAGCACGACGACCCTCACCCTTAGCACTACGCCCTATGCCTTTTTCGTTCCCAGCCAGGACGATACTGCGGCCGCCAACCGGCAATACGGTTATCTTAAGCGCCTGGGTTTATCGGCCAGCTTTAACATTAGCGACAAGAACACTGGGCTCCTGAATGTCAGAAGAAAGAATTTGTCTCAGTATTCAGCCAAACTCAGACTGACTCCGGAGCGGGGTCCCAATACACGGGAGTTTGATGATGAATGGAATACGCTTATCAAACCGGCTATTCAAAACTACTTGAACACGCTAAGCGGCGGCATTCAGTCGCTCTTCGGACCGAATATGGATCTTCAGGAGTATCGCAACACCATAAGCATCGCCGTCGCGACCGACGTGCAAAATGTGCTTACGGCAACCCGCGCGAACCTGGGCGCTCTCAGCGCAGACCAGCAGATCGAAGCAAAAAAAACCGCTAAGGCGAAGATAGCTTCGATCATTCTTTGTGCGTTGAAGACCAGAGTATTCGATGAAGTCAAGGCGGATGGTTCCGGCAGAATCAAAGTGGACAAGTTAACTGCGGATCACATTGTGGCTACCGTACTGCCTTCATTGATCGCCGCGCGCAAGCGCGTTGGTGAAGCAAGAGAGCTGTACGACCAGATGATGAAGGACTTTGAACGAAAGCCGGAGGCGTCACTTTCCTTTACCAATAACCGGCCGACGACGGGCACGGAATTTGGAACCTTCAACTTCCTGTATCAACGATATCTGGGTGATACGCCTGTCAAGTTCACTTTCAATACCGGGCCCTCGTTCTATCATCGACCGGATCCCGCGATGAATCAGAAGACATTTCGCGACTTCGTCACTACATTGAGTTTTGAAGGTCATCGCGACAGCCCGTTCAAAACTACCGAGTTGGACCTCAGTCCTATGACCTATTCGCTGACGGCTCGATACCAAAGGCTTCAGGAAAATAAAGGTATCCCTAAAAAGAAGGCCGATCTTGCCATCGTGCAGTTCAAGTTGGAGGTCCCGGTCGCCAAGGGGTTTAGCGTCCCGCTATCTTTGACATATGCGAACGCGACCGAACAAAACAGAGAGAAGAACGTCAGGGGAAACTTTGGGATCACATTCGATGTTGATAAGTTTCTGGCCATTAAGAAGATTCTGGCGATGGTCCAATAGCGTTCTTTCTCGAACCAAAGAAGTAAACGTCAGCCGGCGGTGAAGGTTTGTCAATCAAGTCGCCGCCTACTTCTGAAAATAAGGCTTGACGAACGGATCCTTTCGAGAAAAGCTATGGCGCAAACAGGCACGGTAATACCTCAGGGCTTAAATCTTCGCGCGACTTCCGCGGCGCTGTGATCACGCCGCTGCCGCAGGGTACGATGGTCGAAATTATTGAGAGCAGGTGACTTTCTAACAGTAAGCGCCGCCGGACAAGTCGACTTCGTCGGTGCAATTTCATCAGTTGGCGCAAAGTTCGTAAGTCGCTGCAAAGCTCTTTCAAACGCTAAGCATCTGGAGGATACACCCGGAACACCCGCACTGGAGACACGCCGGGAAGACACGCAATGGCAAACGGCAATTTTCATTTCGAAGGTAACAACGCGGTCGCTCCTGACGGCACGGTCTTTGGAAAGAAATTCAAGTTGGGCATCTTCAATAACGGAAGCACTTCGATTGGTGATTTTGTGGGCGCTAATCCCGGCGCTTTTCCCAGTCTCGCGCTGTCGCGCCTGCGGGTAATGTCGGCCGTGTCGGTAAACGAAGGCAAGCTCGAGGCGATTAATACTTATGACAATGCCTTTCTTACCTTTGGCTGCTTTCAATGGACGGTCGGCGCCGGAGATGGGGGCGGAGAACTGCCGGCGATGGCTAACCTTCTCAAGCAAACGAACGCAGCGGCCTTCGATCAACTGTTGGGCCAGTTCGGACTCGATATCGCGTCGGTAAACAGTCCCGCCGGCCAGCCGCCGACCGGGTTCTTCTCGTTAAACGGCGCGGCAATCAAATCGGCGGCGGACAAACAGCAGAAGATGCGAACGCTGGAAATGGCTTTTCGATTCTTTCGCGCCGGACAGGATGAGGCGATGCGCCAGGTGGAAGTTGAGTACGCTGCAAGTCGCATTGATCTGTTCTATCGCGACCCAAATCACAAAATTCGGAATCTCTTTATCGCCGACTTTGTTAGTTCAGAATTCGGCGTGGCTTTAATCCTCGACGAACATGTGAACCGGCCGGGACATATTCCCGGGACGCTTGCCAACGCGGTAAATCAGTTCATCGCCGCAACCGGAAAAAGTGATCCGTCCACGTGGAATGACCAGGACGAAGAGAGCCTGTTGAATAAGTACATCAACATCCGAAATGGCACGAGCATGACCGATTCCAATAATCGGGCAAACCGAATCCGACAAGCGGTTGCCAACGGGCTTGCTTCTGATAAACGTGGTTCATTTCAACCGTGACCCGCAGAAGGGGAGCAACTTGGGGATGATTTCGCGACCGCATTCACAACATTGGGAATTATTTGATTACCTGATTTGAGAGGAGCAGCAAATGAGAGTCCTGAGAAAAGGAATGACCGGCGATGACGTCGGGCGGTGGCAGTTTTTCCTGGTAGGCCAAAATCATCAACTGGAGGTTAACGGGAATTTCAACGATGACACCTATAACGCCACCCGCGCTTTTCAAACTGATAATCACCTGGACATCGATGGCCGGGTAGGCTCTGAGACTCTGGGATGTGCCATGACCCTGGGCTTCGATCCGCTGGACAATTCCGACGCTCCAGCCAACAGCGGATCGAATTTTCCACCGCCGCCAAACTTCAATCCTTTGATTTCAACCCCGGAACGGCAAAACGTTTTTGGTAGATTTGAGTTTGCTTCTGATCCGGTTCCAAGTAATCCTGAAAACATACGCATTAAGGGAAACTGGGAGGCAGACAGCATCGTCCGGGTGCAGTTGCTGCAACTGGTCGGAGTGCAGGGTGCGCCACACGATGGCGGCGCGAGATTCCATAAGAAGGCAGCAGAGCAACTAATCGGCCTTTGGAAAGCCTGGGGCGACGCTGGGTTATTGGATCGTATCCTGACCTGGGATGGCTCCTTCGTTCCTCGATTCGTTCGCGGCAGTCGAACCGTTTTGAGTAATCACGCGTTCGGAACTGCATTTGACATCAACGCATCGCTTAATCCTCGTGGGACGCGTCCGCCTCTCCTCGGCAAGAAAGGTTGCGTTCGTGAGTTAGCAACGATTGCAAATGATAACGGCTTCTACTGGGGTGGCCATTTTGGTCAGAAGCCGGACGGAATGCACTTCGAAGTTGCCATCTTGAAACAGTAGTTACCAGTTACAGGCCAGTCAGCTGGTTATTTCCGTCGGGAATACCTCGCGAGCGTCTCTGGAAACACGCGCACGCCTTCGGGCATTTTGTCCATCGAGATTTTATTTGCGCCGGTCAGGATGTCGCGCGCGTTCATGCCGTACACCTGAAGGTTGTCTTCGTTATCGGGTTTGATGACCACGCCTTTCAATTCCAAACCGGCGAATGCGCCGCGACTGCGCGAATAAGAAAGTATCTGCGCATTCAATTTCACATCGGTTGAGGCGCTGGCTGATCGGCCGACAGGTCCGGCGGCGGCGCTACCTTCGCCACCGATTTCGAATTTGTCGCTCAACAAGCTCTCGACCGCATTCTCGTTCATGAAGAGCAAAATGTAATCGGTCGAAGACGCGCCGATCTGCAAGCCAACACTGCCGCCACCCAGATCGAAAAACGCGGGTGCGCCCCATCCTCCCGCGACCCGGCGGCTAATCACGCCACTGCCGCCACGGCCGCCCACGATGAAACCCGCCTTGAACACACTAGGAAAGACGGCCACGGCTTCAGCTTTGTCGAGGAGGTCCTGCGGGATTGATTTTTCGCGCGTCCCCATAATCTCATCAAACACCCGCGCCGCTTTCGCTGATTGCTTAGCTGCTTCCGAAACTTTTTTCGTATTGCGGTCCCGATTCTGTTGCGCGGGCGACGTCAAGCAAGCACCCAACATTAGAATCAAACCAAGTAAAGTCAACACTGACGTTTTGGTAAAGCCCTTCATGTTTTCTCCTCACGCTTAATTGATGAATTTCAAAGAATCTTAACGCCTCCCGGAATATCGCGCCAGCGTCTGGGGAAAGATGCGGACGCCCGCCGGCATCCGGCCGATCGTCCACGCGCTGCCAGGAGCAAGAATGTCGACAGCCTTCCTGCCATAGACTGCAACGTTGTCATCGTTGTCAGCGCTGATTACGACGCCCTTGATTTCCAGGCCCGCAAAGGCGCCGCGACTTCTCGAATAAGAAAGAATCTGCGCCTTCAACTGCGCGTCAGTAGTCGCGCTCGCGGATCGGCCCACAGGACCGGCGGCGGCGCTGCTCTCGCCGCCGATTTCAAACTTGTCTTTCAATAAGCCTCCGAGAGCGCTGTCATTCATGAACAGCAGGACAAAGTCTGTAGAGGAAGCGCCAATTTGCAGACCTATGCTGCCACCCCCCAGGTGAAAGAAAGCCGGAGCGCTCCAGCCATTCTTTGTGCGCCGGCTGATGACGCCATGACCGCCGCGGCCGCCGACGATAAATCCGGCTTTGATCACGTTCGGGAAGACGGCGATCGCTTCGGCCTTGTCAAGCAAGCCTTGCGGAATCGCTTTCTCGGGCACGTTCATAATCTCCGTGAAGACATCGGATGCTTTCTGCGCCTCCTTCGCAGCACCGGCAAGTTTCTTCTGATTTTTTGCTTGCGCCTGCGCCGTAATCGCGGCGCCGGCAGAGACCACCAATATCAGTACACACAGCACTTGCTGAATCAACTCGGTAACGCTTT
>WNGQ01003189.1_pt1 | contig 28230 bp, 26 predicted proteins | sample 5407661 | NCBI WGS metagenome assembly WNGQ01 (sample SAMN13153382, study PRJNA577476) | soil metagenome | isolation source: 60 cm soil or saprolite under Garry oak tree replicate 2 | place: USA:California | collected 2016-06-15 | reverse complement strand
CGGCTCACCGTCCTGGCCAGCCCCGCCGGCGGCCCCGACGAGACCTTCCGCATCGCCGGCATGACCGACCCGGCCATCACCGTCAAGGCCGACGCCCGGGTCAGCATCGAAGTCATCAACGCCGACCCCGACACCGCCCACGGCCTGGTCATCACCACCAGCCAGGCCAGGTCATCGTGGATGCCGATGATGACCAGCCGGCCAGCGTTCCCCGGCTCCGCGCTGTGGTTCCTCGGCAGCCCCACCACCGCCGGGATGCACGCCGCGACCCTGACATTCACCGGCAGCACCGCAGGCACCTACCACTACCTGTGCCCGGTCCCCGGGCACGCCCAAAAAGGCATGACCGGGCTGTTCACCGTCAGCAGCAGCACAACCTGAACCCGGCCCAGCTGGGCGCGGTTCCCGGGCATCTGCGCACCCGGGAACCGCACCCACGCTCATGCCTGGTGATTCCTCAACCGCGGCGTGCAGGGCGGGATCGCCAGCGGCGTCACGGGCGAATCAGCGCGGGGGGCGAAGGCCGGCCATGGTGACCGTGACAAGCCGGCGGACCGCAGCCTTGGACGGCAGACTGCCGGCTGCGGTCAGGGCGTGGAGGCAGTAGCTGGCAAGCTCACCAGGCGCCACGTCATCCTTCAGGCCGCCGGTCTTCGCGCCCTCGGCCAGCAGGCCGCTGATGAAGCTATGCAGCTGCTGCTGGGCCCGGGCGACATGCTCGCCTCGGTGTCTCGATAAGTTGCCGTCTTGATGACCACCGGCACCCGCTGCCCACGAGAGGACATCCCGGTGGCTGGATTCGCCATGATCAACCGCCGCCCCCAGGTGCCGCTCCGCCCGCCAAACGCGGGCAGAGCGCCTGCGGAAGTGCAGAAAAGGGGAGATCCTGAAATGCTGACCGCTGAAGCCCACATCCAGACCAGCCGCCCGAGCCGGTATCTCATCCAGCTGTGCAAGCACGCCAGGTACATGGGCCAGCACGGGCGTCATGGGCTGCGCGCCCACCCCGGCAACAACACGCCCGAGCGCCCTCAGATGCAGCACGCCGAATGGTCCGACACGTTCGGCATCCTCCGCCTGAACTGGGGCGAGTGCACCATCCAGCAAACCCAGACACGCTGACGCTGCGCGCCCAGGCCGCCGACGAAGAAAACCTGCGGCGAATCCAGGAACTCATCGCCGGGCGCCTCGAAAAGTTCGGCCGCCGCGACCACCTGAAGGTGACCTGGCAACCGCTGCGGCGGGCGGCGATTGGCCGGGTGACGCCGGCCGGGCAGGTCACGGTCCCGGCACGCTCATCGGCGGTGAAATCATCGAGAGTGACCCCATCCCAGCCACGCTGACGACAAACAGCTCTTCCCGTAGACACCTTAATGAGACACGCAATGCTAAGGAGGCGCGGCACTATCGCGTTGCGTGATCTCCGAACGCCGCCGGGTAACTGCCGAGCAGACTTAAGGGGGCTGTTGCCCCCGAGCGACGGCACGCTCTGTTCGGGGCAGCAGGCTAGGCGGCTGGCCAACGACCCTGACGGCCATCTGAGGCAGTCGCTGACGCAGGTGCTGGGCCGGATCGAAGGGTGCCTGGATGATCCGATGCGACTGTCCGTCCCATTGACCTGTGCCGTCTGCCTGCGAGATTAACTGCCACCAGCGTGCGGATACCTGCGACCGAGTTCGCTCCGGCTTGTTGGCAATCTGGACGTGGCCGCGAGCCAGACCGACTAGCCGTATGCGGACCAGTGGTTCCCGCGAGCACCCTGCCGATCTGCCCCACGCAGGCTTGCGTGCGGAAAATACGCCCGCCGTCGCTTGGCTGTGCCACAATCACATCTGTTCAGCGCCCCGGGCCGGTTGTGGGAAGCTCCCCATCGAGCCGACCGGGAGGGCGCGTTGACGGAGCTGCACCTGTCAGAACCCTACGCGACGAGTTAGGTGAATGCGACATGGCCGCCAAAGCCCGTGCGAGGAGGAAAGTGGACAGGCCAGACGACGAAACCGCGAAGGCAAGCGCCGCCGACGCTTGCAGCAAGACGATCTTCAAGGATCGCGAGGAGTCTGAGTTCTACGCGCAGTGCGTCAGGGATTTCCTTTTCCGCCATGGTTATGAATTGCTGGAAAACAAGGAAATTGTGGAATTGGGTGTTGGCACCGGAGAAACGATCGTTGAGCTTCTTAAGTACTATGATTTTACCGGCAAGATCAACGGCTATGAGATTGACCGGGCCTCTTACGAATATGCACAGAAAGTAATCGTAGAACATTCAGTCGAGGATCGCTATATAGTGATCAACGAAAATTTCTTTGCAGCTGTCCGGAACTCTATAGTGGGCGGATGCGCGATATCAAACCCGCCATATCTTCCCGCGTACGAGCGCCCGGTACAGATGCCTGAGCTGTGGGGTGGGTTTGACGGCAGTCAGGTAACTAAGCAGATTGTAGGATGCGGCTTTGAGCGCCTGATCCTGCTAGTGTCAAGCTTTTCTAACCCGCTAAGTATCATCGAGCACGCCTTGAGCCACGGCTATAAGGTACTCGACTTCGCGGTCCGGACAATGCGCTTTGGCATTTACAGTAGCGAGCCACAGGTGTATGAGCGTATCGCGCAACTGAGTAGTCAATATAAGGCTTTTGTATCGGCTGACCGCTATTGTGTGGCCGGGGTAGCCTGGGTTAAGGATCGAGACGCGATCGATCTCAGCGGTCCGCTTGCTCAGGCGCTCACCAGCCTGGCCAACCGTCCGGAATCGACGCAGCCCCGGACCGTCACACCGAGCAATGTCGCTGACTACCAAGTTGAACTCGAACAGTTCGCCGCCCAGATCGGCACGGCCCAATGACCTCCCGCGATCCGCTCACGCCCGTGCTGTCGGTCGTGGTGTGCGGCGCCGGCCCGGCCACCGCCATCGGCACGCTCGTCAAGCTCGCCTGCGAGCGCGGCTGGATCGTCCAGGTCATCGCCACTCCCGCCGCGCTGGACTTCTTCGACCCCGCCGCCATCGAGGCCCAGACCGGCAGCCCCGTCCGCAGCCAGTACCGTAAACCAGGCGAGCCCCGGCCCGGCCGGCCAGGCCCAGCGCGATCCCGGTCAGCCACCGCAGGGCAGTCCGGGTTGGCGCAGAAGAACCGGCGCACCGCCAGCCGGATCACCACACGATGGCCGCCGACCGGCGCATCGGCCAGACGCCGCTGGTACGCGCTGTGCACCCGCGCCGAGGACCGGCCGCGTGCGGGCAACCGCCGATCTACCAGGAGTCCTTCGTCCCCTGAGGCAACACGCCGACCACAGGACGAACCAGTTCCTTACACACCACAGGCCGCAACCCGGCGCAAGGGACAGTTACCGTCACGAAATACGGGCCAGCTCCAGATCCAGTTTTCAGCCGACGTTGACAAATGGGAAAATCGTGTTCGTGGGAGCGGGGGTGAAAGGAACGGTCAACGTCGCGACTGATCCGTCGGCGCCGGGCCTACCGATTCCGCCGACGACATTGATCGGTCGGGCTCGTGACCTCGATGTAGTCACGGAGCATCTGCGTCGCGTCCGGTTGTTGACGCTGACGGGTGCGGGCGGTGTGGGAAAGACGCGTTTGGCGCTCGAGGTCGCCCGACGCCGGACTGTTCGCGCCGACAGCGGTGTCTGGCTGGTCGATCTGATGACGGTCGCGCCCGGAGCCGACGTGGCCAGCGAGACGGCGCGGATCTTGCTCATCGACGGTGTGACCGGTGGTGCGGCGCGGGAAGCGTTGAGCCGGTCCCTCGGCGACCGTCACGCACTGCTTGTCCTCGACAATTGCGAGCACGTGATCGAGGGGTGCGCCGAGCTGGCCTCGGCGTTGCTCGGGGCCTGTCCGAACTTGCGGCTCCTCGCTACGAGCCGCGAGGTCCTGGGCGTGCCCGGTGAGTTCGTCGTGCCGGTCGATCCGCTCGCCGCGGAGGACGCGTGCCGGTTGTTCGTCGAGCGTGCCGCGCACCGGAAGCCGGGCTTCGTTCCGGCCGAAGAGGACGACGACGCCATTGCTGCCCTGTGCTGGAAGCTCGACCGGTTGCCTTTGGCGATCGAGCTGGCAGCGGCGCGGGTCCACGCGATGTCACCAACGGAGATCTCCGCAAGCCTCGACGAGCGGCGGCTCGAGTTGGGCGGTGGCCGGCGACCGGCACCGGCTCATCACCGCACGGTGCGGGCGACGGTCGAGTGGAGCTACCGACTGCTCAATCTTGACGAGCAGCAGGGGTTCCGCGGCCTCGGCGCGTTCGTCGGCAGTTTCGACGCCGCCGCGGCTGAAGCGGTCGCCAACATCAGCGTCGAGGTGCTGGCCCGGCTAGTCGACAAGTCGCTGGTGACCGTGGTGGAGACGCGGGCGCATGGCACGCGGTACCGGCTGCTGGAGACCGTCCACGAGTTCGCCGCTGGGCTCCTCGTCGAGGCCGGCGAGGCCGGGGATGCGCTCGCCCGCCATCTGCACCATTTCTCGTCGATGAGCGAGCCGACACAGGGGTGGCCGTCCCGCGTTGCCGAGCGGGTGGTCGCGTCGCTGGGGGATGACTACAGCAATGTGCGAACCGCTCTGGAGTGGGCGGCGACCAACGATTCCTGTGGCGGTATGCGCCTACTGGCTGGTACCGGCGACCTGTTCAGCATGCTCGGCCATGCCGACGGTTGGCGGCTAGCCGTCGAGCTCCTCCAGCGATGCTCCGAGCGCGACCGGTATCGCGTCATGGTCCAGATCACCGCCGGTGTCATCGGCTTCCAGCACGGCCCGCTCGACGTCTCCCAGGCCGTCTTGGCCGAGGCGGCGGAGTTGGCCGCGGAAATCGGGGAGGACGGGTTGCGGGGCTGGGCCGTGACGTTCTTGGGCTGACCGATGTGCTCGCTGGGCGCGTCGAGTCCGGGCGCCGGCGGCTCGAGTCGGCACAGCGCATCCATCGTGACCAGGGTGAGCCAATCGGTGAGGCGCGCGCGACTGGGGTGCTCGGGCTGGCGGACGCCATCGACGGTGACTACGAGCGCGCCCGCCAGCTGGTAGATGCCGCGTTGGCAACCTGCATCGCCGAGGGCGACCGGTGGAGCCAGGGCCACTTGCACACCTATCTCGGGATCATCAGCGAGCGCCTCGGCGACGAGGCGGCGGCGACCAGGCACAACCGCACCGCGATCGAGTGCTTCCGCCCGTTCCAGGACTCGTCGCTGCTGCCGACGGCTTTGGCCAGCCAGGCGAGCGTGATCGCGCGCCGCGATCCGGCCCGCGGCCTAAAGGTCGTGGCCGCGGCACGCGCCATCAAGGCCAGGGCCGGCAGCGACTTTCCGCCGTTCTTCCGTGAACGCGCCGACCAGGTCCGGGCGGTGGCGGAGTCGGCGCTCGGCGCCGACGCGACCGCGTTGTGGAAGGAGGGGTTCCGTCTCGACCGCGACGAGGCCATCGCGCTCGCCTTCGGGACTCCGACATCCCGCCCGTCCACCGTGAGCGGGTTGAGCGGGCGCGAACAGGAGGTGGCGCGCCTGGTGGCGGAGGGCCTCGCCAACAAAGAGATCGCCGCTCGGCTCCATCTGTCGGTGCGGACCGTCGAGACCCACATCCGGCACGTGCTGACCAAGCTCGGCCTGCTCAACCGGACGCAGCTCGCCACCTGGGCGCGCGACCGGCTCGGCTAGAGCGCAGTACAGGAGATGACGAGCAGGGCCGTGGGTTCACGAGCAGGGCGTGCTGGCGCGAAATACGTGACGCCTACGTAATCACACTGATGTCTCCGGCGCTCCAAGGGTCCATCGTTGCGCGCATGAGCACGTCATCCTCCGAATGCCGTTATCGGCGTCCGTCCCGGACGTTGGCTCGCGCCAGAACGTGGCGATATGCGGGGTCTCTGATCTTCAAGGAGAGTGATCGCCATGTGCACCGACGACAGGCCCACCGCCCATCTGCACCAGCCCGATCCCCAGGTGTTGCACGATTTCGAGCCCAGGGTGGTCTTCGACCTCGAACCGGTCGACTCGGTGACAGTGACGACGCTGATGGACAATGTGACCGACGCTTTCATGCCGGATCAGGGACCGGCCCAGCGGCGACGTCCCCGAGGTCCCATTGGCCGATGGTGGCTTCTCGGTCCTGGTGGACGTGGCCAAGAACGGCGCCCGCCACCAAATCCTCTTCGACGCCGGCACCACCCCCGATGGGGTAGTCGAGAACATGCGCCGCCTCGAGGTCGACCCGTCAGGCATCGAGACCATCATCTGCAGCCACGGCCACTTCGACCACACCACCGGACTCGACGGCCTGATCCGGCGGCTCGGGAGGGTCAACCTCCCGGTGCTCATCCACCCCCACTTCTGGCGCCGGCGCCGGTTGGCCATCCCAGGGCGCGACCCGCAAGAGATCCCCACCACGAGCCGCCGAGCGCTCGTCGACGCTGGCTTCGAGGTCATCGAAGAGCAGCAGCCCAGCTTCCTATTCAACCGATCCGTCCTGGTCACCGGCGAAGTACCCCGCACCACCGGCTACGAGGCCGGGTTCCCACCGCAGGAGGCCTGGCTCGGCGGCCGCTGGCAGCCCGACGCCCTCGTCCTAGACGATCAGGCGCTCATCGTCGACATCAAGAACAAGGGCCTCCTCGTGATCACCGGCTGCGGCCACGCTGGGATCGTCAACATCTGCCGGTACGCTCGCCGCCTGACCAAAGAGCGCGCCCTCTACGCCGTCATGGGCGGATTCCATCTCAACGGACCGATCTTCGAGCCCCTCATCTCCCGAGTCCTCGATGACCTTGGCGCCCTTGCTCCTAGTGTCGTCGTCCCGGCCCACTGCACCGGATGGCGGGCCCAGCACGCTATGGGTGCTCGCTTTGGCGAGGCGTTCATCCCGAACACCGTCGGTACGCGCTTCGAACTCTGACTGGGCGACCGGCCCGACCTGCAGTCCTTCGCCCGGGGCCTCAGGCACGACCACGACGCCGTGGTCAACGGGCTCACCCTGCCCTGGAACTCAGGCGTGGTCGAAGGCAGCGTCAACCGGATCAAGATGCTCAAACGCCAGACGGAAGTGCATCTTCCAGCCCGCGATTCATGGCTAAGGCCGCCTCACCGTATCTTCCTGCGACCCCTGTGCCGCTGGCCGGGTCAGGCCCCGGTGGGCTGGGCGGAGGCCTGCCGTTCGGCGATGCTGGCCCGGACCTGGTCCATGTCCAGTTCGCGGGCCCTTGCGATCAGCTGCTCCAAGGTGGCCTCCGGCAGCGCACCGGGCTGGGCATACAGGACGATGCCGTCGCGGATCACCATCAGCGTCGGGATCGAGGAGATCCCGAGCGCCCCTGCCAGTTCCGGCTGTGCCTCGGTGTCCACCTTGCCGAACACGGCATCCGTGTGGGTGTCCGACGCCCGCTCGAACACCGGTCCGAACATGCGGCACGGTCCGCACCACCCGGCCCAGAAATCGACCAGCACCAAGCCCTCGCCGCTGGTCACCGCATCAAAGTTCGCTGACGTCAGCTCGACCGTAGCCATGGAATCCTCCTCGCCTCATCCAAAGGGGCCATCTATACCCCCGGGGGTATCAACCACGGCGCGCAAGCCACAATTCCCGCCCCGGCTGCCAGGAGAGCCTGGGCTGGTGATGTCCCGGGCCAGACCGTCGGCGGCGCTGGTTCCCGGCCGGATTGCCTGGCTCGCGGCCTGGCCGCCGCTACATGGCCGGGCCAATATACCCGGTAGGGTATTCTCGGTTGAGCGCGAACGAAAGAAGGGGCGGCCGATGAAAATCGACGAACAGGCCGCGGGCCCGGTGCTCAACCGGCTCCGCCGGGCCCAGGGCCAGCTGGCCGGGGTAATCGCGATGATTGAGGACGGGCGCGACTGCCGGGATGTGGTCACCCAGCTCGCCGCGGTGTCGCGGGCGCTGGACCGGGCCGGGTTCAAGATCGTGGCCAGTGGGATGCGGCAGTGCCTCACCGGTGACGGCGATTCCCTGATGACCCAAGAGCAGATGGAAAAGCTGTTCCTCGCCCTGGCCTGAGGCGGCCCGGTGATGGACCACGGCTTTACCATCCGCGTCGCGGTGCCGTTCGCCGAAGCAGTGGCGCGGGTCCGGGATGCGCTCAAGGCGCAGGGCTTCGGGGTGTTGACCGAGATTGATGTCCAGGCGACGCTGCAACTTTGGTGTGTGCCCGGGCCTGACCCATCAGGGGACGTTGTCGCTGAGCGGCTTGGTGCGCGTCAGGCAGGCTGGGGGAAGGGGGAACCAGCGCAGCGCTTCGAAGTCTTCGGGGAGCCCGGTGGGGCCGTCGTCGATGTGGTCTGGACGGGCTGCTAGCAGGTCGCGGGCCTCGTACAGGTAGCCGGCCAGGGACTCTTCGCTGGCTCGTGGGCGCCGGGCGGGGGTGCGTAGCGTGCCGTCGGCGGTGTAGCGCAGGTCGCGCAGGCGCAGCGGCGGCTGCGGCGGGCCGTTGTGGTGGCGCCACAGCCCGGTGTGGGGGTCGAAGCGGTAATCGGTGAGGAGCCGGTAGCCGTCTGTGGCGATCAGGTCGACTGCGTCGATGAGGTAGCCGGCGACGATGTCGGAGAAGAAGTAGTTGAAGTTGATTCTCGTCCAGCCGGGCTTGATGCCCTCGCAGCCGTGGCCGATCTCGGCACGGAAGGCATGTGAACGGGCCGCGCCGATGGCCAGCAGCCGGTGCCCATACGGGCCGGCGCAGGAGCAGCCGCCGCGGGCCTGGATCCCGAACAGGTCGTTTAGGAGCGCGACAACGTAGTTGTGATGCAGGTACCGGTCGCCGTGACGGACGCGCAGCGAGACGATCGACAGCCGACGGGCATCGGGATTACCGAGCACCTCGATGTTGGGGTTGGCTGACCAGCGGCGCAGGGCGCGTTTCCACAGGCGCTCCTCGCTGGCCTGGATCACTTCGGTACGATACGGTGCCGCCGCCCGGCACCGTCGGTACCCGGTTGGTGAACAGCGACCGCTTCGCGACGAGGACGCCCGGCGTGCCCGGCCCGCCGATGAACTTGTGCGGCGACAGGAAGATGGCGTCGAGGTCGGCCGCGTGCATGTCGACGTCGACGTACGGGCCGGCCGCCGCGTAGTCCCAGAACGACAGCGCCCCACGTGCGTGCAGCAGCGCCGCGATAGTATCCGCGTCGGACAAGATTCCGGTGACGTTGGACGCGGCGGAAAAGCTCCCGATGCGCAGCGGCCGATCCGCGTACCAGTCCAGTTGCGCGGCCAGGTCGGCCAGGTCGATGTGCCCGTCGGCATCGGCGCCGATGACCACGACGTCGGCGATGGTCTCACGCCAGGGCAGCTCGTTGGAGTGATGCTCATACGGTCCCACGAACACCACCGGCCGCTCCTGTGGCGGGATCTGGTCCAGCAGCCGGTAGCGCCGGGTGGGCCCGTCGGGCAGGCGCAGTTCCAGGATGCCGATTAGCTTGCTGACAGCAGCCGTGGCGCCGGACCCGCAGAAGATCACTAGGTGGTCATCGGTGCCGCCGACCGCGTCGTGGATGATCTGCCGGGCCTCTTCCCGCAGCTGCCCGGTTGCCAGGCCAGTTCCTGAGCTTTCGGTGTGAGTGTTGGCGTAGCGGGGCAGCACCTGATCGCGCACGAGGTCCTCGATGAAGTCGAGCGAGCGGCCCGAGGCGGTGTAGTCCGCGTATGTGATGCGCCGCGGCCCGTACGGGCCGTCTAGCACCTCGCCCTCGCCAATGATGGCGGACCGGATCCGCTCCACCAGCGCAGCACCCGGCCGCACGGCCAGGGCATGATCAGCGGGGACCGTCACTGGGCACCCCTCGTCTGCCGGGGACAGCAGCCTCATTGCAGGTCGATCGTGACCGACGGAGGGCTGGCGAGGGTGTTGTGCACGGTGCAATGCGACGCTACCGCCCGCAGCGCCGCCCACCGCTCGGGTGGCAACCCGGCCGGGACCCGCACCATCAGGCGGACGTTGCTTACGCGGGCCGGACGGTCGCTGGCCATCTCGTACCCCGCGGACACGGCCAGGCCGTCGCGGCTGTACCCGTGACGGGTAAGGAACCGGCCTGCGTAAAAGGCGACGCAGCTGGCGAGGGAGGCCACGAACAGCTCCGTAGGGGTGGGCGCGCTGTCCTGGCCGCCGGCATCGGCCGGCTGGTCGACCAGAAGCTGGTGCCCGCGCACCGTCACCTGGTACGCCTCCCCGGCCACGAACCGGGCTTCCATTCCCTGGCCATCCCCCGCACTGGCCGACGGTGCCGCTACCTGCGTCTGCGTCATATCCGCGCTCCAAACTGAACCCGTGCTGACTCTCCCGAGTACATGCCCGTGGGGGTGGCACAGGCAGGTACGGCCGTCATCCGCCGCAAGGACTTTGGTCCCCGATCCTGCTGCGCAGGAATGGGTCGCGGCATCCCCCGGTTGCAGCCATCATAAGATACCCATGGGGGTATTGATGCCCACCCTGGCTGCCGGAGGTGCGCCATGACGATTGTCAAGCTCCTCAACTCGCCGCAAGGACAGGCCGCGCCCGGCGCCGATGCTGACCGGCCCGGGCGGCTGCTGCCCGAGTGGGCGAAAGTGCTAGTGGTCGTGGCGCACCCCGACGACGAGTCCTTCGGGCTGGGCGCGATCATCAGCCAGATGACGGCCTCTGGTGCCGCTGTGCACATCCTGTGCTACACCCACGGCGAAGCGTCCACGCTGAACCAGAACCTTGCAGAGCTGGATACCGAACGCGAAGCGGAGCTGCGGCACGCCAGCGACAAGCTAGCCGCGGCCAGCGTCACCCTGCTCAGCTACCCCGACGGCAGGCTCGCCGCTATCCCGCCGACAGCACTGGCTGCCCATGCCGTGAAGCTCGCCGCCCGCCACCGGCCAGACGGCCTGCTCGTCTTCGACGACACCGGCGTCACCAGTCACCCAGACCACCAGGCGGCCACTCGCGCTGCCGTGCTGGCCGCCAGAGACACCGGGCTGCCGGCCCTTGCCTGGGCCCTGCCCACCGCTATCGCCGAGCGGATGCGCGCCGAGACCGGCCAGCCGTTCACCGGGCAGCCGCCCGACCTCCTCGACCTGTGCGTCCGGGTGGACCGGACCAGGCAACGCCGAGCCGCCCTCGCCCACGCCAGCCAGATCTCTCCGTCAGCGGTTGTCTGGCGGCGGTGGCAGCTACAAGGCGACTGCGAGCACCTGCGCTGGCTGCTGCCACCATAGGGTTCGCTGTCGTCGGCGCCTCCGGGCACAGCGACCTAGGCCGGTTAGCGGTGCTTGCATGGCCGCGCCGAGCATCGCGGCCGCGCATATTCCTCATGGGTGGACGTGGTCTCGCTCGCATACCGGTGGGGGTATTTGCTGCCCGGCGCTGTTTTCGGCTATCGTCTGAGCTGATACCCCCTCGGGTATTTAGGAGGTATCGGTGGTCCTCGAACTCGACATGCGGGAGGACAGGGCAGTGAGCGGGTGGCTGAGCCCGCTGCTCGTCTCGCGGTGTAGCCGATGATGCTGCTGGCCATCGGCGTCGGGCTGCTGATCGGGCTGAGTCTGGGCGCGCTGGGCGGGGGCGGTTCCATCCTCACCATCCCTGCCCTGGTCTATCTTCTCGGGCAGAGCCCGCACCAGGCCACGGCCGCCTCGCTCCTGGTGGTCGGGCTGGCCGCCGTGGTCGGTGCCATCGCGCACGCCCGGGCCGGGCGGGCCAGGCTCAAGACCGGCGCCGTGTTTGGGCTGCTCGGCGTCATCGGCTCCTACGCCGGTTCGCTGGCCAGCGCAGCGGTCCCCGCCAGCCTGCTGCTGGCTGGGTTCGGCGTGCTCATGCTTGTGGTGGCGGCCACCATGATCTTGCGCCGCCGCCGGGTGCCCTGTGTCTCCATGCCTGCTCATGATGCCCGGAGCCGGACCCGGCATGCCCTCGTGGTGGCCGCGGCGGCGACCGGGGTCGGCCTGGTCACCGGGCTCTTCGGTGTGGGTGGCGGATTCGTTGTGGTACCCGCCCTGGTCTTGGCGCTCGGCTTCGACATGCCGGTCGCGGTCGGCACCTCGCTGGTCGTGATCGCACTGAACAGCGCGGTGGCGCTGGCCACACGCGCCGCGCACGGTGCGCTTCCCCTCGATTGGGCGCTGGTCGCCACGTTCACCGGCGCAGCCATCCTCGGCACGCTGGCCGGCACGGGGATGGCCGGGCGGGTCAACCCGCAGCGTTCACGCTGCTGATCGTGGCGGTCGCCGGATACACCCTGGCCCGCAGCGTGCCGAGGCTCGCTTGACACCACGTCCCATACACCGCAGCCGGGCACTTGGCGCGGCGCGCGCGGCGACCGCACCCGCGCACCGCCGCCGTGGTGTGCACACCGCGTTGCTGTCGGCCCGGCTCGCCGACGCCGCAGCCGCTGGCTGCGACGTCGCCGTCATCATCACCCAACCAGGATCGAAGTCCCAGCAGAACGCGCAACGCCAGGGCTTCGATCTGCTCTATACCCGTGCCGTTCTGGTTAGGCAGCCCTGAACCCGCACACCTGTGACCCTCGCCGGCATCCAAAGCCCGCTCTCTGCCGGGTGGGCATGCCAGCCGCTAGCGGGCATTGGCCGTCACCCGGAAGGAGACAATTATGAGTGAGGTATCGAGGACCCCGATCACTGGCGGGTCGTGCTGATGCCGCAGCCGCTGGCGTGATTGGAAGATTCTGTGGCAATCATCCGGCTTGGTGTACCTGCCGACCTCCCCGCCGCATCCGATGTCTATCGCAGCGCGTCGTTGTCTAATGCGGGTGACCGTGACAACCTGCTGGCCCATCCGGAGTACCTGGTTTTGGGGCCTGAGGGGCTGGCCGAGGGACGCACTTTTGTCGCGGAGGAAGAAGGGTCGCTTGTTGGCTTCGCCACCTGGATCGAGGCCGGTGGCGTCTTCGAACTGGAAGACCTGTTCGTAGATCCAGCCTGGATGCGGCGTGGGATTGCCACCGCGCTCGTCAACCGCATCGCGCAGGTTCTGCGAGCGCGGGGCGTGGAGCGCCTGGAGGTGACGGCCAACCCTGACGCGATGGGGTTCTATCGCGCTGCCGGTTTCCTCGACTGCGGCGTTGCCGGCACCGTCTTTGGCCCCGCGCCGCGCATGACGCTGGCGATCCGCTGACTGCCTTTACCTGATCAGGCCGCCGCAACACCGAAGTGCCCGTTTCCATCTGCAGCAGGCGCTGGCCTTCGAGGACGTCGCTTGAGGCGCAGGCGCACATGACGAGAGGCACCGGGCCCTGCCCAGGTCGGGTGGGGGGCCGACCTGGGACATCGAGAACCTGATCCGGCGTCGGGGTTCCGCTGGGTGTCGTGGGCACGGAGCGAGACCAAGACCTGACCGCCGCGCGAGCGAATGACAGTTAACGGGATGTGCGGCGCCGCCGCCCGGGCAGGTGTTCGTGCTGGCCGAGACGACGGCGAAGATCACCCAAGCGGTGGGCTGGTATCCGTGCACCGACCATGCGAAGGAGAAGGAATGCGCTTTCTGACGCGCAGCAGACCAGGCACGATCTTGCTCGCTGCCGCAGCGGCGGCCTCTGCGGTGATGGCCGTCCCAGGGACGGCATCCGCTGCGGCCGGCGCGTCCCCGGTGGTGGGGCACGTCTACGTCAACGACAACACCGCGGGCACGAACACGATCGGGGTGTTCGACCGTCACGCGGACGGGGCGCTGACGCCTCACGCCGGGTCCCCCTTCGCCGCCGGCGGTGCCGGGACCGGGGCGGGGCTGGCCTCTCAGGGGGCGCTGCAGATCTCCCCGGACGGCCGGTTCCTGCTTGCCGTTGATGCCGGCAGCAGCCAGATCTCGGTGCTGCGGATCAAGCCTGGCGGGTCGCTCAAGCTGGTGCCTGGCGGGGTCGTCTCCTCCGGGGGTGTGCTGCCGGTCAGCGTCGCGATCCACCGTGCCCTGGTATATGTGGCCAACGCAGGGACCGGTGGCAGCAACTACACCGGGTTCCGGCTCGGCCGCGGCGGCCGGCTGCACCCGCTCGCCGGCTCTACGGTCGCCCTGCCCGACGGTTCCCAGCCAGGCGACGTGCTGTTCAACTCCGCCGGCGGCAAGCTGGCCGGCACCCGCATCGGGACCTCGCAGATCGACAGCTTCACCGTCCACCACGGGCGGCTGTCCGCCGCTCCCGGGTCACCGTTCCCCGCCCAGGGCTTGGGCCCGTTCGGCAGCGAGTTCCGCCCCACCAACCCCGGTCAGCTCTTCGTGTCCAACGCCCACGACGGCGCGGGCGCCGGCACGGTCTCGGCGTTCCGCGACTCGGCCAACGGGACGCTCACCTCGATCGGCTCCTCACCGTTCGCCGACAACCAGACGGCCCCGTGCTGGGTGGAGATCACCCCCGACGGCCGGTTCCTGTTCACCACGAACACCGCCTCCGGCACCGTTTCCCGGTACCGGATCGCCCCCGGTGGCGTGCTGCGGCTGCTCGGTAGCACCCCGGCCCGCGGCACCAGCCTCGGCGTGGTTGACCTCCGGCTCAGCCCCGACGGCCGCTTCCTGTACGTCGACGAAAGCGGGGCCGGCGCCGTCGCCGCGTTCGCCGTCCACGGCGGCAAACTGGCCGAGCTGGCCACCTCCCCGGCGTCACTGCCCGCCGGCGCCACCCCCGCCGGCATTGTTGTCACCTAGCCCGATCTGCACGGCTGCGGAGCCGGGGGGCCCGTCGGCACCCCGGCTCCGCCGGGCCTGGAGGGCCGCCGCGCGAAAACCACGCGCGCGGGCGCACCCGGCCGGCCGTTCACGCGATCATGCCGACCCCGGGCGTGGACTGTCCGTCTCCGGCTCCACGGCCACCAGATCGATACCGAAGTCGCGAAGCCGGTCAAGCAGCCCGTACAGGTGCGCCTGGTCACGGACCTCGCCGACGAGGACGCTCTGGCCCTGCCCGGGTTCCAGTACCATCCCGTCGAAGGCGGACTCGAAACGCTCACCCAGCCGCCCGCGGAGGACAATGCGGTATCTGCCGCCGGTCACGGGTCAGCTCCGGTCGCCACGTGCCCGGTCAGCGGCGCCGACCGCGGCTGGCGCGGCCTGGGTGGCACGCCGCTGGGCCTGGGTGATCGCCCAGGCCGCGTTGACCAGCCCGATGTGGCTGAACGCCTGGGGGAAGTTGCCGATCATTTCGCCGCTGCCCGCGTCAACCTCCTCGGCCAGCAGGCCGACGTCGTTGATCGCCGCGACCGCCCGTTCGAACGTCGCGATGGCCTCGTCGACCTCGCCGGCCAGCGCCTGGGCCTGGGCGAGCCAGAAGGTGCACAGCAGGAATGTGCCCTCCTCTCCCGCCAGGCCGTCGTGACCCAGGTACCGGTACACCAGGCCGCGATCGTCGGTAAGGCGGGCAGCGGTGGCGTCGATGGTCGCCTTCATCCGCGGGTCGTCGCCGGGAAGGAAGCCGGTGATGGCCAGCATCAGGTTGGAGGCATCCAGGTCTTCACTGCCGAATGCCTGGGTGTACGCGCCGGCGGCGTCGCTCCAGCCGCGTTCGGTGATGGCGGCCCTGATCTCGTCCCGGGCGGCGGCCCAATCGGCGGCCCGGTCTCCCGCGCCGAGCCGGGGCGCGAGGGCGATCGCCCGGTCCAGCGCCACCCAGCACATCAGCTTGGAATACAGGAAGTCCCTGGGCTCGCCGCGGATCTCCCAGATGCCCTGATCCTTTTCCTTCCACCGGGCCGCGGCGGTGTCCGCAGCCGCGGCCAGGAACCGCTGGGTGACGGAGTCGAGTTCACCGAGTTGCTCGACCAGCCGCTGGGCCGCGCCGAGCAGCTCGCCGTAGACATCGAGCTGGCGCTGGTTCCAGGCGCCGTTGCCGACCCTGACCGGCCGGCTGTCCCGCCATCCGGCCAGGTGCGGCAGCTCCCGCTCGGTGAGGTCACGCTCGCCGCCGATCCCGAACATGATCTGCAGGTCCAGCCCGCGGTGGAGCTGGGAGGCGGCCGCGTCCGCCAGGAAGGAGAAGAACCTGTTCGCCTCGTCGGGGCAGGCGGCCACCCACAGCGCTTCCATGGTCAGGCTGGCGTCCCGGACCCAGGTGTAGCGGTAGTCCCAGTTGCGCTCGCCGCCGACCGTCTCCGGCAGGGAGGTGGTGGGGGCGGCGACGATGGCCCCGGTCGGCGCGAACGTCAGCGCCTGGAGCACCCGCCCGGAGTGGTGGACCAGCTCCCGCCACGGGCCCTCGTAGGTTTGGTGGATCGCCGACCAGGACCGCCACCCCGCCAGCGTGTCCTCCAGCCGCGCGGTGATCGCCGCGCCGTCCCAGGCGGGCAGCGGCGGCTCCCCCGCCTGCCCGTGCGCCAGGGCGAAGCATGCCTCCTGCCCGGCCTCCAGGTGCAGGCGGGCGGTGGCGGTGGCCCCGTCGACGCCGAACCCGGCGGGTGCGGACAGCAGCAGCCGGCCGCCGCCGCCGCGGGCAGCGACGCCGCCGGGGATGGCTTCCAGGATGGGGTGGATCAGCCCGTACTCGGGGCGCGGCGCGTAACTAATCTCAATGTCCAGCTCCCCCGCGGTGCAGGCCAGCCTGCGCAGCAGTACTCCGGGCGATCCGGCGCCCAGGTCATGGCCGCGCTCGTTGCGGCCCACCGCCATCGCGTCGGTGAGCACCGCCGTGCCGGCCGCCGTGACGAACGTCGTGTCCAGGGCCATGGTCTGCTCGGCGTAGGCCCGGCTGGCTTGGAAGTCACCGGCGGGCCGGATGGAGAAATGGCCGCCACCGGGGTCGAGAATCCGGGCAAAGACGGCCGGGGAGTCGAAACGCGGGAAACACAGCCAGTCCACCGACCCGTCCCGGCTGACCAGCGCCGCCGAGCGGCAGTCCGACAGTAGCGCGTAGTCACCGATCGGCAAGCTCTCCATCGTCGTCTCCTTCGGGAAAGAGCCCGAGGCCGTGCACCTCGGACCGGAAAGGGTTTACAGGCCGTAGGCCTCAAGCAAGTACAGCCATACCTCGCTGAGGGTCGGGAACGACGGCACCGCGTGCCACAGCTGATCGACGGTCACGCCGCCGCAGATCGCCACGGTGGCGGAATGCAGCAGCTCCTGCACGCCGGGGCCGGTGAACGTGGCGCCGGCCACGGTCCTGCGGTCGTCATCGATCACCAGCTGGCTGGTGCCGCGGATGCCATTGCCCTGGGTGTAGGCGCCGGGAACATCGCCGGTGGGGGTGCTGACGGCGGTCACCCGCAGGCCGGCGGCCTGCGCCTGCGCGAGGGTCATGCCGACCGCGCACACCTGCGGGTCGGTGAAGGTCACCCGGGGCACGATGCCGTGGGAGGCGACATCGGCGGTTTCCTGGCCAAGGATCGTGGCCGCGGCGATACGGCCGTGGTACTTGCCCATGTGGGTCAGCGGGGCCAGACCGGTGCAGTCGCCGATCGCATACAGCCACCCCCCCGGGACGCCCGCCACGCGCATCTGCCGGTCCACGGGCACCGGCTGCCCGGGCTGAAGGCCTGCCCGCTCCACGCCGATCCCGGCGGTGGCGGGCCGGCGGCCCACCGCGACCAGGATCTCGTCGCCGGTGAACTCCCGCCCGCCCGCCACCGTCGCCGCCACCGGGCCGTCGCGGCCCACCCGGCGGGCTGCGGTCATGCGCGCTCCCGTCACCACGGTGATGCCTTCGGCCTCGAACGCCGCGCGCAACTCCTCGCCGGCGAACGGTTCCTCGCGGGCGAGCAGCCGCTCCGCGCCCTCGAGCACGACTACGTTTTCGCTGCCCAGGCGCTTGAACGCCTGCGCCATCTCGGCGCCAATGGCGCCGCCCCCGAGGACGAGCAGCCGCCGGGGGACCTCCTTGGCGCTGGTGACCGCCCGGTTGTCCCACGGGCCCGCCTCGCGCAAACCGGGAACCGGCGGGATCACCGGGATGCTGCCGGTGGCCAGCACGACCGCCCGGGCCGCCCGCAGCCGGCGGGTGGTGCCGTCGGCGCCTTCGACGTCGGCCGCCCTTTCCCCCGCCAGCCACCCGGTACCGCGCACCAGTTCGATCCCCGCGGACTCTAGCCAGCGCCGCTGCCCGTCGTCGCGCCAGTGGGAGGTCATGTAGTCGCGCTGGGCGAAGGCGGCGGCGGTGTCCAGCGGGCCCGTGATGGCCTGTGCCGCCCCCGGCGCGCGCCTCGCCGCGGCCAGGACATCGCCCGGCCGGATGAGCGTCTTGCTGGGGATGCAGCCCCAGTAGGAGCATTCACCACCGGCCAGTTCCCGCTCGATGATGGCCACCCGCAGGCCGCCGCCGGCCAGGCGCCCGGCGGCGTGCTCGCCCGCCGGCCCGGCACCGATCACCAGCACGTCGTATTCGTCGGCCACGGGTGATCCCTCCTCCGCCGTGTTCGTGTTAGCCGTTGCTGATGGAGTCTCGGCTGGCCGTTGCCTGTTACAGCGCTGGCGGGAATGACCCTGACCACCCGGCGCTGGCGTTCGTCACTTGGCCGACGGCGTAACGCCGGGACGCCGTCGCCGGACCATGCGTCATCACGGCCCGCGCCGCGGGTCACCGGCAGCCGAGGTATGACGATGCGCCAGATTTGGCCGTTTCCCTGCGATCCCGTGGATCCAGCCGCGCTGTACGCGGAGCTGCCGCGTGCGGGCATGCGGCCGGCCGTGCGGCTCAACATGATCGCCAGCATTGACGGCGCCACCGCGCTCGCTGGCCTGTCCGGTGGCCTCGGGGGCCCGGCCGATCAGGCGTTGTTCGCCGTTCTGCGGTCCAAGGCCGACATGGTGCTGGTCGCGGCCGGGACCGTCCGCGCGGAACACTACGGGCCGCTGGGGCTTCCGGTCGCGGTGGTATCCCGCTCCTGCAGGCTCGACTGGGATTCGGAGTTCTTCACCGCCGCGACCGCACCGCCGATCGTGATCACGGTCGCCGACGCGCCGGCAGCCGACCGCAAGAAGGCCGCGGACGTGGCCGAAGTGGTTATTGCCGGGGAGCGGGATGTGGACCTTGCGGTCGCGCTCGGCGCGCTGGCGGAGCGGGGATTTGCCCAGGTGCTTGCCGAGGGCGGCCCCACCCTGAACGGGCAGCTTGCCGCCGCCGGCCTGCTCGACGAGGTGTGCCTGACCCTGTCACCGCTGCTTGTCGGCGGCGATGCCAAGCGGATCCTGTCCGGTCCCGGCCTGCCAGGTGGCCAGCAGTGGCGGCTGTCCTCGCTGTGCGAGCAGGACGGGTTCCTGTTCCTCCGCTACCGCTGCCGGTAAGCCGGGGCGGCAACAGGGCCGGGCGGCGCAATGGCGCGCCGCCCGGCTTCGGCGGTGCTGGCTTACTCCGAGGACCAGGTGGTCTCGAACGAGGGATACAAGGTGAGGCCGCCGTCGATGAAGAGCGTCTGGCCGGTGATGTACGCGGCCTCGTCCGAGCACAGGAAGGCAACGGCCGCCGCCATCTCCTCGGAGCCGCCCGCCCGGCGCATCGGGATGTGGCTTTCCACCATGCGCCGCTTGACCGGGTCGTCGATCCAGGACCGGTTGATCGGGGTGACGGTCGCACCGGGGCCGATGCTGTTGACCCGTATCCCGCGCGCCGCGTACTCCAGGGCCAGCGACCGGGTGAGGTTCTGCATGCCGCCCTTGGACACCGAATAGCCGAGGAACCGTGGCTTGGGGATCACCTGGTGAACGCTGGACACGTTGATGATGACCCCGGGCTGCCCGGCGGCCAGGAATGCCTGCACGGCCCCGCGGGCGCACAGGAAGGCACCGCGCAGATTCACCGCGAGCACCTTGTCGAAGTCCGCGGCCGACAGCTCATCGGAGTTCTCGGCGACCTGGATGCCGGCATTGTTGACCAGGATGTCCAGCCGCCCGTACTCGCCGAGCACCTGGTCGAACATCTGCTCCACGGCCTGCTCGTCGGACACGTCGGCAGCGACCAGGATCGGCCTGCCGCCGGACTCGGTCACCTTCTTCATGCAGACCTCGACCCCGTGCTCGATCGCTTCCTTGGTCGAGATGGCGCCTTCCGGCCGCCCGACGTAGTTGATCGCAACGTTGGCGCCCTCCTCGCCCAGACGGATGGCGATCGCCTGCCCGATTCCGGAGCTGCCCCCGGTGACCAGGGCAACCTTGTCCTGCAGTCCTTTCATAGTGTCCTCCTCATGGGGTGGCCGTCGCGCGAGCGAGAACCCGCGCCCGGCCGTCGCGGAAGAAGGCGACCGCGTCAGCCGCGGCGCCGATCTGATCGATGGTGCGGACAGCCCCGAACGGGGCGTTCCAGAACGCCGGGTCACCCGGCGGCGGACCGTCGTGCGGTCCCACGTACAGGTACGGGTCCGCGACGTGGGCGTCGCCGGGTGAGACGCCGTAGTTGATCGCGCCGGCGGTGATGCCCAGGTCGAAGTGCTCGGGCCACAGCACGGCGGCGGTCGGCTGGTCGTCCGGGATTTCCGCGGCGAAGCCGCGCAGCGCCTGCTCGCCGAACTGGTACCAGTCGGCGAGCACGCGGGCCGCGGCCGGATCGATGGTCAGCGGCTGGTCGAGGTCGAACGGTGTCGCGGCCCGGTATACCTCGGCCGGGGCTCCGGGTGTGATGCCGGCGAATTCCGCCGCCGCCCGGAGCGTCGTCAAGGCCGTCCGGCGGCTGCTCTCCGCGCCGCCGACGACCAGTTCGGTGCCGTCGACGGCGAGGAACCCGCGGTCTCTCCCAAACGAAGGGGTCCGGAAGCCACCCGGCGAGGGCATCAGGGCGATCTCGCCGGTTTCCGCATGCAGCGCTGCGGCGAGGATGTGCTCGGCGACTTGGTGCAGCCCGTCCCTGGTCGCGGTTAGTTGGGCAGGCAAGCGGCCCGCGCCGCTGGCGATAGCAGTCATGGCAGTTCTGTCTCCCGCGCCGCCGCGGCGTTACGAAATTGGCTGCGCCGCGGCGGCGGATTGAAGCCGCCTGGCGTTACCGCGCTGCGGATTTCTCACCGGGGTGAGATCGGGTGAGCGGTGAGGCGCATCGCCTGGCCCGACGGTGAGGCTGTAATCAGCCGACACCGGGAGGCGAGCACGATGCCGCAGGCCAGCCCCAAGGCCCCCACCGCCGCGCAGGACGCGATCACCCGCCCCGACGCCGACCTTGTCGCGCAGCTCCGGGCGGGCGACGAGTCCGCGATGGCCCAGCTCGTGTATGAGTGGTCGCCGGCCATGCTCCGCGTCGCCCGGTCGTTCGTCGGCAGCGCCCAGTCCGCCGAGGACGTGGTCCAGGACGCGTGGCTCGGGTTGCTGAGCGGCCTGGCCCGGTTCGAGGGCCGGTCGTCGCTGCGCACATGGACGTTTTCGATCCTGGTGAACCGGGCGAGGACGCACGGCAGCCGCGAGGCCAGGACGCTCCCCCAGCCTCCCCTGGCTCCGCGGGGAGGGCCGGCCGCGGACGACTGGTTCCCCGGCCACGGCTGGGAACGGTCAGCGACCTGGTCCTCGATCGATGCCCAGTCCCGCTGGGACACCTCCCCCGAGACGGTGGCGCTGTCCAGGGAAGCCTTGCGGCAGCTCGACCGCGCATTGTCGGCGCTGCCGCCACGGCAGCGCACGGTGGTGACCATGCGTGACGTCTGCGAGATGGACGCCGAGGAGGTCTGCGCCGCCCTGAACATCTCCCCGGTGAACCAGCGCGTGCTGCTGCACCGGGCGCGTGCGGTGCTGCGGGAGGCGCTGGCTAGCTACTACCGTGGATAACCGGTCCCGGCGGAACGCCAGGACCGGACAGCTTGGGGGGGCCATGGCCGCTGACCTGTCCGGGCGCGCGGCGCTGATCACCGGTGCCGCGTCGGGCATCGGGCGGGCCAGCGCCCTTGCCTTTGCTGCTGCCGGCGCGAGCGTCGCGCTGGTGGACATCGATGCCGGCGGCCTGGCGGATACCGCGGCGGCCGTCAGGGAGCTTGGCCTGCCCGCCGAGGTGATCAAGGCAGACGTGACCGATCTGGCGGCGGTGTCCGCAGCCGTCGCGCGGACGGTTGAGGTCTTCGGCAGGCTCGATGCCGCCCATAACAACGCCGGCGTGCCCGGGCCGTACCTGCCGCTGGACGAGTATTCCGAAGAGGACTTCCTCCGCGTCCTCCAGGTGGACCTGGTCGGAGTGTGGCGGTGCATGCGCGCCGAGATCCGGCATATGCGGGCCCAGCGGGCCGGTGCCATCGTGAACACCTCCTCGATGCTGGGCGCCGCCGCGATGCCGGACAACGGCGCCTACGTGGCCGCCAAGCACGGCGTGCACGGCCTGACCCGCGCGGCGGCGCTGGAACTGGGCGGCACCGGGATCCGGGTGAACGCCATCGCCCCGGGGGTAACGCGAACCGGCATGACCTCGGCGGTCAGCGGCGAGTTGCTCCGCAGTGTGCCGCTGGGCCGCATCGCGGAACCGGAGGAGATCGCAGCGGCCGTGGTCTGGCTGTGCTCGCCCGAAGCCTCCTACATCACCGGCTCGGTGCTGGCCGCCGACGGCGGCTGGCTGGCCGGATGACCGCCTCACCCGGACGGAGCCGCCCATGACAAGCCGAGGCGCCAGCGCCCAGCCGCGCTCAAATGGCCAGGCCCGCGGGCCCGCACTGCATCGTGAGCTTCACTTCTTCGAGACAACCTCAGTCTCGGTTGGTGTCATGGCGCCAACCCTGGCCATGTCTGTCACCGGCGTCGCGGCCGCCGCTGCTCTCGGCCGAGCGGCGCCGCTGGCGTTCGCCGTCGCCGCCGTAGGTGTCAGCCTGGTGGCGTACGGGTTCGTCCGGCTGGCCGGCGAGTTCAGCCACGCCGGTTCGGTCTACGGGTTTGTCGGCAATACGCTCGGCCCGCGGCCTGGGTTTCTCGCCGGATGGGCGCTGCTCGGCACCTACCTGGTCTTCCCGCCGGTCTCCATCATGGGTGTCGCCGTCTTCGGCCACGCCTTCCTGGCGACCACGGGAGTGGCCGCCGACGCCGACTGGTACCCGCTCGCGCTGGCTGCCTGGGCGGTCATCTGGGTGCTGGCGGTCCGTGGGGTCCGGCCGACCACCCGGTCGGTACTGGCGTTCGAGATCGTGTCTGTCTGCCTCATTCTCGTGCTCATGGGCGTGATCTACTGGCGACTGGCGGCGGGCACCGCGCCCGGCGGGCAACGCCTCTCCGGCTCCGTCTTCCTGCTGCCCCCTGGGGTCGGCCTGTCAACACTCGCGCTGGCCGCGACCACGGGGTTTCTCGCGTTCGCCGGCTTTGAATCGGCGGGCTCGCTGGGTGAGGAGTCATTCGCACCGACCCGGGCCGTCCCCCGCGCGATCATGACCGCGGTGGCGTTCGGCGCGGTCTTCTATGTCGCCTGCGTCACCGCGCAGTCGCTAGGGTTTGGCACCGGCGCGGGCGGGGTGTCGGCTTTCCGCCATTCCCAGGCACCGCTCGGTGATTTGGCAAAACGATACGTCGGCAGTCCCTTGGCTGCCCTGCTCGATCTGGGTGCCGTGCTAAGCGCCCTGGGCGCCGGCCTGGGCGGGGTGACGGTCGCTGCGCGCATGTTGTTCTCGTTCGGCCGCGACGGAATCACCTCCCGGCGCCTCAGTGGGGTGTCGAGGGTAACCGGCGTGCCGCGGCGCGCACTGGCCGCGGAGATGCTCATCGGGCTCGCCCTGCTCACCGCGTTCCGGCTGGCCGGGGCGTCCGCGCTCAATGTGTTCTTCTACCTGGCGACGATCGGCACGCTGTCCCTGCTCACCATGTACGTGCTCACGAACGTCGCCGCGGCACGCCATCTGGGCAGGCGCTCGCCCTGGCAGCTCGTGGTGCCGGCCGGGGGCGTGCTGATCGCCGGGTTCGTGCTTTACCACAACGTCTGGCCGGTTCCGCCGCCGCCCTATAAGTATTTCCCCTACCTGGTGCTCGGCTGGCTTGCCGCTGGGCTCGTGATCACGGCCGTCGTTCCCGGCTTCTCCGGGAAGGTCGGCACGGGGCTCGAACGCGTCGCCCAGGCCGAGGCCGAGGCCGGGGCCGCTAGATTAGCCCCCGCTCACGGGCCCTGATCACGGCGTCGTCCCGCGACTCGGCACCGAGCTTGCGGTAGATGGCCCGCAGGTGGGTTCTCAGCGTGTTGGGAGTGACGAATAGCGCCGAGGCTAGTTCCCGCTGCGGGGTCGGCGCGGGCAGCAGGCGCAAAATGGTGAGCTCCCGGCCGGTCAGCGGTTCGATCAGCCCGTCCTGCCGCGCCTGCACCGACTCGGCCCGTTGCTCGTCGGCGAGCCAGCCGGCCACCACCGGCCCAGGGTCGGGGCAGTGCCGCAGAATGCCGCGTGCCTCCGCGAGAAGGGCGCGGGGGTCGCTGCTGGTGCCGGGCGCCGCCATTGCCGGGCTCTGGTCGCCGGTGGGAGCAGAAGGAGGGCATGTTCTGCTGACCGATGCGGCGGTGAGTAGCGCCGCGGCGAGTTCCACTCGGCCAGCGCCACGGCGGCCGAGTTCCACCGCTGCCACCGCGGCCCGGACCGCGGCCGTCCATTCCCCGCGCCGTGCCGCGAGGCGGGCCGCGGCCAGACGGGGAAACATGGCCACGAAGTGCAGGTCGCTCAGGGTCCGCTCGACCACAGACTCGGCATCGGCCACCAGGGTGTCCGCGAGCGCAAGGTCGCCGCGGTCTACGGCCATGAGCGCCCGGTATCCCTGCGCGTAGATGTAGGCAAGCCTGTTGCCGTCAGCTTCGGCGCGCCGGGCCGCCTCGGTGAGCAGTTCCCGGGCGTGGCCGAAGTCTCCCAGCCACATCCACGAGATGCCCTGCACCAGCCGGTGCACCGTCGCGACGAACGGGTCATCGGTCCCGGGCGCTCCCGGCGGGATCTCGGCCAGCCGCCGCCCCGCGCCGCCGACATCCCCGGACTTGTACTCCAGCAACGAACGCAGCACCGCCAGGTGCGCGTCGGACTGGCCGGAAGCCTCGGCGGCGTCGAGCGCCGCCCCCGCTTCCTCCAGCCGGCCCATGTCCAGGGCCGTCCACACCCGCGCCGCCGAGAGGGACGCGTCCGCGGCCACGACCTCCGGCGGCAGGGCGTCCAGCCACATGAGCACGGTGACCGGTTGCCCCGCGTTGAAGGGCTGGCGCCAGTGCTCGCCGATCAGCCGCCCGCTGAGCGAGAAGTCGCCTGAGGCGATCGCATGCCCGATGGCCTCGGCGGCGTCACCGTTGGCCGCATACCATTCCGCCGCGCGCTTGTGCAGCTCAGTGGGCTGCCCCGGATCGTGCAGCCTGAGCTCGTGCCGCAGCAGATCGGCGAACAGGTGGTGGTAGCGGAACCACCGCCGTTGGTCATCGAGCGGGGTCAGGAACAGGTTGGCCCGGTGGATCTCGCTGATCAGCTCCTCGCCCACATCCGGTTGAGGACTGAGGTAACGAGCAGGAATTCGCGGACGCGCGGGGCCTGGCTGTCCAGCACCTCCTCACAGAGGTAGCTGACGACATGCCAGTCCGCACCCGTGAACCGCTCGATGAAACCCGACGGGTCGGGCCGGTCCCGCAACCGCAACGCCGCCAGCTGCAGGCCAGCGGCCCATCCTTCGGTACGGGCCACGAGCCGGTGCACGTCCCGCTCGGGCAGCGCCGCATCCAGCCGCCCGTCGAAGAACTCCCTGGCCTCACCCAGGCTGAACCGCAGCTGCTCGGCCCGTATCTCGGCCAGCTGGCCGCGCACCCTCAGCCGGCTCACCGGCAGCGGCGGGTCGGCCCGGGTGATGATGACCAGGTGCAGCTGGGGCGGGCAGCGGTCCAGCAGGGTGGTAACCGATTCGTGTACCTGGCGGCTGCTGACCAGGTGATAGTCGTCGAGCACGAGCACCAGCGAGTTGTCCGACGACGCGGCCTCGTTGATGAATTCCGGCAGCACGTCGCGCAGCACGTCCGAGCCGGCCATGTCCAGCCGCCGCAGCGCGGCCGCGCCGACGGCCGGCCGGCCCTGCCCGGCGGCCAGGAGGAGGTAGCGCCAGAATCGCTTGGGGTCGTCGTCGCCGCCATCCAGCGACACCCAGCCGGCGGCGGCCCCGTCGCGGGCGAGCCAGTCGGCGACGAGCGTGCTCTTCCCCCACCCGGCCGGGGCGACGATCAGTGTCAGCGGCAGCCTGCTCCCTTGGCGCAGCAGGTCATGCAGGCGCTCCCGCCGCACCGTCTGGTGCCGGGGATCCGGCCTGAACAGCTTGGTCGCGATCACGACCTCGGAAACGCCGGCTGTCACCCCACCGCCCTGTCGCTCCGTCACGCCCCGGTCCGCGCGAGCGGGACCCAGGGTTACCCGACTCTAACCTGCGGCTGGGCAGGACGGACAGTGCGGACGAAAGCGGCGGTCAGGGCGTTACGTCGCCGGGGCCCGGTGCCTGCCCCGCGGCGCCGAAGCGTTCCCCGAGCGCCCGCAAGCCTGGAACGAGCACGCCGTCACGGATCTGGGCGGTCGTCTTGTTGCCACGGGCAGGTGACCGTTCACATCAGGTGCGGCGCGGATACGGGCGCCGTTTCCGCCGCGACGGGTTCCGGCGTGCCCCGGCGCAGCAGCGTGAGCGCGATCAACGGGAAGATCAGCACCGAAAGCAGCCCGGCACACACCAGCGCGGCCGCCGTCACCGGGGTGATCTTCCCCAGAGTCACGCCGATCTGCGTGGCAGTCACGATGAACGGCAGCGAGGTGGCCTGGAGCAGCCCCAGGGCCAGCGTGGGCCGGGTGCCGTTGGCACGCAGGCCGATCAGTGCGGGCACGCCGCGAACAACCAGCAGCGCCAGCAGGAACACCGGGACCCGGATCAGCGCGGACGGGCTGTGCAGCAGGCCGGCCAGGTCCAGCTTGACACCACTGCTGACGAAGAACACCGGCACCAGGAAGCCGTAGCCGATCGCTTCCAGCTTGATGCGGAAGTTCGGGTGGGAGGCGGAGTCGCGGTCCACCAGGCCGACGATCGCGCCGGCCAGGAACGCGCCGAGGATGCTTTCCAGGCCGAACCGCTCGGCCAGGGCGGTGAACGCGACCAGCAGCAGGACCGCGAACCGGACCCGGATCTCGGCGGTGGTGTCCTGAAGCCGCAGCAGCACCTGGCCAAGGCGCATCGACCGGGCGGCGCCGGACACGGCCAGTCCGGTCACCGCGACGAGCCCGGCGAACGCGCCGAGCACCACGACCTTGGAGCCGGTGCTCCCGCCGGAGGACGAGAAGAACAGCGACAGCAGGACGATCGCCGCGAAGTCGGCGATGCTCGCGGCCGCCAGCGCGCTTTGGCCTACCTCGCTGCGGACCTGCCCGGCGTCCTTGAGCACCGGCACGACCAGGCCGAGTGAGGTAGCCGAGAGGGCGATCGCCAGCAGCAGCGGCTGTGACACCCAGCCGACGGCCGTGAACGACGCGCCCGCGCCGTAACCCAGCACGAGCGTTACCAGGTAACCGAGCACGGCGAAGCGGAGCAGCCGCCCCCGCAGCTGGTGCACGTCGATCTCCAGCCCGGCGAGGAACAGCAGGAACGCCAGGCCGAACAGGGCGAGGATCTGCACCGGCAGGTCGACGTGCACCCAGCCGAGCACCGACGGCCCGATGATGATGCCACCGATGATCTCCAGCACGACCGCCGGGACACGCAGCCGGGGGAAGAACCCGACGGCCAGCGGGGCGAGGACGGCTATGGCCGCGACCACCAGCAGGTTGCCGAACGACACGTCAGGCATGGCTGGTCACTTCCGCAAGCGCCGGCTGAGCCTGCCCTCCCGTCGTCGCGCCGAGCCGCCCGGCGATGTGGTCGGCGACGCGGAGGGCGTTGGCGATGATCGTCAGCGTCGGGTTCACAGCGGTGCTGGAGCAGAAGAAGCTGGAGTCGGCGACGTAGACGTTGTCGAGTTCGTGCATCCTGCAGTTGATGTCCAGGGCGGATGTCGCTGGGTCGGTGCCGAACCGCACGGTTCCGTTCTGGTGCGCCACGGCCCCGATGCCCAGCCGGCCGCCGAGGTAGTGGTAGCCGGGCAGCACATCCTGGCGGCATTGGATGGCGTCCAGCAGGCCCTTGAACTTCCCGATGAGCCGCTGGTGCGCTTCGGCGTTCGTCTGCGTGTACCGCAGCCGGATCCGGCCGTCGCGGTCCAGCAGCATCCGGTTCTCCGCCAGCGGCAGGTCCTCGGTGGTCAGCCAGAAGTCCATCGAGTGCCGGGCCAGGTCCGCGGGATCCCGAGCGTCCGGGGCGTCGAAGGCGATGAGCGTCGCGTCGTTCTTGCCGAGCATCTGCATCGCGCCGAGCGGGTAGGGGAAGCTGCCGTCGCCGCCGGGGTCGCCGAAGTAGAAGTCGTTGACGCCGAGCGTCTTCTGGAACC
>WNGQ01003838.1_pt1 | contig 28236 bp, 27 predicted proteins | sample 5407661 | NCBI WGS metagenome assembly WNGQ01 (sample SAMN13153382, study PRJNA577476) | soil metagenome | isolation source: 60 cm soil or saprolite under Garry oak tree replicate 2 | place: USA:California | collected 2016-06-15 | reverse complement strand
CGGCTGTTCCTGGACCGCTCCATCCCGACGGCCGAGGCCCTGGCCGACCCCGCACGGTTCGTGAGACTGCTCGAGGAAGCCGGCCCGCTCGATCTCGTCGCCGGTCCGTCCGGGTACGGCCTGCCGCTCACACGCGCCCGCGACGCGACCGACGGCGACTTGCGGCTCGCCCTGCTGGCGCCGCCGGGGGAACGCGGCGGCATCGCCGGACTCTCCGCGCTGCTGCGGATGCTGGCGCGCTCCTCGCTGCCGGTGGTGCTCACCCCCGGCGTGCTGCATCTCCCCACGGTGCCACCGCACCGCAAAGTGAATCGCGTCGACATGGGCACGGCCGACAAGGTGTGCGCCGTCGCCCTCGCGGTCGATGACCAGGCCCGCCGACTGGCATGCCCGCTCTCCGCTACGTCATTCGTCCTGCTGGAGCTGGGCGGCGCCTTCACCGCCGCCGTCGCGGTAGCGGGCGGCCGGATCGTGGACGGCGCGGGCGGCTCGGCCGGCGCACTGGGACTGCGCGCCGCCGGTGCGCTCGACGGCGAGGCCGCCTATCTCGCGGGCAGCGTGTCGAAGGACATGCTGTTTCGGGGCGGCGCCGCCACCGTCGCGGGCTGGGATGAGGGCACCGAGCCGGCCGAGCGGTTGGCGCACCCCGCGACGCCACGGGAACGCGTGGCGTCGGAGGCGCTCATCGAGAGCGCCGTGAAGACGGCCGTGGCACTCGCGCAGTCGGTGCCCGGGCCCACCGAGTTCGTGCTCTCGGGGCGGCTCGCTCGGGTCGAGGCCGTAAGCGGGGCGATCCGCCGGCGGCTCGAGCCGTTCGCTCCCACACGCGTGCTCGAGGGGTTCGCCGCGGTGGCGAAGCAGGCGGCGCAGGGCGCGGCCCTGGTCGCGGACGGGCTCGCCGGCGGCGCCCATCGCGAGCTCGTCGAGTTGCTGGCAATTCGCGAGGCGCGGGGAAGCGTGCTCGATCATCTGTACGTGGTGCCGCGCGAGCAGGCCTTGCGCCGCCTGGGTGGAGGCGCGGAGCTCTCATGACCCGCGTGCTCTTCGCCGGCGTCTCCACACGAGGGTTCGCCGAATCGGCCGCGCGGGCGGGATACGAGGTGGTCGCTGTGGATGGCTTCGGGGACCTGGACCTGCGCGCGCGCGCGCATTCGGTCCACGTGGCGCGGAGCGGCGGTCGGTTCAGCGTCCGCGCCGCTGTCGCCGCCGCACGCGGGCTCGATGCGGACGTGGTCTGTTACGTGGGGAGCTTCGAAAACCACGCCCGCGCCGTCGGCGCGCTCGCCGCCGGCCGGGTGCTGTGGGGCAACCGGCCAGCCGTGCTCGCGGCGGTGCGCGACCCGGTGCGGCTGGCGCGCGCATTGCGCGCGCGCGGACTCCCCACGCCGGCCGTTCGCGTCACCGCGCCCCGCGCCGGGACGGCGAGGCGCTGGCTCGTAAAGCCCCGGGCGTCGGGAGGGGGCAGCGGGGTGGCGCCGTGGCGCGGTGGCCCGCTGCCCCGCGGCAGCTACGTGCAGCAGCGGGTGACGGGCGTTCCCGGGTCGATCGTGTTCGCCGCGGACGGGCAGAGCGCCGTGCCGCTGGGCGTGTCGCGTGCGCTGGCGGGCGACGCCCGCTTCGGGGATGTCGCCGGCGGCTTCCGCTACTGCGGCAGCATGCTCGTCGCGCCCGAGGAACCGCTCTTCGGCCGCGCCTGCCGCCTCGCCGCCACCGTCACCGCCGCGTTCGGGCTCGTGGGCGTGAACGGCATCGATTTCGTGGCTCGCCGCGCCGTGCCCTACGCCGTGGAGGTGAACCCGCGCTACTGCGCATCGATGGAGCTCGTCGAGCGAGCGCGGGGGATTTCGATTTTCGACGTGCACGCCCGGGCCTGCGCGGGGGAGCTCCCCGACCTTGAGCACACCCGGCCGGCGGCCGATGTGGTTGGGAAAGCGATCGTGTACGCCCGGGAGGACGTGGTGCCGGAGGGGACGGCACGCTGGCTGGCGGACGACGACGTGCGCGACGTGCCTGCGCCGGGTGAGGGCATCGCGCGGGGCCATCCGATCTGCACGGTATTCGCGCGGGGGCGCAGCGTGACCTCGTGCGGCGCGGCGCTCGCCGCCCGGGCCCGCACGGTGTACCGCTCCCTGGACGCACACCGCGTGAGGATCGCGTGAGCCCGCCCCCCGCCGGCGCCGTCGAGCACGTCACCTGCCTCGGCTGCGGCTGCGCCTGCGACGATATCACGGTCGTGGTGCAGCGCGGCCGGGTCGCCGAGGCGCAGCGGGCGTGCGCGCTGGGCGCCGCGTGGTTCGGGGACGGCCGGGTGCCCGACGAAATCCGGATCCGTGGCCGCGCGGGGACGCTCGAGCGAGCCATCGCCGAGGCGGCGAAGCTGCTCTCGGATGCGGAGCGCCCCCTCGTCTATCTCGCCGGAGACGTCTCCTGCGAAGTGCAGCGCGACGGGGTCGCGATCGCCGATCGGCTCAGGGGAGCGATCGACAGCCTGGCCGGTACGGCCGCGCCGGGCCTACTCGCCGCGCAGCGTCGTGGCCGCGCGGGCGCAACCCTCGGCGAGCTGCGCCAGCGCGCCGATCTCGTGGTGTTCTGGGGGGTGGACCCGGGCGCGCGCTATCCGCGCTACGGCGCGCGGTACGCCGTCGATCCCGTGGGCCTCGCCGCGCCGGCCGGGAGAAAGAGCCGCCGCGTGATCGCGGTGGACGTGGGCGATGCCCGGGGGCCGGCGGACGCGGATGGCCGGGTGACGATCGCGGCGGCCGCCGAGCTCGACGCGCTGGGCGTCATGCGCGCCACCGTCCAGGGGCGATTCATCCGGACCGACGCGCCGCTCGAAGGGGTGATCGCTCTGGTCCACGACATGACCCGGGCGCGCTACGTGGCGCTCGTCGCCGACGCGGAGCCCGGCCCGACGCTATCGGACCCGGACCGCGCGGAGGCCCTGATCGCGCTGGCGCAGGCGCTCAACGGCCCCACGCGCTGCGCGCTTTCGACGCTGCGCGGTGGCGGCAACCGCTCGGGAGCCGACGCCGTGCTCACGTGGCAGACGGGGTACCCGTTCGCCGTGGACTTCGGGCGCGGGTACCCGACCTACCGGCCGCACGCGGGTGCGGCCGAGCAGCTCGCGGTGCGCGACGTGGACGCGGCGCTCGTGATCGGCGCGCCGGCGACGCTGCCCGCTGCCGTTGCCGAGGGGCTCGCCGGCATCGCCACGGTCGCGATCGGGCCGCGGGCGAGCACCGCGGCCTGGAAACCTGTCGTCGCGGTGGACACGGGAGTGGCCGGCATCCACGAGGGCGGCACCGCGTTCCGGATGGACGACGTGCCGTTGCCGCTGCGGCCGGCCCTGGAGGGGGCGGACGTGCGCAGCGCCGCGGCCACGGTGCGCGCGCTGCGCGAGCGGCTGGAGGGCGACGCGTGACGACGCCCTCCCGCCTGCGGATCACCGGTGGCACCGTGTACGACCCAGCGCATGGGGTGGACGGGGTGGTTCGAGACGTATGCATCGAGGGCGGCCGCATCGTGGCGGAGTTGCCGGCGGGTGCGCCGCGCCTCGACGTGCGCGGGATGGTGGTGATGCCCGGCGGCGTGGACATCCACGCGCACGTCGCCGGGTCGAGCGTGAATCACGCCCGGCGGCTGCTGCCCGAGGAGCACACGGCCGATCCCGTGCCCGCCCCGCGGCTGGCGGACGGCCTGCCGCCACGCTCGGGCACGGGCGGGACGGTGCCGAGCACGTTCGCCACGGGGTATCGCTACGCGGGGCTCGGCTACACGACGGCGATGGAAGCAGCGGTCGCCCCGCTCGCCGCGCGACAGGCGCACGCCGAGCTCGACGACACGCCGCTCATCGACTCCGGCTTCTTCGTACTGCTCGGCAACGACGACTACCTGCTGCGCCAGATCGCCGCGCGGGAGACGGCGCGGGCCCGTGATTACGCCGCCTGGCTGCTGGGCGTCACCCGGGCGTACGCCATCAAGATCGTGAACCCGGGCGGTGTGGCGCTGTGGAAGGGCGGTGGCGGCACCCGTAACGTGAGCGGACTGGACGACGCGGTCGGATCGAGTGCGGTCACGCCGCGCAAGATCCTCGAGACGCTCGCGGGGGCGGCGAACGCGCTCGCCCTGCCTCATCCGGTCCATATCCACTGCAACAACCTGGGTCAGGCCGGCAACGTCGCGACGACGCTCGAGTCGATGCGGGCGCTCGCGGGCCAGCGCGCGCACTTCACGCATCTCCAGTTTCACAGCTACGGCGGCGAGCGGGGGAAGGGGTGGAAGTCGGGCGCGAGAGACGTGATCGAGTACGTGAACGGCCACCCCGAGCTGAGCGTCGACGTGGGTCAGGTGATGTTCGGGCCCGCCACGACCGTCACGGCGGACGGTCCGGTCGAGCATCTGCTGTACGCGAGCAGCGGCCGGAAGTGGGTGAACGTGGACACCGAGCTCGAGACGGGCTGCGGCATCGTGCCCTATACCTACCGCGAGAAGGCCGCCGTGGCGGCGCTGCAATGGGCGGTGGGGCTCGAGCTGTTCCTGCTGGCCAAGGACCCATGGCGCGTGGTGCTTTCGACCGACCACCCCAACGGAGGCACGTTCCTCTCGTACCCGGAGCTGATCCGACTCCTGATGGACCGCGCCTACCGCGACGAGCGGCTCAAGGGTGTGAATCAAAAGCTGTTGGCGGGCAGCGCACTGCTCGATGGTTTGACCCGGGAATACACCTTGGGCGAGATCGCGATCGTCACGCGGGCCGGCCCCGCGCGGCTGCTCGGGCTCTCGCACAAGGGACATCTCGCCCCCGGCGCGGACGCCGACGTGACCGTGTACGCACCGGATGCGGACCGGGCGAAGATGTTCGCGGCACCTCGCTACGTGATCAAGGCCGGCGCCATCGTGGTGGAAGAGGGTCAGCTGCGCCGGGCATCCGCCGGAGCGCGGCTCGCCGTGCGCCCCGACTACGACACCGCGGTGACGAAGGACGTGAAGCGGTTCTTCGACGACTACGCCACGGTCGCATTCGAGAATTATGGGGCGGAGCGGTGAAGATCAACGACGTCACGATCGAAGACACATTCGCCGAGGCGTTCACGATGCGGGTGGCGCGTCTCGTGATCACGGGACGGACGCGCGGGTGGGCGAGAGAGGCGGCCGTCAAGCTCACAGGCTTCGCCACGTCGGTGATCGTGTGCAAGTGCGAGGCGGGCGTCGAGCGCGAGCTCCCGGATAGCGAGACGCCCGACGGACGGCCCGGGGTGAGCGTGCTGTTTCTGACCATGGACAAGGCGAGCCTCCCCGAGCAGCTGATCGTGCGGGTCGGTCAAACGGTGCTCACCTGCCCCACCACCGCATGTTTCGACGGCCTTCCCGATGCGCCGGACCGGCTGCCGGTGGGGAAAGCGCTGCGGGTGTTCGGCGATGGCTTCCAGGCGAGCAAAGTGATCGGGGGCAAGCGCTACTGGCGCATCCCCGTCATGGAAGGGGAGTTCCTGATCGAAGAGACGTTCGGGATGCTGAAGGGCGTCGGCGGAGGAAATTTCCTGATCCTCGCCCGAGATGCGGACGCCGCGCTGGCCGCCGCCGAAGCCGCGGTCGTGGCGATGACCGGGGCGCCGGGCGTGATCCTGCCGTTCCCGGGCGGGGTGGTGCGGAGCGGGAGCAAGGTGGGATCGAAGCGCTATACGAACATGATCGCCACGACCAACGACGCGTTCGATCCGACGCTGCGCGCCATCACGCCGTCGCAACTCCCGGAGGGCGTGAACAGCGTGCTCGAGATCGTGCTGGACGGCATCGACGGGCCGTCGATCGAGGCGGCGATGCGCGCCGGGATCCGCGCCGCGTGCCGACCCGGTGTGCAGACGATCACGGCGGGGAATTACGGCGGGAAGCTCGGGCCGCACCATTTTCATCTGCGAAAGATTCTGGGATGAGCGACGCCGTCACCCTTACGCTGGCCACTCAGCCCACGCAGACGCTCGTCGCCGACTGCATCGCCGCGGACCGGTTCGCCGCGCTCGGGGCACAAGAGATCGCCGCGCTGCCGGTGGTACACGGCGGCCGTCCGGCCACACTGGGTGCGTTTTTCGAGGTCCGCGGCGAGCGCGCGAGCGTGGTTCGCATCACAGGAGATTGCCGGCGCGTCGAAGCGATCGGGACCGGGATGGCGGGAGGCGAGCTGGTGATCGACGGCAGCGTGGGACGCGACTTGGGGCTCGCGATGTCGGGCGGCCGGATCGACGTGCGCGGCAATGCGGGCGCCAACACCGGTGGCGCGCCGGCAGGCGCGGCGCGCGGCATGACCGGCGGCGAAATCATCGTGCGGGGCAGCGTCGGGGACGACGCGGGCGCGCGCATGCGGCGCGGATTGCTCGTCGTGACGGGGGACGGGGGCCAGGGGACGGGGAAAGGCATGATCGCAGGAACGGTGGTCGTGTTCGGAAAGGCGGGCCCGGGCGCGGGGCGATTCCTGAAGCGGGGATCGATCGTCGCGCTGGGCGAGGTCGAGCGGCCGGCCACGTTCGGCTACGCCTGCACCTATCGTCCGCCGCACGTCGCCCTGTTGCTCCGCTACCTGCGCAGCCGCTGTCGGGTCGAGGTGACCGAGGGGCAGATCAGCGGGCGCTACGAGCGGTACTCGGGCGACCTGGCCGAGCTCGGCAAAGGCGAGCTGCTGCGCTGGGTAGGGGCGTGAGCGAGACCGGACTGGGCCTCAACGAGCGGGCGTGGCGCATCGCCGACGCCATGGTGGCGAACGCCGCCGAACTGCGCGTGACCGCGCGCACGCTCCCCGGGGGCGCGCGGGTGATCGACGCCGGCATCGACACGCCGGGCGGCTACGGCGCGGGGCGGGCCCTCGCCGAGATCTGCATGGGCGGGCTCGCCGATGTCGCGTACCCGCCCCTCCTCCTGGGCGGCGACACCTGGCCCGGTGTGCGCGTGTGGACCGATCATCCCGCGGTCAGCTGTATGGCGTCGCAGTACGCGGGGTGGGCGATCCAGGTGGGGAAGTACTTCGCGATGGGGTCGGGGCCGCTGCGGGCGCATGCGCGCGTGGAGCAGGAGCTGTTCGCCAAGCTGCGATACGCGGAGCGGGCGGAGCGCGGGGTGCTGGTGCTCGAAACGCGCGCCGCGCCCACCGACGCGGTGGCCGCCTGGGTCGGGCAGAAAGCCGGGCTCGCGCCGTCGCAGCTGACGTTCGTCGTGGCGCCGACGGCGAGCCTCGCCGGCGGGGTACAGATCGCCGCCCGCATTCTCGAGACGGGGCTGCACAAGATGGATACCCTCGGCTTCGACGTGACCAAGGTCGTGAGCGGCATGGGCACGGCCCCGCTCCCGCCGGTCGCGAAGAACGACCTCCGGGCCATCGGCCGCACCAACGACTGTATCCTGTACGGCGGCCAGGCGCGCTACACGGTGAACGCCGACGACGCGGAGCTCACCGCGCTCGTGCCCAAGATCCCGGCCGCGGCGTCCAAGGACTACGGGACGCCGTTCTACGACATCTTCAAGCGCTACGATGGTGACTTCTACAAGATCGACCCGCTGCTCTTCAGCCCCGCCGAGGTATGGCTCACGAGCGTGAGGAGCGGCAACACGTACCACGCGGGACAGGTGAACCCCGATGTGCTGCGCGCGTCGTTGCTCGAGACGTGAACGTCCATGGGGAGTCCACCTGACGGTGCGCGTCGCGATTCTCGCCGCGCGGCAGCGCGGGGGCTGGCACACCGATCAACTCTGCCGCGCGCTCGCCAGCCGGGGGCACGAAGGGCGCGTGCTGCCCTACGAGGCGCTGGTCGCGCACCTGGGAGGGGCCGGCACGGCGTCCGGGGTGGCGGCGGACGGCGAAGACATCGGTGCGTGCGCCGCGGTGCTGGCGCGCATCATCCCCGCCGGCTCGCTCGAGCAGATCGTGTTCCGGGTGGACGCGCTGCACACGCTGGAAGAGCGCGGCATCCCGGTGATCAATTCGCCGCGCACCATCGAGCGCACCGTCGACAAGCTGTGGACCACGGCGCTGCTCGAGGAGGCGGGACTGCGCGTGCCGGAAACGGTGGTGTGCGAGAGTGCGGACGCGGCACTGGCGGCGTTTCGCGCACTGGGCGACGTGATCGTCAAGCCGCTGTTCGGCTCGATGGGCCTCGGCATGGTGCGGGTGACCGACGAGGAGATGGCGTTCCGTGTGTTCCGCACGCTGGAAACGCTGCGGGGCGTATATTACGTCCAGCGGACGATCGATCACGGTGGCTGTGACGTTCGGGCCTTCGTGGTGGGCGGCCGCGTGATCGGTGCGATCGAGCGGAGCGCGCCCGGCTGGAAGACCAATCTCGCGCGCGGCGGGCGCGCGCGGGCCGTGACGCTCTCCCCCGAGCGCACGGAGCTGGCCCTCGCCGCGGCCCGCGCGGTGGGTGCGGACTATGCGGGCGTCGATCTGTTGCCCGCGCGCGACGGCACCGTGTACGTCGTGGAGGTGAACGGGATTCCCGGATGGCGCGGCCTGCAGGAGGCGACGTCACTCGACGTCGCCGCAGCGATCGTCGAGTTGCTGATCGGGCGCGTGGCGCGGCAGTGAGCGCCACGCCGGAGGCGGCGCAGGTGGCCGCCGCCGCTCAGCTCGCCTGCCTGCTCGAAGCGAGCGCGCCCAAACCCGGCAACGTTTCGCCGTTCGCGGGGTTCCGGGACGCGCGCTACGAGGATTTCCTCGCGAGTGCCGCCGCCATCGGCCCCGCCTTTGCCGCCGCCGGCGAGCGACCGCTGGGCGCAACCATCCGCGCCGCGGTGGAAGCCACGGCCCGCTGGGCGCCGTCCAACACGAACCTTGGCCTCGTCCTGCTCCTCGCCCCGCTCGCGCGGGCGGCGCTCACGCCGGGCGGCGCCGGCGCATCGCTGCGGGCCCGGCTCGCCGCCACACTCGCCGCGACAACCGTAGCGGACGCGCGCGACACGTATGCCGCGATCCGCCTGGCCGCGCCGGGGGGATTGGGCCGGACGCCGGACCAGGACGTGGGCGGCACACCGAGCGCGACGCTGCGCGAGGTGATGGCCCTGGCGGTCGAGCGCGACGCCATCGCCCGCGAATACGCGAGCGACTTTCGCAGCACGTTCGAACTGGGGGCCCCGGCCTTGCGGGGCGCGCTCGCCGACCGCCTCTCCTGGCGGGACGCGGTCGTCGAGACGTACTTGACGCTGCTCGCCGCCGCGCCCGACACCCACATCGCGCGCAAGCTCGGACTTCCGGCGGCGGTCACGGTGCAGCAGCGGGGACGCACAGTGGTGGAAGCCGGCGGCGTGCGCACGGCGCAGGGACGGGAAGCGATCGCCGCGCTCGACCGCGAGCTGCGGGATGAAGCCAATACCTTGAATCCCGGCGCCACGGCGGATTTGACGGGCTCGGGCGTTTACCTGGTGCTGCTGGAAGGGGGCTGGCGTGCCCGCGCATAAGAACTTCAAGGTCGCCGTCACGAAGGACAACCTCGTCTTCGCCTCGGCCCATTTCATCACGTTCCCCGGGCACCGTTGCGAGCGCCTGCATGGCCACAACTACCGCACGCGCGTCGTGGTGGAGGGCGGGCTCAACCGCGAAGCACACTACGTGGTCGACTTCGCCGAGCTGAAGCAGCTCATGAAGCGGCTCACCGACGAGATCGATCACAAAGTGCTGCTCCCGCTCCAAAACCCGAAGATCGAGGTGCGCGAAGAGGGCGACACCGTGAGCGTGGCCGTCATGGGACGACCGCGCTACGTGTTCCCCCGCGACGACTGCGCGCTCCTCCCCGTGCCCAACACGACCGTGGAAATGCTGGCGCAATACCTCGCGGGCCGGGTGCGGAAGGAGCTCGCCGCGTCGGACGGCGTGGACCTCACGGCGGTGGAAGTCGAAGTCGAGGAGACCATCGGGCAGGCGGCGACCTACCGGGAGTCACTCGGGTGAGCACGCCGAGCGGCATCGATGTCGGCCCGCGCCAGACGGCCGTCGTGCAGCGCCGTCGCGACCAGCACACCGTCGACCCCGAGGTCCGCGAGCCGCGCGATCTCGCGCGCACGCGTCACGCCGCCGCCAGCAAGGAGCCGCACCGCCGGCTGTCCGCGCCGCAAGGCTTCCACCAGACGCGAGTCCACCCCTCGACCGCTTCCCACACGCGCGACGTCGAGGACCAACAGAGTCGTTGCTCCGGCGTCCACGGCCGCCCGCGCCAGCTCGACGACGCTGCCGTGATGGGCGGCCCCCGGGCGGACGATGGGCACGCCGTCCCGCAGGTCGAGCGAGAACACGACGTGCGCCGCGCCGACGGCGCGGGTCACGGCGGCGAGGGCCTCGAACGAGGGCAGCGTCTCCAGACCGACGACGACCTGCGCGGCGCCCGCCGCGCGGATGGCGAGCGCCCGCTCGGGGTCGGCGACGCCGGCGTCCACGAGCAGGCTGCTGCCGAGGTCCGCCAGCCGTCGCAGCAGGGCGCTCTGCACCAGGCCGCCGCCGATGGCGTCGAGATCGGCGACATAGCAGTCCTCGAGCCCGAGGGTGTCGCGATAGGCCCGGGCCAGCGCGACCGCGTCGCCCGCTCCGGCCTCGGCGTCGGCGAGCACCGATCGGACGGGCGCGTAGCTCGCGCGCCGGCCTCCGCTGGCCAACACGGCGCGCCCGGCGCGCAGGTCGAGCACGGGGATTACGCGCAATGACGGGGGTCCTCGGCTGGGACATCGGCGGGGTGAACACCAAGGGCGCGCGGGTGGAGCAGGGGCGCGTCGTCGCGGCGCGGGCGGCGCCCTACGAGCTGCAACGCGATCCCGCGGCGCTCGCGCCGCTGCTCTCCCGCTTGGCGTGCGACGTCGGCGCCGCACCGGGCGACCCGCACGCCGTCACGATGACGGCCGAGCTGTCGCAGCTGTTCCGCACCAAGCGGGAAGGCGTGGGGTTCGTGCTCGACGCCGTGATGGAGGCCTTTCCGCACGCCTGCGTGCGCGTGTGGACCGTGGACGCGCGCTGGCTCACGCCGGCTCAAGCGCGGTGCGAGCCCCAGGCGGTCGCGGCCGCGAACTGGGCGGCCACCGCGCACTGCGTGGCGCGCCTCGATCCCGATTGCCTGCTCATCGACGTGGGCTCGACCACCACCGACATCGTTCCGATCGCAGGGGGCGTGCCGCGGGCCGCGGGCAGGAACGACACCGAACGCCTGCGGGAAGGCGAGCTGGTCTACACGGGAGCGCTGCGCACGCCGACCGAGGCGATCGCCGCGACGGTACCGGTGAGCGGCCGGCCGACCGGCGTCTCGGCGGAAGGCTTCGCGCTCGCGGGGGATGTCCACCTGTGGCGCGGGGACCTGACACCGGAGGACTACTCGGTTCCCACGCCCGATGGTCGTCCCGCGACGCGCGCGTTCGCCGGGGAGCGGCTCGCGCGCGTGGTGTGCGCCGACCGGGAGATGCTCGATGACGCCGGGGTCGACGCCATCGCGGACGCCCTGTGGGACGCTCAGGCGACGCGGCTGCAGGACGCCGTGCTGCGGGCGCGCGCCCGCTGGCCCGCGCTCGCGCGCGCGGTCGTCACCGGGCTGGGAGCGTTCCTCGGAGCCGAGGCGGCGTGCCGCGCCGGGCTTCAGGTGATCCATTTGTCGGACCGGCTGGGCCCCGCCGCGCGCCACGCCCCCGCCGCGGCCGTGGCGCTGATGTTTCCCGCGTGAAGGGGACCGCATCGGCGGTGCACACCGTCCTCAAGATCGGCGGGGGACTGCTCGGCAAGGCGGGCGCGTTCGAGCTCACCATCGAGGCGGTCACCGCCTTCCGGCCCGGGCGCCGCCTGGTGATCGTCCCGGGCGGTGGGCCGTTCGCCGAGGCCGTGCGCGAGATGTTCAAGCGCGCGAAGATCGGCGAAGATGCGGCGCACTGGATGGCGGTGCTGGGGATGGATCAATACGCGCACGCCCTCGCCGCGCGCATCCCCGACGCCGTGCTGGTCGACGGCGCGGGCGGCATCGCCGCGGCGCTGCAAGCCGGTCGCCTGCCCGTGCTCGCGCCCTACCGCTGGCTCCGCGCCGACGATCCCCTGCCCCACTCGTGGGACGTCACGAGCGACAGCATCGCCGCATGGTGCGCCGGCGCCTTGGGCGCACGTCGCGTGGTGCTCATCAAGCCGGCGGACGGAGAGCACAAGAAGCTCGTCGACTCGCATTTCCTCCGCACGCTCCCGTCCGGCGTGGAGCACCTCATCGTGACCGCGGATGACCTGGGGCAGCTCGACGTCGCGCTAGGGGAGGACCCCGAGCGGGAGCGTGGGGGGGGGCGCCGCGCGGACCAGGCGCTGTAGGGCCGCGACCCGAGCCTGGGACACGGGTCCCGCCCGGCCGCCGACGCACGCGGCACCCCGCACACCGACGAGCTCCGCGCCGACGGCACGCGCGGTCGCGAAGTCTCGCCCTGAAAGACTTCCGGCCAGCGCCGCGAACAGCCCCGCCGCGTGCACGGCAGCGACCCACGCCGCGACGGCATCCGGCGACTCGATGGCGAAGAGCGGGGCGTCCTTCCGGGCCGTGTCGAGCAGCAGGCCCGCGGCGCCCGCGTCCACGGCCACCGCCACCAGGCGGTCCGGCGCGAGGCTCGGGGCCCGGCGCCAGTCCGCGTACGCGACGAGGACCAAGGCGGTCGCCGAGGCGGCGCCGCGCCGGGCGGCGCGCGCCAGGGAGCGCGCCGGCGCCTCGCTCGTCACGCCGCCGAAGCCGAGCTTCACGAAGGCCACGCCCCCAGCGGCGGCCGCCGCGGCCGCCACCATCGCAGCATCGCCGGCGTCGCCCAGGGCGGCGCTCACGGGGCGGGCGGCGCCCACCGCGCGGCGGATTGCCGCGAGCCGGTCGCGCCGCACGGCGCCCAGCGCCCCTCGCGCCGGGTCTTTCGCGTCGATCACGTCCGCACCACCCGCGACCGCGGCGCGCGCTTCGACGGACCCCCGGACGCTCACCAACAGACGCATTTCCGCGCGCTCCCTTGTGGCTATCGGGAAACCGCCGGTAGGTTAGGCTTCCGGAGACGCGATGTCAAAACGACAATCGAGTGACGTAATGCAGGCGGCGCCCGGCGGTCAGGACGCGGACGCCCCGACCTTCTCGCTCACCGGCCGGGTGGCCCTGGTCACGGGCGCGTCGAGCGGCATCGGCCGCGCCATCGCCCTGGCGTACGCCGCGGCGGGCGCCGATGTGGCGCTCACGTACCGCGGCAACCGGAGCGGGGCCGAGGAGACGGCGGAGCAGGCGCGCGCGGCCGGGCGCCGGGCGGAGTCGCTCCAGGCGGACCTCGCGGAGGGCCGCGACATCGACGCCCTGGGGGATGCCGTCCGCCGCACGTTCGGCCGCGTGGACGTGTGGGTGAACAACGCGGGCGCCGACATTCTCACCGGCGCCACGTCGCGCCTTTCCTGGACGGAGAAGCTCGACCGGCTGCTCGCCGTCGACCTGCGCGGCACGGTGCTCGCCTCGTGGAAGGCGGTCGAGTTGATGCGCGCGCAGCCGCCGGGTGGCGTCATCCTGAACATGTCGTGGGACCACGTCCTGACCGGCGGCATGAAGGGCGAGTATACCCAGGTGTTCTGCGCCGCGAAGGGCGGCGTGTACTCGTTCAGCCGCGCGCTGGCGCACGCGGCGGCGCCGCACATCCGCGTCAACGTGCTGGGCCCGGGCTGGATCGAGACCGCTTACGGCAGCGCGCTCGATGAGAGCGTCAAGCAGCGCATCAGCAAATCGATCCCGCTGGGCCGCTGGGGTACGCCGGAGGAGATCGCCCACGCGGCCGTGTACCTCGCGTCAGACGCGGCGCGCTACGTGACGGGCCAGATGTTGTCGGTCAACGGCGGGAGCGTCGTCTAGCCTCGGACCAAGGAGCCCCCATGGCAGCGAAAGAGCCCACCTATACCGAAGCCCAGATCGAAGCGAAGCTCAAGGACTTTCCCGGCTGGTGGTACGAAGACGGCTGGATCCGCCGCAATTACAAGACCGACGGCTGGCCCACGACGCTGATGCTCGTCAACGCCATCGGGTACGTCGCCGAGGCGGCCTACCACCACCCCGATCTATCGGTCACCTGGGGACGCGTGATCGTGAAGCTCCAGAACCACGCGGCGGGCGGGATCACGGACAAGGACTTCGAGCTGGCGAAGAAGATCGAAGAGACGGTGCTGTGGCGCCCCAAGGGTGGCGCGCTCGAAGGGACGCCCAACAAGTTCGTGCGCGCGGGCGATCCGCGGTGACGGCGGCGCCGGCGCCGCGCGCCCCGCGCCGCGTCCTGTTCGTCACCGGGAAGCTCGCGGAGCCCGCATTGCGCCGGGTGGTCGGCGGCATGGGGCCGGCGTTCGCGTGGGACGTGGCGGTCATGCGGATCACCGTGGCCGCCCTCATGACGACGCCGTGGATCGCGCGCTTCCTCGAGGCTCCCCCGTTCCCCGACACGGACCTCGTCCTGATCCCCGGGTTGTGCGAGGGCGATCCGGCGGTGGTCGCGCAGAAACTGGGTGTGCCCGTGGAAAAGGGTCCCAAGGACCTGCGCCAGATCCCCGAGTACTTCGGACGGGCCGCGGCGGCACGCGACTACGGGGCGTACGACATCGAGATCGTCGCCGAGGTGAACAACGCGCCGCGGCTCGGGCGCGACGCGATCCGCCTCGAAGCGGAGCATTACCGGGAGAGCGGCGCCGACCTGATCGACATCGGCTGCACGCCCGGGCGTGAGTTTCCCGACCTGGCCGTCGTGGTCGGCGAGCTGGTCGCCGCCGGGATGCGCGTGAGCATCGACTCGCTCGAGCCGATCGAGATCCGCACCGCGGTACAAGCGGGAGCCGAGCTGGTACTGAGCGTGAACGCGTCCAATCTGGAGGTCGCGCGCGACTTCGCCGGCACGAAAACCCGGGTGGTGGTGATTCCCGACGCCGGACAGGGACCCGAAAGCCTCGGGTCGAGTATCGAGGCGCTCGATCGCTGGGGCGTGTCCTATCTGATCGACCCCGTCATCGAGCCGATCGGGTTCGGGTTCACGCTATCCCCAGGCGCCGTTGTTCATGGGGATCGGGAACGTCACCGAGCTCACCGCCGCCGACACGACCGGCGTGAATGCCCTGCTGCTGGCGATCTGTCAGGAGCTGGGCGTCCGCGCCGTGCTCACGACCGAGGTCATTCCCTGGGCGCGCGGCGCCGTGCGGGAGATCGACATCGCGCGGCGCCTGATGTACCACGCCGTCACGCAGCACACGCTCCCCAAGGGCGTGGACGACCGGCTCGTCACCGTGAAGGACCCCGCCGTGCTGGCGTATACGGAAGCCGAGCTGCGCGAGCTACAGCGCGCCGTCACCGACCCGAACTTCCGCATCTTCACCGATCGTGATACGATCACCGTATTCAACAGCGAGAAGTTCGTGCGCGGCACGGACATCCACGAGATCTTCGCGCAGCTCGACGTGGACGAGCCGACGCATGCGTTTTACCTGGGTCGCGAGCTCGCAAAAGCGAAGCTGGCCGTCACCCTCGGGAAGACGTATCGCCAGGAGGGGGCGTTGCAATGGGGATACCTCACGCCCCCGGACGAGCGCGGCCCGGACCACGTGAAGCTGACGCAACGCTCGACACGCTCGCGCCGCCGGGGCACGCCCCGCACCAAAAGCCGCCGGTGAGCGACGCGGCGCCCCTGCTCGCAGAACTGGCCCCCGCTCTCGATCCCTTCGACTGCTGCGCGCGCCTCGCCGGCCTGCCGTACGTCGTGTTCCTGGACAGCGCGAGCGACCCCGACCACCTCGGGCGCCACTCGTTCCTCACTGCCGATCCGTTCACGGCGGTGCGGGCCAAGGGCCTGCTGACGCAACAGCTCGTGGACGGAGACTGGATCCGGATCGACGCGGATCCGCTCGCGCAGGTGCGGGCACTGCTCGCCCCGCACGGCCGGCCGGCCGTAGCGGACGTCCCCCCGTTCCAGGGCGGCGCGGCCGGATACGTGGGCTACGACTGGGGTGCCGCCCTCGAGCGCGTGCCCCGACCGCGCTACGACGATCTGGCGCTGCCCGATCTGCTGCTCGGTCTGTACGACTGGGTGATCGCCTGGGATCACCAGTCGGGACGGGCGTGGGTGATCTCGACGGGGATGCCGGAGCGGGGCGGCCCCGCAATGCGGCGCGCGGCCGACCGTCTGACGTTCGTGAAGGAGCGGTTGGCGGCCGGGCGGAATGCGCGGGGCGTCCCTGCGCGACAAAACGACACAGTCGCTCCGGGACGCCCCGCGCATTCCGCCCCCAGCTCGGCTCCTTCGTATCCCCTGCCCGATATCCCCGGCGTCCGCTCCAATTTCACGCGCGAGGGCTATCTCGACGCCGTCGCCCGCGTCATCGAGTACATCCGCGCCGGCGATATTTTCCAGGCGAACCTGTCGCAGCGGCTCGAGGCACCGCTCGCGGGCACGTCGCTCGCGCTGTACGACCGGCTGCGGCGGCGCAACGCGGCGCCCTTCTCCGCCTACTTGGATTTCGGCGACCTGGTGGTGGCGAGCTCGTCCCCGGAGCGCTTTCTGCGGATCCAGCCGGACGGCCAGGTGGAGACGCGCCCCATCAAAGGCACGAGGCCCCGCGGCGTGGGCCCGGAGCACGATGCGGCCCTCGCCCTCGCGCTCGCCGAGAGCGAGAAGGACCGGGCGGAGAACGTGATGATCGTCGACCTGCTGCGGAACGATCTGTCGCGGGTGTGCCGGCCGGGCTCGGTCCGGGTCCCCGAGCTGTTCGCGCTCGAGCACTATGCGACAGTGCACCACCTCGTGTCGACGGTCGTGGGCGACCTCGCGCCCGGACAGGATGCCGTGGATCTGTTGCGCGCCGCGTTTCCCGGTGGCTCGATCACCGGCGCCCCGAAGGTCCGGGCCATGCAGATCATCGCGGAGCTCGAGCCGACCGCGCGAGGCGTGTACTGCGGTGCGATCGGTTACCTGAGCACGAGCGGCGCGTTGGACACGAGCATCGTGATCCGAACCTATCTGGCACGGGGGCGCGACGTGTATTTTCAGGTCGGCGGCGGCATCGTGGCCGATTCAGATCCCGAGCAGGAGTACCGGGAAACCTTCGACAAGGCGCAGGGGTTGATCGCCGCATTGCGACCATGATCCTGAACGAACGCTCGCACATCGTGCGGCTCGCGGGGACGCTGTGCGCGCTCGCGGCTCCGCCCGCCATCGCGCAGCAGATTTTCGACGGCGCCACGCTGGCCGGCTGGGACGGCGACCCTGCGTTTTGGCGCGTCGAGCATGGGGCGATCGTCGGTGAAACACGCGCCGACCGGCCGCTCACGGCGAATACGTTCCTTGTGTGGCAGGGCGGCACGACACGCGACTTCGTCCTGACGCTCGAGTACCGCATGGACACCCGCAACCCGGCCGGCAACAGCGGCGTCCAAGTGCGGAGCTCCCTCGTCCCGGACGCCGGGCGCTGGGTCATGAAGGGCTACCAGGCCGATATCGATGCGGCGGACGTCTACACCGGTCAGATCTACGAAGAGCGGGGCCGCGGGTTTCTCGCGAGACCGGGCCAAGCGGCGCGCGTCGCCAGCGACGGCCAGGTGCAACTGCTCGGGTCGCTGGCGCAGCCCAATGTGGTGAAATCGTTCATGAAAAAGGGGGATTGGAACGAGCTGCAGGTCGCGGCCCGCGGCAACGTCCTCCTCGAAATCGTGAACGGCCACGTGACCAGCCTGCTCGTGGACGACGACGAGCGGCGGGCCAGAGACGGCCTGCTCGGCCTGCAGCTGCACGCCGGCGCGCCCATGAAGATCGAGTTCCGGAACATCCGCCTGCAGGGTGCCGATCCGGTCAGGACCGCGGCGCGCGCGGACTGGCTGACCGACGGCGGCAGCCCGGAGCGTACCGCCTGGCAGCGCGACGAGACCATGCTCACGACCCGCAGCGCCAAAGACATCCGGCTGTTGTGGAAGCTCACGCTCGACAACGCGTCGCGGGAAATGCACTCGCTCTTGCCGGCCCTCCTGGTGGGTCGAGTGGACACCCGCCAGGGACCGACCGAGGTCGTGGTCGTGACCGGGGTGTCGGACAACCTGTACGCTATCGATGCTGGGCGCGGCGTGCTGCTCTGGAAGAAGCACTTCGACCACTCGTCGGTGGCCGACACCATGCCCCGGGGTCTCATGTGCCCGGGCGGCATCACCGCGACCCCGGTGATCGGTCCCACCACGGTACCGGGGCGCTACACGATCTACGGCGTGTCGTGGGACGGGACGCTCCACCAGATGAACGTCGCCGACGGTGAGGACGTTGCGCCGCCCGCCAAGTTCATGCCCCCGAACGGGAAGCCGTATGCGTTGAACCTCTGGAAGAACGTGATCTACACGCACACCGCCCAAGGGTGCGGCGGTCATCCGAACATGGCCTACGCGTACGACCTGGCCACCGGCAAAGTCGGCAGCTGGGGGCCCGCGGGCGGCGGCATGTGGGGCCGCACCGGGCCCGCGATCAGCTCGAAGGGCGTCATGTATACCGGCACCGGCGACGGGCCGTGGGATCCCGAGCGGGGGATCTACGGGAACGGCATCATCGGCGTGCAGCAGAATCCGACGACCAAGGCACTCGAGCTGGTGGACTACTTCGCGCCGTCCAACGCCGAGTGGCTGTTCAAGCGCGATCTGGACATGCAGGTGACGCCCGCGATCTTCGAGTACAAAGGGCGGGAGCTGATGGTGTCGGCCGGCAAAGAGTGCCGGGTCTACCTGATGGACACCGAGTCCATCGGCGGCGACGACCATCGCACGCCGTTGTACCGCTCGCCGCTCCTATGCAACGAAGGCGTCAATTTCGCCTCGGCGGGCATCTGGGGAGCGATGGCGAGTTGGGTGGACGGGAACGGCACGCGTTGGGTGTTGGCGCCGTTCTGGGGACCCAAGCACTCGCTTTTCAAGGCGCCGCTCGAGCACGGCGAGGTCAAGGAGGGCGCCATCGCCGCGTTCAAGGTGGAAGAGCGGGATGGCGGTCTTCAGCTCACGCCAGCCTGGATCTCCCGCGACATGAACCGTGCCGAACCCCCCGTCGTCGCCAACGGAATGGTCTTCGCGTACGGGAGCGGCGAGAACACCACGCAGGCCACGCCGGATCTGGGCCTGCGCGCCAACCAGGCCGAGGTTCGTATCAGGAATTCCACGCATGCGGTCCTTCACGCGCTCGACGCCCAGACCGGCGACGAGCTGTGGTCCAGCGGCACGCAGATCACGTCCTGGAACCATTGGGCCGGCTTGTCGGTCGCGAACGGCCGCATCTACCTCGGCACGTTCGACGGCACGTTGTACTGCTTCGGCATCAGTCCATGAGAGCGGCGGTGGTAGTCGCGGTGGCGGCGGTCGCGGCGGCGGGCCAACCCGCCCGTGCCCAGGATTGGACGACCGCCGGGTATGACGCGCAGCGCTCGTCGTGGGTCAGGGCCCCGGGGAAGATCTCCGCGGCGCGCTTACGGAAGCCCGGGTTCGAGCTGCTCTGGAAGCTCGGCCTCGCGGACGAGGCGAGCGCGGCGCGCGAGCTGACACCGCCCGTTCTGCTCGATCTCTTGATCGGATACCGGGGATTCCGGGCCCTGGGCTTTGTCGGCGCGCCGTCCGATCGCGTGGTGGCGATCGATACCGACCTGGGCCGGGTGGAATGGGAGCGACGCTTCGCCCCGGATGCGCCGCCCGCGCGCGGCTCCCCTGCGTGCGCGCGCGCCATGACGCCCAACCTGGCGCGCCCCACGAACCGGGCGCTCCCGGCCCTGATCGGGGGAGCCTCCCGCGCCGGTCAAGCGGCGCGCGGTGCGGTGGGCGACCCCGGTGAGGGCGCCGTCACCCTGGCGCAGCTTGCCGCGCGCCGCCGGGAAGCCCCGCGTGCCGCTCCGGCCCCACCGCAGTCCGCCGCCCAGCGTCCGGCTCCCCGACCCTTCACCGTCGTGTACGTCCTGTCGAGCGACGGCGTGCTGCACACGATCAACGTGATGAACGGCGCCGACGCCGAGTCCCCGATGCCGTTCCTCCCGCCCTATGCCAACGCGCGCGGCTTGATCGTCGTCGATGACGTCGCCTACGTGGCAACGACCCGGGGGTGTGGGGACGCCTCGGATGGCATCTGGGCGCTCGACCTCGGCACGAAGCAGGTCCTCACGTGGCACGCGTCCGGCGTAATCGCGGGTGCGCTCGGTCCCGCGATCGCTCCGGACGGAACGATCTACGTGACGACCGGCGACGGACGATTGGTCGCGCTCGAGCCGCACACCCTGAAGCCGAAACGGACGTATCGCTCCGGCGGCCCGGGCTTTGTCTCCTCGTCCGTCATGTTCGATCAGCGCGGCAGGCTGCTGATCGCCGCTGCAAGCCGGGACCGGGCGATCCGCCTGCTCGACAGTCGCCGCACGGCGTTCGTCAGGACGCCGTGGACTGCCCACACACTCGCCGAGCTCGCGAGCTGGGCGGACACGAACGACACGCGCTGGCTCGTCGCACCCGCGGGCGGCGTGGTCGCGTGGAAGGTGGTCGAGCACGACTCCGTGCCGGCGCTCCAGACCGGATGGGTGTCGCGCGCCGCGCCGGCGCCGCTCGCGGCGGCGGTCGTAAACGACGTGGTGTTCGTCGTGTCGCGCGGCCCGCAGCCCACCTCGCCAGCTCTCGTCTACGCACTGGACGGAGCCACGGGCCAAGAGCTGTGGAGCAGCGGCGCGACGATTCCGACCAGCGTGCGGGCCGGCTTGTCGGCCGGCGGCAGCCAGGTATACGTGGCGACCGCCGATGGTACGCTGTACTCCTTCGGATTCCCGATGGAGCACTGACGTGCGCTATGCTGCGGTGCTCGTCGCGGCCATGGTGGGCGCCCGGCACGCTGCCGCGCAGCTGCCCGAGGGGCCGGGCAGCAAGGAGACCGTCAAGCTGTGCTCGCAGTGTCATGCCGCGGACGTCGTGATGTCGGTCGGCCAGGATCGCGCCGGGTGGGCGGCCACGCTGCGGAAGATGAGCGCGCTCGGCGCCAGGGGCACGGACGAGGAGTTCCGGGCCGTGCTCGAGTATCTCGCGGCCCGCTTTCCGGCGCAGGAGCTGCCGCGAATCAATGTGAACACGGCGACGGCGATCGAGCTCGAGAGCGGCTTGACGCTGAGGCGCTCGCAGGCCGCGGCGATCATCGCGTACCGCTCGCAGCACGGCAAGTTCTCGTCGCTCGAGGACCTGAAGAAGGTCCCGGGCGTCGATGCTGCGATCCTCGAGACCAAGAAGGATCGCCTGACGTTTTGAGTGCACGCCCATGATCCTCTTGATCGACAACTACGACTCCTTCGTCTTCAACCTGGCCCGCTACGTGCGCGAACTGGGCGAAGAGACCGTCGTCCGACGGCACGACGCTACGTCGTACGAGGAAATCGAGACGTTGCGCCCGTCCCACATCATCATCTCACCGGGCCCGTGCTCGCCGGGGGAGGCGGGGATCTCCACGGACGTGGTGCGGCGGTTCGGGCCGACGATCCCGATCCTGGGCGTTTGCCTGGGCCATCAGTGCATCGGCGCGGCGTACGGGGCCGGCATCGTGCGCGCCGAACGACCGGTCCACGGCAAGGCGGCGCGGATCGATCACGACGGCCGTGGCGTGTTCGCGGGACTCCCCAGTCCCTTCCTGGCGGCGCGCTACCACTCGCTCGTGATCGCCCGGGCCGGCCTGCCCGCCGACCTCCGCGTCACCGCGACCGCGGACGGCGGGGAGATCATGGCCGTCGAGCACGTGCGCCATCCGGTGATCGGCGTGCAATTCCACCCCGAGTCCGTGCTCACGGAGCACGGCTACGTGCTGTTGGACCGGTTTCTGCACGGGGCCGCCTCCTGCCGCGACGCGCTCCCGGACCGCGCCGACGGCGCACGCTCGCCGGCCCCGTCGGCGCTGGTGCGGTGATCATCGAATCCATTCTCACCAGCACGGACCCGCGCGGGGCGGTGAACTTCGCCCCGATGGGCGTGGAATGGGGCGAGGACGTGATCGTCATCAAACCGTTCCTCGAGACCACCACGTTCAAGAATCTCGAGGCGACCGGCGTCGCCGTCGTGAACCTCACCGACGACGTCTTACTGTTCGCGCAGGGCGCGATCGCCACCGTCGAGTTCCCGGCCGCGCCGGCGACCGTGGTGCGCGGGGTCGTGCTCGAGGCGGCGTGCTCCTGGCGCGAAGTCCGCGTCGAGGCGCTCGACGCGACGCCGCCGCGTGCGCGCATCGCGACCCGCGTGGTGCACCGCGGGTTCCGGCGCGAGTTTCTCGGCTTCAACCGCGCCCGCCATGCCGTGCTCGAGGCGGCGATCCTCGCCACGCGCACGCACCTCCTCCCACCCGAGCAGATTCGCGACGAATTCGCGCGACTCCAGGCGATCGTGGACAAGACGGCCGGCCCGCGCGAGCGGGACGCGATGGCGCTGCTCAGCGATTACGTGCGCCGGGCGCCCCGCGCCGAGCAGTCCGCGGCGCGATGAGCCGTATGCCGGCCCTGTTCGTCGAGGCGCCCGCGCGGCTGCATTTCGGCGTGCTGGACCTGCGGGGCGATCTGGGGCGGCGCTTCGGTGGGATCGGGGCCGCAGTCCCGGCGCCGTCGCTGCTCCTCGAAGCGCGCCCCGCCCCGAGCCTCACGGCCGAGGGGCCGGATGCGGCGCGGGTGCTCGAGTTCGCGCACCGGTTCGCCGCGCACCACACGGTCGAGCTGCGGGTCGGCTTTCGCGTCCATCACGCCATCCCGTCGCACGCCGGCCTCGGCTCGGGCACTCAGCTGGCGCTCGCGGTGGCACGCGCCGCCGCCGAGCTGACCGGCCTGCCGACGGAGGTCGCGGCGCTGGCGCGGGCCGTCGATCGCGGCGTGCGCTCGGGGGTCGGGACCTGGACGTTCGCCCACGGCGGCTTCGTGCTCGAGGGCGGGCGCGCCGATCACGCCGAGGGCGTCGCCCCGCTGCTGGCGCACCTCGCGTTCCCGGCCGCGTGGCGCTGCATCGTGGCGGTGCCGCGGGGTAAGCCGGGGTTGGCGGGCGATCAGGAGGCGGCGGCGTTCGCGCGACTCCCCGCCCCGGACGCCCGCGAAGTCGAGCAGGTCGCCCATCTGGTGCTGATGCAGCTGCTCCCGGCGCTCGCCGAAGCGGATCTGATGGGGTTCGGGACCGCGCTCGGGGAGGTACAGCGCATCACGGGCGGCTGGTTCGCGCCGGCCCAAGGCGGCGTCTTCGCGCCGGGCGCCACGCGGGAGCTGGTGGAGCGCCTGCGCGAATGGGGGGCCGTGGGAGTGGGCCAGAGCTCGTGGGGGCCCGCCGTGTACGGGATCGTGGGTGACGCGGCGGCGGCGCGGGCCCTGGCGGGGCGCGTGCGGGACGCGCTGGGGCCGGGGAGGGGGGGGGGCGCCGTTTATGAAGGGGGGTTCAGTCCGGGCGGCGCCCGGATATGGCGGGCCGACCCATCCGTTTCAGGCTGAACGGTCGGCCTTTCCCCGGCTGATTGACACTGGCTGGAGGGCGGGATATAACCACTATCCCGAGCAAGCAATCCTAGTGCGGAGGTGTTGGACCAGTGGCTCTCGCCCGTTGGGAACGCGGCCCCCCGCTCCGTGCGGAGCGTCGGGCGACCGATGGGCATGTTTTTCCCCCATCCTCATCTTCAACATGAGGTCAGCTATGAACCGCATCAAACTGTGTTCCGGCGGATTGGCGGCGAGTCTGATGGTGCTCGTCGCCGCGTCTGCCGTCGCCCAGGGTGCGGGCGAGTGGACGATGGCGGGTCGGACGTACGACCTGCAGCGCTACAGCCCGCTCACCCAGGTCAGTCGGGCGAACGTGAAGAACCTCAAGGCCGCGTGGTCGTTCTCGACCGGCGTGCTCAGCGGCCATGAGGGCAACCCGCTGGTGATCAACAATGTGATGTACGTGCACAGCGCGTTCCCGAACATCGTGTTCGCGCTCGATCTGACGAAGCCGGGCGCGCCGATGATCTGGCGTCACCAGCCCGCCCAGCCGCCCGAGGCCAAAGCGATCGCCTGCTGCGACCTCGTGAACCGCGGCGTCGCCTACCACGCCGGCACCAACCGGTTGTTCATCGAGCTGCTGCAGGGTGACCTGCTGGCGCTCGACGCCAAGACGGGGAAGCAGGTCTGGCGGGTGCCGAACGCCGACTACAAGACCGGCTCGACCATGACGAACGCGCCCATCGTGATCAAGGATCTCGTGATCGCGGGCATTTCGGGCGGCGAGTTCGGGGTGCGCGGCCGCGTGACGGCGTACGACGTCAACACCGGCAAGGAAGTGTGGCGGGGCTATTCGACGGGTCCCGACGCCGACGTGAAAATCGTGGGCGACGCGAACCCGAACTATCCCTCGCACCGTGGCAAGGACCTCGGCGTCACCACGTGGCAAGGGGACGAGTGGCAGCGCGGTGGCGGCACGACGTGGGGTTGGTACTCCTACGATCCGACCCTGAATCTCTTCTATTACGGCTCGGGCAACCCCGGGTCGTGGAACCCCGATCAGCGCCCGGGCGACAACAAGTGGTCGATGTCCATTTGGGCCCGTAACCCGGACAACGGGGAAGTGAAGTGGGTCTATCAGATGACGCCGCATGACGAGTGGGACTACGACGGCGTCAACGAAATGGTGCTGTTCGACGCCACCATCGGCGGGAAAGCGGTCAAGGCGCTGGCGCACTTCGACCGCAACGGGTTCGGGTATGTCGTCGATCGGACGAACGGCAAGGTGCTCATCGCGCAGCCGTACGCGCACGCGGCACCGAACTGGGCGTCGAAGATCGATCTCACGACGGGTGTCCCGGTCCGCAATCCGCAGTACGGGACGACCTCGAAGAAGAACACCGAGGGGATTTGTCCCGCCGCGATCGGCTTCAAGGATCAGCAGCCCTCCGCCTATTCACCGATGACGAAGCTGTTCTACGTCCCCACGAACAACATCTGTATGGACTATGAGGGCGTGGACGTGAAGTACTCCGCCGGCCAGTGGTACGTGGGCGCCATCGTGCGGATGTACCCCGGGCCCGATCAGATCCGGGGCGCGTTCGTCGCGTGGGACCCGACCACGGGGACCAAGAAGTGGGAGATCAAGGAGAACCTGGCGGCGTACGGCGGCGCGCTGGCGACGGCCGGCGGTGTCGTGTTCTACGGCACGATGGAAGGCTGGCTCAAGGCGGTCGATGCCAACACCGGCACCGAGCTGTGGAAGTTCAAGACGCCCTCCGGCATCATCGGCAACCCGATGACGTATCTCGGGCCCGACGGCAAGCAGTACGTCGCCGTGCTTTCCGGCGTGGGCGGCTGGGCGGGAGCGGGCGTCGCTCTGGGGATCAGCCCGGAGGATCCGACCGCGGCGCTCGGCGCGATTGGCGCCTTCGGCGACTACACGAGTATCAGCAACGCGGGCGGCACGCTCATGGTGTTCGCCCTGCCGTGAGGTCGTGACGGCGTAGCAGCATCGCAGTAAAGAAGGGGCACCCGGTGCCGGGGCGAACGCGCTTCGGCGCCGGGTGTAGTATGCTCCGCACCCGATACATCCTCTTCGGAATCTGCAGGGAGCACTATGCATCGCACTTGGCTTACGCGCAGCGCGGCGTCGCTCGTCGCCGCCGCCGCGCTCGTCCTCATCGCGGGCGCGGCCCGACGGGCGCCCACCGAGCTGCGGGTATGCGTCGACCCGTACGACATGCCCTTCTCGAACGACAAGGAAGAAGGCTTCGAGAACAAGATCGCCCACGTGGTCGCGCGGGACTTAAACGCCGCCGTCGTGAACTTCTGGTGGCCCCAACGGCGCGGCTTTCTGCGCAACACGATCCTGGCGGGGTTCTGCGACGTCATGATCGAGGCCCCCATGGGATTCGACCCGGTGGCCCTGACTAAGCCCTACTACCGCTCGACCTATTACTTCGTGTACCGCGCCGATCGCGGCCTGACGATCAAGTCGCTCGACGACACCATCCTCAAGCACCTGAAAATCGGCGTCAACCTGATCGGCTACGACTACACCAACACGCCGCCGGCCCACGCGCTCGGTCCCCGAGGTATCATCGGGTTGATCGGGTTCGGCAACTTCCTGAACCCCGATCCCAAGGCGGACCACCCGCAGGACATCATCGACGCGATCGTGAAGGACTCGATCGACGTCGCCATCGCGTGGGGGCCGAAGGTCGGGTACTGGGTGAAGCGGGCGACGGTGCCGCTCACGATGGTAGCGCTGCCGGACTCGGATCCCGTGTCGGGCATGCCGTTCGCGTGGAGCATGGCCATGGGCGTGCGGCACCGCGACAAGGAGCTCAGGGCCACCCTCGACTCCGTCCTCGACCGCCGGCACGCCGAGATCGTCGCCGTGCTGCAGGAGTTCAACGTGCCCCTGCTCGAGATGCACCCGTAACGGCGCGCGACCCGAACACACGTCCACCGCTGACCAGGGAGATCAGGCGTGAGACACAAGCATATCGTGCGGGGTGGTCTCGTCGGGGTGTGGCTCGCGGTCGCCGCGTCGGTCATATGGGCGCCGCAGGTCTTACCGGGCAGCGCCGCCGTGGCGGCGACTCGGGACACGCTACGGGACAGCCTGCTCGTCCCCGACTCGATCTACCAGGGGTGGAAGTGGTGGCACGTCTATTGTTATCGCTGCCACGGCGAGGACGCGATCGGTGGGGTCAACCCCGCCGCGCCCGACCTGCGCTGGGCCCTGAGTGCCAGCGGCGCCAACTTCCCCCGCGACAGCTTCGTCAACACGGCGTTGAACGGGCGGGTGGCCAAGGGGATGCCCGCCTGGAAGGTGCTGCTCGACACATCGGCTATTCACGAGCTGTACCTGTACGTGAAGGCGCGGAGCGACGGCTGGCTCAAGCCGGGTCGCCCGCACCGCGCCTCGGACCTGCAAACCCAGAGTAAGTGATCGCGGGACGGCGCGTCATCTCGCGGGCGGCCGTCGCCCTGCTGGCCACGAGCGGCATCGTGAGGCCGCTGTGCGCGCAGCAGCGCCTCACGCGCGAACAGGTGCTCGGCGCTCTCGCCGGCGCCACGGCGCAGACACCCGCCGACTTCACCGGCCAGGATCTCTCGGGGCTCGACCTCACGGGCGTCGACTTCAAGCGCGCCAACCTCACACGCTGCCGGCTCGTAGGGACGAACTTCACCAAGGCGCAGCTCTTCGCGGCGACGTTGACCGACGCGGTGGCGACCGACGCTGATTTCACGGGCGCCACCCTCGACATGGTCGTGATGTATCGCGCCGATCTGCGTCGTGCCGTGCTGCGCGACGCGAGCTTGTTCGCGGTCATCATGCCCGACGCCGACCTGTCCGACGCCGATTTGTCGCGCGCCAAGATCGTCTCGCCCATGGCGCATGCCAAGCTCATCCGAGCCAAGCTCATCCACGCCAGCCTCGGCGTGGACCCGGGGACGCAGTCGATGGGGGTGTTGCGGACCGACGCCACGTCGGCGGACTTCACGGATGCCGATCTCACCGGGGCGAACCTGCGGAAGGTGCTGTTCGCGTGGACCGACCTCACCGGGGCCGACCTGACGGATGCGGACGTCAGCGGCGCGGATTTCACGGGGGCGATCCTGAGAGGCATCCGCGGGCGCGACCGCCTGCACGGGTTCGACCATGCGCTGCACGTCGACCAGGCCATTTTCAACGACTGAATCGGACGGACCCTCATGAATCCCACGAGATCACCGAAGCGCGCGCTGGCCCTGCCCTTCCTGCTTGCGATCGTCCTGGCTTTGCCGGCGCGCTCCGGCGGCCCGGCGCTGTACGTCAGCAACGAGGTCGACAACACCGTCGCGGTGATCTCCCCGCAAACGAACAGCGTGGTCGCGACGATCGTCGTGGGGAGGCGGCCGCGCGGCCTGGCCGCGAGCCCCGACCGGCGCACCGTGTACGTGGCCCTGGGGCAGGACGACGCCCTCGGCGTGATCGACGTCGCCAGCGGCAAGATGACCCGCACCATCCCCGCGGGCCGCGACCCCGAGCTCGTGGCGCTCAGTCCCGACGGCAAGGTGGCATACGTGTCGAACGAAGAGATAGCGCACGCTTCCGCGATCGACCTCGCCACTGGGAAGATCCTGTTCTCGACCCCGGTGGGCGTCGAGCCCGAGGGTGTCGGGTTGAGTCGCGATGGGAAGAAGCTGTATGTCACCGCGGAGACGAACAACACGGTTTCGGTGGTGGATACCAAGACCGGACAGGTGCTGCACACGCTTCATGTTGGTGAGAACCCCCGGAC
>WNGQ01001087.1_pt1 | contig 28264 bp, 24 predicted proteins | sample 5407661 | NCBI WGS metagenome assembly WNGQ01 (sample SAMN13153382, study PRJNA577476) | soil metagenome | isolation source: 60 cm soil or saprolite under Garry oak tree replicate 2 | place: USA:California | collected 2016-06-15 | reverse complement strand
GCAGCCTATGGCATTGGTTACGCGGGAGGTCGGCCATTGATGCTGAAATATGGCCGCTATGTCCTGATCTCACAGCATGACGCGGATAAGGCTGATGCCTTTTTCCAGCGCTGGGGAAGTGCGACCACCTTCTTCTCGCGTTTACTGCCTGTCGTGCGCACCTACATTTCGCTGCCTGCCGGTATCGCCAAAATGCCGTTTGCCAGGTTTTGCATCTATACCTTTCTTGGCTCATTCCCCTGGTGCTTATTGCTTGCATACTTAGGAACGCTGGTAGGAAAAAACCTCTCCACGCTGAGTCCCGCTTTCCACTACCTTGATATAGTCATCCTTATCGCAGTGGTCGTATTGGTGGCCCTCTACATCTGGCGCCACATTCGCAATGATCGCAGGGCCCGCGCTCTGCATGCCGCTGAAGCAGCCGCCGCGGCGTCTATGGCGCAGCAGCAGCCATTCATGCAAAATGGCTGGGAGCGACAACCACAACAACCGCAACAGCCCCAGCAACAATTGGGTCAATCCCAGCAGTGGGGTCAACAGCCTCCTCAATCTCCGCAACAGCCTCAGCAACAACAGGGGTGGGGCCAGCAACCTCCGCAACAATCCCCACAGCAACAGCAGTGGGGGCGTGTACAATCCCCGCAGCAGCAACCACCCCAGCAACCGTCGTGGCCTTCGCAAAATGGCACGAACGGCTGGGATGGACAACGGCGGTAGCAAAAAGCGACTCTCAGAGGTACATGTACTGAAAAGCGATGAGTCATCCTTTGCACGAATATGAGGATGACTCTTATTATTTGAGCCTGTCTACCAGTTTCTGTGCAAACAGATGGGCATCCTCTGGATATCTTGCCGTAATGAGGTTCCCATCCTCGACCACAAACGGCTTCCGCATGCTTCCCCCATGCATGAAATCGCTTCTCTGTTTGAGCACTTTGACCGTCTCATCTTCCACGTACTCAGGATAGGTGCGGTAATAGTCTCCCAATCTCCACGAGGTCAAATAGTAACCGGCTCGTTCCAATCGTTTGGTCAGCCCGGTGAGCCTTCTCCCATACAACACACTTCTCCCCGTTTCAGGATCAATCGTCCTCGCCAGCACCAGCACCCCGTGACAGATCGCGCCAACCACTTTGTTCTGTTTGAAGAACTCCAGCGCTTTGGCCTGCACCACCTTGCTTTCCAAATACTGCCGCATACCCTTTGCATGGCCACCAGGCAAGAGCAACAAATCATACTCCTGGGTATCTATGCTTTCATATGGAATGGGATGCCGGAACGCCTCAATCTTTTCGAGTTCTCGATAAGCTGCAATCGCGTCGGGCTTTGCGCCCAACTGCCCAAAAATGACGCCGGTCAGCAGGCGCGGGTCGGTCTGGCCCATCTTCCCCGTTTCCGTGCTGAACGTAACTTGCAGACCCGCCTCCACAAAATGTTTCCACGGGATAGAAACCTCTGTGGTATCGAAGTCCCTGTCGGGAAGCGGGATGATCACTCGTTTCGCCATAGAGTTTTGCCCTCCAGTTGCCCTTTCGCTCGTGTGTTGCTTTTTTGCTGAATGCTGGTTGGCTCAGCAATGTAACTATATCACGTGGGTAGCAGCATGTGGGGCAATGGTCAGATCGAAGGGCAGATTACGAAGCTGAAACTCTTGAAGCGTCTGATGTATGGCGGAGCGAGCCCTGCTTTGTTGCGCCAGCGCGTCCTTCATGCGCTGTAAGAATGAACAGGAGCAATGCTGATAGACTCAGGTCGCTCTGAAAGGGGCGGCTCTCTTCACGCTCAGTCCCACCAGACAAAGAGCACACGATCATGCTCATCATCTAGATGCGCGAAGCGCATTTCCTCATCTGCATCGGGCGAGATCACCACGATCTCGCTGGGCTCCCAGCGCTCTTCAATGCGCTGTCGCAGTTGTGGAAGGGCTTCGTCATTGGTCCAGATGTAGAGCGTGTCAGCAGGCCAGCTCTCCCAGCGAGTGTGGCGTACCATGCTGAGTTCCGTGTAGGGGTGATACTGCCTGTCATCTTGTTTGTTGAAAGCATAAGGGAAACGAGTGGGGAGCACGCTAAACCAGAGGTCGTGCCACTCCAACAGATCACCTACAACGCGTTCGCCATCCAACAGGTTGTAGCGAACACGCCGCAAGAGTTCGAAGTGCAGGCGCTGGATCGCATTGATATCTGCTTGCTGCTGTTCTTCAGTCATTGGTCGTTCATCCCTCGCGGGCCTCCTTTTGCCTGGTGATTATATTCTCTATTCTTTTTGCCAAGGAAAACATGGTCGCGCGCTGCAATCCTGGGGAGGGGCCAACGTGCTGCAGCGGACTCGTTGGATGAATGTTTCACGCTTACAACCTCCTTCAATTCAGAAAGAACAGGAGAGAGTATATCCAAGAGTTGACAAACATCAGGTAGTTGATGTATCCTCGGATAAGAACAAATAAAGAGTTACCACCGCGCTCCTGCAAAACTGCTGTCGTAGCTAGTGGTAAAGTAGAGATAACATCATTTTTGACAAAGGCTTTGGTTAGACAATGAAACGGAGTAGAGAAATGTTGGCAACCTTTAGTTCAGCGCGAACATATATTGGTCGACGCTGTACTGATCGTGTGCCCTTCTCTGTGCCTGCGGCCATTGTAGGCATATCCGTAGTAGTAGTAGTAGTAGTAAGCATCATGAATTTTGAAACCGACGTTAACACGTCGGTTTTTTTATGCGTGTTGTTGCTTCTCGCCGTTCTTCTCCTTAGGGGCACACTTCTCAGCCTCACCCTTATTGGCCTTGCCAGACTTACAGGGCTTAAGAGTCTGGTGGGGCTTTTGACCGGGCTAGCCACAAACACAGTGTAGGGAGTTTAACGGGAGCAACGACGCTACCCAATCCGCAGCAAGTATTCTGATGAGGACCTCCCGAACTGGAGGTCCTCTTTATATTGTCCAGGATTGTTCTGGCGCTATCATGATTACGAACAAAAAGGAGTGTTACATGCTGAAACAGGAAGTATTTGCCCGTACAAGAAAACAGGGTGGTATGCAAAAGGGACAGATCACGAAATATCGGCCTTTCCCGACTATCGATTTGCCTGACCGCCAATGGCCATCACGCACCATCACTGCTGCTCCAACGTGGTGCAGTGTCGATTTGCGCGACGGCAATCAGGCGCTTCCTATTCCTATGGGAGTTAAAGAAAAGCTAGAGATGTTCAAACTTCTGGTTGATATCGGTTTCAAAGAGATCGAAGTTGGCTTCCCCTCGTCTTCCCAGACCGAGTTTGATTTCATACGCTGCCTGATCGAGGAGAACCGCATCCCAGATGATGTCACTATACAGGTGCTTGTGCAAGCGCGCGAAGAGTTAATAGCGCGTACCTTCGAATCCATACGCGGGGCGAAGAAAGCCATTGTGCATCTCTACAATTCTACATCGCCACTCCAGCGCCGCGTGGTCTTCGGCCTGGATAAGCCTGATATTATCAATATCGCAACACGCAGCGCCAGACTGATCACAGAGTTGGTGCCAACGCTGCCCGAAACCCATATAACCCTGGAGTACTCGCCCGAAAGCTTTACCTCAACCGAGGTCGATTTTGCTCTTGAGATCTGCGAAGCGGTCGTCGATATCTGGCAGCCGACACCTGAGAACAAGATTATCCTGAATCTGCCGGTCACCGTCGAAGTCGCGACCCCAAATATTCATGCGGACCAGATCGAGTGGTTTTGTAAGCACCTGCGCAACCGTGAGACAGCTATCATCAGCCTGCACACGCATAATGATCGCGGGACCGGCGTTGCTTGTACCGAATTAGGTTTGCTGGCTGGAGCAGATCGCGTGGAAGGGACCCTCTTTGGGAATGGCGAGCGTACCGGCAACGTTGACATTGTCACGGTCGCCCTCAATATGTACACGCAGGGCATCGACCCGGGTCTGGATTTTAGCGATATAGACGCGATTCGAACTATCACTGAGAAGTGTACGCGCCTTCAGGTTTCTATCCGCCATCCCTATGTTGGCGAACTGGTCTTTACAGCCTTCTCTGGCTCACACCAGGATGCGATTAACAAGGGCATGACAGCGCAGGATTCGGCCCCAGATGCGTTGTGGGAGGTCCCCTACTTGCCCATTGATCCCCAGGATCTCGGTCGTTCCTATGAGGCGATCATTCGCATTAATTCGCAGTCGGGTAAGGGGGGAGTGGCCTACGTGATGGAGACCGAATTTGGCTTCCAGTTGCCAAAGGCTATGCATATCGAGTTTGGTAAAGTCATCAAGAATCTGGCCGATGCTACCGGTGAGGAACTTTTGAGTACACAGCTTTTCCAGGCATTCGAGGAGGAATACCTGCATCGTACCGGCCCGTTCGCTCTCGAATCATTCCACACCGAGGAAGTCGGAGCCAATGAAGTTGAATGTACTGCTCGTGTCTCCATTGATGGCATCGTACGCACATTACGCTCTCGCGGCAATGGTCCCATCGACGCTTTTGTGCGGGCGCTCAACGAGCAGGACCTGGCTTACTTCGAGTTGGTCTCCTACGCTGAACATTCGCTCGGCGTTGGGGCCGAGGCGCAGGCGATAGCATACATCCAGATACGGACCTCGGTAGACGCGACATTCTTTGGCGCGGCAACTGATACAAACATCGAACTGGCCTCGGTGAAGGCGGTGCTCAGCGCTCTGAATCGTTCGCAGCACTGTTGAGCATGGGAGTGCCTTCCCTCTTTTGCTCTCATAAGAGCAAAACAAAACCGCCTGGGAAGCCAGTTCCCAGGCGGCCTGTGTGGTGGAGATGGGGAGAGTCGAACCACCTTATGCGCTTTTTGGGCCCTTGTGAGAAGAGTCTATAAGAACTAAGCTCTCAGGTGGTACGTCGCCTAAGATTTCCACTATCGAGGAATTGAACAGCGAAGCTTGTTGATCAGGCACGTTACCGTACACGAAATGTCCCGTTACATACGTTAGACGAACGAATGAGACGTGTCCATCTCAAAAGCTTTCTTGTGAAAAGGGTGTTGTGGGACGTGGAGGAGTTGATCGCATGAAACTTGTCGCTTTTATCAATCCCAGCAGGGATGTTTTTGACCGCAATGCACTGCTCGTCACAAGCGGTTTTCCCGCGTCGTCTTCTGCTGAGGCGGAAACAGTCGTGCAACTGAGTGTGGTCTTTGAACTGAGAGAGCCCCCGACCTACGCGCAATTCGAATATCTGCATACCTTGCTCTTTTGTGAGCAACGCATTGTTGGCTATCACCTCTACGATAATGAGGGTCATCTGTGCTATCAAATGGAGTCCCAAACAGTGTCCTACTCCACCCAAGCGATTGACACGAGTCCACCACAACAGGCTACATCGTGTCTTGGTGTTGCAACTGGCCTGGGAACTGAAGATTTCTTCGTGTCGGTATACTAGAAATGAGTGCAAGACAACGGAGTACTGATCTGCGTGCTCCTTACGGAATGGTAGCCAAGGGAAGACACTCACCAGTCATGCTGGTGAGTGTCTTGTGCTATTGAAGCAGAAAGTTGCCGAGATGCTGTTTGAAGCCTCCTGATGAAGGAAAGAGATATGCCCGTTGTTGTATACTAAAGATAGAGAAGCCGTTTGATTAGTGTTCATGAGAAAAATTTAAAGATGGAAACACTCTCCATCGATGTATGCTTGTTGAAATGAGACGTTCTTGGTCGAAGTTTGCCCCTGAGGAGCGGAAAGTGACAGGAGGAAGAGGGATGAAGATTGCCGTTTTAGAGGACAATCCAGCGATTGTCGGGTATATGACCACCGCGTTGCAATTGGCAGGGTATCAGGTTGAGACGTATACGCAAGCCGTTGCTCTTTTCGAGGCCCTCTTCACCCAGGGAGGTATTCACCATCCTCTGCCGTATGATGCCCTTACGGTTGATCTCTTACTGCCTGGGGGGATTTCTGGCTTGGAGGTAATTACTCGCATCCGGCGGCTCATTCCTCCCCAAAACCTGCCCATCATTGTGATTTCAGGAGCAGGTGAATCCCTCTTAGAGCAGGTCAAAACGACCTTTCCCGATGTGCCTATCCTCATCAAGCCTTTTAAGATGCGGAAGCTGTTGGAAGTGTTTGATGCCTTGAAACGCTCTTAGGCAAACAGTTCGCAACGTTCATCTGAGATGGGCAGCAAAAAGAACAGTTCGCACAGGAGTTTCTTTTTGGTAGTGGGGATTAGTTTTTGTGGGGTTGGGTAGACCTGCTTCTTTTTCGAGAGCATCAATCCGCTTCTCCTGGCGGTTTACTCGTTTCACGAGTTTCGCGTCTAAGTCTTGTATATCTGCTTTTGTTGCCTGGTGGTTGGCCTGGTCTAACAACAATCAATCCGCCTGCGCTGTAGCCTCTTGCTCCTTCGGTAGCAACGGACTCGCGGTATGTTATGCCTTCTTTCTGCACTGCTTGGATGAGCCGCGCGTGTAGTGCCTGGTGGTCGTCTCCCTCTTCCGCAAGGTTTGCTTCTTCCTCAACAACCTGTTTGTAGCCTTTAGGGAATTTCGGGACTAAGATACGGATTCCCTTTTGGCCTTCTTTTTTCCATTTGCTGTAGTTGGCGACACGGGTTGCCTCTAGTTTCTGGTCGTAAATAAGCTCCTGGTTGCGCCGTGAATAGCGGTGAAATCGGGAGGAAAAGGCAAGGTAGGCTGTTAGTCGCTCGGTGTTGCCGGTTTTGATGGCTTCAACGAGTGTTGTCAGGTGCTTGTTGATTTTTTCTGTGAGGTCGGCTGCTGTTACTTCCGGCTGCGGGTAGTCTTTCTTGGGTGTGTATGGTTTCCGCTCGCGGTCTTTGTGCATACAAGCTGAGGAAAAGCATAGCAAAAAACAAATGATTTGCAACGATCTGAAAAGCGGTATTTAATCAATGAGAGAGGGAGCTATGAGCGCAACTCTGCAAGGACACTGTGAAGGGAACGTCACCCGTTTAACGCTTTTTTTAACGCTCTGCTGCTATCATTTGATCGGGGAGAAGATACCGAGAAGAGCACTGACTGCCCAGCAAGAAACAGCAGGATGTCAGTGAGTTTCAAGTCAACCATCACCGGGAACTTCTTCTCGAGCACAAAACTCCTCTTGAGTGATTGGAGCGATCTCATGTCCCAGAAACCTCGTGGCCTGCCCCAAGAGCAACAGGCCAAACTGATTGGACTATTGAACCGCCGCTTAGCCGACGCCATCGATCTGCAACTGCAAAGCAGGCAAGCCTACTGGAACGTGAAGGGGCCTCATTTCATGGCCCTGCGCGAGCTGTTCGACAAGGTTGCCCAGGGAGTGGAGGAGTATGCTGACCTGATTGCCGTGCGCCTCGTGCAGCTTGGCGGCGTGGCCGAGGGAACGGTGCATGCGGTCGCCAGGCGATCTTCCCTCGACGAGTATAGGCTGGCGATTGCCAATGGGAAGAGCCAGAGTGAAGCTCTTTCGACAACACTCATCAACTTCGCAAGACATGCACGCTACGCCAGTGAGCAGGCCACCGAACTGAAGGACGACGAGACGGCTGCCCTCTTCAGAGAGATCGCACGAGGCATCGACAAATGGATCTGGTTCGTCGAGACGAGCCAGCAATCAGGCAGTTGAGTTGGAGGAATGTCATGTAACGCTTTTTATAACGTTCTGTGTGAAAAGTGGCGCCGCATTGACGCAGGTGAGGTCTACTCCTGCTCGCTTTTCAGAACAGGCACTTCCCGTTTCAAACAGCGCGTTCGTTGTTCTTCTAACTCGATGCGCTGTTGCCTGAGCCGACGTTGGCGTTCCGTTAACTGGATTTGTTGTTGCGCCAACCGATGTTGGCGTTCTTCCAACGTGATTTGTTGTTGCGTGAGTCGATGGCGCTGTTGTTGGTATGGTTCACATCGAGCGCGTTTCTCGGCTTGATCGGAACGATGTTTTTGATTGCTGCCGTCCAATAGCATCCCGGCTCCTTCGCATGAAAAAACGTCTCCCTGCTGAAATTGTCCTCCATGTATTATACCTTGAACGTGCAAATGGAACGTATGACCTGCTGGAAAGCATCACTCTCGACCCGTCACATCCACGTAGGGACTCGTTTGAGAGATGGGAGCCTCCTGTCTAAAGTACCATCTCATTTCCTGATCACAGCATATTGCTTTGCTCTCTCTTTGTCAAATGCGGCACGCGCAAAATATCCTGCAACTCGGTTAATGGTTGGCCAATTTTGAGGCCGTCGCTCGTGATCTCGATCTCACGCATGGTTCGCTCAATATCCGTCGTGCGTTTTTTCAGCACACCGATGGCCTTATGCAACTCACCCTCTTGCTCGAAGTAGCGCAGAAAGATCAGATTATCAGCCATATAACTGATACCCAGCTCAGTTGCGCGAAACTCGTTTGAGGTAATGGCCTCTAACTCGTTGATCAGAAGGACGGCGATACCCTTGCCCTGCAAGTACTTGCAGAGAGCATGAAGATGGCCTACGAGGTCTGCGACATGTACCGAGAGACGGTAGCCGGCCACGCTATCAATCATGACAATGGAGGTTTGCGTTGCCTCTATATCGCGGCGCACTCGGTAAGCGAACTCATCGGGTCGGTAGCGCTTGGCCTCTATCTGATTGATAGAAAGGGTGCGCTGTTCGATCATCTTGCAGATGGGAATATTGAGAGACTCGCAGCGCTTGATAAGCACGTGTTCCCATTCCTCGAAAAGATAGACGATCGAATGCTCGCCCTTGCCCGCCATCTCTTTCATGAACTGGAGTCCCAGGGTCGTCTTGCCCACGCCGCTTGGGCCGGTAATGATGGTGATCGTTCCGCATGCCAGCCCGCCGTGCAGCATTTCGTCCAGTTCGGATATCCCCGAGGTGGCCGTCTCGTTTCCAAAATCGACGTGTTGTATTTCGGGCATGAGGTGGGGGAAGACATGTAATCCTGTACTGGATAATTGCATGTCGTGTTCGCCAGCGATAAAATCAGAGCCGCGAAATTTGCTGATGCTGATGGTGCGACCACGTTCTGCGTTGTGCAGGTTGATGACCCCGTCGCATATCACTTGCAGATCATTTTGGGAGGAATCATCGCTCATTTCGGAAGTGAAGAGGACCGTGGCTTCCTGTTCAATGAGAAAGCGCAGAAACTCGAGCACCTGTTTGCGCATCTGGAAGCTGTCGGGTGAGATCATGCGTAACTGCGTCATGCTATCCAGAAACACCCGCTGGGGTTTGAGTACCCGAATCTGTTGGATGATCCTCTCGGTGATGGAGAGGGGATTGGCTTCCTCCTGGAGTCGGGGCGAACTGTAGCGCTCCATTTCGCTCAGAAATTCGGTGTTCGTACTCAAGTCCAGGAAAGCGACGTTGTTCAAACGCAGTCCGATAGAGGTAGCATTCATGCGGATTTGCTCCTCTGGCTCTCCAACGGTGATATACAAGGTTATCTCGCCGCGCAGCGCGCCCGCGGCAAGAAAGTGCAGCCCCACGGTTGTTTTCCCCGCGCCGGGATCGCCGCGAACCACGTAAGAACGTCGCGAGATATATCCGCCCCACATGATATCATCAAGTTCGGGGATGCCGGTAGATATGCGGTTCGAGAGGTCTTGTCCCACGGTAGCCGCTCTGAGTGAACTAGTCCCAAGCTCAAGCGAGGTCGCGACCGTGTTTTGTGTTCCTGTCAGTTCTGTGTCCATAAAGCCTCCTCCTGCTCAGCGTCTTTTCTAAAGTATACTGTGATGAACAAATACGCGAAGAGGCTCTCCCAGGCATCACCTGTCAAGGGCGCAGGAGTCTAGAGTAGGAGAGCAAGCAGGGGCTGAGGACAGAAGACGATCTCATCAAACTACCGGTAAGCAAGAGGGAGGGTGAAGCGAAAGGTAGAACCGTGACCAGGCTCACTCGACACCTGGATCTGCCCGCCCTGCATCTCCACCAGCGAGCGGGTGATCGCCAGGCCAAGGCCTGTTCCACCACCCGCCTGCGTTATGGCGTTGTGGGCACGGTAGAAGCGGGTGAAGAGCTGGGCTTGTTCATCGGTGGACAGCCCGATGCCGCTATCGGTGATCGCCACGCGGGCAACGGGTCCGACCGTCTCGATCAAGAGGTCGATGTGTCCTTCATCAGGGGTATATTTGTGCGCATTGGAGAGCAAATTATCGAGGATTTGCGTCACCCTGTGGGCCTCAGCGAGTACCATGAGGACTTCTTCGGGCAGATGCAGGGTGAACGTCTGTCGCCTGGCATCCCAGCCTGGTTGAAAGGAGGGCAGCAGTTCACGGATGAGCAGGGAGATATCGAGGGGTGTGCAGTGCAATTCGATCTTACCGGACTCTATGTGTGAGAGATCCAGCAGGTCATTCGTGATGCTCATCAACCGGCGAGTATTGTGCTGTGTAATCCCCAGGAATTCCCGTTGCAACTCGGTCAGCTCCCCAACTGTTTCATCGGTCAAGATGAGATCAACATAGCCCTTGATGGAGGTCAGCGGGGTGCGTAACTCATGGGAGACCATGGAGACGAATTCGGACTTCATGCGATCGACCTCGCGTTCATGTGTAATGTCATGCCAGACATAGACACGGCCAATATAGGTCTGATCGACATTCATGACGGGCAGAGAAGAGAGATCGAACTCCCGTCGCACAGGCCCCACTTGCACCTGCCGTTCGCGAAAGATGTGTTCCTGTTCCCTGGTACTCCAGGCTAGCCACCGATCTAGCGAGACGTCGTCCTCGAACAGTCCTTTCAGCAGTGCCATCAACTGGTCAGGTGACTGCGAAAGCACGGTGGTGTCGTCGAGCCCAAAGAAGTCGGTGAAGCGCGTGTTCACCTTCAGCGGACGCCCACCGGGTGAGAGAAAGAGCAAGGCCTCTTGAGAAGCATCGATGATAGCTCGCAGTTGACTTTTCGTGCGTTCGAGCTGCGCATAATTGGCATCTGCACGATGCAAGGCCGCTTGCAACTGGGCTTCGCTGAGACGTAACGCTTCTTCCGTAGCTTTTTTCCTCTTAACCACTTATATGCCTCCCGTTCTTCATTACGTCGTTTTGTGATTTTTGTGGCTCATCGGGTACACTCCGCACTGGACGTTTATGGGCCATGCTCGATACTCCTACTTGTCAACAGGCGGGCGACTTCTTGGAGCAACACCCTGGTATCGAAGGGCTTGCCGAGATGAGCCGTACACCCGGCAGCCATGGCGCGATCTTCTTCAAAGGGAGAGACATGAGCGGTGACGGCAAGAATCGGGGTGGTACGAAACTCACGCATCTTGCGCAAGTGTGCAACGGCTTCCCATCCATCCATATCCGGTAACGACAGATCCATCAGGATGAGATCGGGGTGGTGCCGTTTGGCCTGGGTCAGAGAAGCTTGTCCGTCTTGGGCTACAACGACACGGTAGCCTGCTCTCTCAAGCAGTCGTTGCAGCAGATCACGCATATCCTCGCTATCATCAACCACCAGGATTCGCTGTTTCTGTTCGCCGGAAATATGCATATTCATACCGTTCCTTGTGTGCTCAACTGACAATAAAAGTGATTCGTCGGTATCGTCTCTACACTGGCTGAGTCTCTCGCTCGCTAGGTTGAGATGAAGCTTTCTGCGATGCGATTAGGTGGCGAAGCGTGTTGAGCAGAACGCCACTTTCAATCGGCTTAATCAGGTAATCGTCCGCCCCTAACACGTAGCCTATGTTCGGTTCCGCGAGCACCGTCAGCATGACGACTGGAATGGAAGCGGTGGCAGGACTGGCCTTCAACTGGTGGAGAATTTGCCAGCCATTTAAATCGGACATCATCACATCAAGGGTGATGGCACACGGGTGCATCTCCTGCACCAGTTCCATCGCTTGTAAAGGGTCTTGCACCCCGACCACCGTATAGGGCGTGTCCTTCAGAGCCGCTTTGATGAAGGCAATGGCATCCGAGTTGTCATCTATCACCAGAATCAGGTCAGGTTTTCCATCTGGTGCTGCTCGTTGTGCGGAAACTGCCAATCCCTCAGCGGGCATGGCAGGCGTGAGCTCATCAGCAGAGGGGAATACCGTGGAAGCTTCCACTTGCTGCGCTGCATGCAAGCGCGGGAGATCCTGCTCAATGTGGTGATGGCTGGCCTTGAGTGGGAGCATCACGGTAAAGGTGCTGCCCTGCCCTGGCGCGCTTTTGATTGCTATCGTTCCCCCCAAGAGCGTCGTCAACTGGCTCACGATGGAAAGACCGAGTCCCGTCCCCCCAAATTTGCGCGTGTAACTGCCATCAGCCTGGTAAAATGCTTCAAAGATACGTTGTTGAATGTCGGAGGGGATCCCCATCCCACTATCTTTCACGGCAAGCGCCATCTGCTCTGCCTGCTGCGTCGAGGAAATCACTCGTCTGGCCGAGACCGTCACCTCACCCTGCTCTGTGAACTTGATGGCGTTGGAGACCAGGTTGAGCAGGATCTGGCGTAATTTCAGCGGGTTGCTTTCGAGGAAGTCAATCCCGTCTTCCACCTCTGCTCTCAAGATGAGGTGTTTCGCAAAAGCCATTGACCCTATCTCTTCGAGTACCGAGGTCAGCAGTTCTTTCACATCCACCTGGCTGTGCTTGACCACCATACGACCTGCCTCAATTTTCGACAGGTCCAGCACATCGTTAATCAGACTCAGCAAGTGCTGACCATTTTTGCGGATGCGCTCCAGCTCGTTTTGTTGCTGCTGGTCCCAATCGGCTGCTTCCGCATCGTCCAACAACATCTGGCTATAGCCGATAATGGAGGCTAGCGGGGTGCGCAATTCATGTGACATCGTGGAGAAGAACTCACTGCGTGCTCGATTGGCCTCTTCCAGAGCCGCATTGACTGTCGTCAGTTTATCGCGCTGCAATTGGAGCACGGTTTGGCGCCGCTGGAGATCCTCGGCCACCGTGTTAAAGGTTTGACCTACCTGGTTCAGTTCAGCGTAAGTAAGCTCCTGGACGCGAGCCGAAAGATCACCCGATCCTTGCTGGTTAGTCGCAGCCTTGAGGATGCTGAGGTCTTCAAGGAGCACTTTGACAAACGTGATGCAGGTATAGCCTAAAATGAAAAGTGCGATGGCCGACAACAAAAAGGCAAGCAGAAGAGCGGACAGGTTGAATGTTGCTACCCGAAGCTGGATGATGTTCACATCATGATCGACCGCTTGCTGTAATTGCTCCACTGAAGCCCGAAATGTATCAAATAACCTTTTGCCGACGGCCTCAGTAGTTGGGGAACGAGCCGCGCTAAGCTTGCCAGCTTGCATGTTTGTAATCTGTACTTGAGCATAGGTGCTATACCAGGCGTTCGCCCGCGCTGCCACCTGTGCCAGTACCATATTTGTAGCGCTGAAATCCGTGACTTGTATGCCCTTCGCCTGGTCTTTCAACTGCTGCACCGAGAGAAGGTATTGCGGTCGACCACTGTGAAACGGTTTAAGGAAAACAGGGTTATTGGTGGCGACGTACCCGCGCAAACCAGTCTCCTGGTTGAGCATGCCTATGAGCAATCCATCCTGGTCCTCGTGCAGGGCAACTTTTTGTTCACCCAGGTTATACTGCCTGTTGGAAACATAGCTACTCACCAGGAAGTTGAAAAGGAAAGCGAAGACAAGCAAGCTCGCTACGAGAAGCAGGCGGCGTCTTATCAGCCGGACCAGGCTTTTTTTCTGTTTGCGTTGAGAGGCCTTGTGCATAGATTTCTTCCGTTCATCGGGGACATGTTGCGATGGGCATTGATGTACCCTGTTTTTTATTCACACCTGTATTTCTCTCGCTATCTCTCTTTCGGCATATTCAGCCACGGAAACAGGTGTTGGAAGCGTTGGTTTTTTAGCGGTACGAGGAGCGCTGTGTCTGGATTTCTCGTGTGATGAGACCTGATGGAGCCACTCCTGGTGTTCTCAAATGATCAAGCAACCTTGCGAGGACGCCCTCGTGGTCGTTTGGGTCGAGTTGGATCGGGTAAAGGATGGATGCGAGGACGTCCTCGCGGTCGTTTTGGGAGTGTCTGATCACCGACAGGCGCTTGGCCCCGTCGCCGCACGCCTTTGGGTTCCACCCAAGCAGGAGGAGCGACCTTATAGTGCAGCAATTCAGAGACACTCCAGATATGGTCGGTGAGTCCTGCTGCCATAGCCGGTGTGCACGGATGCCCCTAATAAGTGGTGTTGGTTGCTGCTGTACTGCTCTTGCTTCGGGCTTTTCAGCCTGCGCATGCCATATCGGAGGGGAGCAAAACGGGGAGCAAAACCGTTAGACGACAGTGGATTTTACTGGACAACATTGGACGTGAAAAATCCCTCACCCCGCTTGAGAAGCCAGGTGAGGGAGTGTACTGGTGGAGATGGGGGAGAGTCGAACTCCCCGTCCAAACGAACCCATCGGAGAATGTACTACAGGTTTAGTCGATGATTTGCTTAATCGCCTTCGACTCCCATCGGCAGGATTCGTCGGCGCTGGCCCTCTGGTCTTAAATGGCGATTAGAAGGCGGTCCTCGTCATAGCATCCCGCGTTTTCGACGCCCCGTCCCGACCCCACGGGAAAAAGTCGGGGGGACGACGCATCACTGGTTATTAGGCAGCGAGAGCGTAAGCGTATGCCGGTTTGGCATCTATTGTTTGTCGGTTGTTTAACGAGAGTGCGTACCGACACCTCGACCTGCAATTCTTCAACCTGTTCGCCTGTCGAAACCCGACATCCCCAGGTTGTTGTGCATCCAGTCATATCCACGTCTGAATGCATCTTCATGATACCATATATCTTGACAGATAGCAAGTCAGATTCAGCACATTTTTATGTAAGTACAAGCTTCGTGCGAGTAGCGCGATAGAGCAAAGCGCACACGATTGCCAGGACAAGCAGATCACGGACAACGATTACCAGGTATTGCTGGCTGTGAAAATTGTCAATGTGCATTGATGGAAACGCAACGTACATGAACGGGAAAATAAAGGTCGTCAGCGCGGCCACCGCGCCCCAGCTCACTATCCATTTCCAGTTACTCTTCCCGACATACGCGATCAGAGGCGTCACCCACATCAAATATTGCGGGCTGAACACCTTGCCCAGAATAACCACGATCAGCAGCGTTAAGAGGCTGGCCGTGTAGATATCGAGTTTATCGCGCCACTGTAACCAGAACGTGTAAAGCAGCCCGACGACCAGCAAAAATGTGCTTCCCAGTGACACCTTGTTCGATAACGAACTGGTAAAATTGAGCGATTGGTACACAAAGCTGTACTGAACCGGGCGCCCCACGAACTGGCCGAACCACAGCAGTGTCGCGGGGAACGACTCAACCTGTATAGGTCGGTTGAAGAAGTAAGCGAATGGTTCAAATGTATTCGCGACATTCAGCAACAGCGAAATCAGCATCACCAGCGCACACGTACCAACGAACACTCCTGGACCCCTCCACCGGCTCCACGCTAGCCATTTGCCGCTCAATTGCTTTTGTTGGGCAATGAAGAAGACCGGCAGCAGAACGGCGGGATAAAATTTCATCAGCGTTGCCGCCGCAAGCAACAGATAGGCCCAGTTCCAGCGTTCCTTGCTTGCCAGGATCACCGCGCCCAATGTCAGGCCGGCGGGGATCAAATCAAACCTGCCCAGGGCCGTTGCCCAGCTTCCGAGTGCGAGATAGAAGGCAAAGGCGATAGCGGCAGGTCTTGAGCGATAGCGCGCAATCACCAGGTAGAGTATCCCCGCTGTAATCGCCATGAATATCGCGAAAGCCACCTGGTACCAGAGCATGGGGGTGAGCAGCGGCAGCGAAAAAGGAATCAACGTAAGCAAGGGGTATTCAGGCGGCAAGGAGTGAAAGGCCTGCGTGGTGGGTTGCGATGCCACAAGCGAAATGAGGAACGAGGGAAAATGACGCGCCCTCATCTTATCGACTAGCGTCGAAGACGAACTGGCATCGAGAAACGCGCACTGGCTTTTCGCGTTCGTATCCAGCCCTAGCGTATGTAATGCCGCATTGCCCTGCCAGAAAGCAATGGCGTAACACTGGTAGCGCGTCGCATCATTGTACTGATTGGAGAACTGCGTTGAAACGCCCCAGAACAAAATAGCTGCCATAGCCAGGATCACACCTGCATCCACCAGGTAATGCCAGAGAGCCAGGCGTGTTGGCTTTGACCCTGTTGAGCCGTCATCCGGCGTGGATGTTTCGTCATGTGAGCGCGCACGCGCATCTTTTAACTTGAACATACACTCGTCCTTGCAATCGACGCAATAAGCCTACCAAAGCCGATTGCCCTCATTATTTGAAATACAGTATAAAGAGAGTACCAACTGGTTGACAATAAATACCCGTTAAAAAGTACCATTGGGCCAGGAAAATATACAGCGTGTCAATACGTGCTTGAGCGTGCCGCTATTGCTTCAAGAAGTGTTCTAGGTTGACGATGAAGCGTTCGTGGCGACCCTCGCCAATCTGACGCTGCTCATCGTAAGCTTCGACCTGGAAGACCAGGCGGCGGCCATCGATCTCGATCAGTTTAGCGCTGGCCCGTACCTGCTGGCCAAGCGGCGTGGCTGCCAGGTGGCGTACATTCACCACCGTGCCAACCGTCACATATCCTGGCTCCAGCTGATCGGCCACCGCTCGCCAGGCGGCATTCTCCATGAGCGCGATCATCATGGGAGTAGCAAATACCTCGACACCTCCTGCTCCCACATGCGCGGCAGTATTTTCATGGACAACCGTCGTTGTGGCTTCGCCCGTCAAGCCTGTTTCAAGCGCCATAGAATAACCCTCTCTTTCGCAATCAATGTCATCCACATATACAACGAAGATGTTGTTGTGGGCGTGACACACCCCGTATGGTATGATGAACTATGCAATATCCCTCGTCACGTAACACTATGTAATATAGGGAGTCTGGCTACTTATATGCAACAAGATGTCCAGCGTGTCGCCCATCGTGGCGGCTCGCATCTCGCCCCGGAAAATACCCTGGCCGCGTTTCGCAATGCCCTCACGCTTCCCATCGATGCCCTCGAGCTAGATGTGCATATGTCGCGCGATGGTCATGCCGTCGTTATTCATGATAATACCGTTGACAAACGCACCAATGGGAAGGGCAATATCCTCGATCTGGATTTTGTCTATCTGCGCAGTCTCAATGCCGCCGCCTACTTTCCCGGCGGCTGGCCTGAACCGCAGCAGATACCGACGCTGCGCGAGGTGCTGGACCTTGCACGGGGACACGCCCAGGTCTATATCGAGATCAAGGCGAGCAAACGTGATGGTGTGCAGGGCCGCTATCCTCACATCGCTGAAACAGTCGTGGACGAGGTACGCAGCGCTGGCATGCTTGACCAGGTGCTCATCATCTCGTTTGACTGGCTCATCCTGCCCCAGGTGAAAGCGCTGGAACCGGCGCTGCGCACGGGCGCGCTTGTCTCGAATGATGTCTGGAATCCTCGTGCTAAACACGCGCTTCAAACGCTGATGGAGCAAGTAGCCGCGCTGGGGTGTGAGTGGATCAACATGGATGACGACCTCTTTACCGCCGAGATGCCCGCGCTTCTCCATGAACGCGGCTTTAAGCTTGGCCTCTGGACCGTGAACACCGCCAAAGCTATGCTGCGTTTTGCAGCCGCGGGCGTGGACTCCCTCACCTCAGATCGACCCGATCTCTTCTCTGTGCTGGCGTCCTGAGAGCGTATAAATCCTCAAGATTTGGTCAACTTTGCGATTTCGGCTGCCCAGGGTGTCTGAAACTGTGTCTGATTTTGCTGCTTAACCGTTCTATGTAATGGAAACTGCATGCTCCATTTCTTTATGGATGGGGTAGGAACGTTAAACACCTTATTGAAAAGTACCAGATGCCGCGGTTCTGAGCAGACAATATGTTATAATTTTTGGCAATCCTGAAGACAGATAGAGATACGCACCGGGTGCGAGTAGAGAGCTTGAAGTATGACACAAATCGAAGAAATATCAACCACCGTTGTTGAGCCTGAGGTATCAGTGGCGCCATCCTCATTGAAGCAGGTCACACTCTCCATTGTGGTGCCTGTCATGAACGAGGAACTGAATGTGCGCCCTTTATTTGAAAAACTCTCAGCCCAGCTTGCTGAGCTCAACCAGTCACATGAAGTAATTTTTGTGGATGATGGCAGCACCGACAAAACCTTTGAGGAACTCAAGAAATTGTACGACGAAAACCGGGATGTTGTACGCGTGATCCGTTTCCGCCGCCACTTTGGCAAAACGCCCGCGCTGGTAGCCGGATTCAGCCGCTGCCGGGGCGAGATCATCTTTACCATGGATGGTGACCTGCAGGATGACCCCGAAGAGATTCCTAACTACCTGGCAAAACTCGAGGAAGGGTACGACCTGGTGTCGGGTTGGAAGTTTCCCCGCCTTGATCCGATCTCGAAAACCTTTCCCTCGCGCATCTTTAATGGCATGGTCAGCTTTACCACTGGCGTCCACCTGCACGATATCAATAACGGCTTCAAAGCCTACCGGCGCGAGGTGATTGAAGATACCCACTTGAAGCTCTATGGCGAGTTCCACCGCTTCGTGCCGGTGATGGCACACTGGCGCGGATTTCGTATTGCAGAAATCAAGGTGAAGCATCACCCTCGTATATATGGTGTCTCGAAATTTGGCGCGAGACGCTTTGCGCGCGGACTCATCGACCTGTTGAACGTGCTGTTCCTCACCACGTTCCTGCGCACACCCCTGCGATTTTTCGGGCCTCTGGGCTTCTGGACATTTCTGCTGGGAGCGTTAGTAGACATCTATGTCGTCGTAAAAAGCTATTTCTTCATCCACGAGCCAATCCACAACCAGCCCTTACTGTTTGTCGGTATTCTGCTGATGATCTTTGGCGTGCAGTTTATCCTCACAGGGCTGCAAAGCGAGATGATTCGTCACTACGCCTTCCGTTCCGATGAAGAATACAGTATCAGGCAGGAACTCGACTGATGCGCATCTCGTCTACCAGCAAAAAAGTTGGCAAGCGTGTATTGCAAATCGGCTTGCCTGTCGTCATCATAGGATTTTTCCTGTACCAGGTCAAGAATAACTGGGCACAGCTCGCAGCGCATACTTTCCAGTGGAATCCCTGGCTGCTGGCGCTGGCGTTCCTGGGTTTTCTATTACAGGAATTATCGTATGGTCTGATCTGGAAAGCCGTGCTTGCTCGCCTGGACGCGCACGTGGGCCTGCGCACTTGCCTGCGCGTTTACCTGGCCTCTGAATTTGTACGCTACATCCCCGGCAATGTCTGGCACGTCCTGACGCGCATCCTCTGGATTGGCAAATATGGCGTTTCGCGCCCGGTAGCTTTTGCCAGCATGACAATTGAGCTGATCACCAAACTGGCTGCTGGCGTGCTGGTCTTCGCGGTGAGCCTCTTATTCTGGCATGATATCGGCGCCATTAGTTCCCTGAAACAGCAAGGCCTGGTGATGGCGCTGGGAGTGGGAACGATCCTCGCGCTCTTCATCGTCTTGTACCCTCCCGTCTTGAATGGACTGCTCAATCTTGCTTTACGCCTGTTGAAACGCGACCCGATCTCGCTTTCGGTGCGCTATAGCGATATCTTGCTCGTGACGTTAGCGTGGTGCGGGAGTTGGATCGCCGCGGGGAGCGCGTTTTATGTCTTATTGCTGGCGCTGTGGGCAAATACGCCGCTGATCGCGTGGCCTGTGTGTATCGGCATCTATGCGCTGGCCTGGGACATCGGGTTCGTCAGTTTTATCACACCGAGCGGCCTGGGCTTTCGCGAAGGCGCGATTGTAGGTCTGTTCGCGCTTGCGCTGCCTCTGCCCGCTGGCCTGGCAACCATCATAGCCCTGCTCTCCCGTTTCGTTTCAACGATGGCAGAACTCGTGTGCGTCGGCATCGCCTATGTGAGCGGTGGTCGCCAGGTGCGCGCCATCCAGCAAGAACAGTCTATCCCCGCCGAAGCTACTGATACAGCCGTCGCAGCTATTATTGCTGATCCCGTGACAGCAGAGCCGTCTGCAGTTATTCCTTTAGACGGAAGAAAAGTAGGTGAGTAGTATGTCCTGGCGGAAACGTTTAGCTATCTGGCGAAATCGTCTCTATCTCTATCCGACCCCCGAACCGATGCCCCGCGCGCGCCTGTTCTGGATAGCAACCGGGCTGGTTGCCCTGGCCGCCATGCTCTTTTCGGCCTATTTTATTTTTATTCACCTTGGTCGGCAGAGCGCCTATCTCACACCCGCCGAAGATCTCGGTATTATGGACCAGGCCGTCTGGAGCCTGACGCATGGGCAGTTGTTCCATCAGACCATTTGTAACACTGTCAGCGACACCAACTGTTATGGCCTCGACGGCATCTCGCGCTTTGCCATCCACTTTGAACCCATTCTGTTCCTGGTCTCACTGTTCTACTTCGTGCTGCCAGGTCCCAATACGCTGCTGATCCTGCAAACGCTGGTAGTGGCGAGCGGCGCCTTTCCCGCCTTCTGGCTGGCGCGCCTGCGCTTGCGCAATGAATTCGCGGCGGTAGGCATCGCGTTGCTCTATCTGCTCTATCCCGCGCTGCAACAGGCGGAGATTTTTGATTTCCACGCCGTCACCTTTACATGCTCGCTGCTGCTCTTTACCCTGTATTTCATGTATACGCGGCGCACCGTCTGGCTCTTCGTCTTTGCCATTCTTTCGATGGCATGTAAAGAGGAGATTCCGGCGGTCATCGCCTTTTTTGGTCTGTGGTCCATGCTTTTCCAGCAGCGTTGGCGCACCGGCCTGGCATTAGTGCTGCTGAGTGTTGGGTGGTTAGGTGTGACATTAGTGGTCTATCACTTTGCCAGCCCTACCGGGCATCCACTGCTGGCCTCGCGCTATGGATACCTGGGAAGCGGCCCATTACAAATTCTGCGTAACGTGTTGACCCACCCGTTTAGCCTGCTCTATCAACATGTTCTCGAGCATGTGCATCGCCAATACTTGCGCATCCTGCTGGCTCCTGCTGGCTACCTCCCACTGCTGGCCCCCTGGGTACTCGTGCTGGCGGTACCCTCGCTGGCGCTCAATCTCTTCAGTTCAGACCCCAATCAATACCTGGGTATTTTCCAGTACAGCGCGGAAATCGTGCCTGTGCTGATCTTTTCCACCATCGAGGCTATTGTCTTGCTCGTGTGGGCAGCGCAATGGTTCACGAAACAAGTGATCGCGCAACGAGCCGCGCCGCAAACAGGTCAAGCCGGGCAAACAGACCAGGCGGAGCAGGCCGTGGCGAAGCCTGTCGTTCCTGCCTCGCGTTTTGCGCGGTGGGTGCAACCCGTTTTTCTTGCCTTGCTGGTTGTCTTCGTGCTCTTCAATGTCGTGCGCGAGGATTTCAGCTATGGCGCGCTGCCGTTCTCAAAGGGGTTTGGATGGCCGCATACGACGGCTCACCAGCAACTTGCACAGCAATTCGTAAACATGATCCGATCCACAGAATCGGTCTCAGCGCAATCGAGCCTGGTGCCACATCTCAGCGAACGCACGCACATCTATCTCTTCCCCTATGGAGATAATACCGCTGACTATATTTTCCTGGATATTACTAGCTTTCCCTACCCCTTCGAATCGCCAAACTTTACCATTGAGGTGAAAAAGGTCCTGCTGGGTGGAAACTACGGCGTCCTGGCCGCGCAGGATGGCTATCTCTTGCTCGAACGCGGACTGCCTCCTCCGGGTATCTCGCCCTATTCGGCGGCGCAAGCCGGGGATGGTGTGGTGCCCAATCTGCCAGATGCGTTCTGTTCATTTGTGCGCGTATCACCTCAGGAAACGCAGCACGCAATGCAGGTTGATTTTACCCCGGCGGATGGCTCGGTTGTGAGCCTGGTTGGATATAATGTTGCTCCCCCATCGTCATTTGGAGTGGGAACCAGGTTTATGCAGGTGACCGCCTACTGGAAAGTGAATACCGCCAAAGTTCCCCCGTTAAAAATCCTGACGACCCTGACCGATCAGAATGGCAAAGAGGAGTTTTCGAGTATCGATTTCCCCGCCATATCCTGGTGCCCTACCGCTTCGTGGAAACCAGGAACGATTGTGCGTACCGTCAGCAGCACGTTATATATAGGGAACGTCCCGGTTGGGCTAGCCCATGTGGGCCTTGCTCTTTTACCCTTTGATGTTCCATTCGGTACAATGAGAACTGTAACGGCGCGTGTTCCGTTGCACATAGTGAGCGCGCCTGGCAATGTTACACTTGCTCAAGGTACGAATGCGCTGCAAATAGACTCGTTTACGATTGTCCCGTAGTTGCCCTTTAGCGAGGCTGAAGGATTTTCTGTATGAAAGAGGTATTGGTGTGGGTATATACCTGGCTCAACTTCCACCTGCTGAACTTGCGCGGCTGAAAGCGGAATTGGCGGAAACGCTAATCGCCAATTTCTGTTTTCCACGATTTTTTGATTATCGCACCAATACCTTACGCATGCGTCCGGTAGACCGTGCGAAGCGCCAGGAAGTCTGGATGTTCCTGAGCTCATACGATTTCAACTCCTGGAATCGCATCGATGTCATGTCCCCCGACTTCCATAACCAGGTCGAGCGCCTGCTCATTCAGTATGTCCAGCGCAATCGCAGCTTTTTTGGCGAGCAAGGGCGCAAACGCATGTCTGATGTGCGCATGCTCATCACCAACTCTTCAAACACGGTAACGGAGGGGCTGCGAGGACATTTGAATAATCGTCCGAAGACTCATCCCCCCTTTGGCAGCCCTCGACCGGCCATATCCTGGTTGAATACGAATGTGATGGGAAAACCGGATTTGAGCTGGGAACAGATTGCCAACGCAACCACGCTCTTACAACAGCAAATGCAGGAAGTACGAGGGGAAGTCAGAGCAACTATAGCAAACGATGCCCGTACTGCGACGCCCCCGTCACCGAATGGCGCAAACGGCGCTGCCACCGTACTTCCGAAACGTTCACCGCGTAATCGCCCGATCTCAACTGGTAGTGACAAGGTCGAGACAGTTCCGCCGCCAGTGCGACCGCTACCCTTGACCGGACCTGCTTACCAGGAAGTGCGTACCACCAATCCATTACCTGGCCCACGGTCGACGAATCCACTCTCATCTCCCTCCGGGCAAGCTGTCCCCGCAGTTCCCGCTGAAGCAGCGGCTCCACCAGCATCTCCTGCTGCCGCCCCACTTTCTGCATCTTCGGCGCCATCAGCACCCTTTGGGAACCGGGTAGAACGGGTTGTGCTTCCTGGAGATTTGCCGGTTCCGTCGATAGCGGTAGAAGACAAAGCGACTGCGGTTCAAAAAATCCACTACTCGGAGCAGGCATCGCGACCTGCAGCCTCCCGACCACGCGAGCTTTCCGCGCGGGCGCCCCTGGTTGAAGTGCCGGTAAACAAGCCTGATAGCACAAGAGCGCTGGTTAGTGACGAGGATGTCGTCATATTTGAACAACTGCGGCACCAACTTGTGGTCTGGCTGCGCATCGAAACTGTGCGCCTGGGTATGGACATTTCTGGCCAAAATCCTGCTCAGCTCATCGAATTGTTAAAACAACAAGACGGCATAGAGGAAACACGGCTGCAGGTTGTCTCAACCTTGCTCAATCTCATCGACCAGATCATCGCCAATGGGTATGCAACACTTATCGAGTACAAACAGGCCATGATGTTTTATCTTATGCATACACGCCGCGCCAGGTAACTTCCCTCGATATACATAAAAAAGCCGTTAAAAAATCTGGTAAGCTCCGAAATTGAGATACCTTTTACTTCCGTATTCGTTCATATCTATGGTATAAATGTATACAGAAATATTATTCGACATGTGCATATGACACTTTTACCCATAGGAGATGCGCGCACAGCTACAGTAAGCATACCTGTACCTGTGAAAGATGAGCTATAAAAAGGGGGTATTGTGCGCGATGGCAAATGATAGAGCAATGATGGCAGACAGCGTAAGCAATATGCTGGAGCTGGCTCGCGTAAGGCGGCAGAGTGGACGGTTGTCTATAGAGCAAGCGAGCAACGGGAGAATCCAGGAAGGGGAGATTCATCTCCAGGCCGGTCAACCGGTCTATGCCCGTCTCGGACAAATAGTTGGCCAGGAAGCGCTTACCAGGTTATTGCTCTGGCGTAACGTGCAGTTTACCTTTCATCTGGATACGCCTGCCGCTTCATTGCCTGCTGCTTCACCCAGCGCCGGCGCTTTTCCTCTACCTGCCCAATCATCAAGCGAGCAAAGTAATGGCAGCGGCTCTTCTCGCGTCAGTCCGTCTTCTCCAGGGATAGAATGGCTTGTCCCGCAAAAACGTGATACCGAGCGTGATGTTCTATCATTACCACTCACCCGCCGCCAGCGTTTCATTTATTTTCTGGTTGACGGTCGCCGCTCCCTCTCAGATCTCTCTCGCTGTACAGGAAAAACCATTCAAGAAATTGAACTTATCTTAAGTGAATTGCAGGCTCAAGGGCTGGTGTCTATTTAACAACCTCAGGTTATGCTGCCGCGGTGATCTTCGGCAGCAATTCGCGTAACTGCTCCATCCAATCCGCCCCCAGGAGACGACGCGGTATACGAATCACACCCTGTTGCACGCGGGCCTCATTGTGGAAGCGGCGATAAAGGACGATGCGATTTGGCACAATGGTGCGCCTCACCGTCAGCACGAATTCATGATCCTTCGCGGCGATGGCCTCGAATCCATATTGCGCTGCCTCCACCTTCAAGCGTACCATCGCCAGCAGGTTCTTCACAGGCGGGGGCGGCGCGCCGAAGCGATCGCTCAGCTCTGCCTCCATCGCCTCTACCTGTTCTGGACGATGCAGGCTTGCCAGGCGTTGATAGAATTTCACTTTCAGCGTGCGGTCTCCAATGTACTCGTCGGGCAGGTAGGCATCCAGGGGGAGATCGACGGTCACGTTGAGCGCGCCGACCTCGGCGTGTTTGCCCTGCAACTCTTCGACCGCTTCGGCGAGCAGTTTAGTATAAAGATCGAAGCCGACTGTGTTCATAAAGCCCGATTGCTCCGCGCCCAGCAGATTGCCCGCGCCGCGAATCTCCAGGTCTTTCATGGCGATGCGGAAGCCCGCGCCCAATTCCGTCGCTTCAAAGATGGCGCGCAGCCGTTTCTCCTGGATGGGCGTCAATTTGGTATCTTTGTTGTAGAGGAAGTAGGCGTACGCCTGGTGGGTGCCGCGCCCGACACGCCCGCGCAACTGGTACAACTGCGCTAATCCAAAAAGGGCCGCGTTATTGACGATGATCGTATTGGCATTCGTAATGTCCAGCCCATTTTCAATAATTGTTGTCGAGACCAGTACATTTTTCTCGCCACTGGAGAAGTCCATCATCACCCGTTCGAGTTGATCTTCTGGCATCTGCCCGTGTCCAATGGCGATGCGCGCCTCCGGGACCAGGCGCTGCAGCTTCTGCGCGATCGCCTGGATGCCATGCACGCGGTTATGCACAAAAAAGACCTGTCCTCCCCTGTCGATTTCGCGCAGGATAGCCTCGCGGATCAAGTTCTCATCGTACTCACGAATGGCTGTGCGGATCGGCAGGCGTTCCTGTGGCGGCGTCTCGATCACGCTCATGTCGCGCACATTGACCAGCGACATGTGCAGCGTGCGCGGGATGGGAGTCGCCGTCATCGTCAGCACATCTACCTCGTTGCGCAGCTGCTTGAGCAGTTCCTTGTGCGCCACCCCGAAGCGCTGCTCCTCGTCCACCACCAGCAGACCGAGGTTGAGGAAGACCACATCTTTGCCGAGCAGGCGATGTGTACCTATCACAATATCGACCTTGCCCAGCGCCAGGTCCTCCAGTATTTGCTTCTGCTCTTTCTCCGAGCGGAAGCGACTCAGTAGCTCGACGCGCACAGGATAGGGCTTGAGTCGCTCTTTAAAGGTGTTGAAGTGCTGCAATGCCAGCACCGTCGTCGGCACCAGCACGGCGACCTGGCGTTGATCGAGCACTGCTTTGAAGGCGGCGCGCAGCGCGACTTCAGTTTTGCCATAGCCAACGTCACCACACACCAGCCTGTCCATCGGTCGTGGCCGTTCCATGTCGGCCTTGACCTCTTCAATGGCGCGTGCCTGGTCGGGCGTCTCTTCGAAGGAAAAGGCGCTTTCCAATTCTTGCAGCCAGGGCTGTTCGGCGTCAGAGGGATACACCGGCCTGCTGAGCGCTTCCCTTGCGCTGTACAGGCGTAGGAGATCGCGCGCAATCTCCTGCACATTCTCCTTGACCTTCGATTTCGCGCGCGTCCACTCGGTCGTGCCGAGCTTGCTCAGCGCGGGAACAGCGTCTCCCATACCGACGTAGCGTGTGACGCGATCAAGCTGATCTGTGGGGATGTACAGTCTATCGGTACCCGCATAGTGAATAAGCAGGTATTCGCGCTCAACGCCGGTAGAATCGAGCCTGACCAATCCCTCGAAACGCCCGATGCCATACTCCTGGTGCACCACGTAGTCCCCGACATTGACCTCGGCCAGGAACGAGGCCGGAGTGATCGGTGTGCGTTTGTGGCTCTGGTACTTGCGCGACCAACCAAAGATTTCTGTATCGGTATAAAACTGGGTCGCCAGGCTGCGCGAGTACCACCCCTCCGGTAGCTGTCCCTGTATCAATGTCAGCGTGCCGCTTTCCGGCAGTTCGTTGATGTTCGTGCCGGGGCTGACATGAATGGCTGTGTCATCAAGAATAGACTCATCGCCCAGCACCTCTGCCAGGCGGCGAGCCTGCGCGGTGACGATAATCACCCGTTCGCGATGATCCAGCGCCTTGCGGCAATCCTGCACAAACGCGCGCAACCTGCCGCCGTATGAGTTGGCGCTGCTGAACGTGGGTACCAGGTGATCGGTACCTCCCTGGTGGCGCGCATCGAAATCGCCTTCGCTGGCAGAGAGGATATCGGCGAAGCGTAACTGGCGCAGTTGCGCCAGGCGCGTTTCTAGCTGGCTCCATGCAATATGCGCGGCGCGCAGTTGCGTTGGATTCTCGCGGTCCTGCTCGAAGCGTTCTTTCATCTCCTGCGCCTGAGTGTCCAGGTCAGCGATGCGGTTCTGGATATTTTCAGGATTATCCAGGATGAGTAGCCCGCTTTTCGGCAAATAGTCCAGCACGCTGGCCTGTGGGTGCAGATAGGGCAGGTAAAAGGTGATGTCATCAAACGAGCGCTTATGACGCAGGTCCTCAAGGTCGCGCTTCCAGCGTTCCTCGGCATCGTGATGCAGCATCGAGCTATTCAGTTGTTCAAGTTCCCTGGCAGCTTGCGGCCCACGTAGCGGCAGCGCTTCACGCGCAGGCCCGATCACACAGGAGGCAATCGGATTGAGCGAGCGCTGCGTCTCCTGGTCAAAGGTGCGCAGCGACTCGATTTCATCCCCAAAAAACTCAATGCGCACGGGACGTGGCAAGGTTGGCGGAAAGAGATCGACGATACCGCCGCGATGGCTGAACTGCCCTGGCTCTTCCACTTCCGTCACGGGTTCATACCCCAGGTTATACAGGTGATCGAGCAGCGAGGTCAGGTCAACTTCCTGTCCCGGTTCCAGTTCGTACAGCGAGGCCGAAAGTTCTTGTGGAGGAATAACGGGCTGGGTCAAGGTGCGCGCGGAACAGACCACTATCGTATGCCGGTGCGGTTCCGCCAGGTGGAGCAAAGCGTCCATGCGCTGCTGTGTCGTCTCGGCATCGCTCATCAGGCGTTCATATGGAAGAGCATCCCGGTCTGGCAGGCAAAACACCGCGCCCGGCTCCTGCACCATGACCTTGAGCGTATCTGTCACCTGCATAGCCTGCGTTTCGTCGCCAACCACCAGCAGCAGAGGCTCTTTCAGGGCAGCAGAAAGCGCAGCAATCACAAATGGTCGCGCGGTTTCGGTAATGCCTGTAAGCGCCGGCAATCCCTCCGCTTTTTGCAGTTGCTGTACCAGGCGGCGAAATTCTGGCCGCTGCGTTAACAACGTAAGTAGTCCCTTGAGTATCACACATTCCTCCAAACAGGCATAGCAAATTGTGTCTCGCCGGACAGATACCTATCCCGGAGACCCAATTTGCGGTGCCATTGACCCGTAGATTTATTTTGAGGGGTGCATCCTTTGCGCCCCAACTTTCTGGACTGTCGTTGTTATCATACAGTACCAGCCATCTCACTACAACATTTTACACCATCTGGTTATTCCGCCGACAAAAACATGATCGCGGCAATCCCCAGCACTAATCCGATCACCTGGTATGGGCCGACCTTCTCGCGATAAATTAGCAGACCGATGATGACAGCTACAATCGCATTGAGGGCCGAGAAGATCACCGATCCCCTGCTCAGCGTACCGCCACT
>WNGQ01002479.1_pt1 | contig 28277 bp, 19 predicted proteins | sample 5407661 | NCBI WGS metagenome assembly WNGQ01 (sample SAMN13153382, study PRJNA577476) | soil metagenome | isolation source: 60 cm soil or saprolite under Garry oak tree replicate 2 | place: USA:California | collected 2016-06-15 | reverse complement strand
TGCTCGCCTATGAGGATGCCGAACAGCCCTACCAGCGCCACCACGGGCGGCGCTGGCGATCGAACGTTGAGCAGGCTGTAGACGATGCCGACCAGGAGACCGGCCCCGAGGGACAGAAGATAGACGCGCATCTTGGCCAATCCTGCACGGGCCGTATCAGGCCGCCACCGGCGGCAATACTTTGTGGACCTTAGAGATCCGCTGCGGCGCCTTGTGCACCATCGTGTAGGCATAGTCGACACCCATGCCGTAGGCGCCGGAATGCTCGCGCACGATCGCCATCACCGCGTCGTAGGTATCCTTGCGCGCCCAGTCGCGCTGCCATTCGAGCAGCACCTGCTGCCAGGTCACCGGCACGACGCCGGCCTGGATCATGCGCTGCATCGAATAGTCGTGCGCCTCCTTGGACGTGCCGCCGGAGGCGTCGGCGACCATGTAGATCTCGTAGCCACCCTCGAGCATGGCCGACAGCGCGAAGCTGTTGTTGCACACCTCGGTCCACAGACCCGAAACCACGACCTTCGTGCGCCCGTTGGCCTTGAGGGCGTCGCGCACCTTTTTGTCGTCCCACGAGTTCATTGACGTGCGCTCGAGCACCGGCTTGTCGGGGAATACGTCGAGCAGCTCGGGATAGGAGAAGCCGGAGAAGCTTTCCGACTCCACCGAGGTGATGGTGGCCGGAATCTTGAATACCCTCGCTGCCTTGGCGAGCCCGACCACGTTGTTCTTCAGCGTCTGGCGGTCGATCGACTGGACGCCGAACGCCATCTGCGGCTGGTGGTCGATGAAGATGATCTGCGAGTTCTGCGGTGTGAGGACTTCGAGCTTCGGATTAGTCATACGTGATCTCCTGTATACCAGATCTCTGAAGAAGGGCTCGACGTTGCAGTGCCGAGCTACGCGAAGAAATCTCACCGCGTAGGCCGCCAAGATCCCGGTGAACATCAATTTGACGATTTGGAAGGCCGCGATCTATTGCACGCTGGTTGCCGGTGATACCGTTATGGTTTCGCCGTAATGAACCTTGGCTTACGAGCCATGGCCAGAGAGTCTTTCGCAACATTCCCTGGCTGAGCGCAAGACAGCGAGTCAGTTGGCTTGATGGTGTTGGACGAGGGCGAAGGAATTCTGCCCGGCGACCTCGAGCAAATCTTCGACAAGTTCTACCGCGCGAAAAGAGCGGGCCGAATGCGAGCTGGTATGGGACTTGGACTCACGATTTCGCGCGGCTTTATCGAAGCAATGCATGGAACCATCACTGCAGCCAACCGGACGGATTGGCAGTGGAGCGGCATTCAGCATTCGACTTCCAATCTCCCCGCGACATTCGTGATGCACATGTATCCATGATGAGAATGCATTTCTTTAATAGCATCGAGGGGCGTATCTCTTCAATCAGCGATGTCGAACACGGCGCGCGATGGCGCGCTGAGGCTCGCCGAGTAGGTCGCCACTGAACGACGGAGCAGACCATGTTCAAAGGTTCAGTCCCCATAAGCCACGATCGGCGGTACGAAGTGCCGATCCCGGCTGCTGGCCGCCAAGGTCCGGGACTGCAGCTGTCTCTAGATGGGCCCATTTTTTTCTATCGCTTCTTCTTTCGACTCGCGGATCTCTCAACGACGGTCGATCGTGACCGTGCTGCCGTGTCTTGCCTGGCGCGCGTGCGAAGCCCGTCGACGAACACATCGAGCAGCCGCAACACATTGGATTGCCAGCCGGGCTGATCATGCATGTAGCACATGCCGACCAGCGCCCGGATCAGGTCCTCGGAGCTGATATCGGAGCGGATCTCGCCGGCGGCAACCGCACGGTCCAAAAGGGCGCCGGCCGCCTTGGTCAGCCGGTCGAAGCTGTAGCTACGCAACTCGGGGGAGGCTTGCGCGGCGAGCGTGAGTGCGGCGGACATGCCCTTCTTGGTCGCGACGAACTCGACATTAGAGCGTAACCAGCGGCGCAGCGCATCGACGGGCCTGGGCTCGTCCTTCAACTGCTCTGCGAGGTCGCCGAGCTGCTCGACTTCGCGGCGGTAGACCGCTTCATACAGCGCCTCCCGGGTTGGGAAGTGGCGGTAAAGCGTCCCGATGCCGACACCCGCGCGTCGCGCCACGGCTTCCAGGCTGGCGTCGGCGCCGCCGGTGCGGAACACGGCCTTCGCAGCCTCCAGCACCCGCTCGCGGTTGCGGGCTGCATCGACACGGGGTTTTCGAACGATCGCCGCGGACGATTGTCTCATTTCACGTCTTCGTGTTCCTCTTGTAAACGGAGGGCACCTCCGTATATAGGAAGGCTGTAAGCGGAGGGTACCTCCGTTATGTCACCGCCGCAACCACCGCGTGGCGAGGCTGCGATGTTGTATGCCCCTAGCACCGCCCGGAGTCTTGCATGAGCTACTCCATCAACCTCATTGTGAATGGTGTTCGACGCGAGATCGCGCTTTCCGACCCGCGCGTAACGCTACTCGATCTCTTACGCGAGCAACTGGATCTGACCGGAACCAAGAAGGGCTGCGACCGCGGTCAATGCGGCGCCTGCACGATTCTGGTCAACGGCCGTCGCATTAATTCGTGCCTGGCATTGGCGGTGAGCCACGATGGTGCCGACATCACCACCATCGAAGGCGTCGCACGGGGCGACGAGCTGCATCCGCTGCAGGCCGCCTTCATCGCGCACGACGGCTTTCAATGCGGCTTCTGCACGCCAGGCCAGATCATGAGCGCGCTCGGTTTGATCAATGAGGGGCAGGCGGGTTGCGACGCCGAGCGCATCCGCGAAGGCATGAGCGGCAATCTCTGTCGCTGTGGCGCCTACGCCGGAATCACGGAAGCTGTTCTGGACGTTCAGAAGAGCCTCACCGAAGCCGAGGAAAGGCGGGTCGCATGAAGAACTTTGAGTATGTCAGGCCCGTGAGCGTTGCCGACGCCATCGCGGCCGCAAGTCTGCCTGGTGCGGTCTATCTCGCCGCCGGCACCAACCTCTTAGATCTCATGAAAGGCAGCGTGAGCCGGCCCGACCGGCTGGTCGATGTGACGCGGTTGCCGTTGCTCGATCGCATCGAGCCTCTCGCCGACGGCGGCATTCGCATCGGCGCGCTCGTGCGCAATGCCGATCTCGCTCATGATATGGCTTTCGTAAAGGCCTATCCGGCAGTGGCCGAAGCGCTCCTGTCGGGCGCATCAGCGCAATTGCGCAATGCCGCGACCGTTGCCGGCAATCTCCTGCAGCGGCCCCGCTGTGCCTATTTTCATGACGTGGCCTCCGCCTGCAACAGGCGCGAGCCCGGCTCGGGCTGCGACGCGCGTCATGGCGAAAATCGCCTGCATGCCGTGCTCGGCTGGAGCGATGCCTGTATCGCGACGCATCCGTCCGACTTCTGTGTGCCGCTGGTCGCGCTCGACGCAGTAGTGGAGATCGAGGGAAAGAGCGGCCGGCGCGAGGTGAGGCTGGAAGATCTGCACCGGCTTCCGGGCTCGATGCCGGAACGGGAAACCGTGCTTGACCCTTGCGATTTGATCGTAGCGGTGAAGCTGCCGGCTGCCGCGCGCAACTTCAGTGGCCATGCCCGCTATTTGAAAGTGCGCGAACGCACTTCCTACGCTTTTGCCGTCGTGTCCGCCGCGGCATGTCTCAGCATCGCGCGCGGCAAGATCGCAGAGGCGCGCGTTGCGCTCGGCGGTGTTGCAGCAAAACCTTGGCGCGCGCGCGAGGCCGAAAAGCTCTTGGCAGGGGCGGCGCCAGACGCCGAAAACTTCCAGCGCGCGGCAAAGGCGGCACTCGCCGACGCCAAGCCTTCCGGAAATAACGAATTCAAGATTGAGCTCGCGCAACGCATCGTTTTGCGCGCGCTGACAATCGCTGCGGCGGGGACGCCAGCGCGCATTCCTGCTTTACCAGCTTCCCCATTTTCGACCAGCCCCGGAGCGTTGCATGACGCCTGAGATTCGCCTCACCGAAACGCCCGCCCACATCCGCCATGGCTCGAATATCGGCCAGCCGCTCACCCGGCAGGACGGTATTTTGAAGGTCACAGGAACGGCCCCCTATGCCGCCGATCACCATCCGCCCAGCATGCTCTTTGCGGTGTTGACGGTCAGCAGCATCGCGCGCGGCCGCGTGGCCTTCCTTGATATTGCCGCGGCCAAGAATTATCCGGGTGTGGTCGATGTCATGACGCCCACGCACAAGCCGCCTTTGGCCGAAGACCCGGACGCGAAGGACAATCCGTTCATGTTCAGGCTCGATCTGCTCCAGAGCGGGCAGGTGCGCTATGCGAACCAGCCGATCGCGGTTGTGATTGCCGAGACACTGGAGGCCGCTACCGAAGGCGCGGTTTTACTTGCTCCCAAATACGAAACGCTGCCTCCCCGCGTCGGCCTCGGTGCGGGCGAAAGCTTTGTCCCGCCCACCGTCGGCGTCGGCAATCCGGCCGTGGTTGAGCATGGCGATGTGGAGGCCGGGCTATCTGCGGCAGCCAAGACGATCGACGCCACCTATGAGACTCCGCCGCAATACCACAGTCCGATGGAGCCGCACGCGATTATTGCGACATGGGACGGTGACAAGCTCTCCATCGACACGCCAAGCCAGGGTCTTGCGCTGGCGCAATCGCGCATCGCCGGCCTATTTGGCATTCCACCTGAAAACATCCATATCCGCAGCCCTTTCCTCGGCGGCGGCTTTGGCTGCAAGGGCTTCATCGCGGGACCGCAAATCCTCGGCATCATGGCGGCGCGCCTGGTGAACAGGCCCGTCAAGCTCGTGCTCCGGCGCGAGCAGATGTACGGGCCCGTCGGCCATCGCTCGCCCACGCGCCAACGCTTGCGCATCGGTGCTGATGCTGGGGGCGTGCTTACCGCGCTTGAGCATCATGCCAAAGTCGTGTCGAGCACATTCGATGACTTCTTCGAGCCGGCCGCGGACGCTTCGCACACGCTGTATGCCAGCCCCGCGATCAGGACTATGCATGATGCGGTTCGCGTCGACAGCGGCACGCCGATGTTCATGCGTGCGCCCGGTGAAGCGACCGGATCGATTGCGCTGGAGAGCGCCATCGATGAGATGGCCTGGGCCTGCGGGATGGACCCGCTCGAATTCCGCCTCAAGAATTATGCCGAGGTCGAGCCGATTTCCGGCAAACCATTTTCTTCAAAAGCCCTGCGGGATTGTTATGCGCGCGGGGCTGAACGCTTCGGCTGGAGGAGGCGTCCGCTTGCTCCGCGGCAGATGCGTGATGACGCTGGATTCCTGGTCGGCTGGGGCGTGGGCACCGCGACGTTCCCGGCGCTGATGTTCCAGGGTACCGCGCACGCCCTGCTGCGCGCGGACGGGACTGGCGTGACGGAGACGGGCGCCCACGACATGGGACAAGGCGCCTGGACGGCGCTCGCACAGATAGCGGCCGATGGCCTTGGCCTTCCTTTCGACCGCCTCGAGTTCAGATCTGGCACGTCGGACCTGCCGGATGCCGGCATCGCCGGCGGCTCCGCCCATACCGCGACCGCCGGGCTTGCAATTCACAATGCCGGCGCGGCCGTTATCGCCAAGCTTGCCGATCTTGCGACCCGCGACGACCGCTCGCCCCTATTCGGCGCAGGCAATGCCGGCGTAATCGCCCGCGATGGCCGCCTATTTCGCCGCGACGACGAAACGCGGAGCGACAGCTACGCCGATATCCTCGCTCGTTCCGGTCTTGCCGAGGTGGAGGCGAGCGGCACCAGCGCTGCGGACCCTGCGGCGCAAGCTGAATATGCGATGCACGCGCACGGCGCTGTCTTTGCCGAGGTCAAGGTTGATCCGGATCTCGGTCAGATTCGAGTCACCCGCATGGTCGGCGCATTCGCGGCGGGCCGCATCATCAACCCCAAGCTGGTTCGCAGTCAGCTGCTCGGCGGCATGATCTGGGGCGTGTCCTTCGCGTTGCATGAGGAAGCCATAGTCGACCACCGCTCGGGGCGGGTCATGAATGCAAATCTCGCCGAGTATCATGTGCCGGTTAACGCCGATGTCCCCTCGATGGAGGTCTTGACGGTCGAGGAACACGATCCGCACGTCAACGCGCTAGGCATCAAGGGCGTCGGTGAAATAGGCATCACCGGCAGTGCTGGGGCTGTCGCCAATGCAGTCTGGCACGCTACGGGAGTGCGGGTGCGACGCTTTCCGGTCAAGATTAGCGATCTCTTGACGGCGCGCTAGACGCGCGGCGGTCGTTGCTCGCGCGCCCCCGCGCTTCAACTCATGCCATACTACCGCGACTTGCGCCTGAGACTGCTCTCATCAGTCTCAGGATATCCTGCCGCGGGTCAAACAGCCACAATTTCGTCCCCGATCCGCTTCGCTGCAATTCGCAGGTTTGCGCAGCAACACCCGGAGAATGTTAGGGTCTATGCCTATCAGATGAGCATCAAATGCGGCGTGATGGATCTTAGAAAGCGGGATGCCGTTCGGAATGACCAGCTGGCCGAAACGTTCGTCCTTATCCGCAATGATATGCGCCGCATCCAGCAATACAGATTACGGCAACCCCGACAATGCGCAACGGCCGTTGTAGGCGCTGATGACCGCTTCGCGGAACGATGCTTGGTGTAGTCGTTGCTTCACTGCACGCAAGGCGTAGCGCCGTTCAAGGGCGCTCCCGAGGCGGTGAAATCTCACGTCAAACACATCTTCATAAAGCTTGGCGCTGAAAAACGAGCGCAGGCCGTGGCTCGTGCCCAAAGCCTGGGTCTGTGACGACCCATTGATAGATGGCTCGGTTTGGCTCAGCACCGGAGAGCTGCGGCACGATGCCGTGGCTTGCGTAAACCAAGGTTCGCCGCAGCTGACCATAACGATATTCCGCGCGACCAGCGTGCAATAGATCGCGACGTTGCAACCCATTAATTTAGGCCTCATCAGCATTTCGTTGGCATGGAGACACGACCATGTTCACCAAGATCACCCTCGCTCTCGCCCTCATGCTCGGCACCGCCTCGGGCGCGCTGGCGGCGACCAAGAAGCACAGCATCCACTCGTACGACCGCGGCACCGCGGCGAGCGCATTCGCTTCGACGAGGCACCAAAACCCCGCGTTCGACGCGTACGGCGCGCAGCGTGAGGACGCCTGGGACGTTCTTCGGCACCGCAACGCCGGTCCGAGCTGGGCTAACTGATCCCTTGCGCACAGGGACCCCGCTTGTCCCAGCGCCAGCGGCGGCCGGCCCACGGGCCGGCCGCCTCTAAACTCTCCCGGTGATGCCGGCAATGCTGCGGTCTTCGATGCGACAAGGCACTGACCGGAGCGCCGAGCGAAGCAACCCCCATCGACAGATCATACACCGGAGCTCGGCACACCGGCGGGAAACACCTCAGGACATAAGGCGAAGATCATGTCAGACGCCAGACAAATCGAGAAGATCAACCAGTCGGACGATCATGAGGCGGAGTGGCTGGACTTTCCGGCAAGTCCAGTGCCCGCAGACTCGATAGAGGCCTTGTTGCGGAACAAATCCGTGCCGGTCGCGCCGACGCTTCGCTCTGGCGCGGGCCGGCCGGCCAAATAGTACGCCGCCACATTTGCCGCGTCGGATGCGCCTCGTAACAGGCGGCGGCGGCCGGTCATCAACGACGACGGCACAATGGCGCGCCTGCCGGATCTCGCCCGCTTCTGCAAGCGGCTCGGCCTTCTGATGATCACGGTCGCTGAGTTGGCACGGTACCGATTGGACTCGGAATATAACGAGTCGCCTGCTGCAATCCATGATCTATTTCCCATGCGTCTTAGGGAACCATCAATTGCAGCTGGACACGAGCTTGGTTGCGAGCTGCGTTTACGCGGAGCCCATTCCCGTAGCAGCGCTATTGGTCGTTGTGAATGACGGGAGACGGCATCTCATCAACCGGTAAACAACGTCTACGAACAGGAGATCGCGATGAAGTCCGCTTTGAGCTGCGCCATATTGTCCGCGCGCCCCGGTTCAGTAGCAAGAGACACCTCCGATGAGATCATAATCAAGCGCATTGCCGCGCGTGACAAGCTTGCGATGCACTTGTTGTACACACGCCATCACGTTCGCGTCTTCCGTTTCGCAGTTCGCATCGTTCACGACGACGCTTTGGCTGAAGACCTCGTGAATGAGGTGTTCCTGGAGGTTTGGCGAAAAGCCGGCACTTTTGCGGGTCGCTCACAAGTCTCGACATGGCTACTCGCGATTACGCGCCACAACGCATACGAGATCGCGCGGCGCCGATCGACCGACCGCTTGGATGACGACGCCTATGAGCTAGTCGCCGATACGTCCGACGATCCAGAGACCAGCATCTACAAGAAGCAGAACGGCTCAATTCTATTCGGCTGCCTTTCAAATTTGCCTCCGCACCAGCGCGAAATCATCGATCTTGTCTATTACCACGAAAAATCGATCGACGAGGCCGCGGCAATCCTCCGCGTGCCGCGCAACACCGTGAAGACCCGCATGTTCTACGCCCGCCAGCGTCTGACGCAGTTGCTAGCCACCAAGGGCGTCCACACCACACGGATGTAGCGCAGAGCAAAATGCTTCGAGGGGTTTGTTCACCTTCGGCTGATCCATTGCCCAACCATCGAGCCAAGGAGACAACCAATGGACGATGGGGGCCTGCTCGGGAGGTGAACTCTACGCGGTTTTTCGCGGCCTCGACGGTGATCGTTTGGACTGCGTTGGCTTCGAAGCGTTTGTTGCGCGCCTGGGACTTGGCTTTGGCGTCATACTGCGCGTTGGAGGCTGCTCGGCCGAAAGACTGCGTTTCAGAGCATCCATGAGATTGATGGCGTTCTGCCAAGACGGCGCGGATGCTACGCTTGGTGTGGGCACCTGGGCCAGCTTCTCCCGAAGCTTCTCCACCAGGTCGCCCGGCACACCCTTACTTGCCGTAGGAGTGCGCGATCTGGCCCACCAGCTTGGCCCAATCCATCTCGATTGCTCCGTAGACCGCGCCAGCCTCCGGCCGAGCGTTATCTTTTAGGATTTCGATCATCAGAGTTGCATAGTCCGAGAGGACGACGCCAGCCTGCATCATCCGCAGCAGGCCGACCTGACGTTTGGTCTCGTTGAACGTGCCGCACGCATCCACGACGACGTACGCGTCGAGGCCCTTGCCGACGGCCGTGATGGCAGGGAACGCGGCGCAGACTTCGAGCGAGAGACCGGCAAAAATCAGCTTCCTGCGGCCGGTCGCTTCGATGGCGCGCGCCACCCGCGGATCGTCGAAGGCGTTGACGCTGGAACGATCGATGATTTGGGCGCCGGGTAGAGCTTCGACCAGCTCAGGAAACGTCGGTCCCCACATGCTGTCCCGGGCCGTCGTAGTTACCACGATTGGGAGCTTCAGCACCTTCGCGGCTTTGGCTAATCCGACGACGTTATGTTTAAGCTCTGCAATCGAGTAGTCACGCACTCCTGTCATAAGACCGACCTGGTGGTCGACTAAAACGAGTGCGGAATTTTCCGACGTAAGCGGCTCGTAGGGCTGGGCTGGGTTGGACATGGCATTCTCCTTCGGAAAAGAAAGGTAAGTTGTGGCTGCCGGCGGGGAATTCTATCGCCACGCGGTGGCGATGTTGCGTGAGGCCGAACTGGCTGAGACCGCTATACGCCATCGGCTGCATGAACCGACCGGCACCGTGCGCTGCACCGCGGCCGTGGCCACCATGCAGTTCGCAATGCGCGGTTTCGTGGCAGAGTTTCTCGTCCGCTATCCAAATGTCAATGTCGTCGCGCATGCGACTGACCAGTTTGTCGACATCGTCGGCGAGAATTTCGACGTTGCGATCAGAGCACACTCCGACCCGCTCCCCGATTCAACCCTGGTGCAACGAACTCTGACGCCGGCGCCCTGGTTTCTGTTCGCGGGCGCCGCTTACGTTGACGCGAACGGGCCGTTGAACAGGCCACATGATCTTAAGAAGCACCCTTCGCTATTCATGATGCGAACCGGGTTAAACCCGATCTGGCGGCTTCGGCGTTCGGGCGGTCGCAGGCAGGAAATCGTCGTGCCACTTACGCCGCGGCTGCTCATAGACGACATGCTCTCTCTCAAAGAGGCCGCTATCGGCGGCCTCGGCATCGTCGCGCTGCCTGGTTACGTTTGTCGCGACGAGGTGCAATCAGGCGCACTGCGGCAGGTCCTACCCGGCTGGATCGCGGACGATTCTACGCTCACGGCGCTAATGCCGTACCGGCAAGGATTACTCCCATCGGTCCGCGCCTTCGTCGAGCATTTGGCGGCTGAACTCCCGAAGGCGGTGCGCATCTAATTAGTGCCATCTGTCGGACCCTATGTCCGGATGTCGGCCGCCAATATCCGTTCCGGGTCAATGCACAGAAGCAGACATCACGCGCCTGCCTTTGAATAAGAAGAGAGACCGCCTCGCGACGGTCTCTCCGAAATAGCTGTAGTCTTCCGCGACACCCGTTACGCTGTCATGTTTTTTGGACCGCGTTTGCGGCCTTGCGGATGACATCAAGCACGAAGTCGGGCTGGGAAAGCATGGGGACGTGACTGCTGTCGGTCTCAAAGGTGGTGGCGGCCATGCGCTTCGCGACGAAGCGTTGCAGCTCGGGTTGGACGGTGTGGTCCTTGTTGGCCACGATGTACCAGCTCGGCTTCGACCTCCAAGCGGTGCCTGCAACCTTTTGGTTGAACAGGTCTGCGGCTGGCGCTGCGTGGGTCGCCCAGACGAGCCTCTGCTCTTCCTGAGTCAGGTCTCCCGCAAAGCACGCGCCGCCGTTCGGTTTCATCCAGACGCGCCCATCTGCGACTTCGATGTGTGAAAAAACGTCCGTGCGCATCGATACCGCTCTTGGTCATTCTGATGCGTGGCATCTAGAAAACTGTCGAGCGTGCTACCTGCACTTCAAATAGGTAGCGTCACAAATGAAATGACAGGAGCGAACGTGATGCGCGGTCCGCATCGATGCAAGGAAAATCAACGCGTTATGAACCGCCAGTAATCAATTTCTGTCTCCAGGAAACATCACCCCGAGAACCGCAGGGGAGAGATCGGCGCATGAAGTGCGCCGGGTGAAGGGGGGCCGGATCTCTCGATAGATCCAGACCCCCTCACCCCAACCCTCTCCCCAAATGGCTCCCCTATACTGGTTGGGTTTTTTCCCCCACCCGCCTACTGGTCGAGATTCGCTGGGACGCGCCGAGCCCCGCCTGCAGGTCCCGCGAGCCAAGCGACTAGACTCTCACCGTGCTGCTCGATCGCGCTCGTCAGCCGCGGACTGGCAAATCGCCCCAGCTGGTCGAGGAACCGCCGGAAGTCGCGGCGCTGCGCCGGACCGCGCAGCACGTGATGGCCGTCGGGCGCACCGCGGTGAATCGCGAGCTGCAGCAGCAGCGCGGGGCCGCCGGCACGGTGCCACGTCGTCGCGACCTTGGACTGCGCGTTGATGAGGCGCCGAGCTTCGCTGAAGTGCCGGCTCACCAGGGCAGCGAAGCGCTCGCCGTCGGGCGTCGCTCGCAGGGTTTGCATCAGCGTGTCCCACGCCGGCGCCGCTGCTTGCGCCGCCGGCTCCGGTTGCATCATGGCGGCGCGTTCGACAGCGGGGGTGAGCGTAGCGGCCAAATGCGGTGCGGGTGCCGGTGGCGGGAGCGCATCCTGCAGAGCGAGCGCGACAGCCCGGTTGACGTCCAGCTTGCCAAATCCCCACGTATTGGGGTCGGCGGGCGCGGGCGCGGGGCGCGCGGAGTTGCGCAAGTACCCCATCAGCTGATTCTGCGTCATGTGCTCGTTGACCTGCAGCATCAGCGCGATCGCTCCGCTCACGTGCGGAGCCGACATGCTGGTGCCGCTGTCGTACTTGTAGAGATCGATGAGCCAGTCCGGGCAACACGAGCAGCAGTTGCCGCGCAGGTTGGCGGCGTCGGCCTTGGGCGCGCTGATCACGTTGCCCGGGGCGGCGATCGTGGGCCTGGTCATCGCCGCGATATTTCCGCGGCCCGGTCCGCGTCCGGAGTCCGACGCGATGTCGCCCGACGAGAAGACGTCGCACCAGCTATAGCGATTCTGGTAGTTGGCCACGGCGATCGCGGTCCGCGCGGTCGCCGGTGTCGTAATCGTCCCCACATCCGTGGCGAGCAGGCCGTTCGGACCGCCCTCCCCAGGACGGACGAATCGCCAGCTCGCGTCGGAACGCGAGGTAACCACCCGACAATCGATCGCGACAGGCTGAGCTCCTGCGTTGGAGAATCGGACGATCCAGTAATCATCTTGATTGAGCGATCTTCCCGGCCCGGATGCCGTGACCTGGAGCTCGATCTCTCCGCCGTTCGGTCCGTTGTTCAGCGGCGCGCCAGCAAGCGTGACTTGCACACCGCCAACATTGACGTTGACGGCGTTGGGGGCCTGGGGGTTGGGGTTGGGGTTCGGGTGGTTGGTGGGAAAGACCGCCGACGCGGCCCCGCCGGGCGCAATGACCTGCACGGTGAGCGGGGCGGTCGCCAGGTGATAGAACATCAGCATGCTGGTGGCAGCATCCCCTTTGCGCGTGCGAACCGGCACGTCGACCGTACCAGGATTGCCACCCGCCGCCGCCGGCACCGTGCCGAAGGCGTGGCTTTTGGCATCTACGGTGTTTCCGGCGGAGTTTCCGGCGGCCACGACGACGAAGCGCGTCAGGCCGCTCGCGGTGAACCGATCGATGGCTTGCTCGAGCGGGTGCGTTCCGTCGTGCGGGCCGGCGTTCGTGCCCATGCTGATGTTGACGACGATGCGCCTGTTGGCGAGCGTCGGGTCCTGGCCAAAAAACGTCAGCGCCTGGACGATATGTGGTATACGGTTCACGCGAACCGCGATGATCTCGGCCTCGGGTGCGACGCCGACAAAGGTGCCGCCGCGGCGGCAACACTTTAAAATGGTGCAGCTCGCCGGCGCGCCGTTGCCCGCCGCGATCCCGGCCACGATCGAGCCGTGGCCGGAGGTGCCGGCGCCATCATCATCCTTACTGTTGATCGTCCTGTGGTTGTCGATATCTTTGTCTGTATACAGGACGCCGTTGTTTCCCGGTCCCCGGGGCTCCCCCACGCCTGCAGCATGGGTCAGGTCCCAGAGCCTCTTGATGCGCGTCTTGCCGTCGCCGTCCATGAACGCGCCGTGGCGCCATTCAATCCCCGCGTCCATAAAGATGATGGTCACACCGAGGCCGGTGATCCACGAAAACTGCTTGCGCAGCTCGGTGGTCCGAGTCTCCGGAAGGCTGTAGTTGAGCATGGTGTGGATGGCATCCGACTCCCGAATGCTGACCACGTTCGGGAGCTCGGCCAAAGCGGCGAGATTCGCCGGCGGAAAAAACCCGACTCCTTGCCGTACGCCGGTGTCCGGGAACGGATCGAACGCGACGAACGTCCCAACCGCGAGATGTTCAATCGCGGCGGCGTCACCGCGAAACTGGACGACAAGATCCAGCGAATCCCCACCAGGCTGCGGGCGGACCGCCGGCGCGGCAGCGGGGGTTGGTGGTGCGGACGCTGCCAGTGGTGCGGGAGCCGCACGACGGGCAACTAACAAGTCATCATATTTCGTCAGCAGCGCGAAGGAGTGAAGCTTGCCCCTGGCCTGTTCGGTCATGTCGATCCCCTGCGCATCGCGTTGGCTCACCGCCGGTCATGCGACAATTCGTCGCTCGGCTTCGCTGATGGAGTCCGTGTGCGGCACGCCGGCTGCACGGCTCTCACGATCGCGGTGAGTGAACATACATCCCGGCCACGGATATTAGAGCAGGTTCCGATCAGATTGAATCGGTTTCCGCTCGTCCCCGCGAAAGCGGGGACCCAGAATCCCCAGCATCGTGGCGCGATCTGGATGCCCGCTTTCGCGGGCATGAGCGGAAGATAGGTTCAACCTTATCGGAAACCGCTCTAGCAAACCATCCGGAGCGATCAGGATCAACGGGATCGTCCCGGCCGCAGCAAGACCGACATCACCCATCGAGCGTCATGCTCAGCAACGCCGGTAGTGGGATACTTGAAGCAGCCACAACCGCAACGGCATCGGGCTTGACCCCCCACATGATCCTCCCCACAGTGTGCAATCCAGTTTTGGTTGTGCGAGCGCTGTTCCATTTGGGGGGCCTGCCATGGCAGCGCCGGGAACACTCGAGCTCCTGGGGCGAGAGGTGGCCCGCCTCTTCGAGCCGCTCGAAGACCGGTTCACCCCCGACAGGATCGAGACGACGCTCGCCGGACTCGGCTTGCAGCTCCCGGCTGAGCTCGCCACCGCACCCAAGCTCACCGACGCGCTTGGCAAGGCGGTCGGTTCCGCCACGACCCTCGCCGATCTGGTTGTTGCGATCGAGGACGCGATCGAGGGCGGGAACGCCGCGGCGATCATCTCGGCAGGCGGCGCCATGGTCGCCAAGATCAATGACACGGCGCAAGCCATTGCCGCTGTCGCGAGCGCGTTCCACGCAATGTCGACCGATCTCGCCGGGCTGTCGGCTCCGCAGCGGGATGCGCTGCGCGCGTTCGCCGAGGTGTTCGTCGAGCGCATCATGGCGCGCCTGGTGGTCGATCTGCTCGAGCAGCGCTACCGCGAACTGTACATAACGCTCGTCCTGGCGGGTGCGATCGAGCTCATCGACGTCGAGGTTGGGCCTCCGGACTCGCTCCAGCCGCGGTACCGGCGGATCGTCCTGCATTTCGATCGCGTCTTGCGGCTGGTCACGGATCCGCTCGGTCTGCTGCGCGACGTGTACCGGTGGGGCGCCAAGGATTTTGACGGGCTGGCGCTGTTCCGCGCGGTGCAGCTGGTTCTCGAGAGCACCACCGGCCTCTCGGCCGTGCTGCTCAAGCCTGCCGGAATGCCGGCCACGCTCGAAGCGGTCATGGTCAGCGCCACCGTCGATCCGTCGGGCCCGATGCCCGGGCTCGAGGTCAGCCTGCGGGCCGCGGCCGAAGGAGACGTGAGCGACAATCTCACCCAGGACGACTGGACCTTCGAATTATCCGCGAAAGCTCGCGCGGCCGCGGATGCGGAGTTCGTGATCAAACCGCCGCTCGACGTCCACCTGCAGGCGCCGCCCGGCAGCGTCGACGCGGCGCTGACCGCCAGCGTTCGCCGCGCGTCCGAGGCGGGGCCCCTCGTCGTTTTCGGCGAGACCGACGGCTCGCGCCTGGAACTGAAAAGCCTCACCGCCGGCATCGGGATTACCGAGCACTGGGATGCCGGCGCCGTTCCGGCTCCGGTGAGTCCCAAGCTCAATGCCGCGATCCAGGGCGGGACGCTGGTGATCACGGGAGCAGGCGGCGACTCGTTCGTCTCCGAGGTGCTCAACGGCGTCGACATCGTGGTGCCGTTCGACCTGGCGGCGTCGTGGAGCCCGGACACCGGGCTGGTGCTGAGCAGCGGCGCGGAGCTCGTCGTCGAGATCCCGGCGCATGTCGAAATCGGGCCGATCGAGGTCGACAGCATATTCGTCGGTCTCAGTCTCGCCGGTGGGGCGTTGGAGATCATTCTCGCCGCGACGATCGGCGCCAAGCTCGGGCCGCTTACAGCCGTAGTAGACAGGCTGGGCCTGCGCGCGCAGCTTGGACTCCCGCCCGCCGGCGGCAACGTCGGACCCGTCCAAGTCGACTTCCGGTTCAAGCTGCCGAATGGGGTGGGCCTGTCGTTCGAGAGCGCGACGGTCACGCTGGCCGGATTTCTCGCGCACGACGACGCCAAGCACGAATACAGCGGCGTGCTGCAATTGCAGTTCATCGACCTCGCGCTGCAGGCGTTCGGGTTGATCACGACCCAGGTGGCGGGCGGATCGGGCTATTCGCTGCTGGCGCTGGTCGATGCGGAGTTTCCGCCGGTTCAGCTCGGCTGGGGCTTTACGCTCAACGGGGTGGGCGGCCTCATAGCGATCCACCGCACGGCCTCGACCGATGCGCTGCACGCTGCGCTCAAGGCCGGCCAGCTCTCCTCGATCCTGTTCCCGAAGAATGCCATTACCAACGCACCCGCCATCCTGGCGCAGCTCGACACTCTGTTCCCGACCGCGCCGGGCCGCTTCCTGTTCGGCCCGATGGCGCTGATCGGCTGGGGCACGCCGCAGGTGCTGCGCGCCGCGATCGCGGTGGTGGTCGAGTTGCCGGAGCCCGTGCGCGTCATCCTCCTGGCGCGCATCGAGGCGCGGCTGCCGGACGCTTCGCTGCCGCAGGTGCGCATCAACATGGACGCGTTGGGCGTGCTCGACCTCGGCAGGGACGAGCTCTCTTTCGACGCGGTGCTGTTCGATTCCAAGCTGGTCGGCTTCACGCTGTCGGGCGCGATGGCGCTGCGCGCGACCTGGGCGACGCAGCGCGAGTTCGTGCTGGCGATCGGCGGCTTGCACCCGCGCTTCACGCCCCCGGCCGGCTTCCCGACGCTGCAGCGCATTACGATCGACATGCCGTCCGGGATCGTGTCGAAGCTGCGGCTGGCAGCCTACCTGGCGCTGACCTCGAACTCGATCCAGATCGGGGCGAACCTCGACGTGTTCATCGGGGTGTCGGGATTCGGCCTGTCGGGCCATCTCGGTTTCGACGCGCTGCTGCAACGCCATCCGTTCCGTTTCGACGCCGACATCTCGGGCTCGGTCGCGCTCATGGCGGGGGGCGACGATATCGCCTCGGTGAGCCTCGACGCGACCCTGACCGGTCCGGCGCCGTACCACATCGCGGGCAAGTTCAAGGTGCACATCGTGTTCTTCACCGTGCACGTGTCGTTCAACCACAGCTGGGGCGAGGACACGCCGTCGCTGCCGCTGCCGTCGGTCGATGTGGCTGCGCTGCTCGGAGCCGCGCTGGCGGAACGCGACAGCTGGGACGCGCTCCTGCCGGACGGAGTGCGGCCGCTGGTGTCGGTGCGGCAGATCGCGGACGCGGGCCGCCTGCTGGCGCATCCGCTGGCGCGGCCGCAGGTGCACGAGCGGGTGGTGCCGCTGGGGCTCGGGATCACGCGCTTCGGCGAGGCGGTTCCGAGCACAGGAACGCAGTTCACGATCACAGACCTGCACATCGGCAGCGGGGGGACGATCGCGCACGAGGCGATCGAGGACGATTTTGCGCCGGCGCAGTTCTTCGAGCTGACCGAGGAGGAGAAGCTGGCGCGTCCGTCATTCGAGCGGCACGACGCCGGCGTGCGGGTGGCAGCGAGCCCCGACCTGGTGACGATCGGCGCGCCGGTCGCGATCAAGACCACGGAGTACGAGACCTTCTACATCGACGAACCCGGCGGGGCGGTGCGGCAGGACCCGGTTCGGGTCAAGCCGCCACTGGGCGACCTCGTGGTGCTGTTGCCGTTCGGCGCCGCCAAGCTGGCGACGATCGAAAGCGCGCGCGGCCGCTATCAGGCCGCGGGCCATCCGATCCGGGTGGCGGAGCCGGCCTTCGTGGTGGTGGACAAGAGCACGCTCACGTCATCGGGCATCGGCCCTGCGGCCGGCGCCACCGTGAGCAACCTGCACGCGCTCATCGCCGGAAATCGAAACCTCCAGATCGTCGCCGTGCATGAAATGCGAATGGCGGCCTGACCATGGCGGATGTTCCCAAGTCCACTGCCTATTCACTGGTTCCCTGGGTGCGCCGGGGGCTGGCGTCGCGCGTGTCCGGCACGCCGACGAAAAACTACGCCGAGCTGGCCGTCGCATTGTCCGTGAACAACGCCGCGGTGGTTTCGCCGGCGATGCCGCAGATCCGGCTTCTGGGTCCAGGCGACATCACGTCGATGGATGCCAGCGCCGTGATCCGCACCGATCCGCGCGCCGGCGCCGACGCGTTCGAGCCGAACTATCTGGCGATGGTGGAGCTGTCCCAGCCTGACCTGCCGTGGTGGTTCACGCCCGTGGCGGCCGACGGCGCCAAGCTGCGGCCGTGGATCTGCCTGGTGGTGGTCGCGCCAGGACCCGGCGTTGCGCTCGAAGTGCGCCGCGACGGACCGTCGGTGCTGGCGCTGAGCGATCCCGCCGATCCGCGCGTCGAGCTGCCCGACCTGACCCACATCGATGCATGGGCGCATGCGCAGGTGACCGGCGACAGCCTGTCCGGCGATGCGCTGAAGGCGGCGCTCGACGCAGCTGCCGCGGCGCGCCTGGGGCGGCTGGTGGCTCCGCGCAAGCTGGAGCCGAACAAGAATTACATCGCCTGCATCGTGCCGACCTATCGCGCGGGCGTGCATGCGGGACTTGGGCTTGCGGTGGACGAAACGGATCTGGCGCCCGCATGGGACGCCAACACGACCGCGCCGTTCTCGCTTCCGGTCTATTACAGTTTCCGCTTCAGCACCGGAATCGGCAGCGATTTCGCTTCGCTGGCGCGCCGCATCACGCCGCCGGCAACGCCGCTCGACGCGGGGAAGCGGCCAGTGGATATCAGCACGCCGGGCTTCGGCGCGGCTCCGGCTCCCGGTGTCGCGCTGGACTTCGAAGGCGCGCTGCGCTCGGTCGACGCCGCCCCGTCGGCCTGGCCGAGAGGCGCGCAGGCGCCGTACGAAGCGCAGTTGCGAAAAGCCCTCACGGGCGCCGCAACAGGTGATCCGACCGTGACTCCTCCGGTGTACGGTCGCGCGCAATCCGGCTCCGACCTGCCGAAGGACCACGACCCGCCGGTTTGGCTGGGCGATCTCAACCTCGATCCGCGCATGCGCGCGGCAGGGGGAGCGGGCGCGCAGGCGGTGCAACGCGATCAGGAAGCGATGGTCGCTTCGGCCTGGAACCAGCTCGGGGAGATCCGCAAGGCCAACCAGCTGCTGCGTCAGGCGCAACTGGCGCGCGGCGCGTCGGCGTCGATGCTGCGCCGTCATCTCGATGCAGTGGCGAGCGATGGCGCGTTCCTGCAAATCACGGCTCCCGTGCACAGCCGCGTGAGCGTCCCTTGCGGATCTCCCCGAGCTGGTTCCAGGCCGAAGCGACCATCGCTTCCTGATCGCGTTGCACCGCCTGCGCGCCCGCGCGGTCCGCTCGGGCGGCAAATGACCCGGGTGTCCAAGCCGCAGCTTGTTGAACGCCTCAATCAGCCGGCGGGCACGGCAGCGACCGCGCTGACGGCGGCGGGACCGTTGAAGCCGCCGCGCGGCATGGTGGCGCTCGACGATGTGTCCCCCGACATTCCCGCCATTCGAGTGGCCAACATGTCGAGCAAGATTCCGCTCAACGTGAGCTGGGTCACCAAACTCGATGTCGGCCCGGTCGTGACGACGTTGGCCGCTCCGCCAGTCGTCGAGCCGGGCACGCGCCCGACGGGCCCGCCGATCACGCCCGGCGGTCCGGTCACGGCTCGGCTGATCGACTGGAATACGGACCCGGACGTCCCCGCCCTGTTCAAGGGGACGCGCACGAACCTTCCGCCGCTGCTCGTCTTTCCCAGCGACACGGCGGCGCTGCAGCAAATGGCGCAAGGCTTCCGCACCGCCGCCAATTCCATCAACCTATACCTCAATACGGCGCCGGCCACGCTGCCCGATCCGCCGCCGCTCGGCGGGTTGGCGGGATTGGTGTCGGCGCGCACGGCGTTGCGCGGGCAGCTCGATCCGAAGCTCACGATCACGGCGCGGTTCCGGGCACGTATTCCGTTGGGCACCGGTACGGACCCGCTGCAGCCGCTCATCGCCGGGCCGCAATTCCCACAAGCGATGTATGCGGCGCTGGCGGACCTGTCGCCGTCCTGGATGCTGCCGGGCGTCGATAAGATGCCGACGAACACGGCAGTGCTGGTGCAGACGAATCCGCGCTTTGTCGAAGCATTCATGGTGGGACTCAACGATGGGCTGGCGCGCGAATTGCTGTGGCGCGAGTTTCCCATCGGGCTCACGGCGACCTATTTCCGCAATTTCTGGGGCGGAGCCAATCCCGACATTCCGACGATCGACAGCTTCGATCGCAACGGACATCTCGGAGAGCACACGGCCGATCACGCGACCGGCGGCAACCTGGTACTGTTGATCCGCGCCGACCTTTTTCGTCGCTATCCGAACACGGTGGTGTCGGCAATCAAGGCAACGTGGGACTCGGGCACCAAGACGCGGGGCTTGGACAGCAAGACGCCGAGGAAGTGGCCGTTGTTTCGCGGGACCATCGGCGCGGACCTCAATTTCTTCGGTTTCGACGTGACTGGCCCGCGCGGCCCGGACAACCCCACCGCGACCGATGCCGGCTGGTTTTTCGTGCTCGAGGAACACGTCAGCGAGCCTCGCTTCGGGTTGGAGCCGGGGCCTGGTCAACAGCCCGCCAGCGTGTGGAACGACTTGAGCTGGACCGAGGTGACGCTCGATCGCGGGCGCTTTCTGAACCCCACCTCGACGCAGGCCACGCCGCCGGGCGAGACGATCGCTTGGGGAACGAGCTCGGCCGCGATGGCCTACATCCTGATGCGGCGCCCGGTTCGCGTGGCCATGCATGGCCGCGCCCTTCTGCCAGCGGGCGGCACATGAGCAGGTTTGTCCGCGGCACAACCGACCCGCAAGTCTTCGCCGTGAACGGCACCAGGCGCGCGGTGCCGGACGCGGCGACGCTCAAGCTCATCAGCGCCGGCCAGACCGTGCGGACGCTCAGCGACGACGCGCTGAAGGCGATCCCCCTCGGGCCGCCGCTGCCGTCGCGCGCGGACGGCACGCTGCTGTCCGAAAAGCTGGCCGCGGCCCCGCCGCTCAAGACGGTCTACTACATGGCGCGCGGCGTGCGGCGGCTCGTTCCCGACAGGGAAACGCAAATCATGCTAGTCCAGACCGGCGCGGTGCAGGACATCGCACTCGCGGACCTGACGGCGATTCCGGAAGGTCCCCTGCTGCCTACCCGGCGCGAACGAACGCTTTATCAAGGCACCGGCGCGGTCTACGCCTACCTGATCCGGTCGGGACACAAGCTCGCGATCCCGAACGCAACGACGATGCGCGATGCCGGGCTCGATCCGGCGGCGAGCCGTCTCGCGATCAGCGCGGAGGATCTCGGCGATATTCCCGATGGTACCGCGTTCCCCTCCACCAGCCGCTTTCTGAACCCGCCGGCGTCGACGATCCCACTGGTGCTGCTGCCGGTGCGGTTGGAGACGCGCTTCCAGAAACAGGGGACCGAGCTTTGGCTGCGCGTCTATCCCGACGATCTTCACGTCAACAGCTTCGAGCCCGAGTTGACGGCGGACGAAAGCAACGCGCGCACGCGGTATCTGGCGCAGGCGCAGGCCGGCGGCGACACGGCGCGCGCGGCTTTCCTCGCGCTGGCGCAGCGGTATGGCCCGGAGCGTGCCGCATGGATCGCGAGCGCGCAGGCGCAGACGGGCGCGAAGGCATCGCAATGGACGCGCGCCGCCTTTACGGACGTGCTGCCGGAACGATGGATCGTCGTTGGCTATCAAGGCAATGCCGCCGGTCAGGTGCTGGCCGTGGGACCGCTGATCGCCAACTCGCTGCCGCTCGGCCCGGCGCCCCAAGGGCCGGGACCCGGCGCCGATGACGGGATGCGCTGGGTCACGGATTTCGACCGCGCCGTCCAGGCCGGCATGGCGTTCCGCATCACGCTGACGGGACCGCAGACACGCGGCTTCAACCGGATCGTGGTTCTCGGGCTCCGGAGCAATCTGAGGTCGGCCGATTCCGTCAAACGGCTGAGCACGCTGTTGGAGGCCCATCACTATACCGACGGGTTGGAGCTGCTGCCGCACGGCGCGCCGACCAACAACACCGACGACGTGAGATCGGGGCTCACGACGCGTGATGCGAACTACGCGGACTTGTTCGCGCTGGAACAGGGGCCGCCGCGCTGTCCGTCGCGTCCGACCGCGGACGGCGACCGGCTCGCGCGCGCGCTCGGCATCGCGCCCAAGTTGCTGGCGCATGTGCGCGGCGCCGATGGCGATCAGGACGAGCAGGCGCGCGCCATGAATGCGGTGATGTGGCCGGCCTCGTGGGGCTACTACCTGAGCCAGCTGGTGACCGGCGCGGTGCCCACGCCCGACACGATCATTCCGGCCGCCGCCGACCACTTCAAGGATCACGTGCGCGCGCGCGGGCACTTTCCCATCCTGCGCATCGGCCGGCAACCCTATGGCGTACTGCCGGTGTGCTGGAGCGCGCAATGGAAGCCGCTGGAAGGCCGCGCGCTCGATGCGCCGCTCGCAAGCCTGCTGACACGACTGCGCACCACCTGGGAAAATTCGCTGGTGAACGTGCCGCGCCTGCCGGGCGCCATGGACCCCGAGGCCGCGCTGGCGGGCATCCTGGGAATGAGCCCGACATCCACGGCCTATGTGGCACGCAACGTGATCGGGCCGGAATACAATCTGTCCTATTGGAAATTTATCCGGCAGAACATCGGCGCCGCATGGTGGCAGACGCTTGCCACGAAGTCGCTCACCGACACGGCCAATCTCGCCAGCACGATGGCCAACACGCGCCTCGCGAATGCGACCTTCGTCAAGCTTCACCGTCCCCTGACCGACCTGATGGTGGCGCCGGCGCCGTTGGATGGCCCGCTGCAGCCCAATTATGTGCAGCAGCTTGCCACGCGGGGCTGGCAAGCGCTGCGTGATTCCCAATGGCCGGCCACGCCGGCCACGCCGGCAGTTCCGCTGTTGTTTTTGTTGCTGCGGCATGCGGCGCTGCGTCAGTACTTCGACACGGCGCTCGACCTGCTGACGCAGGCCGGCGCCGCGCAGGTGGCGGAACGATTGGAGCCGGAGCTGATCGGCCTTTCGGCCGGGATACCGCGGCCGACGCCCTGGGACCTGCTGCGAAGAACCTTGCCGGGTCGGGGACCGGTTGGCGCATTCCTGGACGGCGCCAGGCAGGATGTCACCCTACCGGCGTTCGCCGATTTCTGGACCTCGTTCAATCGCCTGGCGGGACTCTCCTCGCAGGCGCTCGATTTCGCGTTGCGCGAAGTGCTGGATCTCGCCGCGTATCGTTTCGACGCGTGGGTCACCTCGCTGGCGCACTTCCGGCTGGACGAACTCAGGCGCACCAATCCGAACGGCGGCATCGTGCTCGGTGCGTATGGATGGGTGGAGGATGTCCGGCCGCAACCCCAGGCCCCATCGGCCGGATACGTGCACACACCCTCGCTCGCGCATGCGACAACGGCCGCGGTGATGCGCTCAGGATACCTGACGCATCGCAATGGCGCGCAGATTCCGATGGCGGTCGACCTTACCTCGGACCGCGTGCGGCTCGGGCTGCATCTGCTCGACGGCGTGCGCGCCGGACAGCCGCTGGGCGCGCTGCTCGGATATCGATTGGAACGATCGCTGCATGACGGAGGGCTCGACCAGTACATCGACAACCTGCGCCGGATAGCGCCGTTGAATGCGGCGCCGACAACGGCGACGGCGACGGAATCGGTCGCGGCAACCGATGTGGTGGATGGGCTGTCGCTACTGCGCAAATTCCACGACGATCCGAATTCATTCTGGTCACCGCCTCCGCCCGGGCTGCCCACGCCCGGACTTCCGCCGCCGGGCCCAGTGCGTGACCAGCTGGCTGCGGCGATCACGCGGCTTGACGATGCGCTTGATTCCGTGGCCGACCTCGCGCTGTCCGAAAGCGTGCATCAGTTACTACGCGGGAACAGGCTGCGCGCCGGCGCGACGCTCGACGCGATCGCACGCGGCGACGCGCCGCCACCGGATTTGGACGTGATCGAGACGCCGCGCGCCGGCACGGCCCTGACGCACCGTTTGCTGGCGATCGCGGCGACCAAGGATGCGCCCGGCTGGTCGAACACGCCGCGCGCGCAGGCGGAGCCGCGGCTGAACTCGTGGGCGGCGACGCTGCTGGGCGCACCGTCGCGCGTGCGGGCGCGGGCCCGCTTCCTCGACGCCACCGGCGCTGAGCTGGCGAATGTCGAGTTCGGCCTGGATAAGCTGGCGCTGGCGCCGCTCGATCTGCTGGCGCTGCCGGAGGGCAACGGGCTTGCCGGAGAGCTGGGCGATCGCCTGCGCCGCGCCGCGCAGGCGACCCGTCCGGCGACTGTGCCGGCGACCGCCACGGTCGATCTGGTGAGGGCGCGCGCGGCCAGCTGGGCGGCAAGCGTCGTTTCGGTGAGCGAGTGGCTGGGGCTGCTGCAGGCGGTGAAACGGCTGGTGGGCGGCGCGCGCGCACTGGCGCCGTCCGATCTCGTCGTCCCGGGCGACGCCGTCGGCGCGATCGATTCGGCCGAGCTGCAAACGCGCGCGGACAAAGCGGAGGCCCAGCTCCGGCAGGCGCTGATGCCGCTGCGGAGCGCGGCATCGCCCGAGGCCGCGCTCATGGGCGCGGCGGCATTCGGCATGACGGGCGCGGTGCCGTCGCTCGATGCGACGCAATGGCCCGCCCAGATTGCCGCGGCGCGGGCAGAATTGACGGCGCGGGCGGCGAAGCTCGACGGCCTGGCGTCCGGCTTCACCCGCACGGGAGCCGCACCGGATGCGCTGCGCGATCATGACATTGCACGCCTGAAGGCGATCTTCGGCGATTCGTTCCTGGTGCTGCCGGCATTGTCGCCCGCGCTCGTTGCAACGTGGCCGCAATTGTGGGCGAACAGCGCGGCCCTCCAACAGGGCGACGCGCTGGCGACGATACGCTGGGTGCAGCGCGCGAGCCGGGTGCATGCCGGTGCCGCGCGACTGGACATGGCGCTCCTTTGCGCCGAAGCGCTGGCCGGTCTTTCGCTCGCGCAGTTCGACGTAGCGCAGCTTCCCTTGACGACGGGCGACCGGTGGCTGGCGCTGGATCTCGCCGGGGCCGCTCCGACGAGCCGGCTCTCGCTGGTGGCGTTCTCGCCGCGCCGCGCCGGCGCGGGCGCGGGCGTAGCCGGGCTGATGGTGGACGATTGGGTTGACGTTCTGCCCTCGGCGCAGCAGATCACTGGGCTCAGCTTCCACTTCGACGATCCAACGACGCGCGCCCCGCAGGCGATCCTCCTGGCCGTGCGGCCCGACGACTTTTCCGAGTGGACGTACGAGGCGGTCGAGGGCTCGATCCTCGAGGCGCTCGGCCTCGCGAAGCTGCGCGCAGTCGATCCGGACGCGCTCGTCGCGCTCGGACATTATCTGCCGGCGCTCTACTTCGCCTACAACACGGGCGGACCGCAGACGGATGCGGTCTCCACCGACTTCAACATCGCGTTGGGCACAGCTCAGATACGGAACGAGTGATGTCATCGATCACGATCTGGAACCGCGTGGAGCCGCGGGCCCGCGCGCAGGACATGAAGGCCGGGCTGGAGGCACGCGTGCACGATCCGCTCTGGCTGCTGGCACGGCAGTGGCAGGTGGGCGAGTTCGCCGGACGCGATGCCGGCTCGCCGGTCGGCGTGGACGTGACGTCGACCGCGACGCCGTTCGACCGCTATACGACCGGCACGCAGCCGTCGCGGCCTTACGACCGCCGCACGCCGGTCGAGGTTCTGGTGGAGCGCGAAGCGGTTCGTCCGCAACAGTTCGCCGACGATCTGCGCCAGGCGGCCGAGGCCGGGCTGCAATTCTTCCGCATGCTGGACACCGCTAAGCTGACGCGGCTCCGTCCGGCCTATCTAAAGCAATATGCGCTGGCGCCGGGCGCGGGCACGGATTCGCAGCCGATCTCGGCCATCGTCGCCGGGCGGGTCATCGACGGCATCAAGCTGCACGCCGACCTGGTGACCGCGGGGAGTGCGCTGCCAGCGCAACCCGCGTTGAGCAACGCCGACCGGCGGACGGTGCTGCCGATCGCGCAGGCGTGGCGGGCCTGGTACGAGTCGCTGTTCGATGAGCCGGCCGGCGCGGATTCGTGGTCGCCCGACCGCATGGAATATGGCTTCGCGCTCGGCTCGGTGAGCGGCGCGACGCAGTGCGTGGCGCGCGAATACGACGGCGGCGCCGCCGACTGGTACATATTCGACCGCGCGCCCGCGACACTACCGAGTGGATCGACGCCGCCGGCATCAACCGCCCGCCACGCCATGCCGAGCCCGGTGACGTTCCGCGGCATGCCGGCGCGGCGTTTCTGGGAAATGGAGGACTCCGCCGTCGACATCGGCGCGCTGAGCGCCGCGGCCGAGGATATCGCACGGCTGCTGTTGCGCGACTTCGCGCTGATCTACGGCAACGACTGGTTCCAGATTCCACTGCTGGTGCCGGTCGGAAGCGAAGTGATGATCAACCGGCTCACGGTCACCGACACGTTCGGAGTGACGACGACGATCCCTCATTATGCCGACTTCGACGGGGCGGGCGGAGGTTGGCGCATGTTCGCACTCACCGCCGGGACGCCAGCCGCGACCCAGGCGTCGGCGCACGTGCTGATGTTGCCGCCCAGTGCGGTCGTGACGATCGATGGCGCGGCGATCGAGGACGTGCTGCTGCTGCGCGACGAGCTTGCGAACATGGCGTGGGGCGTGGAGCGCACGGCGGTCGGCCCCGCGGGAGCGCCGGTGGATCGCGCTCAGGCATGGAAGACGGCGTTGCCGCCAGTGACGCCGCCGGTGGCCGGCGCGCCCCCCACTTACCGGCTGGGATCGAGCGTTCCCGATTACTGGATTCCGTTCCTGCCGGTGCGAGTCGGCAATGGTCCGCTGCGCATGCGGCGGGGCCGGATGCCGACGGCGGCCGGCGGTCCGCTCGGCCGCTTGATCGGGTATCCCGGGCTTACGATCTTCCTCGAGGAGCTGCCGCGCGAAGGCGTGCACCTGGAGCGCCGCTACCGCGTGACGCGCGGCCCTGATGGGGCGACGCATTTGTGGATCGGACGGCGGCGCTCAGTCGGGCGCGGCGAAGGCCGTAGCGGACTGCAGTTCGATTATCTGGAATAGTTGGCCACTGCCTTCTTTTGTGAAGCGACCCTCTGCTTCAAGGCGGGCGATCGCGTCATCTGCAACGGACAACGGCCCCTGACCCGGCTTCGACACGAAGCGTCGAGCTATTCCCTCGACGTTTTCGATGAGCACAGCATCCTGCTCGATGAGGCTCACAAAATCTAAGGGCCTATTCTCGTCAAAAAGGACGAGCGAAGGTGGCCTTCACCGTACGCGACCGGTGAAGGCCGCGAAGATGGTCGTTGACAGCGCGACTTCGATTGTGAATAGGGGCAGCTTACGCCGCGGCCTTTTGCCGGCGCGCGCGCTTCCAATTCCAGGGCAGGAGTTCGTCGATCCGCTTGGCTGGATGATCGTGCAATCGTGCCAAGAGGTCGGCGAGCCAGGGCTGCGGGTCGACGTCGTTGAGCTTGGCGGTCTCGACCAGTGTGGAGATGGCGGCGGCGCGCTGGCCGCCTTGATCGGAGCCGGCGAACGTCCAGTTGTGACGGCCGACCGCAATGCCTCGTAATGCCCGTTCAGCGGCCATTGTTGGACATGCATAGGCGGCCGTCGTCAAGAAAACGAGTGAGCGCGGTCCAACGGTCCCCAAAGGGGAGAGGGAGCGCACCGAGCTCGCGGCATCGCGCCGATCGAACCTATTCCGCGCTCGCGGCGCGGGTGCCGCCCGTCACCTCGAAGGCGAAGCGGAAGATCGGCAGATCCTCGCCGGGGTGGTCCTGCTCGGCGGTCAGCTGGGGTATCCGATAGTTGACCGGCCGGGTCTCGCGGCCCTTGTAGATCGCGGGATAGAGGTCGATGAAGTGCCAGCCCGGCTCGCCGCTCGCCTCCATGAAGATCTCGATATCGCCCTGGCTGTTGAAGCCGCAGGCATAGCCGCTGTGGCCGTTGTCATAGACGAGCGTGTAGATGTTGGCCGACTCGCTCCAGCCCACGCCTTTGAGATGGATCTTGAAGGTGGTCCCGGCCGGCCCGCGCGCCACGTCGAGCGGCAGCGCGGTCGGCGCAATCCAGAATATCCCTGTCTTCCTGGTCGGGCCGGCTTGCGCCCAAAGCCCATGCGCGCCGCCAAGGTCGTCGGGCGCCTTGAAATGAAACTCGACATTGCCGGAACCATCCGCCTTGGCTTCGGCGATCACGCGGGAGGATTCCTCCCAACCGCCGCTGCCGCCGCTGATGCGGTTGCCCGAGACCGTGGTCCAATTGAGCGCGACCGTCCTGCCGGCCTCAAAGCCCGTGCCCTTGACCACGACCGGCTGGTCCACCCCTGAGAATGCCGGGGTCGCGACCAGCTCGCCCTGCGGCGGAAGCCGCCGCACCTGGGTCTGCGCCTGCTGGGATGGCGGCGGCGGAAGCACCGCCTCGCCAGGGGTGATCGTGAAGCGAAGCTTGAATTGCGGCCGGTCCGGCGCCGGCGATTGCTGCATGTTGCGATAGGGAAAGGTGAAGTCGGAATGCACCACATTGATCACATGCAGACCGGGTTGACCGGCGGCGGGAATCGTGAACCGCGCGGTTCCCCCGGTGGTCACCGTC
>WNGQ01002775.1_pt1 | contig 28279 bp, 25 predicted proteins | sample 5407661 | NCBI WGS metagenome assembly WNGQ01 (sample SAMN13153382, study PRJNA577476) | soil metagenome | isolation source: 60 cm soil or saprolite under Garry oak tree replicate 2 | place: USA:California | collected 2016-06-15 | reverse complement strand
GGCGGGCGATCGCGGCGACCGACCAGCCCTGCGCGCGGAGCGCTGCTGCCTCCACGTCTTCCTCCCCTGTGAGCATGGACCGGGGCTCCTTGGGCTGCGGCGTCACACACCGCCAGCATCAGGGAGCCCCACTCCTGGTAGCGGACCCTGCCGGCCACCAGGAGGCTCAAGGTGGGGAGTTTCAGTGAGCAGGTCTGGGGAGTTTCAGATGAGCACCGTCAGGGCCGCCTGAGCAGGGCAGACGCGGCGTGCTGGCGGCTACTCAGCATAATCCGGTGCTCGGCATAATGGGTGCCGCACAGCAGCTTCCACTCCGCCTGGCAGGCAGCCATGCCGCGGCGCAGGAACCGCCGGGCGCCCTGTTGTTCTTTGATTTGGCCGAACACCGGCTCGACGGTCTCCCGACGTTTGGCGTAGCGAGCCTTGCCCGCTGGCTGGCCAGCTTGGCCTTCATGGCGGTCGGAGGCCGTCGCTTTTGGACGCCGACGGCTTGCCGTCCTTGCGGGGCTTGCCCTGGCGGCCGTGCCTGGCCGGCGGGATGAACAGCTCCGGCGCGCCATCGATCTCGGTGAGGTTGGCGATCGACCAGTACCCGGAGTCCGCCAGCGCCGTCTCAGGCCGGTCGTCGATCCCGGCGGCAACCAGCGTGGCCGCCGTCGCCTTCAGCATGGGCTCGAGCTGGTGGACGTCGTTGGCCTCGCAGGTGAGCTCGGCCGCCACAACGAGCTTGTGCATGGTGGTGACCGCCTGGGCGTTGTAGCCCTGCACGGTGCCGTTGCGGGTGTGCAGGAAGCGGCTGTCCGGGTCGGTGGTGTTGGCGACCGCCTTGGGGTTGGGGGTCTCCTGCGGCCGGGGCTTGAGCGTGCGGGGCTTTCTGCCCTTGGCCTTGGCTGCCGCGGCGTACGCGGCCACTCGCTGCTGGTAGGCCTGCTGCCGGGTGGCGGCGTCGGCCTCCAGCTGGGCCCTGGCCTGGCGCAGCCGCGCGAGTCGGCCGGCCTTGCTGGCCAGGGCTTCGGGCAGCTCGTCCCCGCGGGCGTCGCCGAAGAGCTGGTCTTCGCGCTGGTCAGTCTCGGCGGCCTGGCGCAGGATCTCGGCGACCTCGGCCTCGAGCCGCTCGTGGGTGCGGTTGGCCTTGTCAGAGGCGTTGGCGGCCACCTTCGTGCCGTCCAGCGCGACGGTGCCAACGCGGACCATCCGGGCGGCGGCGCACAGCTTCAAGGACTCGACGAGGAATCCGGCCAGCGCCTTTTGTGGCGGACGCGGAAGCGGGCGATGGTCACGTGGTCGGGGAGCTGGTTGGCGGCCAGCACCCGGAAGGCGATGTCCTCAGTGCAGCGCCGCTCGAGCTGCCGGGAGGACCGCACGCCCCGGCAGTAGCCATAGAGGAGCACGCCGAGCAGCAGCTTGGGGTCGTAGGCGGATGGCCGTGCCCGTCATCACGGTGCGCTCGGTAGAAGGACGCGAGGTCGAGCTGGTCGACGACGTCGAGAATCAACCAGGCGAGGTGGCCTTGGGGGAGCCAGTCGCGCAGGTCGGGTGGCAGCAGGAAGGGCTGGTCACGGTCACAGCCAAGGAAGCTATGGGCCATAATAAATTATACCTGTTCGCGTTGTTGGCACCAAATGTATAGATTCTTAAGAGTCAATGGCTACGCCCCGTCGCGGGCAGTCAGTGTCAACCTTCTCAAACTAGGACCGAGCGGATATGGTGCTGGCCTGCCGGCGGCCGCGAGGGTGCGTGCCCGCGCACGGTTGCGTAGCGGCTTGCCGCGATGCTGGGGGGTGAGGCCGCTGCAAGCGACGGGACGTCCACCTGGGGTACACCTGGGTACCGGCTGGTGGGCTGTCCCCTGTGTCCCGGTCAACCCGCATGCAGGAGGGTGCTCATGCGCAGGACCATCAGCTGGCTGGCGACCGCGCTACTCGCGCTTGCCATGCTGGGCGCGGCCCCGGCCGCGCTCGCCGATCCGGCCTCTGATTCCGACAAGCTCCGCGAGGCCGTGACCCTCAAGAACATCCGCAAGCATCAGGCGGCCTTGCAGACCATCGCCGACACCAACGGCGGCACCCGCGCCGCCGGCACGGCTGGCTACGACCAGTCGGTCGACTACGTGGTCAAGAAGCTGCGGGGCGCCGGCTACAGCCCACAGCTGTTCCGGTTCAGCTTCGACTTCTTCCGTGAGCTGGCCCCGGCCGTGCTCCAGCAGGTCTCGCCGAACCAGGTCGACTACCCGACCACGACCATGACCTACTCGGGCTCGGGTGACGTCACCACAGGCGTCACCGCGGTCGACGTCATCATCCCGCCCACCCCCACGCCCAGCTCGACCAGCGGCTGCGAGACCAGCGATTTCGCCGGGTTCCCGGCCGGCAACGTCGCGCTGATCCAGCGGGGCACCTGCACCTTCCGGCAGAAGGCCGACAACGCCGCGGCGGCTGGCGCCTCGGCGGTGGTGATCTTCAACGAGGGCCAGCCGGGTCGCAGCGACCTGTTCGGGGGCACGCTCGGCTCGGCTGGGGTCACCATCCCGGTCGTGTCGGCCAGCTTCGCCACCGGCCAGGAGCTGTATGCCCTGCTGCAGAGCGGCCCGGTCGTGGTGCATGTGAAGACCAACACCGAGTCCGAGGTGCGCCAGACCGCCAACATCCTGGCCGACACCAAGAAGGGCGACCCCAACAACGTCGTGGTGGTCGGCGCCCACCTGGACAGCGTGCTGCCCGGGCCGGGCATCAACGACAACGGCAGCGGCTCGGCGACCATCCTGGCGATCGCCGAGCAGCTGACCAAGTTCAAGACCACCAACAAGGTCCGCTTCGCCTGGTGGGGAGCGGAGGAGCTTGGCCTGGTCGGCTCCACCCGGTATGTGGCCAGCCTCTCCGACGCCCAAAAGGACGCGATCGCGCTCAACCTCAACTTCGACATGGTCGGTTCGCCAAACTTCGTGCGGTTTGTCTACGACGGTGACAACTCCGCCTTCCCGCCCGGCCCTGGTGGGGCGCAGCCTGGCCCGCCCGGCTCCGGGGCGATCGAGGAGGTGTTCACCAAGTACTTCGCCAACCAGGGGCTGGCGTCGGCGCCGACCCCGTTCAACGGCCGCTCCGACTATGGCCCGTTCATCACCGCGACCTCGCCGGCGCACCCAGGCGGCATCCCGGCCGGTGGGCTGTTCACCGGCGCGGAGGGCATCAAGACCGCCGAGGAGGCCGCCATCTACGGCGGCAGCGCCGGGGTCGCCTATGACCACTGCTACCACCAGGCCTGCGACACCTTCGACAATGTCAGCCTGACCGGACTGGACCAGATGTCGGACGCGGCCGCCGACGCAACCATCACCCTGGCCGACAGCCCGCGCCCCGCCGCCGCGACGCCAGCGGCCGCGCGCGCTACCGTGCAGCCACGCAACTACCAGCAGGAGGGCAGGCTCGCCGCCTGACCCGACCAGCCATCCGAAGGGGCGGTGCCGCAGTCGGCACCGCCCCTCCCGCAAGATAGGGCCTCGCTGACGCTCTGCGAAGCACTTCATAAGCGCCAACAGAGGCTTTGTGCAACAGGCTGTCAACCTTTAGGTGCCTATCCGAGGTCGATGCCCGGGCTGTCGAACCACTCGAGGACGCGGTCGTGGTTCGGGGGTGGCCAGTCGGGAGTCCCCCAAGGGGCATCTCGTTTGGATGTGCTGTGAGATGGTCGGGTACACGCGAGCACTGGCCATCTGCTTGGGATGATGTTGCCAGCTCCAGGCCGTCGGGTGAGAGGTCAGGGGTGATGTCAGTGGGGCATTCCAGTTCCATGAGTTCCCACCAGCCACGGGCGCCGTCGAGGGTGAGGGCGAGCGGTTCGACGCCACCGGCGAACTGCACGATGACGGTGGCGTCGACCAGGCCGGGGGTGAGTTCTTGAATGAGGACGACCAAGGGACGTGCAGCGGTGGCGGCTGGGTCGGGTGGGGCCGGGCGGGCAAAGCGGTCCCAGACGGGCCACAGGCTGTAGTGGGAGACCCGTTCCAGGTGCCAGGGGGAGCGCACGCCGGCCTGGACCTCGACGACGGTGACGGCGATGGCGATGGCGGCTGCGGCTGGCCGGGGGGATGGCAGTGCCAGCCGCTGCTGGGGGCGGACGCGAGCACGTTCCCGCTGCTCGTCGACTTGGACGTGGGCTTTGATGATCCTGGCCTGGCTTGGCAACGCCGACCCCCGGGAGCGATGGCGGGGCTGCAGCGTTGCGGTCGGTGCTGACGGCGGTCTCAGCGACGACCTCACCAGTGGCTGGTCACTTGGGTTGACCGGCTACGGGAGGTCGATGCCGAAGGGGTCGTGGTCGGTTACGGGATGGCCTGGCAGCGGCCTTGGGGGCTCCTCCAGATGGGCTGGGACGGGTCGGCCTTGTTCGCCGGGACCACGCAGTTGCTGCGCAGAGGATTTGGCCCAGGTGGCTGGTGGTGGGATGCGGCGAACAACGAGCTGCTGGGCGGCGCGGTCGGTGTCGCCCTGGACCCACACGGGTGGGATCCAGCGGACCTCGTAGTGGAAGCTGGCACGAGGGCCGACTCGGACGTGGCGGAAGTGCCCGGAGCGCAGGTGCGGGATGGGGGATGCGCGCTGGCGGCCATGGTCTGCGACGGGCTCGGTCTGGCCGGTGTGGGCGAGGCTGCGGCCGAGGTCGAGGACGCGGACGCCCACGAGTGCGCCGTGCCGCTCGCGGACGCGGATGGCGTTGCGCCTGAGGGCCTTGCGCAGGCTGCGGCTGGTCGGCTCGGTGGGGATCGATGGTGGCGGGGGTGGCTGGCGCCATGGGGCCCAGGCGAGGGCGGCGGCGACGTTGTCGACCAGTGGTCCAAGGTCGGCGGCGGCGCGCCAGCCGCGGACCGGCCCGCGGATGCGGTCAAGCGACGCCGGCCAGGGCAGCTCGGGGTTGGGGTTGGCGGCCACGATCCAGACGGCGTCGTCGCGGAGGCGGCCGTCCTCGTCGGCCAGCAGGACCATGCCGGTGAGGTAGCCGCCGCGGCGGATCAGGTCGTTGACGATGCCGAAGCTGGACAGCTCGTGGAAGGGGAACCTGCCCGGCCAGGGGTAGTTGGCTGGGTCGAGTTCCAGGTCGGCGCCGAACAGCACCAGGATTTTCTCGAACGGCAGCCGCAGGTCGGCTTGCCGCTCGGGGTGGGTGGGTGGCTGGCCAGGAGGGCGGCGGCCGCGGTGGTGGGGATGTAGTAGGGCACGGCGGTGGCGATGTCGGTGAGCATCGAGGCCAGCACGGGCTGCTCCAGCAGCCGCTCCTGCAACCCATCGCCAGTTGTCCCGGTCGAGGCAGGTCGTGGACGAGGGTGCCGAGCGGGGTGTCAGGTCGAGCTGGATCATGTGCAGCCCCTCTTCGCGTGCTGGCGGCCACCGGTGTCCGGTAGTCGTGGATGGCAAAGCAGGGCGGGCTGACACGCCGCGCCGGCCTGGAGGAGGCACCTGCGCCAGCCCCTGGGCAAGCGGGCTGGGAGCCCGAAGTCAAGCTACCCGCCGCCACCGACAAGGTGGCCGCTGACCTTTTGGTCCCGCGCGAATGGCTCGAAGAAGCTCTGGAGCTGTTGGCGGAGAAACGCCAGATCGTGCTGTACGGCCCCCCTGGGACCGGCAAAACCTATATGGCGCAGGCGCTAGCCAAGCACGCCACCCAGGACGGCGGAAGCTACACGCTGGCAGTTCCACCCGTCCTACGCCTACGAGGACTTCTTTGAGGGGTTCCGGCCTCGTCAAGCCCAGAACGGGAGCGCCACCCTAGGGTACGAGCTGGTTCCCGGACCGCTGCGGCTGCTGGCGACCACGGCCAAAGACGATCCGGAACACCCCTACATCCTGGTCATCGACGAACTCAATCGGGCCAACCTCGCCACTGTCTTCGGCGAGCTGTACTTCCTGTTGGAGTACCGCGACGACGAGGTGAGCCTGCAGTACTCGCCAGACAAGCCGTTCACTCTGCCAGGAAACCTGTTCATCATCGCGACGATGAATTCCGCTGACCGTTGGATCGGCCGAGTGGACGCCGCGATTCGTCGACGCTTCTATTTCCTCGCGTTCTTCCCTCACCTCCCGCCAGTGGACGGCCTGCTGCGCCGCTGGCTGGAGGACAAGCAGCTGGACCTTCATCCGGTCGATCTGCTCGACGAGCTAAATCGCCGCCTCCGCGATGTCAATGAACGCATCGGTCAGACCGGCGGGAATGGCGGCACTCTGGGCGACGACCAAGCGATCGGCCCGGCCTACCTGATGCATCCACAGATCGGCGAGCTGCGGGTGCGGGAGCGGATCTGGCGGCACGCCATCTTGCCGCTGCTCGAGGAACGGTTCTTTGGAACCCGCGTGGACGTCACCAGTGAGTTCGGGCTGGGGACGCTCGACGCAGCGATCACCGCCAACAGCGATCGTGCCTGATGATCCCCATCCAACTGCGAGAGCGGGCTCCGAAGCAGGAATTCCAGCTTCCGGGTGACGCGATTACTGAACTCACGACGCTGAGCCGCTACGTCAGGCTTGAGGAGCACCGCAACGGAACGGTGGCGCTGAGTGCGAACCAGTACGTCGGGGCGTTCCGCGCTGCGGAATGGAGGTGTGGATCCACCCGAAGGTTCCCGTCAGGCGCCTGCTGTACCTGTTGGGGTTCAGTGATCAGGATCGGTGGTGGGACGAGGACGTGACCCTGAACGAGGCCTCCGGCCTGGTGCATGCGATGGCCATGCTCTTCGCCAAGCAGGCCAATCGTGCGCTGGACCAAGGCGCGCCCCCCGGGTACCGGCGGGTGACGGCTGCGGCGCCGATGCTGCGAGGACGCCTGCTCGAGAGCGACCAGATGCGACGACGCATTGGATTGGCTTTGCCCGTGAAGGTCCGGTACGACCGGCTCACCACAGACGTCCCGGAGAACCAGCTATTGCCGACTGCGGCGCGCCGGCTCTTGCCGTTCACAGCCACTATCCCCAGAGCGAATCTGCCCCTGCAACGGTGCATCGCACGGTTGGCGGACGTTTCCGAGCTGGCAGTCGGCCGGCCGTTGCCGCCCACCCCAACCACTAGGCTGAATGCCCACCATCAGCCGGCGCTCCGGCTCGCTCGGATGGTCCTTGCCGACCGCAGCGTCGAACTCACCGACCCGAGCGCCGCCAACGTGCAAGTCACTGGCTTTCTCCTGAACATGGAGAGCGTCTTCCAGAACTACCTAGTCGGCGCCCTCCGACACCAACTCGCGATCCATGGCCAGGTCAAGGCACAGGACAGCTACTACCTCGACCATAACGGGCGGATGATACGTAAGCCCGACGTCGCCTTCTGGCGCGACGGTACCTGCGTCGCGATCGCCGACGCCAAGTACCGGAGACGCGAGAAGACCGCCTTCAGCTCCGACATGAACCAGATCATCACCTACTGTGCGACTCGCGCAGTCAGCCAGGGACACTTGATCTACGTCGACAACCGGCACGTCGAGAAGCCCTACAAGATCACCGGCACCAACATCCAGATCCACGTACGCAGCCTCGACCTCTCCCAAGACCTCCCGGGCCTGAAGGCCGATATCGCCGAGCTAGCGGACGAGATGGCAGGCGCGTAACGAGGTCAATCCGTGCCAACGGGGTCAGCCCGTCAGTCAGTCCATTTCGAGGCCCTGGGAATCCCACGGGGAATTCTCAGCGAGGGGATCGGGCATTGGGAGGGCTGCCGATCCTGTATGTGGAGGTGCCCCGACGGTCCGCGTATCTGGGGAGTCGTGGAGGACGCCGGCGCACAGCGACCACGCGAGCCGAGAAGCCGTTGATGCCTTCACGCCTGCCTGCCCTGAAGAGGATCCATTGATCGCTCCCGACAATACGAGTCAACGGCCTACGAACCCCGGCGCTCTGCCGGCGGCCGCAACCACAGTGACACCCGGGTCGGCTCCATCGTCTGGTCCACCACTCCGAGCAGCTCGGCGGTCAACGTGTCCAAGTCGACCTGTTGGCGTAGCCGAGCGTTGAACGCCTGAATCGTCTGGGCGGCATCGTAGCGGCGCCGGTTGAAGCGCCGGTCCACCGCGGCCTGGATGCGGCGCCGGGCGGGCTGGAACAGCGCGGCCACCACCAGGGTCGCGCTGGCGACGGCCCACGGCGGCGGGTCCCCGGTCACCCCGCCGAACAGCTGGCCAAGCAGCAGCACCGCGCTGGCGTAGCCGAGCCCCAGCACGACGGTCAACACGCCATAGACCACGGTGCGGTTGATGATCCGGTCGATGTCATACAGGCGGTAGCGCAGGACCGCCAGGGCCGCAGCCGCTGAGAGGCTGGCCGGGGCCAGCGTCCAGGCGAGGCTGCCGGCCGTCCCAGTGTCACCGGGAACCAGGCTCGGCAGAAACAGCACCGCAAGGCCGACCACGGCCGCGTACACAAACCACTTCAGCTGCTGGCGTTCCAGCCCACCAGCGCGGAAGAAGCGGACGAACAGCGAGGCGAATGCGCCCAGAAACCCGACGGCCTCGATGAGCCCGGCGGTGCCCGCGGCCCACTTGAGCGCCGTCGCAAGGCCGGCAACCCCAAATGGGTTCTGGACCCCGGGGAAGGCCTCGTAGCGGGACGGCGCAAGGCCCTTGGCGACCCAAAGAGCACCACCCCGACGGCGGCGGCCCACACCACCACCCACCAGCGCCGGGAGGGCGGCCGGCCGGTGGGAAACAGTAGCAGCAGGGAGACCAGCACGCCGACGACCATCCCCTGGGCCTGGTCGGACACCCACGTCGCGACCGCCACGCCAAACGATGCGCCGGAGGCCGCCAGGAACGCGGCGGCGAACTCTCCGGTGACCAGCTGCACCGCGCTCACCAGGCCGGCCCCAAGGAACAGCCAGCCGACCGGGTGCTCGGGCCGGCGGGTGGCCACCACCGCCCCGACGGTCGCAAACGCCAGCCCGTTGACCATTGCCTCGCGCCAGTACTCATAGCCCACCGCGCCGGGCACCGGCCGGTGGACCACAAACCACAGCCCAGCCGCAAGCGCGACCAGCGCCAGCCCTGCCCCATACAGCAGCCAGCCGACCCGAGTGGCAGCCCGCGCCCGCACCAGACCGCCGGTCGTTGGTGGGCTCCGGACGACCGTCACCGACCAACTCTGACCGGCGTCTCAGAACGTATGGTGGTGGCCCCTACGGTGCTTGCTCCAACACCAGCCATTGTCCGTTCCGCGCCACTCGGCTTCCAACTGCCACCCGAGATGGTCGCTGCTGACCGTCCCCAGACCGTTACCGGCTGCGTCACGACGAAGACGCTTCCAGGGTTTGTGCAACCGTCTGGTACCAGGATGTTGCGCAAAGGACGCCCCGCCACCTTTGCTGACGGTCCCGGGTGCGCGGGTAGCCGCGGCGCCCCTTGAGCCGGCCGGGTGGTGGCTCCGACGGCCCGGCCGTAACGAACCCGTCACGGTCGCCACGCAGCATGAATCGGACTAGGCTGAGCTGGCCGTGGCGCGCGTGCGGGTGGAGGCGGCGATGGGCCAAGACGCAGCGGGCGACCAGAGCTCCCCGCCATGCCCGCGCGGGCAGCCGGCCCGCACGAGCACGCCAGCGCCGTCGCGGACCGCCGCATGGCTGGCCTGGTCGATCTGCGCGGCGGCCGTGGCCGGCACGATCGGCGGGATCGTGCTCGCCGCCCGCAACCGGCAGCTCGACTCCGGCCAGGTGCTGGGCGTCGTTTTGCTTACCTATCCTGTGGTCGGCGGCCTGATCGCCGCGCGGCAGCCGCGCAACCCGATCGGCTGGGAGCTGTGCGCCCTTGGTCTGTGCTTCACCCTGCAATTCTCGAGCGACCCGTACGCCCGCTACACGCTGCTGACCTCGCCCGGGTCGCTGCCCGGTGGCGTGGCGGTCGCCCTGGTCGGCGGGCTGACCTTCGCGCCCATCTTCGTGCTCACGGTGGTCCTGCTGCCGCTGTCATTCCCAACCGGCCGGCTGCTGGGTCCCCGCTGGCGGCTGGTCGTCGCCTGTGGCCTGGCGTTCATGCTGCTGGCCCTGGTCGGCAACGGCCTGCACCCGGGCAACCTGGTGGTGTCCGGCGTCGGGACCGTCCGCAGTCCCATCGCGGTGCCCGCGGCCTGGACGCCGCTGCTCGACCACCTCCTCGACCTGGCCGCGTTGTTCCTAATCCCAAGCATCGGCGGGGCGGTGGCCTCGGTGGTGGTGCGGTTCCGTCGCGCCCGGGGCGTCGAGGCTACGCCGCCGCGCTCATCCCGCTGCCGTTCATCGCCCACGACCTGCTGCCGCCGCCCATATACACCACGCTGTTCATCGTGATCCTGCCGCTGCTGCCCATCAGCATCGGCATCGCCATCCGCCGCTACCGGCTCTATGAGATCGACCGCATCATCAACCGCACCGTGGTCTACGGGCTGCTCACCGCCATCCTCGGCACGGGCTACGCTGGGGTGGTCCTTGGCCTCGCGCAGCTGTTCGGCGGGATCAACCGGCCGCCCCCGAGCTGGGCGGTGGCGGGCGCGACCTTGGCGGTCGCGGCCGCGTTCCGACCGGCCCAACGGCGCGTTCAGGCCATGGTGGACCGGCGCTTCAACCGGCGCCGCTACGACGCGGCCCGCACCGTCGAGGCGTTCGTTGCCCGCCTGCGCCAGCAGCTCGACCTGGACGCGCTGACCACCGAGCTGCTCGCCGTGGTCGACCAGACGATGCAGCCCGCCCGGGCATCGCTGTGGCTGCGCCAACCACGGCCCAAGCCGTCGCCACCGGTGGCTGCTGCGCACCCAGGTACTCCACAGAAGTAGCAGCGAGCAAAGTCGCCGTGGCGTGTCGACCTGAACGCCACGTTGCCACGCGGGCTTCCCGCAGTATCCCTTCAGGCTGCGCTACCCCGCCCGATCCCTTTGTGCAACAGCCTGGAAACCGCGTCAAGTGGTAGCCGCAGTTCCAGTGGCGGCGGTACCGGCGACCAAGCCGGGCAGCAGCGCCGGGGCACAGTCCATGGGGTCAGGCAAGCCCGTCCCCGGCGCCATCGGCCACGAGACCGCGACTGCCGCTAGTGTCCCGAGTTATTAATTCGTTGAAGATAGCCTGCGAGGTTGGCGAGGATCTCGTCGGCCGTCTTGGCCCACACGAACGGCTTCGGATCCTCGTTCCACGCGCCGATCCAGGCAGCGATGTCGGCCTCCAGCTCGGCCACGCTGCGATGCGCCGAACGGCGCAGCTTGCGGTTGGTCAACTCGGCAAACCACCGCTCCACCAGGTTCAGCCACGAGCTGTAGGTCGGCGTCAGATGCAGGTGAAAGCGCGGATGGCGCAACAGCCACCGCCGGATCTCCGGGGTCTTGTGGGTCCCGTAGGTATCGCAGATCAGCTGCACGTCCAGCTCGGCAGGCACGCTGGCGTCGATGGTCTTGAGGAACTTCAAGAACTCCTGGTGGTGGTGGCGGCGGTGCATCGCCGAGATCACCTTGCCGCTGGCCACATCCAGCGCGGCGAACAGGCTGGAGGTGCCGTTGCGCACATCGTCGTGGCTGCGCCTGGCCGGCGTGGTCGGCAGGATCGGCAAGCTCGGCGCGGTCCGGTCCAGCGCCTGGATCTGCGACTTCTCATCCACGCACAGCACCAGCGCGGCCTCCGGCGGGTCCAGGTACAGCCCGACCACGTCGCGGACCTTGCAGGTGAACTGCGGGTCGGTCGACAGCTTCCACGTCTCCTGCAGGTGCGGCTTCAAGCCGAACGCCCGCCAGATCCGCGAGACGGCGGTCTGGCTCAACCCGGTGGCACGGGCCATCGACCGGGTCGACCAGTGGCTGTCGTGGTGGGGTGGCGGCTCCTCCAACGTCTTGGTGAGCACCTGCTCGACCCGCTCATCGGCGATCGTGGGGGGCCGACCCGGCCGCGGCTCGTCCGACAGGCCCGCCAGCCGCCTGGCCACGAACCGCCCGCGCCACTTGCCCACCGTCTGCGGCCAGACCCCCAACCGCTCGGCGACCTGCTGGTTGGTCGCCCCCTCCGCGCACGCCAACACGATCTTGGCGCGCAACGCCAGCGCCTGCGCGGTCTTGGCCCGTCGCGCCCAGCGCTGCAGCGTCTGCCGCTCGTCGTCGGTCAGGGTCAGTGGTGCTTTTGGTCGTCCTCGCTCTGCCATGCCGGGAGATTACCATACTTATGCAACGAATTAATAACTCGGGACACTAGGCGAACATGCGTTCGAATGGGTCATGCCTGTCTCCGGTCCGCAGCCCCGACCTGACGCATTGCCAACGTCGTGGTCGACGCTGGCGGCCTACCAGGCAGGCGATGCGCGCCGGCAGGCCTCGCGGGAGGTGCTCTTCGGATCCACCTGGTACACACGGCGGGACTTGCCGCCCTGGCGGGCCGTCTGGGTCCAGGCCACCGGGGAGTTCATCGTGGTCCACCTCGGCGGCGCCCGCGAGGCAGACCATGGGCCGGTCCGACTACTCGGCACCTTCCCTGATCTTGGGTTCTTGGAGATCGCGCTGCGCACCTGGCCGCACGTGGCAGGGTGGGCTGGCTCGCTCCCGTGGCTCGAGCGCCGCCTCGCCGAACTCGACACGCCAGCCACCAAACCCGCACCCGGGCACGATCGCACCGCCTGAACCAGCCCGGTCAGTGCACGGTGCGGATCGTGATCGCGCGCTGGCCGAGGTCCGGGACGGTGATGGTGCCGCGGGTGCCGTTGGCTACCCCGAGGCCCCGGTCAGCACCGGGATGCCGTCAACGTACAGCTCCCCCAGCGGATCTGGACGTCATGGACGCACAGCATTGGGATCACGGGCGCGCCAAGGGCCGTAATGAGCTGGTCGGCCTCCCACTACACGGTGGCCAGCATCCCGCCGAGCGGGTGGCCGTTGTGCCCCGCCGACCCGTCCGTCGATGGTGATATGGGCTTATTAGGCTTGAAGTCGACCTCTAGCTGGGTTGGCAGCTTACCCTGCCGATTGCCGAATTAGGTCGGCATACCCCTTTGTGCTAGCTTCCCGATGCTATTGAGCTTGAATGGCGCGACCTGAGTAGGTCCAGGCGATTGAAGCGGTTCGCTTCCTGAGTGGCGCTGCCCACGACGATCGAATCGCTCACGCGAGAGGCGAGGGAGTTGCCCATGAGCCGAGTCAATCGGCGCCGTGTCCTCTGGACGATGAGCACTGTCCTGGCCATGGTCGCCGGCCTCGCGTTCGTCAACAGTTCTGCGCATGCGCAGGCGACGTTCACCGGGCCGTGGTCGATCACGATGGTGAGTGAGAGCGGTGACTGGATCGGCGGGGGTGCCGAGCGCTTCTTCGACGACGCGAACGCCGCGTTGCAGGTCGCTGAGGGCGGCTGGGCCGTCTACCTGCAGGCCAGCGGCGGAACGTACGGCGAGTCCTTCAGCCTCACGTTCCAGGCTGGTGGCGGGCGGGTGCTCGGTCCCGGCTGGTACCCGGACGCGCAACGGGCCGGGTTCCAGGCGTCTGGCCGACCGGGTATGGATATCAGCGGCGAGGGCCGCGGCTGCAACCAGGTCGCCGGCAATTTCGAGGTGCGCGACATCGCCTGGTCGCCGACCGGCACGCTTCAACGCTTGTGGCTGATCTATGAGGAGCATTGTGAGGGCGGGATCCGGGCGCTCTTCGGTGAGATCCGGATTGGGATGACCGTCGGCGCGGCCGACGTCGAGCCGGATGCGGTGCGCTGGCCGGAGATCCATCCAGGGGCTCAGGGTGAGGCGGTGCCGGTGCGGGTGCGGCAGGTCGGCGCCTCGGACGTGGGCGTTTCCGGCGTCACGCTTGGCGGCGCGCATCCCCAGGACTTCAGCGTCCGCTCGGACGGGTGCACGGGACGCATCCTCGGCGAGGGCGACGCGTGCCTGGTGTATGTGCGATTCGCCCCGAAGTCTCCCGGCCCGCGTTCCGCGGTCCTTCGCCTGGCTACCAACACGACGACCTTCCTGGTCGGGCTCGACGGGTATGGCGTACCGGGAGTCACCGACTGGCAAATGACAAGCGACCCCGGCGACTACATCGGAGGAGGCCAGAGCTACCTGTACACCAGCGCCGTCGACACCATCGGGTACAGCGGCTCAGCGCAGTACGCATCCGGCGGAGTCGACGCGGCCAACGGTGACTGGTGGGGAGCGTCGTTCGTGCCGGCACAGGGGGACGTCCTGGTGGCGGGCACAACCTACCCGGACGCGCACCGGTATCCGTTCAACGGTTCCGGCGCCGGGATGGACGTGAGCGGCAACGGCCGTGGTTGCAACACCCTCGTGGGGACCTTCACCGTCAACCAGATCGGTTTCTCGTCAGCGAACGGTGCGCTCGACCGGCTCGACGTGAACTTCGAGCAGCACTGCGAAGGGGCGACCCCGGCGTTGCGTGGCCGGCTTCGCTACCGCGCGCGGGCCGACGTCACGCCGCCAGCTCAGGCGACCGAGGTGGCTGCCGCCCGGACCAGCGACGCGTCCGCGCACCTGTCCTGGGCTAACCCGTCCGACGGCGACTACGCCGGCACGGTCGTCCGCTATCTGCCCAGCTCGCAGGCGCCCGGCCTGGCCACGGTCGGGGGCCTCGCATACACCGGCAGCGGCACGTCGGTGGACGTCTCCGGGCTGAGCGCCGGCAGGACGTACACGTTCGCGGTCTTCACCTACGACAGCACGGGCAACGTCAGCCGTGCCCGCGTCGTCACCGTCCAGGGCTCGGCACGGCAGAAGATCACCGCGGCACCCACCACGATCACCTACGGCTCCAGCGCGTCCGTCACGGGAGTACTCACCGACCTCGACGGCGTCCCGCTCGCGGGACGTACGACACGGCTACAGTCACGGCCCCCAGGTACGGCGACCTGGACCACGGTAAGCACCCTCACCACCTCATCCACCGGTAGGGTGTCGACGTCGGTCAAGCCCTCAGCGAACCGGGAATACCGACTCATCTCCGACGCGACGTCAGCGTATGCGGCCGCGCCCAGCGCCGCAGTACTCGTCAAAGTGCGCCAAAAGGTCACCGCAGCGCTGAGCGCCAGCTCGATCAGGCTCGGCCAGACCGTGACGATCAAGGGATCGGTCGCGCCCAACCACGCCGGAAAGTCGGTGGTCCTGCAGTGGTACTACTCGGGAGCGTGGCACACGGTGAAGACGGCGACACTGACGAGTACAAGCACGTACTCCTTCAGCTACCGGCCGGGCTCGACAGGTACTCGCACGCTGCGTGTATACCGGCCCGCGGACGCTGACCACGCTGCCGGCACCTCACCCACCATGAAGTTGACCATCAACTCGTAGAGGGCGTTCACGCTGCGCCTCACCCCGTTGATCACGACGTGGCCCGTGCCGACATGGCCGGTTCCACGTTGCGTGGCCGACCCCACGACGGCCCAGTGGTGAGCCGGCGTGGGGTGGAGTCGTCGACCCGGTTGGGACGCCACCGGTGGCGCGTCGAGCGGACGCTGTCGTGGTACCGGCCGCTTGGGGTGCGGTGGGATCGAGGTTCTGAGGCAGCGGCGGGTGGGGGCTTCATGATCAATTCCCGCACCGGGAATCGAGGCTAATCTTCGCCGGCCACCTGCCCTGTCGGTCCGCGTCTTCTCCGCGGGCCTTCTGGTAGCAGGCGTTGCGGGCCTTGGCAAGCTTTCCCACAGTCCACCCCGGCGAGGCAGACGGGCCAGGGCCGCTCGGTGGTCATGTCCACGAAGGCGCTCGGCCCGACGATCGGGAAGCGCTTAGTGTTGTTCCGGCAGCCGACTGGATGTGATGGAGGCGAGACAGGTGGCGCTTCAGAGCCGTTCCCCCCAGCGACCCGACGACCTGGTGGTCGAGGTCGAGGAGGCGGGCGCCGTGGCGGTCGACCAGGCGGTCGAGCTGGCCCGGAAGGCCGCCGCCGGCTGGACGGCCGCCTCGGCGCTGGAGCGCTCGGCGGCTCTGGTCGCCGCGGCCGACGCCCTCGCAGGGGCGGCCGGCGAGGTCACCGACCTGATGGTTCGGGAGGTGGGCAAGCCGGTGACCGAGGCGGGCGCCGAGGTCGCCCGCGCGGTCGGTATCCTGCGCTACTACGCCCAGCAGGCACTCGACCCGGACGGCGAGACCTACCCTGGCCCGGGCCCGGCCGCCTTGCTGCTGAGCCGACGGCGACCCCGCGGGGTGGCCGGGCTGATCACCCCCTGGAACTTCCCGGTCGCCATCCCGCTGTGGAAGGCAGCACCGGCGCTGGCCTTCGGCAATGCGGTCGTACTCAAGCCGTCACCGGACGCCACCGCGCTCGCCCTGCGCCTGGCCGGGCTGCTCGCGCCCGCCCTGCCCGAGGACCTGTTCCAGGTGGTGCCCGGTGGGGCCGAGACCGGCAGGGCGATGCTCGAACGGGTCGACTGCGTGTCGTTCACCGGCTCGGTGACCGTCGGCCACCAGGTCGCCGTCGCAGCCACCGGGTGGGGCATCCCCAGCCAGGCGGAGATGGGCGGCCTCAACGCCTCGATCGTACTGTCGGACGCCGACCCGCAGCGGGCGGCCACCGTGGTCGCGGGGGCGGCAATGGGCTACGCCGGCCAGAAGTGCACCGCGACCAGCCGCGCCATTGTGGTCGGCGACCCCGGCCCGTTCACCGAGGCGCTGGTCGCGGCCGTCCACGACCTGGCCGTCGGCGACCCGGCCGAGAAGGGCACGGTGGTCGGGCCGGTGATCACCGACCAGGCCAGACGCCGGGTGGTGGAGGCGGCCCAGGAGGCCGCGGCGAGCGGCGGGCGCCTGCTGACCGGCGGGAAGGCCCACGAAGGCACCGGCTGGTTTGTGGCCCCGACCCTGGTGAGCGGCCTGGAGCCCGACGCTCGCCTGGCCCAGGAGGAAGTGTTCGGCCCGATCGCGGTGGTGCTGGCAGTGGCCGACGAGGACGAGGCGGTGCGGGTCGCCAACGGCGTCCGCTACGGCCTGGTCGGCTCGGTGTTCACCCGCGACCTGGACCGGGCGCTGCGCCTGGCCGACCAGCTGGACACGGGCATGATCCGGGTCAACGCGCCCACCACTGGGGTGGATTACCTGGCCCCGTTCGGTGGCGAGAAGGACTCCAGCTACGGCCCCCGCGAGCAGGGCAAGGCGGCCAGGGACTTCTACACCTCCACCCGGACCATCACGATCAACCCCATGGAGGGCTGAGCGGTGGCACTCTGGCAGGTGCTTGTGGACGGGCTGCCGCGCCTGGCCCGCGGCCCCGCCGCGGCCGGGCCGACCGAGCTGCTTGATGCGCGGGCATCCATCGACGCTGTGCTTGGCGGCGAGCCCGGCGCCCTTCAGGAGCTGCTCGACGGACCGGCCGACGGCCCGGTCCCCGACGGCGCCCCGGTGCTGGCCCCGGTCGGCGCCCAACCGATCTGGGCGGCCGGGGTGACCTTCCACCGCAGCCGCGACGCCCGCCTGGAGGAGTCCGGGGGGCTCGACGCCTACGACAAGGTCTACCTTGCGGAGCGGCCCGAGCTGTTCCTCAAGGCCCTGCCGGGAACGGCCAGGGGTCCCGGCCAGCCCATCGCCGTGCGGGCCGACTCCGACTGGGACGTGCCCGAACCGGAGCTGGTGGTGGTGGCCGACCGGCGCGGCGAGATCGTCGCCTACACGATCGGCGACGACGTCTCGTCACGCTCCATCGAGGGCGAGAACCCCCTGTACCTGCCCCAGGCCAAGCTGTACCGGGGCAGCTGCGCCCTGGGGCCCTGCCTGGTACCGGTGGGCGAGGCGCCGGGTCCGGCCGGCATGGAGATCGCCCTGGCGATCACCCGCGACGGGGCCGAGCTGTATCGCGATACCTGCGCGGTCGCCGACATGAAGCGCAGCCTGCCCGAGCTGGTCGACTGGCTGTGGCGGGGCCAGGACCTGCCGCTCGGGGCGGTGCTGCTCACCGGCACCTCGATCGTGCCGCCGCCCGAGCTGAGCCTGCGCCCCGGCGACCAGGTAGCGATCTCGATCACCGGCCTGGGCGCGCTCCACAACCCGGTGGAGCTCGTCCACACCAGCCCACAGCCTCGCCGCTGAGCGAGCGCACCGCGCGCTCGACGTCGCCTCTCGGCCGGGGCCTGCCGTGACTGGCTGGCGGAGCGCCTCATCTCAGACCGAGACGTTCAAGTTCTCCGCCGACCCGGAGCTTGCGGCCACCGGCCAGGTGACCGATGCCTGCCATCCCCGCCAGCGGCATACCGAGTTCCTCGACTTCCTCAGCCTGGTCGCCGGCGCCTACCCGCGACGCCGGCTGCATGTCGTGCTGGACAACTTCGCCACCCCACAAGTACCAGCGGGTCCAGGTCTGGCAGGGCAGGCATCCACGGGTCCGCCTGCACTTCACCCCGACCTACGTCTCCTGGCTCCACCTGGTCGAGGTGTTCCACCTGTCTACGGCCACGACGAGCGGCTGCGGCTGCTCGCCACCGTCACCCAAACGCCGCCTGATCCAGCCTGCCATCCCGCCAGCGCCCGGCCGTGTTGCCCGTCAAGAACACGAGTACGTCCGCCACGGCACAGGCTGGCGCTTGTGTCGCCGCCCTCCAAGATCCTGTAGCAGTCCCGCGTGGGCGGAGCCGCGTCCAGCACGGCGAACGTCGTGTACCTGTGCAGTGACGGCCATGGTGAGATCCGCGCCGGCTGCGCCATCAACGACAGCCGCCCCATCCCCTCACGCGGGCCGCTGTCCCAGGGCCCCGACCGTTGCGCCTGGCAGCGGCAGCCGCGGCGGGGATCACTCCGGGCCTCCGGGTAGTGAGTTCGATCGTGAGCTCTCAGCCTCAGAGGGGTTGCAAAAGGGTTGCGGTCAGCAGTCCCTGGAAAGGCGGGAGCCCAGTGCGAGCCCGCCGTCGCCCGGGCTCGCGCCACGCCGGCGTGGTTGTAACGCGGCAGATTGCAGAGGGGGGCCCATGCGGCAGACCGAACAGGAGCGCCTCGCCGACCTGGAGGCCAAGCACACCTTCCAGCACCGAACCCTACGGGCGATCAGGGTCGTCGCCGAGAACGCGCCACCCAAGGAGGCACGGGTGGCGCTACGAGCGATCGTCGCACTCGCAAAGGAGGCCCTCGCCGAGGCCGAGCCGGAAGCCCACAAGCACCACACGAGCGACTAGCCGTGCATGTCGGACAGAACGACCGACCCCGCGCCAGCGCCCGCAGGCGTGTTCCGCCGCGAGTGCGGCGATCTCCGCCTGCGGCAGCGGCGGGAAGGGCATCAGCGAGGCAGGCCGGCCCGCACCCGCTCGATCAGGATCGGCAGGTCGCGGACGCGCAGGCCGGTCGCGTGGTAGACGGCGTTGGCGATGGCCGCGGCGGTGCCGACGATGCCGAGCTCCCCGACGCCCTTGACGCCGGCCGGGTTGAGCTGGTCGTCGTCCTCGTCGATGACGTACGCCTCGACCTGCCGGATGTCGGCATTGGCGGGGATGTGGTAGGTGGCGAAGTCGTGGTTGGCGAAGTCGCCGAACTGGGGATCGACTTCCAGCACCTCGTGCAGTGCCATCGAGATGCCCCAGATCATCCCGGCGACGAGCTGTGAGTGGGCGGTCCGCCGGTTGACGATCCGGCCGGCGGCGAACACTCCGAGAAGCCGCTCGACGCGCAGCTCCCCGGTCTCGATGTCGACCTGGACCTCGGCGAACTGTGCCCCGAACGCGTATCTGGCTCGCGACGCCATCGCGGCGACGTCGCTGGTGGTGTCCACCCGAACCTCGATGCCCTCGGCCGGGATCTCGCCGGCTCGCTTCTCGACCTCCACCACCAGCGCCCGGCAGGCGTTGATGACGGCCCAGCTCCAGGAGGCGGTGCCCATCGAGCCGCCGGCGGGCGGCGCCGGAGCGAAGCTCTCACCGATCCGGACCGTCACCTGGTCGAGCGGTATGCCCAGCTCGTCCGCCGCGAGCTGGCTGAGTGCCGTCCGCGCTCCGGTCCCGATGTCGACGCCGGCGACCTTGACGACGTACCTGCCGTCAGGCTCGACCCGGGCGATCGCGGTCGTCGGCTGCGTGTAGGCGGGATAGGCGCCCGCCGCGACGCCGGTGCCGGTGAGCCAGCGGCCCCCGCGACGGACGCCAGGCGCCGGGTCGCGCTCGCGCCAGCCGAACCGTTCGGCGCCCTCGCGCAGGCACGCGACCAGGTTCCGGCTGCTGAACGGCAGCCCGGACTCCGGCTCGGCCGCCGGTTCGTTGCGGAGCCGCAGCTCGATCGGGTCGACGCCGAGTTCGCATGCCAGCTCGTCCATGGCCGATTCGAGCGCGAACGAGCCGGGAGCCCGGCCGGGTGCCCGCATCCAGGTCGGGGTGGGGACGTTCAGCCTGGCCACCCGGTGGGTCGTGCGCAGGTTCGGGGTCGCGTACATCAGCCGGGAGGGGACCGCGGCCTGCTCGACGAACTCGTGGATGGTCGAGCTGTGCACGACCGCGTCGTGCCACACTGCCTCCAGACGCCCGTCGGCGTCGGCGCCGAGCCGGACCCGCTGGACCGTCGGCGTTCTGTGACCGGTGAGCGAGAAGGTCTGCTGCCGCGTGAGCGCGACCTTGACTGGCCGGTCGACGGCGCGCGCCGCCATTGCGGCGAGCACGGACGCCGAGCGTGGCATCAACTTGGACCCGAACCCGCCGCCGACGTACTCGGCGACGACGTGGACGGCCTCGATCGGCAGGTCGAACAGTCCGGCGAACCTGCTGGCGACCCGGTACGGCCCCTGGGTGGAGTCGTACAGCGTGAGCGTGTCGCCGTCCCAGGCGGCGATGGTGGCAGGCGGCTCCATCGGGCTGCCGTGCTCCGGCGGCGTGGTATAGGTGGCATCGACCCGGAGCGCGGCGTCCGCGAAGGCGGCCTCGACGGCGCCCTTGTCGGTCGTGCCGACATATCCGGCGTTCACAACGTACGGCAGGTAGATCTGGGGGTCGTCCGGGTCGAGGATGGCGTCGAAGGACTCCTCCTCGTAGGTGACCTCGACCGCGCCCGCCGCCTCGCGCGCCGTCTCCAGCGAGGTCGCCACGACCAGCGCCACGACCTGACCGCGAAACGCGATCTCGGCGGTCTGCAGCACGGACATGTCCGCCTCGTCGGACGGCCGCAGGCGCGGCGCGTTGGTGTAGTCGAGCACGGCGAGCACGCCAGGCTGGGCCAGCGCCGGCGCCCGGTCGACGGTCCGCACCCGGCCCCGCGCGATCGTCGCCTGAACCGGCCAGGCGTAGGCGGCACCGGCGACGGGACGCTCGTAGGAGTACTTGGCAGTGCCGGTCACCTTCGCGAGGCCGTCGAGCCTGGCGATCGGCATGCCGGCGAGCCGCTCGCGCTGCTTCGTCATGCTGAGCCCTTTTCCGGCAGGTCCTGACCACCGTCCGACAGATCGCGTCCGGTGATGTCGGCGACGACGGCGGCGATGAGGTCGGTGGCGAGGTCGATCTTGAAGGCGTTGTGTGGCAGTGGCCGCGCCGTGGCGAACTCCGCCCGGGCCGCCGCCCGCACCAGAGCGGATGTTGGCCGGTGGCCCTCCAGGACGTGCTCGGCGCGGCGGGCGCGCCACGGCATCGGGGCGACACCACCGAGCGCCAGCCGGATCTCGCGCAGCGAGCCGTCCGCCGCCACGCTCGCCACAGCGGCAACGGACACCAGGGCGAACGCGTACGACCAGCGGTCCCTGACCTTGCGGTAGCGCATGACGGCGCCGGCGGGCGGTGGCGGCAACTCGACGGCGGTGATCAGCTCTCCCGGCTCGAGGACCGTCTCGACCTGGGGCGTGTCCCGTGGGAGCAGGTAGAGCTCGACGAGCGGCACGGTCCGGGTTCCGCCGTCGGGGCGCCGCAGGTGCACGAGCGCGTCGAGCGCGGCGAGCGCGACCGCCATGTCGGACGGGTGGGTCGCGACGCACGCGTCGGACGTGCCGATCACCCCGAGGTCGCGGTGGCTGCCATTGATGGCGGAGCAGCCGGCGCCGGGTTCGCGCTTGTTGCACGGCTTCGTGACATCCTGGAAGTACACGCAGCGGGTGCGCTGGAGCAGGTTGCCTCCGGTGGTGGCCAAGGCCCTGACCTGGCCGGACGCCCCGGCGAGGATGCCCTGGGCCAGGACCGGGAAGCGCCGCCGGATGCCGAGGTCGCCGGCGAGGTCCGCGTTGCGTACCGTCGCGCCGACCAGCGCGCCGCCGTCCGGCCGATGCTCGATGCGGTCGTACGGCAGCTGGGTGATGTCGACGAGCAGCCCGGGCCTGGCGACGCCCAGCTTCATGAGGTCGACGAGGTTGGTCCCGCCGGCCAGGTATGCCGCGTCGACGCTGGCACCGGCCGCCAGGGCCGCCACCGCGCCGCTCGCGTCGGTGGCGCGCTCGTAGGCGAACGGCCTCATGGCAGGTCTCCACTGGCGGACGTCCCGTCGCGCTGGTGACCGTGGGCGACCTCGAGCACCGCGTCGACGATGCCGACGTAGGCGGAACAGCGGCAGAGGTTGCCGCTCAGGCGCTCACGCACCTCGTCCGCGTCGAGGCCTGACGGTCCGGGGACACCGGCGACGAGGTCGTCGGTAACCCAGCTCGGCCACCCGCGCGCCGCCTCGGCGAGGGCACCGATCGCCGAGCAGATCTGACCGGGGTGCAATACCCGCACTGCAAGCCATCATGGTCGATGAACGCCCGCTGCATCGGGTGCAGGTCCCGCATGGGCTCCCCCGTGGGCTGCCCCAAGGGCTGCCCCAAGGACACGAGGTCGGCGACGCCCTCGATGGTCACGACCTCCCGACCGGCGGCGGCGACGGCGAACACCAGGCAACTGTTGACCCGATGGCCGTCGAGCAGCACCGTGCAGGCACCACATTGCCCGTGGTCGCAGCCCTTCTTGGCGCCCGTGAGCCCGAGATGCTCGCGCAGCATGTCCAGGAGCGTGACCCGGTTGTCCAGCGTGACGCGATGATCCGCACCGTTGACCCGTAACGTCATGTCGCTGCTGAGCGCATCGACCGTCGTGGTCGTCATCCATCCTCCTCGTGGACGGTCGCCATCGGCGTCGGGATGCCGGCACGCCGAAAGGGCGCCGTACATACCCTATCGGCTCGCCTCGGCAGAACCGCCGATCCGCTGAACAATCCGGCCGGGAGAGCGCGCGGCGACACCATCGGCGAGCCGGCTCGTCAGCCCAGCGAGGTCCGCTGCGTCCCCGGCCTTCCCGCTCGCTGAACTCCGCCAGCGCCGATGCCGATTCCGCCCACCTGGCTGGTACACCCGCCGGCGCTGGGCCGGCTCCGAGCTACCAGCCCAAACGGGAGCCGAGATCATGCAGCTGTCAGTCCGCATATATGAGTGCACTGTAGTTGACACATCTCGATCAGCGGTCAGGCGGCCAGGATCATCGCGGCCGACCCGAACCGACTCCATGTGATGCTGGTGCTCTACCACTTCCGCCGGGCGCGAGGCGACGAGCGCCAGCAGCTCAAGTGGTTCACCTTCGCGGCCGCCCTGCTCGTCGCCCTCATCCCGACCCTCGGCCCAGTTGTCGAGCGGGTCCGCTCGCCTCTGGTTGGGCCGGCGTTCTTCGCGCTCAGCGTCTCGATGATCCCGACCGCGATCGGCGTGGCGGTCCTGAAGTACCGGCTGTACGACATCGACCAGCTCATCAACCGCACGCTCGTCTATGGTCTGCTCACCGCCCTGCTGGGCGCGATCTACGGCGGCGTCGTGCTGCTGCTGGGCAGCTGTTTGGCGGGATCGGCGCGCAGCCGCCGAGCTGGGCAGTGGCCACCACGACCCTGGCCGTCGCCGCGCTTTTCCAGCCAGCCCGCCGCCGCATCCAACAGGCGGTGGACCGGCGCTTCAACCGGCGCCGCTACAACGCCGCCAGGACCATTGACGCCTTCAGCGCGCGGCTACGCGAGCAGATCGACCTGGACACCCTCTCAGCCGAGCTGCTCGGGGTCGTGGACCAGACGATGCAGCCGACCCGGGTGTCGCTGTGGCTGCGGCCCTCCGTCAGTGTGTCCCAGGACCAGAGCAGGAGGGCCGCGTCCCGTGCAGCTTGGTAGCCGACGCCAATTTCCCAGATCGCTCGCACGCTTTGTACAAACTCATCAGTCCCGTCAGAGACGCGGTGTTTGGTGATCATCGAGGTTTGAGGTGGCCGAGCCCTTGCTGCCTGTTCAGCTTGGGTTCGCGTCGCTCCCGCTCGCCGCCTCCTCGGACTCCAGCGGCTCAGGCCCGACGTTCGGCGAGACGGCGCCGTCCTGGCGCTCAGGCGGCAGAGCGGTGGCCGCCGCAGCGGCAGGCGGGTCGGGTAGCAGCACCCGAAATGACGAGCCGCCGCCGGGCCGGTCCTCGACCCAGGCCCGGCCGGCGTGCAGCTCAGCGAAGCGGGCCACCAGTGTGAGGCCGATGCCGACCCCGGGTGCGTGGGTCGGGGTCTCCGGTCCCTGGCGGAACGGCTCGAACAGCGCTGCCCGCAGCTCGGGCGGCACCCCGCTGCCGGCGTCCTCGACCGCGATCAGCACGCCCTGGTCCTGGCGGGCGAGCTTGACCCAGACCGGCGTGTCCGGCGTGGTGTGCCGGTCGGCGTTGGCCAGCAGGTTCTCCACGATCCGCTCGACCTTGGCGGGGTCCACCTGGGAGACCATGGGCTCCACCGCCAGCTCCAGCGGCCGCCCTGTCTCCTGCCATTCTGTGGCGATGCGGGTCACCAGCGCGGCCAGATCGGTGCGGCGCAGCTGGGGCGTCACGATCCCCCGGTTGAGCCGGTCCAAGTCCAGCAGGTCGCTCAGTAGCCGGTCCAGCTTGCCGGCGTTGGCCGCTAGCCGGTCGAGCAGGTCGGCGCCATCCTCCTCGGCGAGGCTCGACCCGGCCCGCTTCAGCGTGAGGGCGATGCCGATAATCGCCGCAAGCGGGGTACGCAGTTCGTGAGAGACGGCGTTGAGGAAGACGTTCTTTGTCTCGTCGAGCGCCCGCAGCTGCCTGGTGGCCTGCCGCTCGCGCTCAAGGGCCTGCCGCATCGCCTGCTCGGCCAGCTTCTGCTCGGTGATATCGATGACGAACCCATGCCAGTAGCTCGGCTCGCTGGGTTCGCCGCGCACCAGCACGGCATGGTCACGGAGCCATACCACGCGGCCGTCCCTGGCGATGCTCCGATACTCCATGCGCCACGGGTCACCGGTGAGCTCGACCCGCCGGTCTTCGGCCAGCACCCGCTCACGGTCGTCGGGGTGCAGAATCGTCTTCCAGAACCCCGGCTGCCCACACTCCTCCGGCGTGTAGCCCATGAGGTCTTTGACCCCTGGGCTCTCGTACAGCCAGGAGCCGCCGATGGCATGGACCTCGGTGTAGACAAGCGCGGGGAGCTCCTCGAACGCCGACCGGTAGCGCGCTTCGGACTGGGCCAGCTCGGCCAGCTCCCGCCGGGCAGCGGCAAGCTGCACAGCGTTGTCGATAGCCGCCCCGGCCAGCTCCCCGAAGCGGCACAGCAGCTCAATCTCGGCCTCGCCGAAGACCCGGCCCGGCTCACTTGAGGCCACGCCAAGCACCCCTACCACCGCGCCGTGCGAACACACCGGCACGGCGAGTGCGCCGCAGACCTCGTCCGCTCCGCGATCCCCCCGCAACCGGCGAGGCCAGGTCTGGGACTCGTCCACGGCCAGCGGCTCGCCGGTCCGCCACACCTCGCCCGCCAGCCCCTGGCCCTTGCCGACGCTACTGCCCACGCTGGTCGCAAAGCACCCAGCCCCACACCGGACCACGAGCCGCCGGCCACCGTGCTCGACGAGATAGAGCAGTGCGTCCGGCGCGTCCACGAGCCGCCCCGCCGAGGTCACGACCTGTTCGAGCAGGTCAGCGAACTGTGGCTGCCAGGCGGGCTCGGGCGGGGATTCTCGCGCTCCACCCAGCCATCCGAACCACACATCGGCCCCTATGGCAGGCATATCCCCTCCCGCTCGATCGATGCCGCCGCCCATCCATTCGGCGGCCCCGGCTCTGAGCCGTTGGCAGCAGAGCGTTCAAAACTGGAACACACTACTGCGTGACCGGGCTTGAAGCGACCTGCGAACGGCGAACTATCCCGCCAAGCCGCACCATCGCCGTGCTATCTCCTGATCGCCACCTGCGCCAGCCCGCTGGGAGACTGCCTCGACCTCGCTGAGCTGGGATAACGGTTTGTGCAACAGCCCGGTTAGGTGTCAATTGCCGGTAGCCCTGGGAGCGTTCCACCGCCGGTCGCAGCCATAGCGAGGCCATCGTCGGCTGCATGGTCTGATCGACCACGGCGAGCAATTCGGCGGAAAGTGTGTCGATGTCAATCTCGTCGCGCAGTCGACCGCTGAACGCCTCGATCGTCTTGCCTACGTTGTAGCGGCGCCGGTTGAAGCGCCGGTCGACGATCGCTTGGATGCGACGCCGGGCTGGCTGGAACAGCGCGGCCACGGCCAGCGTGGCGCCGGCAACCGCCCAACTCAGCGGATTGCCCGTCACGGCGCCGAACAACTGCCCGGGCACCAAGACCACGCCGGCGTAGCCAAGACCAAGGACCACGGTGAGCGAGGCATAGACCAACGTGCGGCTGATGAGGCGGTCGATCTCGTACAGCCGGTAGCGCAGGACGGCGATGCCGACAGCGACAGGAACGCAGACCAGCGAACCGGTCAAGGTGCCGTTCGACACGTTTGTGGCCCACCCGGTCTCGCCCCAGACGGCGTCCACAAGCAGCCCGAAGAGCACCGTCATGCCAACCAGCACCGCCGCGGAGCTGAGCCACTTGAGCTGCTGGCGCTCCACCAGTCGCGCGCGCCGGAAGCGGACGATCAACGACACCACCGAGCCAAAGATCGCAACGCAGAAGGCCACGTAGCCGATCGTCCCGACGATACTCAGAACCAGCCCGCCACCTGGAATCCCAATCGGGTTGATTGGCGCGCCGGGGTTACCGCCGACCGGGCCGGGCGCCAACGTGGACCGGAACGAGTACGCCATCCGAGCGGCCGGAGCCTCTCAGCCACGGCTGCTAAGCCCCAAGGGCATCTTCATGCTGCTTTACACGGAGCTCGAGGGTGAAAGCTGACCCGACAACATCAGCCGACAGCGTGGTGACGCCACCCTCCGGACCTGCCCCAACACCGCGCACACGCTCCGCCTAGCCTTTCCCATTCGCCCGAGCCTATGGCGTCCTGGCCCGAGCTTGTATCACGACTCGCCGTTTACGTATCGCTTTGCGCCGTAGGTCGAATTCAGGCGAGCCCGGGAATCAATACTGGGTCGCATCCGGTTTAGCTTCTAGTTCCTGTGGACTGTGGCCCGGTACCAACTGCCACCGCCTCCAGGTGTTGTCGCTAGTGGGTAGACGAGGATTCCGGCTGGACGACCTCGGGGGGTTCGCCGTGATGACACGAGCCCGCCGGCGCGGGATCGTCGGAATGAAGGTCGACTCGTCGCGATAGCCGCCAAGACATGGTGGAAACGTGGGGACGTGGCCGGCCTCCAGGCGAAGGGGGAACGTACGTGAGCGTCTGGTTCGGCATCAAAGGCCTGCATCGCAACCGTGCCGTTGTGAAGCCCGGGGAGCCCGCTGGGCAATCAGCCGGCCCGCGGCGCGGTTCTTCGGAACGGCCCGAGTCGCCGGTGCGTCCCAGGAGGTTGGGATCCAAGCACCATCCACTCGTGGCGCTCATCGCGCTCGCGGCGGTGGGCGCGCTCGCGGCCGGGTGCGGCAGCAACAACTCAGGTTCTGGGGGATCGAGCCCGGGAGCAACGAGTTCGGGGGGATCGAGTTCCGGAGGATCGAGTTCCGGGGGAGGCGCGTACGGCGGCGGCCCTGCCAGCACGTCTCCGACGGGCTCGGCGACGGTCACGGCCACCAGCACCAAGGTCGGGATGTCAAGGCCTCGCTGCTCGGCACGATCAAGCGCACCGACGGCACCACGCAGGTGACCTACAACAAGCACCCGCTGTACTACTACTCCGGCGACAGCCAGGCCGGACAGCAGAACGGCCAGGGCCTCAACGCCTTCGGCGCCCTCTGGTACGTCGTGGCCCCCGCCGGCGGGCCGATGATCTGAGGTGCCAGATTCTGACGTATGAGTGCCAGAAGGACACGCTTCCCGCACGTGTGTTGCGTCGCCCGGTCCCGTTGCGACGACGGTAGGTGCCCGGCTAGACGCCGGCACGTCAATATGCTGTGGTAACGGTGTTCATGGACGACCTCAGCACGCTCGCGACGGAGCCCTTCTGCTATCTGACCACCACCGGCCGCGGCTCCGGGCGTCCGCACACGATCGAGCTCTGGTTCGCGCTCCACGACGCGAGGGTGTATCTGCTGTCGGGCGGCGGGGAACGCTCCGACTGGGTCAAGAACCTCCAGCGGGAGCCGGC